>Ga0214921_10001829_pt1 | contig 35615 bp, 18 predicted proteins | sample LL1505_MetaG_FD_177992 | JGI IMG/M metagenome (GOLD analysis project Ga0214921, IMG submission 177992) | Freshwater microbial communities from Lake Lanier, Atlanta, Georgia, United States - LL-1505 | ecosystem: Environmental > Aquatic > Freshwater > Lake | place: USA: Georgia | collected... | reverse complement strand
GCACGAGATAGTCGACCAACTGCAGACCACCTGTCGAGGCAGGCGAATCCCAGGTGAGCGTCACCTGCCCATCGCTACCGACCCCCTGAATCTTCTGCGGTACCGACACGAGCCCGTGGGGTACGACAGCTGCCGATACGAGTGACCAAGCCCCGTCTCCCACCGAGGTGACGGCGGCTAAACGGAACAGATAGCTCGAGCCGTTGGTGAGACCGGTGATGGTGGCGGTGGTTGCATTCGAGACGCCATCCGCAACATCCGACCAGGTGGTGCCACCATTCACGCTCTTCTGGATGTGGTAGTCGGTGATAGCTGCACCACTCGTGAACACAGGCACGACCCATGACAGGATAGCCTGCCCATCGCCAGCGACTGCCTGCAGACTCAGCGGTGCGGTTGCCCGACTGAGGGGGGTCACCGCTGCCGAGGCCGCGGTCCACCCACCCGTTCCCGCGACCGACTTCGCCGCCACACGGAACACATAGGCCGTGCCGTTATTCAGTCCCGATATCGTCGCCGTTACGGCGGATGACACACCATCTTCCACATCGATCCAGTTCGCGCCGCCATCGGTGCTCTTCTGGATGAGATAGTCAGAGATGGCCGCACCATTCGAAGCAGCGGCGGTCCACGTGAGCACCGCACTCCCCTCCGTCGCGCGGGCGAGGAGGTTTGTGGCGATCTCCGGGAGCCCGAACGGCGTGACTGGGGCTGTTGCTGCGGTCCAGGCACCCCGACCGGCCGTCGTCACCGTCGCAACTCGGAACAGATAGGCCGTGCCGTTGGTCAGGCTCGATACCGTCGCCGTTCTGCTGGTTGAGACGCCGTCGACAACATCTGACCAGGTTTTGCCGGCATCCGTGCTCTTTTGTATGTCATAGTCGGTAATAGCAGCGCCACCGTCGGTCAGCGGGGCTGCCCAGGCGAGTAAAGCACTCGTATTGCCGGCGGTCGCCTGAAGGTTTTGCGGTGGGCTCGCCAACGTGCGTGGCGTCACCGAAGACGAGGCCGCCGAAAACGTGCCTGTTCCCGCCTCGTTCACGGCCGCCACCCGGAAGGTGTAAGGCACACCGTTGGTCAAGCCGGTGACGATCAAGGATGTGGCTGTGGAATCAGCATGGGGAAAGGTCTGCCAGGGGCCACCCGCGGCAGTGTATTCCACGACATAGGTGGTGATCGGTGCACCGGCTGGCGATGGTGGTGCCGTCCAACTGACTGGAGCGCTTGCATCGCCGACGCTGGGAGTGACTCCCGTGACGATTCCCGGCACGTCGCTCAAGAGCATGGTGAACTTGGCGACGGTGGCCAGACTCGCGCCGGTCTGATTTCCCTTGAGGGGATTATTGGCGGCATCGGTAAGGATGCCCCCAGTGACCGAACCCGAACCGCTCGATGTGCCAGACTTGCCGGTCGCAGTCACCACATACCGGCCCTGTGCAAAGAAGCCTGTCGCAGTCTTGCAGATGAAGGATACCTCGCTGGCGTTCCCGCCGGAAAAGGAGAACGTGTAGTCGGTCCCTTCCGTCAAGGGCTTGCCGTTGAGCGTCAGCGAGAACGCCTCCTTGACCACCGTGTCTGCGTTGACGCCGCTACCGCCATCGGCCACTCGCAGCACGAAGGATTTCACTCTGGTGGCGTCGCTACCTTTGACGGTCAGACCGCTGCTGGTGATCGTGCTGGGAAGTGGACCGGATACCGATCGAGCAGCCTGCACCGTCAGATCCGGGCCGACGATGTCGGCCAGGGGAATGTATTGGTTGCCTTGCGAATCGGTACCCGTGATCGGATCGACCTCGTACTTCCGTCCGTCTGACTTCAGGCTGAAGTCTCCGACCGTCGTGAGAGGTGCGTTGCGAATTCCAATAGCTCCACGGATATTCCGCGTCGAGATGTCACCCGGAGCAGCCGCCGGACTGATGAACAGGTTGTTCTCGATTTTCTGAGCATTCGCGAGCGTCAGAAGATCCGCGCTGCTATCCGCCGTTTTGCCATCGATCCTGATCCCCCAGCCGCTATTGGCAAATACCGCATTGCGGGCAGCACCAGCAGCAGCATTCGACACACCGATCTGGTGTTTGCCACCTTGGATGCTGATCCCGCTGATCACGTTGTGGCTGATCTCAGAATTCTCAATCGTGGTGTCGCCGCTGCCGACGCCAAGTCGGATGCCCGTGGAGTTGTAGCCCACGACGTTCCGGTTCTTCGTCTGCAGACCGATCGAATTTTTCCCGGTGGTCATCACATCGACGCCGATGACATTATCGCCGCCATCGAAGCCGATCGTATTGCCAAACAGGCTCACGCCGCCAGCCTTGCCCTCAAGACTCACGGCCGCCACTCCCGATCCCCCGATCTTGTTGTTGCTGATCGTGACCCCCTCTGTGCTCTTGTCGGAGGAACCGGTCACCATCACACCGATCCGATTTCCGAGTCGATTGCCGCTTTTATCGCCACCGATCCAGTTGGAATCGACGACCACATTCGGGGCAGAATCGATCTTAACGGCCGCCCCCTGGAAGCCGCCAACGATCATGTTGGCAAGGCTTCCTGCCTGCGTGCCGCCACTGCTGGCGGTGAACACGAAGCCATCGACGACCGTTTGCGTCGTCACGGCAGACCCGGTTCGGCTGGTGACGATCCGCGTGCCGTCGACAGCGACCGCCGTGCCAGACTCGGCCGCGTTCGTAAACGGATTCCAGCGGCGTGCTCCGTCGATGTTGAGGGGCTGCTGGATCAGCGGCAGCTCCTGCTTCAGCTTGATGGCACTGGTGATATTGGTGGAGAACAGGAACTCCGTCGTCTGCACCGGATTGCTCTCACTGGAGCTGGTGTCGTTCTGCTGTGCCAGATCGATCATCTTGCCGAGCGAGCCGGGACTCTTGTTGTCGGTGTACCCAAGCGACGAGTCGTTCGAGACCACGAATCGCACCGTATCGGTCGGGTCGTCGGTCCCGATGTTGGCAGACACTTTCAGAGTCTGCACGTCGACATCGGCGTAGCCGAAGGGTTTGTCAGGAGTTGTCTGGTAGTCGATCCGGAAGAAGGTATCGGCTGCTGCTGCCGACACCACCTTCACGATCGACCCGGCGGGAAACTCCTGCACGGTATCTGCGTCGATCGATCTCGCCAGCTTCCACGGAGTTGTGGTACTTCCCAGATCGACGACCTTGTAGATGCCATTGGTCTTCGTGCCGTCGGCAAACGTACCGTCCTTGATGAGGATGGCATCGTCTTTCTGAAACGTCACGCCCCCGCCGAGGGCGCTTGTAAGCGTGCCGTTTTGCTTGGCCGTGAGAGTGCTCAGATAGAGCCCGGATGTTCCGGCCACATAGACAGCGTCGAGTTTGCCCTGCGTGGCCAGTTTCACCTGCCTGATGGGATCGACACCGCCAGCCAGCGGAGCGTCAAACACCGAGATATCACCGCCAGTCGATCCGCCCAGTGAACGAATGCTGACCGACCCAGCGGCAACGCCGTTCCCGTGTGTCGTGTCAGTCGTGTAGTTGGGATTACCCGCGATCGTGATCGACTTGGCAGCCGTCACGTTCACATCGACGCTCCCTAGGGGTGCGGACACAAAAAAGCTGCCAACGTCCACCAAGGTCGCCCGAAGAGCCGCGCCAAACGTCCTGGGCTTTGAGACCGGATCGATCACGGGATCGACTCCGGCGGCCGTCAGCCAGACCGCGCCGCCCGCCCGCGCCGACGCGACCTCCATGGCTCCCCGGTCATCGAGCGTCAGATTCCCATCTGTAACGGCGTTCACCGTATTGACGTCAGTCCTGGCGGTCACATCGCCTTCCGCCTCGATCACCAGCCCATCGGCCACGATTATCGAGGAACTGGTAATCGAACCACTCGAACCGCCGGCCGGGTTCTGCAGGGAGAGAAGAACGCTGTCGATCGTGCCGTCTGAGCCATAAGTTGGGACGGTCACTTCCAGGTTCCAGGTGCCGGTAACACCATATCCGTTAAAATTTTCAAGCCTCTGAAGTTCGGTGCGGAAGCCCTTCTCCGTGGTCACCCCGGCAACGTCGGTGGCGACCGTTGTATACGGAGCCGTTCCCTCGCGGATGGCCTTCGCAGACTGATCGTTGAACAACGCGTCCTTCATGTTCGTGCCCGTGAGCGCGAACTGGCCGAAGAGCGGCACCCGGGCCCCAGACGGGCTGACGAGCGTCGCCTCCAGATATTGGAGCGTTGGGTTCGTAATGCTCAGCGTAATGTTAACATCGGTCGCAAGAAAGTCCCCCGACACGGCAATCGGAACGGAAACCGTCTTGCCCTTTATAATCGCCGTCGCCGTGCTCCCGCTGCGGTAGTCGATCGTTTTTGCGACCTTGGTATTCTTCTGGTTGAGCCGAACAGTGCCGCGGGCGGTCGCAGTGCCGCCGCTCAGCGTGATGTTGCCATTCGATGCGGAAATGGCGAGGTCTTCACGAGCCTCGATTGAATTTCTGACCGCAACCTGCTCAGCCTCGAGGGTTATGTTGCGGCCCGACTTGATCGGCGACGTCACCGTAAGACTCTTCACGCCCCTGATCACAAGATCGTTAGCCGTCTCGATGACCGCGTTGATTGCAAGATTTCCGACCGCGGAAAAGATCATCGGCCAGCCTGACGCGGCGACCGCGTCAATTGCAAGATCGTCGGCTTCTTCGATCAACAGGGAATAGGGGAAAGGGTCTGTGCGCTCGGCACCACTTCTCCAAGCAGCTCGAACTCGCACAGAATCGATCTGCGTAACGAGATCCACCTGGTTCGCTGCCACACCGCCATTGGCGAGCGTGGGCAGATCGTTGGCAAGAGTGATCGCGACCGCTCCGCCCTTGATGACGGGTAACAGTCCTTCGTCGAAAGCTAGGTCCCCTGGCACTCTGGCCTCAAAGCGATAAGGAAAGAGCATCACGTCCTGCGGATCCGACTGGAGCAGATACGACTGCTTTACCGCGTTGATCGAGCCGGCGACGATCACGTCGCCGCGATGTGATTCGACAAGGATCGTCGCGGCTGGCGTCGTTGTGTCATCTGCAGCCGGGAACGAAGATGCCAGCGATGCCGAACTGGAGACAAACAGCGTCGATCGTTCGACGGATAGCGTTCCCCGATCGTCGTCGAGATAGATGGAGTAGGAGTTCGCAGAGACAGCGGCATAGAAGTTCACCGTCTCTGCCTGGGCAAGTGGGAACAACGACTCGATCTGCACGGTGGGAGCGGAGGTGTAGCCGCGGCCTTGGTTCGTTATCGTGAAGCCGCTGATCCGTCCGAGCGAGTCGAGCGTAGCTACGGCTGTCGCCTGCTCGCCATCCGCGGCAGCGGGCCGGTCGATCCACACCCGCGGAGGCGTCTGGTATCCATAGCCGGCGGCCGGTTTGCCATCATGAACCAGGTTTTCGTCGACCGTGTAGCCAGACCCGCCCCAGAGCACGCCGAGCCTCTTAACCGCCCCGGTAGCACCCACCTCCAGAACGCGAATTAGCGCAGACTGACCCGTACCACCCGTCCCGCTGTCGATGCTCAGCAGGTCGCCGACGGCATAGCCGGTGCCTGCGTGGCCGACCGCTACAGTAGCACTTGTGATCGCGCCACTCGCCGTGACACCGCCTACCCTCGCCTCCAGCCCGGTGCCACCGAGCAGTTTAATACCGGTCACGAGGCCGCCCTGCACTGTCGCGCCTGGCCGCGTTTCAGCGCTCGCGGGACGCGGCGCTGAGATTGTCACCGTCGGCGACTGACCGTAGCCGCTGCCTGCATCTGTGATCCTGACGCCTATGACTCGAGAGGTCGCGAGGTCGACAATCGCGGTACCCTTCGCCTGCCTGAATCCCGCCGTGCTGTCTGGGGCCGAAAGCGTAATCGTCGTGCCGTTAAGCGTGTATCCCGTACCAGGGTCACCGGCCTGAACATAGTCGACAATCCCTTGGGGGTTCACATGAGCCTGTGCTGTTGCCCCGGTCCCGCCATCTACCGATCGAATTATAAGCGGGATCAGTGCTCCCGGTGTGTAACCAGACCCGCCGTTGATTACTTTGTACTGTCCTAGTCCTCCTGCAAACCGGGCCACCGCCGACGCCCCGGTGCCGAGTTGAGACGTCAGGGTAATGGTTGGCGCGGCAGTATAACCGCTGCCTGGATCGGTGACCTCGATTGCTGAAACACTACCCCCGGTAAGCAATGCGATTGCCGTCGCACGGCGACCTCCCACCAACTGCGGGAGGCTCAGGTTCACGACCGGCGCATCGATATAGCCAAAGCCACCGTTCGTGACTGAGACACCCTGGATTTTTCCGTCACTCAACGAAACGAGTTGAGCAGTCGCTTGGATCGCCTGAGGGGCAGAAATTGTTACCGTCGGCTCCGCTTGATCATAGCCCACACCGCCGCTCTGGACGTTTATCTCGCTGACTTTGCCGTCAGTGACTCCGGCGAGAGCTGTTGCCTGTACCACCGTAGTCTTAGTCTGGGCCACGGCGCCGTGAATCGAAATCGCGTCAGGCGTGGAAACAGCCGCACGAAAGTTAACATTTGTGGCTGCGATTTCTATGCCACCAGAGCGTGTCAGCACTGGCGAGTCAATATACACTGTTGAGCCGGGTGGAAGCAGGTTAATATCGAGTGAGGCTCGCACATCATGACCGGCAAACACGGTCGCTGTGACGGGGTCACCGCCAGACTCAACGGCGTACCGTATCGCACTCATTTTGATAGGTACGGCGACTTTTACCCAGTTATCACTACCCAGGTTCTCCTCTACCGTTAACCGTATGGACTTGTCCAACAGCGTGCCGGTCACTCTGCGATTTTGATTCGGGCTATCGAATCCCCAGAGGCCCTGCAGACCGCCGTTAAAATAAACCGTATGGTCGGTGCGACTTCCTGCACCAGCGGTCATATCAAACGACACTCCATCGATTTCCAGCGTACCGCTGAATGTCGACGGAATGATCGAGCCGAGTCCTGGGCCAGACGCGTTAGGGAAAGACAGTTCGGAGATCTCTGGCGACGAAGGCAGCCTGTTTGACAACGTGAAGCCATCTATAGCTCCACCCGAGGTTCGACGCACCCCTGCCATGCTTACTAGGGGCACCCGAGGGAGCGTCGGTGTGTTCCACACTATGTCTAGACGATTATAAAGTGCGTTATCCGAGGCAGACGCTACCTGTAAACTAACGGGAAAGTACTGCCCAGGAGTAGCCTGCTCTGTCACACCAATGCCTGTCCGCAACTCAGGTGGCCCATTGAAGAATTGGTTCCCGAACCGATCGTATTTATCGTTATCGAATGTCCATACTGAGGTACTACCGTCGAGCTGCTGAATAGTAATTGAGCCTTGTTGTCGGATCTGCGTCCCAATGTCGGTTCGAATTTCAATGTCGCCGGATTCTGTTGCCAGAAGTGTAACACCTGTGGTAAACGGCTTCAGCATTGGGTAGTCCGGGGCGAGGACACTGGCATCCTGCCGCTCTGTGCCCGTTGCGATTGAAATGCGAGACAATGAAGCCGCATCAGTTGCGGGCAAGAGTGAACCCGCTTGTATCGATGAGGGTAAGCCGAGCAATCCGGCCGAGCCTCCACCGACTGTTATCCGCTTCTGGAAACTGCTATTATCCGCGATATAGATCGCCTCAGCCCCCGGCCTAGACACGACCTCCTGCAAAAACACGTTGTCTCCAGACTCGGCGACAATTGTAACCCAGCTTTCATTAGCGGGCGTTAGCGACAGGTCTTGAGCGTACACCGACAGCGCTAGCATTTGCCGCTGCTCGAGCGGTTCGGTCACGAGCGAGGCAGACTTCCGACGCCGGCTAGATCGCCTGCCGCGAGTCGATGTCACTTCGCCGGAACCGACTTGAAGTATAGATCCATTGCGGGCCTCGCGGGCGGCCATCAGCACAGAGAGCATGCGATCGAGCGTGGACATCGACGGTTCCTTCGATATGGATGAAACGCGAGAGAGGCGCGATGAAGACAAGCGAAAAGGACGTGCGACAAGACCCGTCCGAACCCACCTCAGGCAAACCCAGCCGAGGCCGCTTTTCGGCTTCGGCACAGGCATCTCGTGAGGACGGGACGGACCCCTCAAGGGAGGTCCCGAAAGAGGTGCCTTGGAGGCTACCATCGCTCTCGCGAGGGGTCAAAGAATTGGCAGAGCGGGTCGGGAAAAAACCGAAATACTGCCGAAATAAGGGCAAAAAATGCGGCCGGGAGTAGCGAACCACCCACAAGGGCCGGCTTCACACCGCCATTTGCCAGGCCCTACCCCGCGTTCTCCACCACCTCGCTGCCGCCCCCGGCCGTCGCCCGGGCAAACCGGATGTCGAGCGTCCGCAGGTAGGTGTGCAGCCCGGCGTCTTGAATCGGCAGCACGTGGGCCGGGAAGCCCGACTCGTTGTGGTGGGAGTGCCAGAGGCCCGGCGGTGTTACAAACACCGAATGAGGCTGCCAGTCGAACCGTTCGCCATCTTTGATCCGGCCGTCCGTTCCCAGCGACTTACCGACCATGGTGTAACAGCCCGGCCGGGCATCCACGACCAGATCGACCGCCACCGACTGGTGCCGGTGCGGAGCCTGCACCGCACCGACCGGTAGCCGGCCGAACATCGCCCAGATGATATGTGTGATCGTCATCGTCTGCGGAAAGAGTCTGTTACCGAGTAACACACTCAGCCGGTTGGCATGGGCACTGGCAGGGTCGCGAATGACCGTCTCGAGCGCCTCGTGGATCGACTCCCGTTTGTAAAGCGTGGGCGAAAACTGCCGCCGTGTCGCCGACACGCCCAGATACCTGAGCAAGGGCTCATCGTGCACCCAGTAGACCGCGGCGTCGTCGCCCGCCACGTGCATCGCCCGGCTCCCGGCCGGCAGCGTAAAAAGGTCGCCCGCCTGCCAGACGATCTCTCTTTCATCTGCCGCTGCCGTGGCATCCCCCTCGAGCGTGGTCGTACCGGTGCCCCGCATCACGAAGAAGAGCTGGCTCGTGGCATTGGCGTCGGTGATGAGCGCATCGCCCGGGCAGATATGGATGAAGTTGGCACAGAGCCCGGGCGACGTGGCCGGCCCGGGGCAGCCGAGAACGGGGCTCGTATCGAGGGGCACCGAACGCGTAATCCCCTGCTCGTGCAGTTCGGCCGCGAACCGGGCCCCAGGAATCGCCCCCAGCGTGCCGTCGGCGATCGGGTTGGAGGCATAGCGGTAGTCATGAAACCGGGCGGCCTCCGTCAGGCGGTCCGCAGGAGTGCGGTCATGAGATGGCTTCAGCATGGGACGGGCCTCCGGGGGAGTTTTCCTGGGAACGGGTAGAATTGGGCGGAACGAATCACGAATGCTGACGAATAGAATTCTGGCGACTCGAATTCTGGCAAATTGTACGGTTCCGGCCATGGAATATCCTCCCCGCCCATCACCCCGGATCGTGTCGCTCCTGCCCGCTGCCACGGAGATCGTGGCGGCGCTCGGGCTTGAGGCGAATCTCGTCGGACGGTCGCACGAATGCGATGAGCCGGCCGGTGTGGCCAGCCTGCCCGCCCTGACGGCAGCCCGTATCGACGCCTCGGCCACGAGCCGGGAGATCCATGACCAGGTGACGCAGGCGGGAAAGGCTTTGGGCGGCGACACGGCAGCCCGAACGACCGCAGGCAGCAGCGGCGCCGCCTGCAGCATCGGCACCTCCGCCGCCCTCTACTCGCTTGATGTCGACACGCTCGCCAGCCTCAAGCCCGATCTGATCCTCACACAGGCCGCCTGCGATGTCTGTGCCATCTCGGCTGCCGACGTCGAGGCCGCGGTGCAGAAGGCGTGCGTGAACACGCAGGTGCTTGCCCTCTCGCCAGCCACGCTTGCCGACCTGCTCTCCGACATTCTTGCCGTCGGCAGGGCCACGGGCCGGGTCGCCCAGGCGCGGGAAGTGGTGGCCCGGCTACGGGCGCGGATCGCCTCCGTGGCCTGCCGTGTCGGCACGTTCTCCGACCGGCCCCGTGTTGCCGTGATCGAGTGGCTCGATCCGCCGATGGCCGCAGGCAACTGGGTGCCGGAGATGGTCCGCCTGGCCGGCGGCACAGACCTGTTCGGTACGGCGGGCGGCCACTCGCACTGGATCTCGTGGGACGACGTCGCTGCCGCCGATCCCGATATCGTGATCCTCGTGCCCTGTGGGTTCACGCTCGAACGCGTGGTCGCCGAGGCGGGCTCCACGGCCGTGCAGCCGCATCTCACGAGGCTACGCGCCTACCGCGAGGGGAAGGTTGTCGCCGTGGATGGCCACCACCTCTTCAATCGGCCGGGGCCGAGGCTCGTCGACTCGTTCGAAGTGCTGGCGGAGATCCTGCACCCGGGCAGGTTCGCGTTTGGGGCAACGAGGCGGTTCTCCCAGCGCCTCATCAGTGGCAACGCCTGACAAGATGGAATCTTGTCACCACAAGGGAGGGCCATTGTGGACGCGAGTTTTCAACTTGCGTTTTCACACTGGCCCCGCCTACCTGAGATCCTCGGGCTTCACGCCCTTCTTGAAGCCGTCGCCCCGAAACGGCAGCGGCTCGAAGCTGCCCACGATATTCACGTTTGAAGCCGACGGAATCTGGCTCTCGAGCCCTGTTGCCCAGTAGCAGGCATTCACGAGCATCCGCCGCGTGCCGGTGCTCACCAGGTCGGTCGATGAGCCCATGGTGGTCGTAAACACGCGGCCGGTCGGGCCGCCGCCCACGCTATACGTCTTTACCCACGCCACCGGCATCATCGGGTCGTTCTTCTTGGCATCCTCCCCTTCGACGACCGGCGACCCCGGATTCATGCCCTCAAGCACCTGCCCGAGCACGAGTGGCTGGCAGTCGCCCGGAAGCGGCAAACGAACGGTATAGACGTCGGTATCGCCCCAGATGTCTCCTTCACCGATGCCACGAAGAATCGGGTGATCCTTGGCCTCGGGAACGATCAGGCCCCGGGTGCTCTCCTGACCGTGGTGGCCGTGGTGATTGATCCAGGTCTCGCCCAGCACCTGTCGGCCAAAGCCCTGCGGCATGGTGTCGCCCGTCTGATTCCAGCCGTAGTGGGCGTAGGCGCGATCCTTTGGGACGTTGAAGGCGTGGGTTGCCGTTCGCATGCCGATCACCGGCTTGCCCGACTTCAGATAGTCGTCGATCTCCTTCATCTGCTCATCGGGCAGGGTGCGGAACCGCGTGGCAATCACCATCAGGTCGGCCTTCCGCAGCGATTCGAGGCCCGGGATGTTGTCAGACTGATTGGGGTTGATCTCGCCCGTGGCCGGATCGATCGCATAGAGCACCGTGCAGCTGAAGCCATGGTGCTTGGCAAGGATTTTTGCCAGCTGCGTGAGCGCCTCCTCGCTGCGGTATTCCTCGTCGCCGCTGATCAGCACCACCTGCTTCCCCTGCCCCGGCCCCTCGCCCCCTTCCACCACGAGCCACGGATCGGCAGCTCTTGCATATGAAGCCATCAGAGCGACAGAGCAGGTAAGCAGGACGAGCGCAATGGAGCACAGGCGGTTCATGGACAGGTTCCTGAAGGGCGCGGGCCAATGGGACGGAACGATCACCGATTCGCGACAGAATACCGCGTACCACATGCCCATGCACGGCTGGCTGCACGAAAAACGGCGGCATCCAGCCCGGCCATCAACTGAGAATCCCCTTCACAACATGCCCATGCACGTCGGTGAGCCTGAAGTCGCGGCCCTGGGAGCGGAAGGTGAGTCGCTCGTGGTCGAGTCCGAGGCAGTGCAGGATCGTGGCCTGCAGGTCGTGCACATGCACCTCGTCCCGCGCGACATGAAAGCCCAGCTCGTCGGTCTCACCGTAGCTCACGCCCCCCTTCACCCCACCGCCGGCGAGCCACATCGTGAAGGCATTGGGATGGTGGTCGCGGCCCATCGACCGGCCGAGCACGGCGCTCGCCTCCACCATCGGCGTGCGGCCAAACTCTCCGCCCCAGACGACGAGCGTGCTGTCGAGCATGCCGCGTCGCTTGAGATCCGTAATGAGTGCGGCACTCGCCCGATCGGTTGTCGCACAGTTGTTCTTCACGTTGCCCGCGACGTCGGAATGACCATCCCAGCCCTCGTGGTAGATCGTCACGAACCGCACGCCCCGCTCCACCAGCCGCCGCGCGATCAGGCAGGCCCGCGCGAAGCTCGCCTCCTCGGCCTTGCAGCCATAGAGGCCGAGCGTCTCGGCCGTCTCATCGGCCAGATTCATCAGCTCCGGCGCCGAGGTCTGCAGCCGGTGGGCCATCTCATAGCTGGCAATCCTGGTGGCGATCTCGGGATCGCCATCGGCCACGAGCCGCCGCCGGTTGAGCGCCGACACGACGTCGAGCGTCTCTCCCGCCAGCCGCCGGTCGGCGCCGTCGGGTGACTGCACGTTGAGGATCGGCGGGCCGCCGTTTCGAAATCGCGTGCCCGTATAGACGCTCGGCAGAAAGCCGCTCGACCAGGTGGCCGCGCCGCCGCTGACGCCCCCGCCTGTGCTCATCACCACGAAGGCCGGCAGCTGATCGCTCTCGCTGCCCAGGCCGTAGGTCACCCACGAGCCGATGCTCGGCCGGCCCGGCTGGGCGAAGCCGCAGTTCATGAAGATCTGCGCCGGTGCATGATTGAACTGATCAGTGCGACAGCTCCTCACGATCGCAATGTCGTCGACCACCGTGGCGAGGTGCGGCAGCACCTCCGAGAGTTCGGCCCCGCACTGGCCGTGCCGTGAAAACCGAAACCGCGGTCCGAGCACCGCCGCATCCGGCCGGATGAAGGCATACCGCTGCCCGCCGATCACCTCGGGCGGGATCGGCTTCCCCTCGATCGCCGCCAGTTTCGGCTTGTGATCGAACAGGTCGAGCTGGCTCGGTGCCCCCGCCATGAAGAGCTGGATGACCGCCTTGGCCTTGCCCGGAAAATGCGGCGGCCGAACCGAGAGCGGCGCCTCTTGAATCAGGCTGCCGCGGGCCGGAGCAGCCCGGCAAACCGTATCGGCCAACAGCCCGGCCAGCGCGATCTTGCCGACGCCAACGCCGCACTGCTCGAAGAAGTGCCGCCGTGTGATCTCGAGGAGGTTCATGGTGGTGCCTACCTTTTTACGACCGCTTCATCGAGGTTCATCACTGCCCGGGCCGTCAGCATCCAGGCGGCCAGTTCCACCGCGTCGGCGCTGGCTTCAGCCGGCGTCGACGCAGCGCCTCCCGCCAGCTTTGCTGCATCGAGTTCGCCAGCCGCCAGCCGCTGCCGTTGCACGTGGAGAAAGTCAGTCATCGCCCGCTCTTCGTCGGCGTCGAACTCCCGCGAGAGCACCCGTCGGGCCAGTTCGCGAAGCCTTGTCGCATCGTCGGCACCTGCCGCCAGCACCGTTTTCCCGAGCGACTGGGCCACCTCCACGAACATCGGGTCGTTCAGGAGCGTGAGGGCCTGTAGCGCGGAGTTTGAGACCTCGCGGCGGGCGATGCAGGCCTCGCCGCTGGGTCCGTCGAACGTAGTCGTAAATGCAAACGGCGCCGTCCGCTTTTGATAGGTGTAGATGCTGCGGCGGAACCGGTCCTCGCCGGCACTCGCTTGCCACTTGCCACCCCCATAGGCCACCTCCGTCACCCCATCGGGCTGCGGCGGCCGCACGCCTGGCCCATACATCTTCGCTGACAAGAGCCCCGCTGACGTCAGGGCCGAATCCCGGATCACCTCGGCCTCCAGCCGCACCCGGGGGCCACGGGCCAGCAGAGCGTTCTTTGGATCCCGCTCGACCAAGGACTCTGCCGCCATCGACGCCTGTCGGTAGGTCGCGGTCGTAACCAAGAGCCGGTGCAGTCGCTTCATCGACCAGCCCATGCCGCCGCTCTCGTCATCGGCAGTGAACATCGTCGCCAGCCAGTCGAGCAGGTGCGGATGGCTCGGCGGCTCACTCTGGTAGCCAAAGTCTTCCACCGTTGCCACGAGTCCCCGTCCAAAGAGCGTCTGCCACTGCCGGTTAACGGTCACCCGGGCGGTCAGCGGGTTGTCGGCGGAGACGAGCCAGTTCGCCAGCGCCAGCCGATTTGCGGGCGAGCCCGACGGCAACTGCGGCAGGAACGACGGCACTGCTGCCGGCACCTCCTGCTTCGGCTGCGTGTATTCGCCGCGATGATGGAGGAATGTTTTTCGCGGATTGTCGGCCGGCCGTTCCCGCAGCACGAGCGTTGTCTGGCCAGCCCGAAGGCTGTTCTCAAGCTGTCGGATCTGCTTGACCGATTCGGCCAGTTCCGGCGCACTGGCCAGGAAGCGACGAAACACGAGGTCCCATGTGTGGGGAGACCGCCGATCCACAGGCATGGCCAGCGCCGCCTCGACATCGGCCCCATGGCCCGACGACTCCGCGTCGCGTGCCGACGTGACCGCGAGCCGGAAGCAGCCGAGCGGGCAGGCGTAGTGCCGCTCGAATCGCATCGTCAGTGTCATCGGCGTGCCGGGAGCCAGCTCCTCGGCCAGCTGAAACACCGCCGCATGGGCCCTGCCCTGTTCGCCGTTGGTGTTCCAGCCGCTCGACATCTCGCCGTCGATTGCCTTCGCGGCGGTGCTCTCGACCTTGCCCTTGGCCGCCGTGCCGCTAAACGAGTCGGTCGCATGGGTCAGCGTCAGCCGTTTTCCATTCGCTGTCGCCTCGAATTCCGACAAAAAGAAATCCCCCTTCGGACCCTCGTAGGAACACATGCCGGGCCCATGATCGGGGAGGCTCTCGTCGGGCAGCACCTCCAGACGCACGGCCCTGATCGGCCGATCGGACGGCGGCAGTTGGATCGTGTAGACGTCACTCTTGGTGCTGTCACCGCTGGCGAGAATCGAGCCATCGTCGCGGACGACAAGGTGCGGCATGGTCGTCTGCATCGTCGTCGGACGGAGGATCGTCCAGTCGATGGCCCGCGCCGATTCCTCACGGCTCCAGGCCTGAAATCGCTCCGCGAGGGAGAGGATTCGCTTCGCCTCGGCCGCGGGCGACGACGGGCTGATCTCGCCCGATCCGACGGCTGCGACCTCCTCTGTCGCCAGGAAGGCAGGCAGAGGCCACCTGGCCGGCAACTCCGCCCAGAGACTCTCGATTCGGCGGGCTGTCTCGGTGCGTTGCCGCGTGGCATCGGCGCTGGGAATCCACCACTCCGGCTCATCGGCATTGTTGAGCAACGCCATCAATGAAAAGTAGTCGGTGTGCAGGATCGGATCGAACTTGTGCGTGTGGCACTGGGCACAGGCGGTGGTGAGGCCCAGCCAGGTCGTGCCGGTCGTGCCCACGCGGTCGACCATGGCGAGATAGCGAAACTCCAGCGGATCGATCCCACCTTCCTCGTTGAGCATGGTGTTGCGGTGGAAGCCGGTGGCGATGACGTCGTCGGGCGTGGCCCCGGGCAGCAGGTCGCCGGCAATCTGTCGGATGGTGAACTGGTCGAACGGCATGTCGTCGTTCAGGGCACGGATCACCCAGTCACGATAGGGCCAGATCTGGCGGTCGCGGTCTTTCTCGTAGCCATTCGTGTCGGCGTAGCGTGCCAGATCGAGCCATCGCCGCGCCCACCGCTCACCGTAGCGAGGACTGGCCAGCAGCCGATCTACCAGCTGCTCATAGGCATCGGGCGACGTGTCGGCGAGGAACGCATCGAGTTCTGCCGTCGTCGGCGGCAGGCCGACGAGATCAAGATGCACGCGTCGGCAGAGCGTGGCGCGATCGGCCTCGGGGCTCGGCGCGAGGCCCTCCTGCTCGAGCCGCGACAGCACGAACCGGTCGATCTCGTTCTTCGGCCAGGCGGTGTTCTTTACCGTTGGCAGGCCCGGCCGGATGGGCTTCACAAACGCCCAGTGCGGCCGGTATTCCGCGCCGGCGGCGATCCAGTCGGTGAGGATCTGCCGCTCCCGGTCGGTGAGCACGATCTTTGCATGCGGCGGCGGCATGACGAGGTCGGGGTCGGTGCTCGTGATCCGGGCGATCAGTTCGCTGTCGTCGGGATGACCTGGCACGATGGCCCGTGTGCCGCTGTCGAGTTCGCGGAGGGCCTCCTCCCGCAGGTCGAGCCGCAGGCCGGCCTCGCGGTGGCCTTCATCCGGCCCGTGGCACTTAAAGCAGCGGTTGGAGAGGACGGGCCTGACCTCGCGGGCGAAGTCGGGGCCGGCCGCCCGGCCGGTTGCCGCGAACCACAGGCTGCAGCCGGCCACGAGCAGGAGGAGCACCAGGCTGTTCATCCGGCGGTTCATAGTTCAATAGTATTCCACGCCGGAAACCGTGCGGCCACTGCGGTGAAAAACCGCTTCCAGCTAGACTCGGCGGCATGACACCCAAACCATCTCTTGCCCTGGTGCTTGCCGCCGTAGTGTTTACCGCACCTTGGGCAAGCGTTTTCTGCCCGCTACCGGCGAACGGCGAACCGCCTGCCGATCTGCCTAGGAAAGAGCTGATCCTGCCCGGCGAGGTCTTTTCCGTGGCGGGCAAGACGGCCTTTCTCTTCACGCCGGCCAACCACACCACCGCGCAACAGCCTGACGACTCGGCCGCCGCCGGACCGAAGCCGTGGATCCTCTATTCCCCCACGCTCCCCTGCTGCCCCGACAAGGCGGAAGAGTGGATGCACGAGCAGTTCACCCGGGCAGGCATCGCGGTCGCCGGCATCGACACCGGTGAGTCATACGGCAGCCCCGCGGCCGTGAAGGCGGCGGAGTCGCTCCACGCCGAGATGCTGCGACGCGGCTACGCCGCCAGGCCGGCGGTACTCGGCCGCAGCCGCGGCGGCCTCTGGGCGAGCAGTTGGGCAATCGCCCATCCCGAACTCACGGCTGGCATTGGCGGCATCTATCCGGTGTATGACTGGCGGACCTACCCGGGCGTCGAGGCTGCGGCCGTTGCCTATGGTCTCACGCCGGCCGAACTCACCGCCCAGGCGGCCTCGCTCTGCCCGATCGAACGCATCGACGTGGCGGCGAAGGCGGGCGTTCCCGTCTGCATCATTCACGGCGACGACGACACGGTCGTGCCGCTCGGGCCCAACTCGGCCGCGCTCAAGCAGCGATATGAGGCCGCCGGCCGGGGCGAACTGGTCAGGCTGATCGTGGCCGAAGGCCAGGGACACAGTTTCTGGGAAGGCTTCTTCCACTGCCAGGAACTGGTCGACTTCCTGATCGATCGGGCCCGCGCCGGAGCTGGCGCCACCCGCTGATGGCAGCCGTGTCGCACCGCGCCGACTGATTCGACACCGCCCCCGCCCGAGGGTATCAATGAAGGGCACGCTGTCGCCCGTTTCCCCTTCCGGCTCCACGGCTTCTCCATGGCAGACGCTCCCCGTTTCAATCCGTCCCGCACGCCCGGCTTCCCAGCGGGCGGCGTTCCGTTCAAGTGGCTTGCCCTCGCCGCCGCGACGCTGCTTTTGCTCTCCGGCCTGGCTCGGGGCGTCTACACCGTCGGTCCCGAGAGCGTGGGCGTGATCCAGCGGTTTGGCCGGTTTGCCGGCACGGTCGGGCCTGGACTGCGATTCAAACTGCCCTTCGGCATCGACACCGTGACGATCCTGCCGGTGAAGCGGCAGCTGAAGATGGAATTCGGTTTTGGCTCCGCCGGTGCCAGCAACCCCGATCAGGCGGCCTCCGACCCCGAGCAGAATCGGGAGAGCGACATGGTGACGGGCGATCTGAACGCTGCCCATGTTGAGTGGGTTGTGCAGTATGAGATCAGCGACCCGGAGCTCTATCTCTTCAACCATCGGGAGCCGGGCCCGACGCTCCGCGATCTCGCCGAGAGCGTGATGCGGGAAGTGGTGGGCGACCGCACGGTGGACGAGGTGCTGACGGTCGGCCGGCAGGGGATCGAGAACGACGCGATCGCGAAGCTCACCAAGCTCGTGCAGGATCTCGGCATGGGGCTCCGCGTGCAGCAGGTGCAGCTCAAGAACGTCCACCCTCCGCAGGCCGTCCAGCGGTCGTTCGACGAGGTCAACCGCGCCCAGCAGGAGCGGGAACAGATGATCAACCAGGCCAACGGTGAATACAACAAGGTCGTGCCACGGGCCAGCGGCGAGGCCGACAAGAAGCTCCGCGAGGCGGAGGGCTACGCGCTCAAGCGAGTGAACGAGGCCCAGGGCGACGTGGCCCGGTTCAAGTCGCTGCTCGAACAGTATGAGAAAGCCCCCGACGTGACCCGGCAGCGTCTCTATCTGGAGACGATCTCAGAAGTGCTGCCGCAGATTGGCGGCAAGGTGATCCTCGATGCCGACGCCAAGCAGTTTCTGCCACTGATGAACCTGCAACAACTCGATGCCACCAAGCCCTAGTCCACCGCGCGCACACCTATCCGACCATGAACAACCTCCCCATCAATCATCCGCTCCTGCAACTGTCTCGGCAGGTTGCCGACACCCTCTTCTCGCCGCTGGGCGGGCTCCTGGCCGCAGCCGCGGCGGTCTTTCTCCTGGGCTGTGCCTACACGGTCGACCAGGCGGAGCAGGTGGTGATCACCCAGTTCGGCCGACCGGTTGGGCAGCCGATCAACGCGGCCGAACCGGGCGCCGGGCTCCACTTCAAGCTGCCCTTCGTGCAGACGGCCAATCGGTTTGAGAAGCGCATCCTGCAGTGGGACGGGCCGCCGAATGAGATGACGACCCGCGACAAGCTCTATGTCGTCGTCGACACCTTCGCCCGCTGGCGGATCGCCGACCCGCTCAAATACTTTGAGAGCCTCCGTGACGAGCGGAGCGCCATGTCGCGGCTCGATGACATCATCGGCAGTGAAACCCGTAACGTGGTCGCCCGCCACGACCTGATCGAGGTGGTGCGTTCCGACAAGGCCCGCCAGCCGGAGCAGGATGCGGCACTGGCCGACGCAGGCACGGGCGTGGGCACGCTGCCGCCGATCGAGTTTGGCCGCAAGGAGCTCGAGCGCGAGATCTTGGCAGCCGCCCAGCCGAAGGTGGGCCTCTGGGGAATCGAACTGCTCGATGTCCGCGTCAAGCGGCTCAACTACAAGGCGGGCGTGATCGAGAAGATCTACGACCGCATGATCTCGGAACGGATGCAGATCGCGGAGCGGTTCCGCTCCGAGGGCGCCGGCGCCGCGGCCAAGATCGAAGGCCGCAAGGACAAGGATCTGCAGCGGATCCAGTCGGAGGCCTACCGACAGGTGCAGGAGATCAAGGGCACCGCCGATGCACAGGCCTCCGAGATCTATGCCACCGCCTACACGGCGAGCCCAAAGGCTGCTGACTTCTACGCGTTCGTGAAGACGCTCGACACCTACAAGGCCACGCTCGGCCGCGACAGCACGCTTATCATGACGACCGACAGCGACCTGTTCCGGCTGCTCAAGCGGGTGGACGGCCGCAGCCCCAGCCAGCCGAATGCGGCTCCAGTTCCGGCTCCCTGATCCGCACGGCGGCGGCCTCACCAGTGAGCACGACGAAGCCCACGAAGACGCCTGCAAACAGGCCTCGGAAGAAGCTTCCCAAGAAGCAGCGGCAGCAGCGCACACGGCCGGTTGGGGAGTGGCTCGTCTACCTACTGCGGTGCCGAGACGGCTCACTCTACACGGGCATCACGAACGACCTGCCCAAGCGGCTCAAAGCCCACGCCGCCGGCAAGGCCTCGCGGTATACCCGCAGCCGACCTCCCGTGACGCTGGCCTACACGGAGCCGCAGCCATCGCGGTCCGCGGCGCTCAAGCGTGAGGCGGCGATCAAGAAACTCACCCGGCCGCAGAAGGACCGCCTGATCCTCATGAAGCCGTTGTGCAGGCCAGCCGACACCACTGGCTGACCCGCTCACGGATATCGTCCCGAATCTTTCGGACCGCGACGAGCCGCTCTTCGTGCGAGCCCGCGAGGACTGAAGGGTCGGGGAATCCCCAGTGATCGCGATCCACACCGCCCGGAAACGTTGGGCAGCGTTCGGCGCTGGCCTCGTCGCAAACCGTGACGACACGCGCAAACCTCGGGCCATGAGAGAGCATCTCCGCCACGCTCTTGGTCTTCGCGCCCGCGATGTCGACACCCACTTCCTTCATCGCCTCGACCACCAGCGGGTTGAGCACCCCCGGTTCGAGGCCTGCACTATGCGCCTCGAAACTTCCCTGGCACAGCTGGTTGACGAACGCCTCCGCCATCTGGCTGCGGGCGCTGTTGTGGATGCAGACAAAGAGAATCCGCTTCGGCTCGGGGGCCGGGCAGCACGCCTCGCCACCGACACCGCACTTCTCCGGAGCGAGGCAGGCCGTGTGTTTGGTGCCCAGCGTGAAGAGGATTCCGGACGGCGTCAGCTCGGCACCGCCGAGAGGGTATTGCGACACCACGGTGTCTTCATACTCGACCTCCACCGGCAGGTCATCGGACTGGAGCAGCGGCCGGGCGACCTCGATGATCTTCGCCAGCTTCGTCGTTTCGAGCCGATGGTCGAGGTCGCTGGCTACCCAGACCTGCAGGACGCACGACGCCCGCGACCGCACGGTGCCGCCGCAGTCGATGAAGTCTTTCTGCACCCGGCCGACTTCGGTGATGTGGTAGTGGGCCGGAACGAATGAGCTGTCGGGCAGCATGAAGTGCATCTTCACGCCGGGGTTGGCGACGAGCACGGCCAGCAATTCGGAGACAGTCATCGGAGTGTCCAATACGAGAGTGAGAGAACTATGAACGCGAGAGAAACATGAGAATTGGAAGAACCAGGTGGTCGCTGCTTCCAGACTCTATCCTTCCAGACTCTATACTGAGGGGGCCTCTTCCACGACCGACTACGACCACCTTGGTCTGCAGATACGACGCCACCTGGCATACATCGAATCAACGACCGTGCACCAATCATAAGGAGAATCCCGATGTTGGCACTCGCGAGCACGAGCATGTCCGCCACGATGGCCTCCCGGAGCATGCGGCCGACAGCCGCCTGGCAAGCATCACTGGCTCTCGGTTGCCTGGCTCTCGCCGGCCTCTGTGGCATCGCTAGCGGCGAAGACACTCAAGACAAGCCGGCTGAGGTCTGCCCGGTGACGGGCCGCGGCGGTGCGAAAACAGCCACTGCCGGTCAGGCCACCGCCCATGCCTACACGAATCGCGATTGGTGGCCGAATCAACTCAACCTTCAGATCCTTCATCAGAACTCCGCCAAGAGTAATCCGATGGATGAGGATTTTGACTACGCCAAAGCCTTTCAGTCCCTCGACCTCGCGGCCGTCAAAAAAGATATCGCCACGCTGATGACAACCTCCCAGCCCTGGTGGCCGGCTGACTACGGCCACTATGGGCCCTTTTTCATCCGCATGGCCTGGCACAGCGCCGGCACCTATCGCGTCGGCGATGGACGAGGAGGTGCCGGCTACGGCACGCAGCGGTTTGCGCCGCTCAACAGCTGGCCCGACAACACCAACCTCGACAAGGCCCGTCGCCTGCTCTGGCCGATCAAGCAGAAATACGGCCGGGCACTCTCCTGGGCCGATCTGATGGTGCTGACGGGCAACGTGGCGCTCGAATCGATGGGGCTGCAGACCTTCGGCTTCGGCGGCGGCCGCGAGGATGTCTGGGAACCGCAGGAAGACATCAACTGGGGACCGGAGACCGAGTGGCTCGGTGACAAGCGGTACACCGGCGACCGACAGCTCGACAAGCCTCTTGCCGCCGTGCAGATGGGGCTGATCTACGTGAATCCCGAAGGCCCTAACGGCAAGCCCGATCCGCAGGCCGCCGCCCACGACATCCGCGAAACATTCGCCCGCATGGCCATGAACGACGAAGAGACCGTGGCCCTCATCGCCGGCGGGCATACCTTCGGCAAGGCCCACGGTGCCGCCAGCCCAGTCGGCAATGTCGGCCCTGAACCGGAAGCGGCCGGCTTGGAAGAACAAGGGCTCGGCTGGAAAAACAGCTTCGGCACGGGGAATGCCGACGACACGATCACTAGCGGCCTCGAGGGCGCCTGGTCCAGCACGCCGACACAATGGTCAAACGACTACTTCGACAATCTGCTCGGATACGACTGGGAGCTGACGAAGAGCCCTGCCGGCGCCTGGCAGTGGACGCCCAAGGATTCGGCAGCCCGCGGCACCGTGCCCGACGCCCACGATCCCGCCAAGTCGCATGCGCCGATGATGTTCACCACCGACATGGCGCTGAAGGTCGACCCGGCCTACGCGAAGATTTCCCAGCGGTTTCGTGACGATCCCAAAGCGCTCGCGGATGCCTTCGCGCGGGCCTGGTACAAGCTGGTCCATCGCGACATGGGGCCACACACGCGGCTGCTCGGCCCAGAAGTGCCGCCGCCGCAGTTATGGCAAGACCCCGTTCCAGCCGTCGACCACGACCTGATCGGTGCTGAGGACGCTGCCGCTCTCAAGCGCACGATCCTGGCCTCGGGTTTGTCCATCTCTGATCTTGTCTCGACCGCCTGGGCATCGGCCTCCACCTTCCGCGGATCGGACAAGCGAGGCGGCGCCAATGGCGCGAGAATCAGGCTGGCACCGCAGAAAGACTGGCCGGTGAACGAGCCCGATCAGCTGGCCGGGACCCTGGCGAAGCTCGACAAGGTCCGCCAGGAATTCAACGCTGCTCAGTCCGGCGGCAAGAAGAAGGTCTCGCTCGCCGACCTGATCGTGCTCGGTGGCTGCGCCGGCGTCGAGGCCGCTGCCAAGAAGGCGGGCCGTGACGTGCTCGTTCCCTTCTCGCCGGGCCGCACCGATGCGTCCCAGGAGATGACCGACGTGGAGTCGGTCGCAGTGCTCGAGCCGAAGGCCGACGGCTTTCGCAACTATCTCAAGCCAGGACAGGATCGATCGGCCGAGGAACTGCTCGTCGATCGGGCACAGCTGCTGACCCTGACCGCGCCTGAGATGGCGGTTCTGGTGGGTGGATTGCGAGCCCTCGAGGCGAATGTCGGAGATTCCCGACTGGGCGTCTTCACCACGCGGCCGGGAACGCTGACCAACGACTTTTTCGTGAACCTGCTCGACATGGGCACGCAGTGGCAGAAGTCGGCCGACGACGAGCACATCTATGAAGGCCTCGACCGCGGAACGGGCAAGGTTCGCTGGAGAGGCAGTGCGGTCGACCTCGTGTTTGGCTCGAACTCGCAACTGCGGGCGATTGCCGAGGTCTATGCCTCAAAGGACGGCGAGGAGAAGTTCGTCGACGACTTCATCGCGGCCTGGATCAAGGTGATGAACCTCGATCGTTTTGATCTCGCCGCGGTTCGGCGTCTGGCTGAAGTCAGTCGATAGCTCCCATTCCTACGGCAGCTTCGGGTTGATGAGCTGCGGGGGCAAAAACACCCTGTTGTTCGTACGCAAAACACTCACTGCTTCATCCGAAATCGTGCTCATGCCCAGCAGAGAGACCGTGCCTTTGTGCCGCGACAACGCGGTGGCTCCCTCGTCCGAAAGCGAGGTCAGGCCGCACAGGTGCAGGTAGCCAACATGCTGGGAGAGTGCATGGAATGCGTCATCGGAGAGGTTGGTTACGCCGTCGAGCACCAGTCCGCCGTTATGCTGTGCCAGCGACTTGGCCTCCTCTCCCGACAGCGTGGTGAGCCCGTTGAGGACCAGTCCGCCATTGTGTTGGGCCAGCGACTGGGCGGCGTCGGCTGAGATCGCGGTGAGGCCGTCGAGGGATAGCGATGCGCCGTTGTGCCGTGCCAACCCCTTGGCTTCTCCCACCGAAAGTGTGGCGAGGCCGTCGAGGCACAGACGGCCCTTATGGTGTGCCAGAGCCTTGGCCGCGTCGGCCGAGAGCGCGGTAAGGCCGTTGAGGGACAGGTCGCCCTTGTATTGGGCCAACGCCTGAGCAGCCTCCGGTGTGAGCGTTGTCAGACCACGGAGCCAGAGGCCGCCATCGTGCTGTGACAGCGACCTGGCAGCCCCGTCGGTAAGCATGGTCAGCGAATTGAGCCAGAGGACGCCCTTGTGATCCTTAAGCGACTTGGCAGCCTCATCGGAGAGCCTGGTCAGGCCGCTGAGGCTGAGATAACCCGCGTGCTGCGACAGCGCCACAGCTGCCTCATCCGAGATCGTGGTCAGGCCATCGAGCGTCAGGCCTCCCTTGCACAGAGTCAGCGACTTCGCCGCCTCGTCCGAGAGCGTGGTCAGGCCGTCGAGGGATAGTAACGAACCCCGGTGCTGGGACAGCGTCGCGGCAGCCTCGTCCGAGAGCGCGGTGAGACCATCGAGCGACAGCGACGAGCCACGGTGCTGCGACAGTGCCACCGCAGTCTCGTCAGAGAGGAGCGGTAACCCGTCGAGAGACAGCCTGTCCTTGTACTTCAACGCCAGAGCAGCCTCATCCGAAAGTGTGATGAGTCCATCAAGGGACAACGATGCGCCCCGGTGCTGCGATAGCGCCGCGGCAGCCTCGCGGGAGAGCGCGGTGAGACCGTCGAGCGACAGCGATGCGCCCCGGTGCTGGGACAGCGTTACGGCAGCCTCGTCTGACAGTGTGGTGAGGCCGTCGAGGGACAGCGGGGAGCCACGGTGCCGGGACAGAGCGGTGGCCACCTCAGCGGAAAGCTCGGTGAGGCCGTCGAGGGAAAGCGGCAGTCCACGATGCTGCCGGACCAATTCCACCGCCTGCTCGCCCGTCAGTTCCTTGATCTGGTCTGGGTTCTCCGCGTGCGACTGCCCTCCGACGAAAAACAGCGAAGCCGTCAACGCACTCACCACGATCACATGCTTCATGATGTCACCCCTGCGGACGTTCGCCTTCAAGAGCATAACAAGCAGTCGTTGATTCAAGACTACGGCAGCCCACACGCCCAGTCCACGCGCGAGGCTCATCTGTCACCCTCATCCTCCCCAGGAATCTGGTAGTAGAACGCGACCGATTCATAGTCGTCGCCGCGGGCCAAGGAGGTGAAGACCAACGACTCGCGGTAGGGGATTGGGTCTGGGCCGAAGAATCGGTAGAAGACCCCGTCTTGGTCATTCCGACCGCGATTGGCCCGATATGGGCAGCCGATCCAGCGGGTCTGGTACTGATTGAATCCCCATGCGAAACCGAAGTCGTCTTCGACGTTCATGCCATCGAGACGATGAGGATTGGTGGCGCCATCGACGAGCATCCGGGTTCCGCTGTTGTGAAACACCATGTCATCGTGGTTTCGCTGGCGATAGCCCATCACATAGCCTGCCAGAAAGCCGATGCCTCGGGTCTCCAGAATGCGAAACGGTTCCGCCTGATTCGCGGGCAATGCGATGTTTCGCTGGGCGTGCAGGCGGAATGGTGGTGGGGCGACACCGTCTTGGTAGTGCTGCCAATCGATCATCGACGCGCCCTGGGTAGGCGTGGTGGATTCGAGCCACATCCGGCACCCCTTCGCAAAGGGAATCGGCAGGTAGCAATTCCAACCCGGTTGCATGGTGGGGGAGAGCAGCGGGTCATTCCCCACCGTGAAGTTCGGGAGATTGACGAGGCCGGCACTGTCGATGTGGTAATCCTCGAACCCGAGCATGGCGCCAAAGAATGAGCGAAAGGGCATCCGAACCTGTGGTGTGCCCGTGCCGTCGGCCTCGATCACGATCTGAAGATCTTCGATCTCCCGCTGGCCGAAGACAAACCAGCAGTGACGAATGCACCCGGAACCGTCGGCCTCGAAGATCGGAAACGGCTTGCCCGGCTCGACCTGAATCCTGCTGTTGGTTCTGTGGGCTTGGAATCGCCCCGGCAGTTGCAGCATCGGCACGGCCGGATCGGCATGGACGGCCGGGAAGGGATCGGTGGGAGTCTGTCCCACGGCCGGCAGACCAAGGGCGACCGTAATCGCGAGAACCCACAGTGAAACCATCTGTCGACGCATACGAAGCACTCCTTCGGACAGGATTGGAAATGCGCCCGACCAACTCAGTGAGCGTTGCAACTCGTCGGGGTCCGTCACCGCACGGTCATGGTACACGGACGGGATGTTCACAAACTCTTTCACGAGTGCCTGCCCGTTCACGGCCGCGCCGGAGTTATGGGAAGGCCTGGCAGTGTGTCGTCTCTGACAATCAACAAACAAAGAGGCCCGGTGTGATTCACACACACGACCAAGGGAGGGCCAGACCAGCCCCGGCGGTGGCTCCTCGCGATCCGCTCGGCCGACGCTTGCCGAAGTGCCATTGGCCGAACTATCCTTAATAAGCACGCTGGAACAATCCCACCACGAGGTGCGTGGCATGCCGCCGAATCTCTCCCGGGCGCACCAGTCACCGGATCGATTGAGCCGACGGGTTTTCCTCCGGGCGGGGGCGACCGTGATCGCCCTGCCGGCACTCGAGGCCTTCGGGAGCGCCGTGCCCCCGGCGAATGGCCCGCGGAATTTCGTCGCCGTTGGCACCTACCTCGGCTGGCACCAGAAAGCCTTCTTCCCCACGCAGGCGGGCCGCGACTACGAACTCTCCCCCACGCTCAACCCGCTCGCCGACTTGCGCGACCATTTCACCGTGTTCTCGGGGCTCGACCATCGCGCACCCAATGGCCACAACGCCTGGAGCAACTTCCTCTGCGGCATGAACCCGGGCAGCTGGTCGCTCGACCAGATGATCGCCGACTCGATCGGCCAGCAGACCCGCATCCCCTCGATCGAGCTCACCGCCGGCTCTGGCGAAGGACCTCAGGCGATGAGTTTTACGCGGCAGGGTGTCGGCCTTCCACAGATCGACCGGCCGAGCGTGCTCTACAAACGGCTCTTCGCGTCGGAGGCCGACCGCGCCCGCACCGAATACCTGCTCGCGAGCGGCGAAAGCTCGCTCGACATGGTGCTCGACGATGCGAACCGGCTCCAACGGTCGCTCCCATCTCGCGACCGGGCCAAGCTCGACGAATACTTCGAATCGATCCGCGCAGTCGAGAAGCGGATGGAGCGGCAGCATGCCGCCCTCGGCGAGCCCGCCGCCACGACCACGTACACGCTGCCCGACTACGATCCGGTCACGCCGAACCTTCAGATCGAGGCGGAAGGAATCCTCTATGACCTGTCGGCGCTTGCACTAGAAAGCGGCCAGACCCGCGTGATCACGATGTTTCTCCATGGGCTCGGACAGGTCTTCTCGCTCGACGGCCGGCAGCTCGTGGCGGGTTACCACGGCCTGTCGCACCACGGCAACGATCCCGTCATGATCCGCGACCTCGTGGCGATCGAAACGGCCCACGTCCACTGTCTCGCCCGGTTTCTCGAACAACTCCAGGCGAAGAAGACGCCCGAGGGGAAGTCGCTGCTCGACGACACCGTCGTGCTCCTCGGCACTGGCATGGGCGACGCCAGCCGCCACAGCAACGCGAATCTCCCCGCGCTCGTCGCCGGCGGCGGCTTCAAGCACGGCAGCCATGTGGCGGTCGATCCGCAGCAGGCAGGAACGCCACTCCTCGGCGACCTCTACATCACGCTCATGCAGCGTCTCGGCATCGAGACCGACCGGTTTTCGAACGCGTCGCACAATATGAACGAGGCGTTGCTCTGATGCGGCAGTTCCTGCCTGTCATCCTGATCCTGGCCGGCACGTGCGCCGCCGTGCGGGCGGAGGAATCAGCAGCAGTGCCGCCGGATGTCCGGGCGACCCTCACGGGCAGGTGTCTTGGCTGTCACTCAGGCGACGCGGCGGAAGCCGGCGTGCGGCTCGACTGCGACACGATCGACTGGGCCGACCCCGCTCAGGTCGATCTCTGGGGGCGGGTCGTGGCGGTGATCGAAGACCGCCGGATGCCGCCGCCCGATGCGGATCCGGCCACGCCGGAAGAGCGGGCGGCCCTCGTGTCGTTCCTCGATCCGCCCATCCTCGCCCACACGCCCTTCGGCGGCACGCTGCCGCGCCGGCTCAGCCGGGACGAGTATGCCGCCACGATCCGTCGGCTCTGCCATCTGCCGTCGTTCACCCTGCCGATTGGATTTCCGCCCGACACGGAGCGGCACGGCTTCGACAACCTCGCTGAGGGGCTCGTGCTCTCACCGTCGCACCTCGAAGCCTACGCCACGGTCGCCCGCGACGTGGCCGACGAGATCTTCCCGCCACCGCGGCCGGCGGCCAGGCCCGCCCGCTGGGAGGCCGGGCCGAGTGATCTCGTGCTCAGTTTCTCGGCCGCCACGGTCCACGGCGATGCCCTCCGCCTCGTATCCCGCAGCGTCGACATCATGCGGAGTTGCACCTGGCCGAGCCGGATCGAGATGAAGGATTCGGGCACCTACACGATCATCGTCGATGCCTCGCAGTTTCTCTCGCCCGAAGGGCACCGCTTCGCTGGGCCGATGAAACTCGAGGTCTACGCCCGGCCCGTGTCGGCCACCGATCGCTCGAAAGTCACAGCCTTCCGGCTCCTCAATACGATCGAGGTCTCGTCCGAGTCTCCTGCCACGACGACGTTCGAGGCCGATCTCTACGAGGGCGACACCGTGCTCTTTCGCTGGGCCAATGCGGAGATGACGCACGAATTCGAGGAGCTTGCCGACCAGATGGAGTCCTGGTTTCGAGACGATCCGCGGTTTCTCGCCGCCTGGCAACAGGCAGTGTTTCCCTCTGGTCAGCCCGAAACCACGCGGCTGCGCGGCCGCAACGGCTGGGACATCGTCTCCAAGCATTGGGCCGACCCGGCGCTCGATCTGGGCGAGGCGACGATGGAGACGAAGAAGACGAAGCAGTTGATCGCCATCTGGCGGTCGTTGGCCGGCACGTTCTCGCTCGCCGACGCACTCTGCCACTTTTATCACGAGCGGGGTCCGGCGCTCGAGATTCATCGCGTCGTCATCGAGGGGCCGTCGAAGTCCGTGGAGAGTCCGCGCGACCAAGCCCGGGCGACCGTGCGGCGGAGGATCGTCGGCGACCGCCAGGACGGGCAGACTGACCGTGACGTCGCTCGCCGCATGCTCGAAACATTCCTGCCGCAGTCATTTCGCCGGCCCGTGAGCGACGCCACGGTGGAGAGTTTTCTCACCATCGCGACCCGGCACTGGGACGACGGGCATTCATTCGATGAAGGGATGCATCTGCTGCTGCGAAGCATTCTCGTCTCCCCGCGGTTCCTCTACCGCTGCGTCGAGCCAGCGGATGCGGCTGGCAACCTCGACCAGTTCGACCTCGCGACGCGGCTCTCCTTCTTCCTCACGCAGGGGCCACCGGACGGCACCCTCGTGGATCTCGCAACGCGGAATCGGCTCGGCGAGTCGTGGGTGCTCAAGCGGGAGGCGGAGCGGCTCATGCCGAAGGGGCCGACCGACCCCATGATTCGCAGCTTCGTAGGCCAGTGGCTCGACACGAAGTCGCTCCCGGGCATCATGCCCGACCCGAAGTTCAATTTCGACGACGAGGCCACGGCCCTGGCCCGCCAGGAAACGGAAATGTTTTTCACCGAGATCCTGACGAAAAACCTGCCGATGCGGACATTCATCGATCCCGACTTCACGTTCTCCTCGATCGCCTTTGTCCAGCGGAACTACGGCTTCACGCCCCCGGCAGCAAAGGAGGCGGCCCAGCCACTCTCGCAGAACGAACTCCGCAGGTTCCAGCGTCTCACGATCGACCGCGGCGGCCGCTACGGCGGACTCCTCGGCCAGGCGGGGATCCTCATGGCGACGGCCAACGGGGTCGACACGCAGCCGGTGATCCGAGGCGCGTGGGTACTCGAAAACATCCTCGGCATGCCGTCGCCTCCCCCGCCGAAGAACGTGCCGGCCCTCACGCCCGACACCCAAGGGGCGAAGACACCGCGCGACCTCCTCGCAGCCCACACGCGGGAGGCGAGCTGTGCCCTTTGCCACGCCCGGATCGATCCCATCGGCTTCGCGCTCGAGAACTACGACCCGGTGGGCCGTTGGCGGACGAAGTGGCCGGGCACCGAGGCCACGATCGATGCCTCGGGCACGCTGCCGGACGGCACCCTGGTGAAGACTCCTGTTGAATTCAAGGCCTGGCTCGTGGCGAATATCGACCTCTTCTCCACGTGCCTCGCGGAGAAGCTGATGACCTACGCGACCGGTCACCTGCCCAACTACGCCGAGCGGCGCGAGATCGAGAAGCTCGTGCGGGCCAACCGTGAGGCGGGCAAGGGATTCCGGGATCTCTTTCTCGACCTCGTCGACAGCCGCACGTTCCGTGCGCGGTGACTGCCGACGCTTGTCGAAGTGCCGTTGGCCGACCTATCCGTTATGGTTCACGGTAGCCAGCGCAGCAAATGATCATGAAAGGCACCATGAACAGAGACTCGGGGCGACCACATCAGCACGATCGACGGCCATCCCGGCGCGCGCTACTCGTGGCCGGGGCCGCCTTCACGACAACGGCTGCCGTGGGCCGGTTCGGCCGTGCGGCCGCTGCTGACGAGCTGCTCGTGGGACACGCATCCGTCGACACCACGCCGTCGAACGGAATCGAACTCGCCGGATTCCACCGCCCTCCCGACAATCCGCGGCTCGTGACGGGCTCCAGACAGCCGGCGGCGGCACGTGTCATCGTCCTTGATAAGGGAACGGTCAAGGCCGCGATCGTCGCACTCGACATCATCGCAGTGTCAGCCGACTTCGCCCGCCGGTTCGCCCGTGCCGTCGAGGATCGTGTCGGCATTCCGGCCGAACACGTGCGGGTCTGTGCCACGCACACCCACTCCATGCCGACGTTTCTCTCCTTGCGCCAGTGGGGCGCCGTTCCTGAGTCGTATCAAAGCCTCGTGATGACGCGGGGGCTCGAGGCGGTCGAACGAGCCTGGAATGATCGGTCGGCCGCGAGGCTGCTCGTGGGATCGAACCGGGTCGAGGGAGGCAACAGTAATCGCACCGTCAAACCTGGGCAGTGGCGGACCGACGCCGAGTTTGGCCCAGCGTCGGACGACTCGCAGCGCTGGCTCGACACCATGCTGCACGCCCTCGTTTTCGAGCGGACGGGAGGGAGGCCGCCGATCATCGCGTATCACTTTTCCGCGCACCCGGTCTGCTACCACGACACCCTTTCCGGTCCCGACTGGGCGGGCGTTGTAGCCGAACACTGCCGGGCGTCGCGGGGCGTTGATCCGGTGTTCTTCCAGGGGCACATCGGCGACGTCAATCCCGGTGATGGCACGAAGTGGATCGGCGATGTTGAGCCCACCGCCCGCGCGATCTCGAAGGGACTCGATGCGGCGATCGACTCGGCTCGCGAGACAGCCGTCGATCGTCTGGAGTCGATCCGACGGCCGGTGGACCTGCCGCTCGACCTTGACCGCTACCGCGACTGGCTCGCGGCCTACCGCGCCGACCCCGCCGCCTGCGCCACGGGGCCGTGGGTTGATGCCGGCTTCGCCGCCGACTGGTTCCGGGCGGCCTCGTCGGTGGAGAATCCGGCCCAGGTGCGACAGACAACCCTTTCGAGCCTATGGATCGGCCCGGTGGCGATGCTGTTTCACCCGGCTGAACTCTACAGCTGTTATGGCCTGGCGATCCGCCGCGACTCGGGAGCCGCGACGACGCTCTGCGTCGGCTACGCCGACGACTTCGTGGGCTACGTTACCGACCCGGCAGCGTATGCCAACGGAGAGTATGCCGCACTGACCGTGCCGAAGCTCCTCGACCTGCCGCCCTTCACGACGGAGGCGGGCCGTCGGCTCGCCGCCGCGGCGACGGCGCTACTCGCAGCGCGGTCGTGAGACAACCAATGCCTGGAGCCGCCGGAGACAGCCGCGTGGTGCAAGTCGGTTTGACGGCCTACACTTCCTGAAAGCCCACAGAGCCCCCTGTCGCCGGTGATCCTCGGCGCACATCTTCTTTGGAATGCTCCCATGAAGATTCGCCGAATGTCGTGGACTGCCATCCTGTTGCTGGCCTGTCCTGCGGTTTCGGCCACTGAGCCGGAGCTGCCGCCACTCGCGCAAACCGATACAGGTGTCTGGCGGGTCGATCTCGATGGCGACGGCCACGAGGATCTCGTCGTCTCCCACGACGCAGGCTACGGTGTCTACCTCTTCGTGCCGCCTGAGAGGGCGAGCGAAGGCCTGGGATGGACCGTCGGCTGGACGCGGGTGATGCGCGAAGGACAGCCCGGCGACGAGGCGGCACTGCCGCTGCTCACCGGCACGGACGTGATGTTCGACGACGGCGTCATGCAGGCCGGAAGCGTGCGGATGACCTACGAGGAACTCTTGCGCGTGCCCGGCCCAAAGCCGCGGAGCCCAGAGGAATCACGCCGCGCAATGCGGCTGCCCGAAGGATTTACTGCCACGCTCGTGGCGGCGGAGCCGCTGGTGATGGATCCCGTCTTTATCGACTGGGATGAACACGGTCGGATGTGGGTGGCGGAGATGGGCGACTATCCATTCGCCGAAGGAGAGGCCACGTCCGATGGCAAAGTGACGTGGCAGGATGGCGTGCCGGGCGAAGGCGCCGGACAGGGGCTCCAAGCCGGCCGCGTGCGGATCCTCGAGGATCGCGACGGCGATGGCCGCTACGAGAAGAGCACGGTCTTCCTCGACGGCCTCACGCATGTCACCGGCCTCGCCTGCTGGAAGGGGGGCGTGTTCGTGGCCAGTGTGCCCGACATCTTCCACGCCCGCGACGATGACGGCGACGGTCGTTGCGACACCCGCGAGGCATGGTTCACCGGCTTCAAGGCCGGTAACCCGCAGCACCTCGTCAACGGCTTCTGCTGGGGCCTCGACGGCTGGCTGCACGGGGCCAACGGCGACAGTGGCGGCGACGTCGTCTGCGTGAAGACCGGCGAGAAGATCCCACTCCGTGGCAACGATTTTCGGTTTCACCCAAGAACCGGAGAATTCCATCTCGAAACCGGCACCACGCAGTGCGGCAAGTGGCGGGATGATTTCGGCAACTGGTTCGGCAACAACAACGCCACGCCCGGCTGGCACTACTGGCTGCCGATGAGCCACCTCGAGAAGCACCCGGAGCTCGTTGCCCGGTCGCTCCGCGCCGACCTCACTACCGACCACAGGGTGTTTGCAGTCGGCACCCTTGAGCGGCGGCTCAATCAGGCCAACACCGCGAACACAGTCACATCGGGTTGCAATCCCTTGCCCTATCGTGACACGGCCTTTGGCGACGCCGGGACGGGCTGCCTGTTCGTCTGCGAGCCGGCTCATCATGCCGTGCTCCGGCAGGTACTCGACTACTCCGATGCCACGATCACCTCCCGAAGGCATCCCGACGACGTGGATCGGGAGTTTCTCGCCAGCGAAGATCATTGGTTCCGTCCGGTGATGGCCCGCACCGGACCAGACGGTGCTCTCTACGTCGTCGACATGTACCGGCTCGTACTCGAGCATCCCGAATGGGTGCCGGCCGAGATGGCCCGCCGCATGCAATTACGCGGTGGCGAGACGATGGGCCGGATTTGGCGGATCGCCCCGAAAGGCCTGCCGACCGCGTTGCCGACGATCACTCTCGCATCGGCCAACGGCTGGGCCCGCGACACGGCGCAGCGGCTCGCCTTCGAACGTGGCCGAGTGGAGGACGAGTCCATCGTGCGTGCACTGTCCGCGTCCCCGTCGCAGCCCGTGCGGGTGCAGGCGCTCTTCACGTTGCGAGAACTCGGCCTGCTCTCCGCCGATGCACTCGTGGAGCGTCTACGGCAGGAATGGCCCCACGTCCGCGGCGCTGCGCTCATCGCCGCTGGCGGTGACGATCTGATGCCGGCGGAGGCGGCTCTGCTCCACGCCGAACAGCAGCCGACGGCTGCCGGCCAGCCGAGCGTCGCAAACGTTCCCGTCATAGAGTCTTTTGAACCTGATCGTCAGAAGATCGTGGCACGATACCTGGCTGCCGCCACGATGCCGGGCGACGCCACGCGTGGACGTGAATCGCTACACAAAAGTGGCTGCACCGCCTGCCACCGGCTCGGCGCGATCGGCTCGGAAGTGGGGCCCGATCTGGCCACCGTCGGCGGAAAGCCGCCCGCGCAGCTGATCGAGGCGATCTTCGACCCCAACCGCGCCGTCGAGCAGCGATACACCGTTACGACGTTCATACTGGAGGACGGCACCGTGGCAAGCGGCCTGGTCGTGGCCGATGCGCCAGGCAACGTCACAATCCGCATGGCAGGTGGAATGGAGCGCGTGATCAAGCGTGGCGAGATTGAAGAGTCACAGCAACTCGCTACGTCGATCATGCCCGTGGGCCTCGAGGCGGTGATCACACTCCAAGACTGTGCCGACCTGTTGGCGGCGCTGCGGGAGAAATGATGACGAATGAGCGTGGTGGCATGCTCTCCGGCTACCATCGGGTCTGAATGCGGCTGTCAGTCCGATTGCTGCAGTCGCTGCATGGCTGCCGCGTAGCGGATACCAAATTCCCGCAGAGACGGCGTGTCGAAGTGGAGTTCGTCCTGCTTGGCAGTCAGCCCGGCGGAGTCAACCACGGCGGTGCAGGGCACGCGGCCGGGAAGGGCCGTCAGGTGGTCTTCAACCACCTGGGAGTAGGCGTATTTACCGTCGTGTTTCGGGCTCGAGACGAAGTGGCCCAGGTGTCCCGCCACGAACGGCACCTGCCCGACGCCGAGGTCATCGCGGAGATCAGCCACCATCTGCGACAGCCGATCGCCGTAGGTGCTGGCAGTCTCCTTCTGCATGGAATCGCGTTCCCCCTGATGCCAGAGGATCCCCTTGAGCGTGCCGTCATGCATCACTTTTCGGGTGCGGTTGACTGCCTTCTCATAGAGATCGCCTCCCTTCATCCAGCGGGACAATGGTGTGCCGCCAACCGCACAGGGAATCAGACCGATCGTCACGTCTGGCTCCGCGTCTGCCATAGCGCGTGCAAAGCTGGCTGCCAGCCCCGCACCTCCCTTGCCTGATTTGGGTGGATGGAGCGGTTCGGTACCGGGAGCCCAAACTTCCCCGGAGGTGTATTTCAACACCCGCTCGCTCGAGACCGCAGTTGCGGGATCGAGCATGCCCCGGCCCGCCATGTTCGATTGCCCGATGAGCAGGTAGACGTGGAAGCGATCTCGTGGCGGCAGATCGGGGGCTGACTCGGCCGCACCGACTCCCAAGCCGACGCTGGCCAGCCAGAAGCCGAGGAGGAGTGCAGGGAATCGCTGCATGACGCCGCCTTATGCAAAGAGGTGCAGGGGTTACTGCCCCCCTGAGTCTAATCCGCGGTGGCACCAAATTACATCGCAACAGGGGTGTCATCGCACGATTCCGCAACGCCACGCGCAACAGCGACCCCTCCGACGAACACCACACAACTAGTCCCGATGTGATTCGAACACACGACCAAGGGATGATGAGTGCAGACGATGGCGCTACGTAGGGTTCGATCGTCCTGCGGTTATGCGTTATTGCCGGGCGTGGTGAGGTCACTGTCGGGCTGAGTCCCGCCTCGCCGAAAAGATTCTTCTGACTTTCTTTCTGACCACGCGAGGCCCCGAGCCCCCCAACGGCGTCGGCTCACCCATGGACGTTGGCCAACGAACTTTTTTCTGAGTTTCAGTTTCGGGAGTGGGCATCGACGGCGGCCTATCCGGAGAGGGATTCAGCGCACGTGCGGCCCGGCTCGCAGAGTGGGCCTAGGGATGGATTCCCGTGCTGAGGGGTGGCTTGAGCGGCTGGATACGCCGGTAATCCTGTCCCGACTCTCCGGGTCGCCCGGGCTGCGGAATGGCTCCCCAATTGACCTGCCCCCATGAATGACGCCAGTTTTTAAGTTAGGGTTTTGCCCTCCAGTAGACCAGCCCTGTGCGGTTGCCGAGGCGTAGCCGAGGCGACCG
>Ga0214921_10001828_pt1 | contig 35625 bp, 35 predicted proteins | sample LL1505_MetaG_FD_177992 | JGI IMG/M metagenome (GOLD analysis project Ga0214921, IMG submission 177992) | Freshwater microbial communities from Lake Lanier, Atlanta, Georgia, United States - LL-1505 | ecosystem: Environmental > Aquatic > Freshwater > Lake | place: USA: Georgia | collected... | reverse complement strand
GGCAGAGGCCTTGGGTTGAATAGATTTCAATTTCATCTTCACTCCTTAGGTTGAAAGATGAACCAAAACCCTCCTTTAATCAAGTACCCCTATTTGTCTCACACACGCTGACGTCGGACAGTCGGCTGAAAAGCCGGTGGCCAGCATCCAGCGTTCTTCTTGCGCGAAATGTTCCACCGTGTGCTCTATGAATGCGCGGTACAACGGCACTTGCTGGGTTGGCGTAGCGGCCAGCAGCTGGTTGAGCATGCTCACAAACTCTTCGTGCGTGTCGTCCATGCGGGCATCGCCCACCGACAGCGCGGCTGTCCAGTCGAGTGTGGTGGGTGCGGCAGGGGTGGTGATTGGGTTCATGGGCGTTAGCTTAGGGCTGGCGGTGTGGACAGGTTTTGATGCATATCAAGCAGCGGCAAGCCGCCCCCGGTGCCGCGCAATCTGCAGCCGCACCTGCGCCGGAGCAGTGCCGCCCAGGGTGTTGCGGGCGTTGAGCGAGCCTTGCAGGCTGAGCGGGCCAAAGACGTCTTGCGTGATGCGGCTGTCAAAATTTTGCAGTGTGGCCAGTGGCAGTTCAGACAAGTCCACGCCTTGGGCCTGGGCGGTTTTGACGGCGTGGGCGACCACTTCGTGGGCGTCACGGAAAGGCAGGCCTTTTTTGACCAAGTAGTCGGCCAGATCGGTGGCGGTGGCGTAGCCTTTTTTGACGGCGGCTTCCATGGCCGGGGCGTTGACGGTGATGCCGCCTTCTTTTTGGCCGGTGGCGGGGTTGAGCTGGCCGCCGACCATTTCGCTGAAGATGCGCAGGGTGTCTTTGAGCGTGTCCACGGTGTCAAACAGCGGCTCTTTGTCTTCCTGGTTGTCTTTGTTGTAGGCCAGGGGCTGGCCTTTCATGAGGGTGATCAGGCCCATCAGGTGGCCGACCACGCGGCCGGTTTTGCCGCGGGCGAGTTCGGGCACGTCGGGGTTTTTCTTCTGCGGCATGATGGACGAGCCGGTGGTGAAACGGTCGGCAATGCGCACAAAGCCAAAGTTCTGGCTCATCCACAAGATGAGCTCTTCGCTCAAGCGGCTGATGTGCACCATGCACAGGCTGGCGGCGGCGGTGAACTCGATGGCGAAGTCGCGGTCGCTCACCGCGTCCAGGCTGTTTTGGCAGACTTGCGGCTGGCCTTGTGCGTCGACCATGCCGAGCGTGCGGGCCACGCGTTCGCGGTCCAGCGGGTAGGTGGTGCCGGCCAGCGCGGCTGCGCCCAGCGGCAGGCGGTTGGTGCGCCGGCGCACGTCGTGCAGGCGTTCGGCGTCACGCGCAAACATTTCCACATAGGCCAGCAGGTGGTGCGCAAAGCTCACGGGCTGGGCCACTTGCAGGTGGGTGAAGCCGGGCATGATGACTTCGACGTTGTGCTCGGCCACGTCCACCAGTGACTTTTGCAGGTCAGCCAGTAAGTCGATGATGAGGTCCATCTCGCCCCGTAGCCACAGGCGCACGTCGGTGGCGACCTGGTCGTTTCTGGAGCGGCCTGTGTGCAGGCGCTTGCCGGCGTCGCCCACCAGCTGGGTCAGGCGCGCTTCGATGTTGAGGTGAACGTCTTCCAGGTCCAGTTTCCACTCAAAGGCCCCGGAATCGATCTCGGCGGTGATCTGCGCCATGCCGCGCTGGATGTCGGCATGGTCGGCCGCGCCGATGATGCCTTGCGCCGCCAGCATCTCGGCATGCGCCAGACTGCCCGTGATGTCGGCCTGCCACAAACGCTTGTCAAAGAACACGCTGGCGGTGTAGCGCTTGACCAGCTCGCTCATGGGCTCTGAAAACAGGGCCGACCAGGCTTGGGATTTCTTGTCGAGTTGGTTTGTCATATGAGCCGGATTTTATCGGGGTGAAGGGGCAGGGCTTAGCGTTGGCAGCATCTTTTAAGCTCGGGGGCGGTGCGCACGTCGATATTCGCTGGACTGGGTGCACAAAGTCTGCATGCTAGCATTCACACAATGAAATGATTACGAGGCAGGTACGCGTGGTTTCTAACAATTTATCAAGTAAAAATACGGCGCTCAAAGTCGTCATCGCCACCCGCGAAAGCCGTTTGGCCATGTGGCAGGCTGAACATGTGCAGGCTTTGCTGCAAAAGCAGTTGGGCTGGCAGGTTGAGTTGCTGGGCATGACGACCCAGGGCGACCAGATTTTGGACCGCTCGCTGTCCAAGGTTGGCGGCAAGGGCTTGTTTGTCAAAGAGCTTGAAACCGCGCTGGTCGACGGCCGTGCAGACATCGCCGTACATTCGCTCAAAGACGTGCCGATGGACTTGCCTCCTGGTTTTGCGCTGGCCTGCGTGATGGAGCGCGAGGACCCGCGTGACGCATTTGTCTCTAACACCTATGCCAGTCTGGCCGCGCTGCCGCAGGGCGCCGTGGTCGGCACTTCCAGCCTGCGCAGGCTGGTGTTGCTCAAGGCCTTGCGGCCGGACTTGCGCATTGAGCCTTTGCGCGGCAACCTGGACACACGGCTGCGCAAGCTCGACGAGGGCCAGTACGACGCTATCGTGTTGGCAGCGGCCGGACTCAATCGCCTGGGTATGCAGAGCCGTATTCGTGCCACTTTTGAGCCCGATGCCATGCTGCCGGCCGCCGGACAGGGTGCGCTGGGCATTGAGGTGCGGGCTGACCGCCAGGACTTGCTGGACGGCCTGGCGCAGTTGGCGCACATGCCCACCTGGCTGGCCGTGACGGCCGAGCGTACAGTCTCCCGCGCCATGGGCGGCAGTTGCTCCATGCCTTTGGCCGCGTTCACGACTGGTCCGCAAAATGCCGGCATGCGGCTCGAAGCCGCCTGGGGTGACCCGGAAGCGGCTACGCCACTGGTGCGGGTGCAGCAGCAGTCGCCGGTGCGCGACTTCTCAGAGGCCGAGGCTTTGGGCGAGCAAGTGGCCGCGATGCTGCGCGCAGGGGGCGCCGTCTGGGCCTCAAATGCCATCACCTGACTCTCCGTCCCCGCAACCCCTTTCCCCGCTTGCGCTGCGGGGTCAACGCATCATCGTGACCCGCCCCGCCCCGGACGCACAGCGTTGGGTGGCGCTGCTGCGCCAGCAGGGCCTGCATGCAGAGGCTTTGCCTTTGCTCGAAATTACCGGCGCTGACGATCTGGCACCCGTCCAGGCGGCATGGAGCCGGCTGAACGAATTTGCGGCTTTGATGTTTGTCAGTGGCAATGCGGTAAAACATTTTTTTGCAGCCAGACCTGCCCATGCAGCAGCGTTGCCGGAGCAGCTTCGCTTTATGGCGCCCGGCCCCGGCACGGCCCGGGTATTGCAGGCGCATGGGGTGCCAGAGGCGCAAATCGACACGCCCGCGCAGGAAGCCAGCCAGTTTGACTCAGAGGCGCTTTGGCAAGTGGTGGGTGCGCGCGCATGGGTTGGGAATCGTGTGTTGATGGTGCGCGGCCAGAGCGGGACTGCGGTGGATGCAGCGGCGCCGGGCCGGCAATGGCTGACGGCGCAGTTTCAAGCCGCCGGGGCCATGGTGGATTTTGTGGTGGTTTACCAGCGCCGCGTACCGCACTTCACCGCTGAGCAGTTCAAGCGCATGGAAGACAGCCGGCATGACGGCTCAGTGTGGTTGTTTAGCAGTGCCGAGGGGCTGGACAGCCTGCCGCGTTTGCCACAGGGCGACTGGTCTACGGCGCGGGCCATTGCCACGCACCCGCGCATCGCCGGCGCGGCGCGGGATGCGGGTTGGGGTGTTGTTATCGAGTCACGGCCAGCGGTGGACGATATCGTTGCATCGATAGAATCATTGAATTCATGAGTAACATGCCCCCCGCCACAGCCCCGGCAGCCGCGTCCACAGGCAGCCCTGAAACGCCTGTGGTGGCAGCAGAGCTGCCGTTGGCTGTCTGGCGTTCACGGCCCTGGGCCTTGGGCGTTTTGCTGCTGGCGCTGCTTGCTGCAGTCGGAGCACTGTTGTCGTGGCAAAAAATAAACCATATTCAGGAAGAGCTGGCCAGACGCAGCACCGACACGGGTGCGCAGGCCATGGAAGCGCGAACGCTGGCGCGCCAGTCGCAAGAAGCCACGCGCGAACTTTCTGCGCGTTTGTTGGCCACTGAAACCCGCCTCAATGAAGTCAGTTTGCAACGCACCCAGCTTGAAGAGCTGATGACCAGCCTGTCGCGCTCGCGTGACGACAATCTGGTGATTGACTTGGAAGCCGGCCTGCGATTGGCGCAGCAACAAGCCCTGCTCACCGGCAGCGCCGAGCCCTTGCTGGCGGCGCTAAAGTCCGCTGAGCTGCGTTTGGTGCGCGCAGCCCAGCCCCGCTTGAGCCCCGTGCAGCGCGCCATGGCCAAGGATGGTGAGCGCATCAGAAGTGCTTCGCTGACAGATGTGCCGGCGCTGCTGGTCAAGCTTGACGAGTTGGTGCGTTTGATCGATGACTTGCCGATGGCCAATCAGCTGCCCGGCGACAGCCCTGTGGCGGCTCCAACGGCGGCTGATACTGCAAAGGCCGCGGCTGGCAAGCCTGCGAACGCAGCGCCCAACGCGTCTTTTTGGAGCTCGCTCAACACCCAGGCGCTGAAGGATTGGTCTGCGCGCACGCTACAGGGCCTGCGTGCAGAAGCCGCGAGTCTGCTGCGCGTGAGTCGCATTGACCAGCCCGAGGCGGCGCTGCTGGCGCCTGAGCAGTCTTACTTTTTGCGCGAAAACATCAAGCTCAAACTTCTCAATGCGCGCCTAGCCTTGTTGTCTCGTCAGACCGATGCAGCACGTTCAGACCTGGCTGGCGTGCAGACCGGCTTGCAGCGGTATTTCGACGGTTCATCACGCAAGACCCAAGCCGCAATTTCCGCTTTGCAGCAGGTGCAGGCCCAACTGCGCAGCGGCGAGTTGCCGCGCCTGACTGAAACCCTGGCCGCCCTGGCCACGGCAGCGGCCGGCCGCTGAGCTTCATGCGCGCCGCCTTTTGGTTCATTGCTCTTTTCGGCGTTGCCGTGGCGGTGGCATTGTTTGCCGGCGACAACGACGCTGTGGTGACGCTTTTTTGGGCACCGCACCGGGTCGATATTTCTCTTAACCTGATGGTGCTGTTGCTGTTTGCGGCTTTTGCGCTGCTCCACTTTGCGCTCAAGGCATTGAGCGCAGTGACTTCATTGCCGGTGCAGGCGCGGCGCTGGAGAGCGCAGCAAAAAGAGCGCGCCATGTACGCAGCCTTGATGGAGGCGCTGGCGCATTTGTTAGCCGGACGCTTTATCCGTTCTTCCCGCTCGGCGGAGAACGCCTTGTCGCAAGAAAAAAATCTGAGTCAGCTGATTGCCGATGTGGGTATCGACTCCGGGCATCACGCCAGCCGCTCTATGCAATTGCGCTCGCTGGCCCACCTGCTGGCAGCTGAAAGCGCGCAGTTCTTGCAAAACCGGCCGGTGCGCGACCAACACCTGGCAAAGGCGCTCGAAGACAGCAGTCAACGCACTTTATTGGCGACGCAAGAAGGCATCCAGTTGCGCGCTGTGCGTTGGGCGCTGGATGACCGTGACCCTTTGCTGGCGCTGGAGTGGCTGGCCAAGTTGCCCGTTGGCGCAGGCCGCCGCACGCTCGCTTTGCGCATGCGTTTGCGCGCCGCGCGCCTGGCTGGCCAAACGGAGTTGGCCATGGAAACCGCTCGTTTGCTGGCCAAGCACCGGGCTTTTTCTGCGCCTGCGGCGCAAAGCATGTTGCGCGGTCTGGCCATCGAGTTGCTCAATGGCGCGCACGAACCCGACAAGCTGCACAAGGTCTGGCTGACACTGGACGCCCATGAACGCGCCATGCCGGATGTGGCAGTGAATGCCGCCGCCCGCCTGATGACCTTGCATGGCGAGGCCTCGCTGGCACGCCAGTGGCTGGCCGAAGTGTGGACGCCGGTGATGCACAAGCGCTCCGAGCTGGGTGATGCGCTGCGAGTGAAATTTATTCTGGCCCTGGAAGCCAGCTTGGACGCCTCCGATGCGCAATGGCTCGCTCGAATTGAGACCGCGGTGGTGGCGCGCCCTGGTGACGCCAATGTGGAGTATCTGGCCGGCATCGCTTGCCTGAAGCACCAGCTGTGGGGCAAGGCTCAGCAATTGCTGGCGCATGCTGCTTTGGCTTTGCAAGACCCGGCGCTCAAGCGCAAGGCTTGGCTTTCACTGGCAACATTGGCCGAGCAGCGAAATGACGCAGAGGCGGCGCAGTTGGCTTTTCGTCGGGCGGCACAGCTTTAAGCGGTCACACCGGGCGCTCACGTAACAAGCGCAGCCCCATCAAAAAAGGCGACTCATGGAGTCGCCTTTTTCTTTGCCTGTCTTCGGGTTATGGGCCCGAGGCGGGGCTCTGCTGATTTATTTTTCGTTGCGCGGAGTGCCTTCTTCAAAAGGCAGGCTCATGTTGCGCAAGTCGCGTTGGGTCTCTACCAGCACCAAGGGGCTGGCTTCAAGCACCACGGCCGGCGGACGCTCGCGTGGCACATGCACAGGGCGTGGCTCAGCAGCCATGGCCGCTTGGATTTCAGCGATCTTGGTGTTGTCAGAGTTGACCCACTGCAAACCGGAAGCGCTGGCCACTTGGGCCAGGTCCTGCAAGGGCAAGTCATAAGACGCAACCTGGGGCAGGGCGCGGGCAGACGCTGCTGGCGCTGGCGCAGGCGCAAGTACAGGCGCTGGCGCATTAGCTTCGGGTGAAGGTGCTGATGCTTCCGGGGCGCTGAAGTTCAACTCAGCCGTCACCGGCATGCGCTGCTCGCCGTTGCCCTCGGCAGCGGCGGACGCTGACTCGGCGTTGGGCTCGTTACGATCACCGCGCTCGCGGCGGTCACGGCCGTAGCGGTCACGGCTGCGGCGCTCACGTGGTGCGCGTTCCTGGTTGCCGTCTTCACCGGCGGCTTGCTCGTTGCCCGGCTCGATCTGGCTGGCCTGGCCTTCCAGTCGTTCAGCGGTTTGCGGTGCGCGACCATCGGCAAAGGTGGCATTGCTGTCTTCTGCGCCGGGTGCGCCGTCACGGCGATCGTTACGACGGCCACCGCGTTCGCGGCGACCTTCACCACGGGGTTCGCGGGGCTGGCGTTCTTCACGCGCGGCATCTGGACCGGTGGGGTCATTGCGCGAAGCAGCGGCCATGGCGGCCTGGTTGGCCAGTGCGAGTTCTTCCTGGGCGGCATCGCGTGGCGCACCGTTGCGCTCAGCACTGCGGTCGCTGCGCTCACGGCGAGGACGCTCACCGCGACCCTGGCCTTCAGCGCGAGGCTGCTCTTGACGGCCGCCTTCGGTGCGGCCTTCGCCTGGTGCGCGCTCAGGACGTGCCTCGGTGCTACGTTCGCGACGTGGTTCACGCGGCTCGCGTGGCTCGCGCGCTTCACCGCGTTCTGCGCCGCGATCGTCACCGCGTTCGCTGCGGGCACCGCGCTCACCGCGACCACCCCGGCGGCCGTCACGGCCACCGCGCTCGGTGCGCTCGCCGCGTTCACCACGCTCGTCGCGACGGCCTTCGCCGCGCTCGTCTTTCCTTGGTTCCTGGGCCGGGCTGGCTGGCGCAGCTTCGCTGCCGAACAGGCCTTTGATCCAACCGAAGAAACCTTTTTCAGCTGCAGGCGCTGCAACTGGCGTGCGGGCTGCAGGCGAGCGTTGCCGGTTGGCAGCAGGTGCTGCAGGCTCAGGTTTAGTCGGTGCGATGGGGGCCGGCATATCCGGCAAGACACCCTTGATCACGGGCTCTTGCTTGTTGTGCTTTTCCTGGCTGCGGCGTGTCACCAGGGTCGGGTCTTCAATTTCTTCAGCGAGTTTGTAGCTTGCCTCGATGTTGTCCAGACGCGGATCGTCGTGTTTGAGACGCTCGAGTTTGTAGTTCGGCGTTTCCAGGGTTTTGTTGGGCACCAGCAGCACGTTGATACGCTGCTTCATTTCGATTTTGGCGATTTCTGAACGCTTTTCGTTCAGCAAGAAAGAGGCGACATCGACAGGTACCTGGCACAGCACAGAGGCGGTGCTGTCCTTCATAGACTCTTCCTGGATGATACGCAAAATTTGCAGTGCGCTGGATTCTGTGTCGCGGATGTGACCGGAACCACCGCAGCGCGGGCAGGGGATGGAAGCGCCTTCGGACAGGGCCGGACGCAGGCGCTGGCGGCTCATTTCCATCAGGCCGAATTTACTGATGGTGCCAAACTGCACGCGGGCGCGGTCTTGGCGTAGCGCGTCGCGCAGGCGGTTTTCGACGTCGCGACGGTTGCGACTTTCTTCCATGTCAATGAAGTCGATGACGATCAGGCCGCCCAGGTCACGCAAGCGCATCTGGCGGGCCACTTCGTCAGCCGCTTCAAGGTTGGTGCGGGTGGCGGTTTCTTCGATGTCGCCGCCCTTGATCGCGCGGGCCGAGTTAACGTCCACAGAGACCAAAGCCTCGGTGTGGTCGATCACGATGGCGCCGCCCGAAGGCAGTTGCACGGTGCGGGCGTAGGCCGACTCGATCTGGTGCTCAATCTGGAAACGGCTGAACAGCGGCGCGTCGTCGCGGTAGCGTTTGACTCGGTGCTCATGCTCGGGCATGACGTGCGCCATAAACTGCTTGGCTTGTTCGTAGACGTCGTCGGTGTCAAACAGGATGTCACCAATGTCGCTGTTGAAGTAGTCACGGATGGCGCGGATGACCAGGCTTGATTCCTGGTAAATCAGGAAAGCGCCTTTGCCGTTTTTGCCGGCGCCTTCGATGGCGGTCCACAGCTTGATCAGGTAGTTCAAGTCCCACTGCAACTCGGGGGCGCTGCGGCCGATGCCGGCAGTGCGCGCGATGATGCTGGAGCCGGACGGGTATTCCAGCTGATCCATGGCTTCTTTGAGTTCAGCCCGGTCATCGCCCTCGATCCGCCGGCTGACGCCGCCACCGCGCGGGTTGTTGGGCATGAGCACCACATAACGGCCGGCCAGACTGACGAAGGTGGTCAGGGCTGCGCCCTTGTTGCCACGCTCTTCTTTTTCGACCTGGACCATCATCTCCTGGCCCTCGCGGATCACGTCGTTGATGCGGGCCTGGTTGACTGGCACGCCGGCGGCGAAGTAGTTGCGCGAGATTTCTTTGAATGGCAGAAAACCGTGGCGGTCTTCGCCGTAGTCGACAAAGCAGGCTTCCAGCGAAGGCTCGACGCGGGTGACGACGGCCTTGTAGATGTTGCCCTTGCGCTGCTCACGCCCTTCAATTTCGATCTCGTAGTCGAGGAGTTTTTGTCCGTCAACAATGGCCAGCCGGCGTTCTTCAGCCTGGGTGGCGTTAATTAGCATCCGTTTCATCGGAAATCCTTATCGTTCTTGTGCGTCGAGCTTAGGCTCGCGCACCCAACAGCCCCAATTGGGCTAACGATGCCGAAAGCAGACGCGATGCGAACGAGGGGGAATTGCCGGAGAGCCTGGCACGTGCTCGGACTGAATGCTCAAGAAAGAGCGGTCAGGCGAGGCGTTGAGGCGTAGGCGCGTGGATGGGATGAGTCGCAGCCAGGCGGGTATTTGCTATTTCAAAAATAGCAAGGCGTGTCCATGTGACAAGGGTTGCGGGAATGGCTATGCACGTCAGCGGGGCCCAGAGGCGCCGCAGGCACAAGAAAACCAGTCCAACCAGAGTTGTCACTAAGAGGCTACCCGTCATAAGGATTGATCTCATCAAGATCCGTACACAGCCCGTGGGGCTGCGCACTTTGTATTCCGTCGTTGTGTTCGCAAAACGTCGACTTTCGCACTGTGACTACCTATTGCGGGGTGCCTGGCACCCTGGCTTTGCAGGCAAAACAGTCATTGGCATCGACCTTCCAGCGCGGCACTGCGGCATGCAAAGACTTGTGGTGGACTAAACTGCCAGACAAATCAACTACTTACAGCGCAACGCTAGTGAAACACATTATAGGGTCAGGAACAGCCAAGGCCAAACTACAGGCCATAGCGCCTTTGCAGAGGCCTTTTGTTGCTGCCAGCCCGCCGGCCCGGCCAGCACCAGAGCCCCTGCCCGAGCTGGCGCCAGCACCTTTGCCGGCGTCCGCTGCCCAGGCCAGTCTGGTGACTGTCTCAGAGGACTACAGCGGCCAGCGGTTAGATAACTTTTTGATCCGCCAGCTCAAGGGCGTGCCCAAAACCCATGTGTACCGCATCATCCGCAGCGGCGAGGTGCGCATCAACAAGGGCCGGGCGCAGGCGGACACCCGGCTGGAGGTTGGCGATGTGGTGCGTCTGCCGCCAGTGCACACGTCGGAGCGCGCCGATCAAAAGGCCCAGGCGATGGCCGTGGAGATTGCCCGGCATGGCGCTGCGTCCAGCGTTGGTGGCTTGGCGCCTTCACGGGAGTTTCCGGTTCTTTTTGAGGACGAGCATGTGCTGGCCATCGACAAGCCGGCCGGCGTGGCGGTGCATGGGGGCAGCGGCGTGGCCTTTGGCGTGATCGAGCAGATGCGCATGGCCAGGCCCGGCCATGATTTTCTGGAATTGGTGCACCGGCTGGACCGGGAAACCAGCGGCGTGCTCTTGATTGCCAAAAAACGCATGGCCCTCAAAATCCTGCAGGAACAGTTTCGCGAGCGCGAAACCGATAAGGTGTACCTGGCGCTGGTGGCTGGCCAATGGCCGCCTAAATTGAAGGTGCTGGACAAGCCCCTGCAAAAATACCTGTTGCCCGACGGCGAACGGCGCGTGCGGGTGGTGGCCAAGGAGCACCCGGACGCCATGCGCGCAGTCACGCTGGTCAAGGTGCGCGGGTCGCTGCCGGCGTCGGCAGAGCAGCCGCTGGGCGACTTCAGCTTGCTGGAAGTCACCATCAAGACCGGCCGCACGCACCAGATTCGGGTGCACCTGGCGACCGAGGGCCACCCGATTGCGGGTGACGACAAATACGGTGACTTCGAGCTCAACAAGAGTCTGCAAAAACAGCCCGCAGGGCACGCGCTCAAGCGCATGTTTTTGCATGCTTGGCGCTTGAAATTCACTCACCCATCCAACGGCAAGCGCATCACGCTGCTGGCCGAACTTCCTACTGAACTTGACACACTGGTGGCCCATGTCCCGACCCCTGAATTTTGACCTCATCGCCTTTGATTGGGATGGCACGCTGTTTGATTCGACTCAGATCATCGTGCGCAGTATTCAACTGGCAGTTGCCGACGTGGGCGGCACTGTGCCCAGCAACGAGGCTGCGTCTTATGTGATCGGCCTGGGCCTGATGGAGGCTCTGGCCCATGCCGCACCCGATGTGCCCCAGGCGCGCTACCCTGAGCTGGGCCAGCGTTACCGCCACCATTACGCGGTGCACCAAAATGACATCACTTTGTTTGAGGGTGTGTTGCCGCTCTTGCTTGATTTGAAAGAGCGCGGACATTTGCTGGCAGTGGCCACCGGCAAGTCGCGCCGCGGGCTGGACGAGGCCTTGCAGGACGTCGAACTCAAGGGCTGCTTTGACAGCTCGCGCACCGCCGACGAAACAGCGGGCAAACCGCATCCGCGCATGCTCCATGAGTTGATGTCGGAGTTTGGCGTGAAGCCCGAGCGCACACTGATGATTGGCGACACCACGCATGATTTGCAAATGGCGCTGAATGCCGGTTGTGCCAGTGTGGGCGTGAGCTACGGCGCGCATGAGCCGTCTGCCTTTGAGCCGCTCAAGCCACTTGTGGTGGCGCATTCGGTGCAGGAACTCCAACGCTGGTTGCTCGACCATGCCTGAACCTACCAATCCCCAGCCTTTGTGTAACTCGGCAGACCTGGTGGAGGGCGGCTTGGCGGTCCCCTTTGATGTGGTTTACGCCGGCCAGACCTGCCGCGCTTTTGCCATTCGTTTTGAGGGCCAGCCGCAGGCTTACCTGAACCGCTGCACCCATGTGGCGATGGAGCTCGACTGGCAGCCGAACCAGGTTTTTGACGACCGCGGGCAGTGGCTGCTGTGCGCCAGCCATGGCGCCGCCTACCACCCCGAAACCGGCGAGTGCGCTGGCGGCCCGTGTCGCGGCGGCCTGGTGAAGATTGAAGTTACTGAACACGCCGCTGTGGTCTCTTGGCACCCGGCTTACAACCTTGCGCCACTTGCGTTTTAAGATGGCAACCCCAACTGGACATTTATGAACGACAACAACAACCCCGATCGCATCGAACCCGTCCAATCCCCAGGACCTGACGCGCCGGTCACCCCGCCGCTGGCCGCTGGCTGGGAACGTGCAACCTTGGAAAAGCTGGCTTTTGCTGCAATCGAGGAGCAAAAATCGACGCGCCGCTGGAAAACTTTTGTGCGCCTTGCATGGCTTGGATTTTTCATAACCCTGTTGTGGGTGGGCATGTACCGGGGCTCAGCCCCGAGCAGTGTGACTTCCCCGCACACGGCGGTGGTAGAGATTCGGGGCGAAATTTCTGAAGGCAGTAACGCCAGCGCCGAGTTTGTCAACTCAGCTTTGCGCGCCGCATTTGAGGATGAAGGCGCCCGCGCCGTGGTCTTACTGATCAACTCACCCGGTGGCAGCCCGGTGCAGGCCGGCATGATGAACGACGAAATTCTGCGTCTTAAAGCCAAGCATAAGAAGCCGGTCTATGCCGTGGTCGAAGAAACCTGCGCTTCTGCGGCTTATTACATTGCCGTGGCCGCCGACCAGATTTACGTGGACAAGGCCAGCATCGTTGGCAGCATCGGCGTGCTGATGGACGGTTTTGGTTTCACCGGCCTGATGGAAAAACTAGGCGTTGAGCGTCGCTTGCTAACCGCCGGTGACAACAAGGGTTTTCTCGACCCCTTTAGCAACCAGAGTGAGCGCCAGCGCGCTTATGCGCAGACCATGCTCAACCAGATTCACCAGCAGTTCATCACGGTGGTGAAAAACGGCCGTGGTGACCGGCTCAAGGAAACGCCCGAGATGTTCAGCGGCTTGTTCTGGAGCGGTCAGCAAGCGGTTTCCCTGGGGCTGGCCGACCAGTTCGGTTCGCTCGAATTCGTCGCCCGGGAGGTGGTCAAAGCCGAAGACATCATTGACTACACCCGCCGCGAAAACGTGGCCGAACGCTTGGTCAAGCGCTTTGGTGCAGCGTTGGGCGAGGGGGCCATGAAAGCGGCACTGCGCAGCGCGCCTGCTTTCCGCTGATTCAACCAGCGGGCCTCAGCGCCCGATACAAAACACCGTGGGCAGGCCCAGCGGTGGCGCCGGTTTCTCGTCACGCCGGCTTTTCCATGCGCTGACCAGCGCGCTGCGTGACCAGGCCGTCTCCAACGTCAGGCCGCAGCTCAGCGCCAGCCGCGTGTTGCCATTCATGGTTTGCAGCAAAGCGCCCAGCAAGGCTGTGTTTCGGTAGGGCGTTTCAATGAAAATTTGCGTTTGCCCGGTCTTCAGGGCCAGCGATTCGAGCTCGCGGATGCGCTGTGTGCGTTCATCCGCGTCTTGCGGCAAGTAGCCGACAAAGGCGAAGTTTTGTCCGTTCAGGCCGCTGGAGGCCAGCGCCAGCATCAGTGACATCGGCCCTGTGAGCGGAACCACTTGCACGCCCAGGTCATGCGCGGCGCGCACAACCGAAGAACCCGGATCGGCGATCGCTGGCATGCCGGCTTCACTCACCAGCCCCATGTCCTGGCCTTGCAAGGCCGGTTGCAACAGCGGGCGGGCGTCAAACTGGCCGCCGTGGTCGCCTTTTTTATGCACCTCGCGTGGCAGCTCCTGAATCTGTAGCGTCTGAATGGTCTGGGCCAGAGGGTGCAGCTCGTTCACCCGCTTGAGGTAAGCGCGCGTGCTGCGGGCGTTTTCGCAGACCCAAAAGCCCAGCCGGGCGGCGACTTCGAGCGTGCCTTGCGGCATGACTTGCTGCAAGGGCGTGGCAGTGTCGCAGCCAAAGTCCAGCGGTGCGGGCACCAGGTACAGTTTTCCGTAAGTGCTCATTCGTCGGCTTTCGCGCCAAGCAGGCAGATGCCGGCGGCTTCAATCAGGCGGCAGGTGCGTATCAAGGGCAGCCCGACCAGCGCAGTCGGGTCGTCGCTGTCAATGCTTTCGAGCAGGGCGATGCCAAAACCTTCGCTTTTGGCGCTGCCGGCGCAGTCGTAGGGCTGCTCAGCCCGCAGATAGTTTTCAATGGCGTCGTCGCTGAGTTGGCGAAAGCGCACTTTGACCGCGGCCAGCGACGCTTGTTCAAAGCCGCTGGCCTGGCAGACCACCGCCACCGCGGTTTGAAAGATCACTGTGCGCCCGCGCATCTGGCGCAGCTGGGCCACGGCGCGTTCGTGCGTGCCGGGCTTGCCCAAAGGCAGGCCGTTCAGGTCGGCCACCTGGTCGGAGCCGATCACCACGGCGTCTGGAAAGGCGGCGGCCACTGCCCGCGCCTTGGCCAGCGCCAGTCGCTGGGCCAGTGCGGCTGGCGCTTCGCCGGGCTGCGGTGTTTCGTCAACGTCGGGTGCGGCCACGGTAAATGGAATGCGCAGCCTTTGCAGCAACTCCTTGCGGTAGCGCGAGGTCGAACCTAGAACAAGTGCGCGTTGCGCTGGCAAGCCGGTCTCGGCGGGGGCTGGGATAGAGGGCGTCATGCCCCGATTCTCTTACACTGCCCCGCATGTCCAGAAATTTCCAGCCCCAGCGGCTGAACCTCCAAGCTTTGGCCCAAGACGGCCAGCCGTGGTCTGAAGTCACCCCCCTCAAAGACTTGCAGCGTCTGGCCGACGAAGCCCAGGACCTTGGCACGGATACCGCCGTTCCATGGCAGGCTCGAGCCGAGTTGCGCCCGCAGACCGGCGCCGAAGACCAGGTCTGGCTGCACTTGTCGGCCCATACCTCTGTGCCGCTGACCTGCCAGCGCTGCATGGCTGCGGTGAGCACAGCGCTTGAAGTTGACCAGTGGTATCGCTTTGTTGAGTCTGAAGAAGTGGCCATGGCCGAGGATGACGAGTCCGAAGAAGACCTGCTGGTGATGGTGCCGCAGTTTGACTTGCTGGCCCTGCTCGAGGACGAATTGCTGATGGCGCTGCCGCTGGTGCCCATGCACGAGACCTGCCCGGTGACGCCGGTTTTCAGTGCGGGTGACCCTGCGGTCGAGGCCGCCGAGGCCAAGCCGAACCCTTTTGCGGTGCTCAGCCAGCTCAAGAAAAACTGAGGCTTGAAGCGGGGGCGCTCCGCCGGGCTGTCCAAACAACCTTGAAGGCGCTATAATTGTGGGCTTCGCGCACTGTTGCAACGCCAGACCCGCCATGACTCAAAGCTCATGGTTTTTAAAGTCAGGCCCGCTGTAGTGCGTAATTACCAACCCTACACCCCCTCAGGAGCGGATCATGGCCGTCCAACAGAACAAAAAATCACCTTCCAAGCGCGGTATGCACCGCTCGCACAATGCCTTGAACGTTCCAGGCATTGCTGTTGAGTCCACCACGGGCGAGACACACTTGCGTCACCACATCAGCCCTACCGGCTTTTACCGTGGCCGTAAGGTGTTAAAAACCAAGTCCGAAGCGTAATTCACGCATAGACAAACGAGCCCGCACTCATACTGCGGGCTTTTGTTTTGTTGCTTAAGCTCTTTTTGACAGTTGCTGTCACCCCATGATCAGGATTGCCGTTGACGCCATGGGCGGGGACTTCGGCCCCTCGGTGACCGTGCCGGCCAGCTTGGCATTTTTGAGCACGCATACCGATGCTGGCATCCTTTTGACAGGTTTGCCTGCCAGCCTGTCCGCCCATCCCCGTTTTGCCCAACTGCAGTCGCATCCGCGTTGCCAGATCGTTCCGGCCTCGGAGGTGGTGACCATGGATGACCCGCTCGAGGTCGCCCTGCGGCGTAAAAAAGACTCCTCCATGCGGGTGTCCGTTCAGCAGGTCAAGGACGGTGCGGCCGACGTCGCTGTGTCTGCCGGTAACACCGGCGCCCTGATGGCTATATCGCGTTATGTGCTTAAAACGGTCGATGGTATTGACCGTCCGGCCATCGCCACCCAGCTGCCCAACGCCAAAGGCGGCGCCACCACCGTATTGGACCTGGGCGCCAACGTTGACTGCAGTGAGCACCACTTGCTGCAGTTTGCCGTCATGGGCTCCGCGCTGGTGGCCGCCATTTCCAATGTGCCCGCGCCCAGCGTCGGACTGTTGAATATTGGCGAGGAAGTCATTAAAGGAAGCGAAGTCATTAAAAAAGCAGGTGAATTGCTGCGATCTGCTTCTAAAAGCGGTGATTTAAACTTTTTTGGAAATGTTGAAGGGAATGACATTTTCAAGGGAACCACGGACATCGTGGTTTGCGATGGCTTTGTGGGCAACGTCGCACTGAAGGCCAGCGAGGGCTTGGCGGCCATGATTGGTGGCTTCATGAAGGCTGAGTTTTCTCGCAATATCTTCACGAAAATTGCTGCTTTTGTCTCTTATCCGGTGCTATCTGCGTTTAAAAAGCGTGTGGACCACCGCCGCTACAACGGCGCTGCGCTGTTGGGCTTGCGTGGCCTGGTTTTTAAAAGTCACGGTTCGGCAGATGCTTTTGCCTTTGAGCGTGCGCTCAATCGAGCTTATGATGCAGCCGCAAACAACCTGTTGGGAAAAGTGAAGGAACGCATTGCCCATGCGGCACCTCTGCTGGCACATGTGGCTGCTGTTTCCCTGAGCGAAGTCGCTGCGGCTGAGGCCTCTGAGTCTTCTACTTTGTCGCAGGCCCCCGTCCATTGACGATCTTTCGTCCCTCATGTGAGCCCTGAATGAGTCGTTTTTCCCGCATCACAGGCACCGGCAGTTACCTGCCACCGCGCCGTCTGAGCAATGCCGAACTGGTAGCCGAACTGGCAGCCAAAGGCGTTGAGACATCCGACGAATGGATCGTTGAGCGCACCGGCATCCGGGCGCGGCATTTTGCTGGTGCCGATGTTTGCGTCAGTGACTTGGCGCTTCACGCCTGCCGCCAGGCCATCGAGGCGGCCGGCTGCCAGGCCGCCGACATAGACCTGATTATTATGGCGACGTCAACGCCGGACATGGTGTTTCCCTCATCGGCCTGCATTTTGCAAAACAAGCTGGGCGTGGCTGGTTGCCCGGCTTTTGACGTGCAGGCGGTTTGCAGCGGCTTTGTTTACGCCCTGACTTTGGCTGATTCCCTGATCAAGACGGGCAGCGCTAACCGGGCATTGGTGGTGGGCGCCGAAGTTTTCTCGCGCATTCTGGACTTTTCAGACCGCACCACCTGCGTGTTGTTTGGCGACGGTGCCGGCGCTGTGGTGCTGGAGGCCTCGGATGTGCCCGGTATTTTGGCCACAGACCTTCACGCCGATGGTAAACATGTCGATATTTTGTGCGTTCCCGGTCATGTCTCGGGCGGCAAGGTGTCGGGCAGCCCGATGCTGACCATGGACGGTCAAGCTGTTTTCAAGCTGGCGGTTGGCGTCCTCGAAGACGCAGCCCGTGCGGTGCTGGCCAAAGCCGGCAAAACCGAGGCCGACATTGACTGGCTGATTCCGCACCAGGCCAACATCCGCATCATGCAAAGCACAGCCAAAAAACTCAAGCTGTCCATGGACAAAGTGGTGGTGACGGTGGAGCAGCACGGCAATACCTCGGCCGCTTCGATTCCGCTGGCGCTGGATGTGGCCGTGCGCAGCGGCAAAATCAAAAAAGGCGACACCCTCATGCTCGAGGGTGTGGGTGGCGGCTTCACCTGGGGCGCTGTGCTGCTCGACTACTGAGCAGACACTGGCGCTCACTTAGCTTATTTCAACGCTTATTTAACGGAGTCTCGTTTTTGAAGCCATTTGCTTTTATCTTTCCAGGCCAGGGCTCGCAGTCAGTTGGCATGCTTGACGCCTGGGGCGCACACCCCTTGGTGGCGCAAACCCTGGCAGAGGCTTCTGACGCTTTGGGTGAAGACCTGGGGCAACTCATTCGTGAAGGCACCAAAGAAGCCCTGGCCCTGACCACCAACACCCAGCCCGTGATGCTGGTCGCCGCTGTGGCGGCTTACCGCGTCTGGATTACAGAGACCGGTGCCGTTCCTGCAGCGGTCGCCGGCCATTCATTGGGGGAGTATTCGGCTTTTGTGGCGGCCGGTGTTTTGACCTTGCGTCAGGCCACGCCGTTGGTGCGCTTTCGGGCGCAAGCCATGCAGGATGCGGTGCCTGTGGGCGTGGGAGCCATGGCTGCCATTCTCGGCATGCCAGCCGACAAAGTCATTGACGGTTGCGCAGAAGCTGTGCGCAGTTTCGGGCCGGGTTCCGCCGAAGTGGTTGAGGCCGTTAATTTCAATGACCCGGGTCAAACCGTGATTGCCGGCAGCAAGGCGGCCGTTGACAAGGCTTGCGAAGTGCTCAAAGCCAATGGCGCCAAACGCGCTTTGCTTTTGGCGGTTTCTGCGCCTTTTCACTCGAGTCTGATGAAGCCTGCTGCAGACAAACTCCGCGAAAAACTAGCTTCTTTGAGTCTGGCTGCGCCGCAGATTCCTGTGATCAACAACATTGATGTGGCCGTCGAATCTGACCTTGACCGCCTTCGCGATGCACTGTTCCGGCAGGCTTTTGGCCCCGTGCGCTGGGTCGAGTGTGTGCTGGCAATCAAGGCGCGCGGTCTGCACACCCTGGTCGAATGCGGCCCCGGCAAAGTGCTGGCCGGCATGGTCAAGCGCATAGACGCTGAACTGACGGGCGCAGCCCTGTTCGATCCTGCGAGCCTGGCCGAAGTTAAAACACTCTTGATGAGCAAAGCATGACGGACATCCAAATTCAAGGCCAGCTGGCGCTGGTCACAGGGGCTTCGCGCGGCATTGGCGCAGCGATTGCACTCGAACTTGCGCGTCGGGGCATGAAGGTCATCGGCACCGCCACCACGGATGCGGGTGCCGCCCATATTTCAAGCACGCTCGCCGCCTACCCGGGTTGCGCCGGCAAAAACCTCAACGTGACCGATGCGGCCGGCATTGAGTCGTTGATCGACAGCCTGGTCAAAGAGCACGGCGGGATTCAGGTCTTGGTCAATAACGCAGGCATTACCCGCGACATGCTGGCCATGCGATTAAAAGACGAAGACTGGGATGCTGTGCTCGACACCAACCTCAAGGCGGTGTTTCGCATGAGCCGCGGCGTCATGCGCACCATGATGAAGCAGCGCTACGGCCGCATCATCAGCATCACTTCAGTGGTGGGTGCATCCGGTAACCCCGGGCAGGCCAATTACGCTGCCGCCAAGGCCGGCGTGGCCGGCATGACGCGGGCGCTGGCCCGTGAGTTGGGCTCGCGCGGCATCACAGTCAACTGTATTGCCCCAGGTTTCATAGAAACAGATATGACAGCCGGTTTACCCGAAGAGCAGCAAAAAGCATTGCTCGGTCAGATCCCGCTGGGGCACCTGGGCAAGCCTCAGGATATTGCGCACGCGGTGGCTTTCGTGGCAAGCCCGGAAGCCGGCTACATCACAGGGCAGGAAATCCATGTCAACGGCGGCATGTACATGTGAGACCTTTTGATGTAAAAACTGAGTTTTAAGCCGGTTCGCATCCGTCCGGCAGGCCTGAAGGGAGAGCGCTCTCTAAGCGGCTAAAATCACGGATTAATTCACAACCCTCAGAGGGAACTATGAGCGATATCGAAGCACGTGTTAAGAAAATTATTGCCGAACAACTTGGCGTTGAAGAAGGCCAAGTCACCAGCGAGAAATCGTTTGTGGCCGACTTGGGCGCAGACTCACTTGACACAGTGGAACTGGTGATGGCACTCGAAGACGAGTTTGGCATTGAAATCCCTGACGAGGACGCAGAGAAAATCACCACCGTGCAAAACGCGATTGATTACGCCAACACCCATCACAAAGCCTGATCTGGCTTTTCCCCAACCTACTCAAAGGCCGTTCGCGGCCTTTTGAGTTTTTCTCCAGGATTTGCGAATGAGCCGTCGTCGCGTCGTAGTGACAGGTCTGGGTTGTATCAGCCCCGTGGGTAACACGGTATCTGAGAATTGGGCCAACCTTCTGGCCGGGCAGTCAGGCATCGGGCTGATTACCAAGTTTGATGCCAGCGCTTTCTCCTGCAAGATCGCAGGCGAGGTCAAGGGTTTCCAGATCAGTGATTACATCGCTGAAAAAGAAGGCCGGCACATGGATACTTTCATCCATTACGGCATGGCTGCAGCTTGTCAGGCCGTGGCTGACAGCGGTTTGCCAATAGGCGATTTGCTGACCGAAGACCAGGCCGTGCGTATAGGTTGCGTCATCGGTTCGGGCATTGGCGGCCTGCCGCTGATTGAAGATACAAAGGTTGAACTGGTTGCCAAGGGGCCCAGGCGTATCACGCCGTTTTTTGTACCCGGCTCCATCATCAACATGATCGCCGGACATGTGTCGATGAAGTTCGGCTTTAAGGGCCCCAACATCGCCATCGTCACGGCCTGCACCACCGGTCTGCATTGCATTGGTCAAGCTGGCCGCATGATCGAATACGGCGACGCCGACGTGATGATCGCCGGCGGCTCAGAAGCCACCGTCTCCCCGCTGGGTGTGGGTGGCTTTGCTGCTATGCGCGCGCTGTCCACCCGCAACGACGACCCTCAAACCGCCAGCCGCCCCTGGGACAAAGACCGCGACGGTTTTGTGCTGGGCGAGGGCGCCGGCGTGATGGTGCTCGAAGAATACGAACACGCCAAGGCGCGTGGTGCCCGGATTTATGGCGAGCTCGCTGGTTTCGGCATGAGTGCAGACGCCGGTCACATAACCGCGCCCAGTATGGACGGCCCGCGCCGCGCTATGTTGAGTGCCTTGGCCAACGCCGCAGTCAATGCGGACCAGGTTCAGTACCTCAACGCACACGGTACTTCTACACCGCTGGGCGATATCAATGAGACCCAGGCCATCAAAGCCGCTTTTGGCGCGCATGCACGGCGCATGGTGGTGAGCTCGACCAAGTCCATGACGGGTCACTTGCTCGGTGGTGCGGGCGGCATCGAGTCGGTCTACACCGTGCTGGCCCTGCACCATCAAAAAGTTCCACCGACCATCAACATCTTCAACCAGGATCCTGACTGCGACCTGGACTACTGCGCCAACACGGGGCGTGATCTGAAGATGGATGTGGCGGTAAAAAACAATTTCGGTTTTGGCGGTACCAACGGCTCTCTGGTTTTTAAGCGAATTTAAACCGGCCCCTGATTTGAGCCTGCACAACGCCCCATCGGTGAGTTATCCCTTGGGGCGTTCGCGTTTTTTGATGTTTTTTTTGTTTTTCGGCTGGTTGCTGGCTGCCGGTGTGACTTGCTGGTGGTGGCGCAGTGCACCGTCAGGCGACTGGCGGCCGCTGCTGGGGGCGCTGTGCTGCCTGTTGGCTGGCCTGGCCATGACCGCCGGCTGGCGGCGTTCGCCGGTTGGCGAGTTGCTGTGGGACGGGGAAAACTGGTACTGGGAAAGCGAGGTCTACCAAGCCAGCGCTGAGCTCAATGCCCCCGTGGTGGCGCTCGATTTGCAATCGGCCATGCTGCTGCGACTGGACAATCCGGCAGGTGCCGTATGGTGGTTGTGGGCTGAACGCGCGACCTTGCCCGGGCGCTGGCTGGACATGCGCCGTGCTGTTTATGCTGCGCGAAGGCCGGTGCATTTACAGGTTACTGAGGCGGCGCAGTGACCGCCTGTTCAGCTTGCCGCTAAAGTGGTGAATCTTGTTGGACAAACTCCCCGCGCAACCTTGAAGCGATGCGCGGGCGTCCCCACATGGTAAAAATTCGCTTTTCTTTTTCTTGTTTTTTCTGAGAGCACATGATGTTTCAAATGAACCTAATCCCCTTGCGCGCTTTGGCCTTGAACGCCCTGGTGACATTGAGCCTGAGTGCTGCCATCTTGGCGCCGCAACCGGCTTTGGCGCAAGCCCGTGCGCTGCCTGACTTCACAGACCTGGTCGATCAGGTCGGGCCGTCGGTTGTCAATATACGCACGCTCGAAAAAGCCAAGCCAGCCAGCGCAGCCGGTGGCGGCAACGAGGAGCAAATGCTCGAATTCTTCCGTCGTTTCGGTATCCCGGTGCCGCCCAATATGCCGCGTTCACCCCGGCCGGACCGCGGTCAGCCCGATGAAGACCAGCCGCGTGGCGTTGGCTCTGGCTTTGTTTTGTCCAGCGACGGTTTTGTCATGACCAATGCGCACGTGGTCGAGGGCGCGGACGAGGTCATCGTCACCCTCACCGACAAACGGGAATTCAAGGCCAAGATCATCGGGTCGGACAAGCGCTCAGACGTGGCGGTTGTGAAAATTGACGCCAGTGGTTTGACGGCCGTCAAAATCGGTGACGCCAACCGCATGCGCGTGGGCGAGTGGGTCATGGCCATCGGATCGCCGTTTGGCCTGGAGAACACCGTCACGGCAGGCATCGTTAGCGCCAAGCAGCGTGACACCGGCGACTACCTGCCTTTCATCCAGACCGACGTGGCTATCAATCCAGGCAACTCGGGTGGCCCGCTGATCAATATGCGCGGTGAGGTGATCGGCATTAACAGCCAGATTTACTCCCGCTCGGGCGGCTTCCAAGGAATTTCTTTTGCCATCCCGATCGACGAAGCCATTCGCGTGTCTGATCAGCTGCGCAGTACTGGCCGCGTCACGCGCGGACGAATTGGTGTTCAGATTGAGCAGGTCAGCAAAGAAATCGCCGAATCGATCGGCCTGGGCCGGCCGCAAGGCGCTTTGGTTCGAGGAGTGGAAGCAGGTGCACCTGCCGACAAAGCCGGCATAGAAGCTGGCGATATCATCACCCGGTTCGACGGCAAGGTCATCGAAAAATCTTCGGATTTGCCGCGGCTCGTGGGCAACGTCAAGCCCGGTACGCGTTCACCCATCACGGTGTTTCGCCGTGGCACTTCGCGCGAACTGATGGTGACCATCGCTGAGATCGAAGCTGAAAAACCGGTGCGCCGTGCCGCTGTGCCCGAAGCCAAGCCTCCAGTGGCGGGCCCGGCCCAGGCCATTGGTCTGGTTGTGGCTGAGCTCAATGACGCACAAAAGAAGGAATTTAAGCTGCGCGGCGGTGTGCGTGTCGAGTCGGTCGAAGGCGCTGCCGCCCGTGCCGGTTTGCGCGAGGGCGACGTGATCGTGGCGATTGCCAATGCCGAGGTGCTCAGCGTCAAGGATTTTGAGCAGACGCTGGCCAAAATAGACAAAACCAAGACCGTGAATGTGCTGTTCCGCCGTGGTGAGCTGGCTCAATACGCCTTGATTCGTCCCGGCCGCTGAGCACGCCATAGCCTTTGAAGCCTTGTGGGCTTCAAAGGCTGGGGGCCTTTTTGCAGGCCAAAAAAAATTTATTTTTGATTTTCCCTGGTTTATTACTTTTGTCTGTGGGCGCTAACTTGTATTCAGGTTATTCATCCTGCGAATAGCGCTTCAACGAATTTGGATAGAATGAGGGCTAATTTCGGTTTATTTTGCTATATAGATCGTTTATGAGCGGCGCTTGTGCCCACGTTTTAAGCAGTTTGTGCGTGATCCACAGATCACCCACAAGTTGTTCAGAGTTGTGCAAAAGGAATTGTGAATAAGTTGTGCATAAGTTTCATGTTGCTGGTCTGCAACGACGCGGTTTTGGCTTTTTCGAGGCTATGCAGCACCGGCTTTTTGCCTACAATGAAGTTCCAACTATCGCAGTTGCCATAGATTGTTGGTTCAGGGCGCGTCGCAAATCGACGCGCCCTTTTTTATGTCTGTTGCGAAGTCGGCCCCTGGTCTTCGCAATAATTTCAAGTACTTAGGCGTTTGCGTTGATGAATCACATCAGAAATTTTTCGATCATTGCCCACATCGACCACGGCAAGTCCACGCTCGCAGACCGGATCATCCAGCGATGCGGAGGTTTGCAAGACCGCGAGATGAGCGCCCAAGTCCTTGACTCCATGGATTTAGAAAAAGAGCGTGGGATAACCATCAAAGCGCAGACCGCTGCCCTGCGTTACCAGGCCGCAGACGGCCAGGTCTACAACCTCAATCTGATCGATACCCCAGGCCATGTCGACTTCTCTTATGAAGTGAGCCGGTCGCTGTCGGCCTGCGAAGGCGCGCTGCTAGTCGTTGATGCCAGTCAGGGCGTAGAAGCACAGACCGTTGCGAACTGCTACACCGCGCTCGACCTGGGCGTCACAGTCGTGCCGGTGCTCAACAAAATGGATTTGCCGCAGGCCGACCCTGAAAATGCCAAGCTAGAAATTGAGGACGTCATCGGTATTGACGCCACCGACGCAATTCCGTGCAGCGCAAAGACCGGCATGGGCATTGACGAAATCCTGGAAGCCGTTGTCGCCCGCATACCGGCGCCCAAGGGGAACCCCGAAGCTCCGCTGCGCGCCATGATCATTGACAGCTGGTACGACCCCTATGTGGGCGTGGTCATGCTGGTGCGCGTGGTCGACGGCCGACTGGCCAAGGGCGACCGCATCAAACTTATGGCCACAGAGGCACTCTACAACGCTGAGCAACTGGGCGTTTTCACGCCGCACACCGAACCGCGCCAGGCGCTGGAGGCGGGGGAAGTGGGCTTTGTGATTGCCGGCATCAAAGAGTTGCAGGCGGCCAAAGTCGGCGACACCGTCACCATGATCAAGCCCGGAACCGGGGGCGCGGCCTTTGCCGCCACCCAGGCCCTGCCCGGCTTCAAGGAAATCCAGCCCCAGGTGTTTGCCGGCCTGTACCCGTCGGAGGCCAGCGAATACGAGTCGCTGCGCGATGCGCTGGAAAAGCTCAAGCTCAATGACGCTTCGCTGCATTACGAACCCGAAGTCAGCCAGGCACTGGGCTTTGGTTTTCGCTGCGGCTTTCTGGGCCTGTTGCACATGGAGATCGTGCAGGAGCGCTTGGAGCGCGAGTTTGACCAGGACCTGATCACCACCGCGCCCAGCGTTGTCTATGAAGTGCTTATGCCCGGCGGCGAGTTTCTGATGGTGGAGAACCCGTCCAAGATTCCGGACGCTGGCCGCATTCAGGAAATCCGCGAACCCATCGTCACCGTGCATCTTTATATGCCGCAAGACTATGTGGGCGCCGTCATGACGCTGGCCAACCAAAAGCGCGGTATCCAGCTGAACATGGCTTACCACGGCAAACAGGTCATGCTGACCTACGACATGCCGCTGGGCGAGATCGTGCTGGACTTCTTTGACAAGCTCAAATCAGTTTCGCGCGGTTATGCCTCGATGGACTATGAGTTCAAGGAGTTCCGCGCCTCGGACGTGGTGAAGGTGGATATTTTGCTCAACGGTGAGCGAGTGGACGCACTGTCCATCATTGTTCACCGCAGCCAGTCCCAGTACCGCGGCCGCGCTGTCGTGAGCAAAATGCGCGAGATCATTTCACGCCAGCAGTTCGACGTTGCCATCCAGGCAGCTATCGGGGCCAACGTGATTGCGCGTGAGACAATCAAGGCACTGCGCAAAAACGTGATCGCCAAGTGCTACGGCGGCGACATTTCGCGCAAGAAGAAGCTGCTTGAAAAACAAAAAGCAGGCAAAAAGCGCATGAAACAAATCGGCTCGGTCGAGGTGCCCCAAGAGGCCTTCCTGGCCATACTGCAGGTAGAAGATTAATGCTCGCTGTCATGAGTTCAATCACGGCCTTGGTGCTGGCCGGTTTTGTAGGCTATGGCGGCGCCTGGTACATCGGCATGGTCGAGGGAAACTTTGCTTTGCTGCTGTTTTCGGCGACCCTGGTCACCGGCGTCTACTGGCTGGGTGAGCGCCTTTATTTTTTACCTCAGCGCAAACGCGCGGCTGAGCAGCTCCAAGTCAGCGTCGCCCAGCGTCGCTCCGAACTCAGCAGCCAGGGTCTGCGTGCCGATGAAGTCGACCTGGAACAGGCACGCAACCGCCTTTTGACGCAGCCCTGGTGGCTGGACTGGACTGCTGGCTTGTTCCCGGTCATTGTGGTGGTGTTTGTGTTGCGCTCTTTTTTGTTTGAGCCCTTCAAAATCCCGTCGGGCTCGATGATCCCGACCCTCATGATCAACGACCTGATTCTGGTCAATAAATTCCACTACGGCGTGCGCCTGCCGGTCTCCAACATCAAGCTCTTTGACAACCACAGCCCCGAGCGCGGTGACGTGATGGTGTTTCGCTACCCGCCCAAGCCCAGCCTGGACTACATCAAGCGTGTGGTCGGCCTGCCCGGTGACGAAGTGGCCTACCTGAACAAAAAAGTCACTGTCAACGGCAAGCCACTGGACAAAACCGCGCTGCCCGAGTTCTTTGACGAGGACGCACTGCGCTACACCAAGCAGTATCAGGAAGTGGCGGCCGACGGCCAGCGCAAATACCGCATCCTCAATGAAGACGATCGCCCATCCTTTGTGCAGGCTACCGAAGACTTCCCGTTTCGTGAAAACTGCCGCTACAGCACTGAAGGCGTGGTCTGCAAAGTGCCGCCTGGGCACTATTTCATGATGGGTGACAACCGCGATAACTCCATGGATTCGCGCTACTGGGGTTTTGTGCCAGAAAAAAATATCGTCGGCAAAGCATTTTTTGTCTGGATGAACTTTGGCAACCTCAAACGCATAGGCGGCTTTGACTAAGCACTGCCCTTAAGCGCATGCCCATTACCAGCCCATGAGTCGCTCCACTGTACTTTCTGCCCCTCAGCCGTCCCTGGGCGGACCGCTGTTAGCGCTGCAACAAAGGCTGGCCCATGAGTTTGCCCAGCCCAAGCTGCTGCAGCAAGCGCTGACGCACCGCAGCTTTTCAGTCGACCACAACGAACGGCTTGAGTTTCTGGGTGACTCTGTGCTCAACCTGGCGGTGGCTGGTCTCTTGTACGAGCGACTGGCTGAACTGCCTGAGGGCGATTTGTCCCGCGTGCGCGCCAACCTTGTCAAACAAGAGACGCTGCACCAACTGGCCCTGACGCTGGGCCTTCCTCTGCTGCTGCGGCTGGGTGAGGGCGAAGTTAAATCCGGTGGTCAAAAGCGTGCCTCCATCCTGGCCGACGCCATCGAAGCCATCATCGGAGCGGTCTATCTGGACGCCGGCTTTGACAGTGCTTCAGCACTGGTAAGGCGGCTTTTTAAAGAGGTAGACATCACACCGCAAATGCCAGCCATCGGCAAAGACGCCAAGACCGAGCTGCAGGAATGGCTGCAGGGCCGCAAAATGAATTTGCCGATCTACCGCGTTGTCGGCACCTCCGGTGCAGCCCATCAACAAACTTTCGATGTCGAATGCGAAATCTCCGAGTACGGCCGTGCCGAACGTGGCATCGGCGGTTCGCGCCGGGCCGGTGAGCAAGCTGCAGCCTCGGCCATGCTGGCTTTCGTCAAGACGCTTGAGAGCTAGACAGCGAGCCACTTAACCTGCGCTGTCCACGGACAGCTTCTGATGGATTTTCATGACACAAGGCAAAAAAGCCGCTCCCCCGCAGGACCAAACGGCCCCCGGCCTAAGCCCTGTCCAGTCCCCGGAAGCGCTGGACGCCATGCTGGCCCAGGCCATGGCCAGCCGCGCCAGCAACGCGCCGGCCACACCCTCCAAAGGCCAGCGCTGCGGCCTGATCGCCATCGTCGGCAAGCCCAATGTCGGCAAGTCCACTTTGCTCAATGCGTTGGTGGGGCAAAAGATCAGCATCACCTCGCGCAAGGCGCAAACCACACGCCACCGCATCACCGGCATGCGATCTATCGGGCCTACGCAGTTTGTATTTGTTGACACGCCGGGTTTCCAGACTCGCCACAGCAATGCCCTGAACCGCTCGCTCAACCGCACCGTGGTTGGCGCCGTGAATGACGTGGACCTGATCGTCTTTGTGGTCGAGGCCGGCCAGTTCAACACCGCCGACGCCAAGGTGCTGGCGCTGCTGCCGGCTGGTACGCCAGCCATCTTGCTGGCCAATAAATTTGACCTGATCCACCGCCGCGGTGACCTCGCGCCCTGGCTGCGCGAGATGCAGGAGCGCCATGACTTTGCCGAGTTCGTGCCCATGTCGGCCAACAACGCCAAAGACATCGAGCGGCTTTTCGGTATTTGCGAAAAATACCTGCCCGAACAGCCCTGGATGTATGGCGCCGACGAGCTGACCGACCGCAGCGACCGCTTCATGGCCGCTGAGATCATTCGCGAAAAACTCTTTCGCCTGACTGGCGATGAGTTGCCCTACACCTCAACGGTGATCATCGACAAATACGAGGAAGAGGGCAATCTGCGCCGCGTTGCGGCCACCATCGTCGTTGAGCGCGACGGTCATAAGGGCATGATCATTGGCGAGAAGGGCGAAAAGCTCAAACGTATCGGTACCGAAGCGCGCCACGAACTCGAGACGCTGACGGGCGGCAAAGTCTTCCTCGAGATCTGGGTCAAGGTGCGCTCCGGCTGGGCCGATGACGACGCCCGGGTGAAAACCTTCGGTTATCAGTGATATGGCCCCCACGCTCCCCACTGCGTGTGGTTCGCTGCCCCCCGAGGGGGAACATTTTCCCTTGGGGCGGCCCGGCGGGAAAACTTCCCTATCTTTTTGTTTGCTGTAAGCGGTGGCTGTCAAACGATTCTCGGACGAGCCAGCCTATGTGCTGCACCGCTACGACTGGAGCGAGTCGAGCCTGATCCTGGAGGTGTTCACGCGCCGTCAGGGGCGCATCGCGCTGGTGGCGCGGGGCGCCAAAAAACCCAGCTCTAACTTTCGCCCAGTGCTGCTGCCGCTGCAACGCCTGCATGTGGCTTTTGGTGGCGATGCTGAAATCCGCAACCTCAAGAGCGCCGAATGGCAGGGGGGCCACGTCATGCCCACGGGGGACGCGCTGCTGTCGGGCTATTACCTCAACGAGTTGCTGATGCGCCTGCTGGCCCGTGACGACCCGCACCCGGCGCTGTTTGATGCTTACGCGGTCACTGTCGAGCTGCTGGCCAAGCAAAACATAGACACCTTGCCGGTGGCGCTGCGCGCTTTTGAACTGCGCCTGCTGCGTGACATCGGCCTGCTGCCCACGCTGGACGCGCAAACCGCCACCTTGCAGCCGCTCGAGCCTGCCACAGCTTATGTGCTGGTGCCCGAGGCCGGGCTGCGTGAAGCGCATGACGATGACCGGGCCAGCCTCACGGGCGCACAATGGCTGGGCCTGCAACAAACGCTGGCCGATGGCGCGACTTTTTCAGACACTGTGCAAGCTTGCCTCCACATTATTTCTGAACTCAAACCGCAGTTGCGAGCCTTGCTGCACTACCATTGCGGCGTGAAAGTGCTCAAGACCCGTCAAATGATGATCGATCTGCAGTCTCTTTAAGGCCCGCTGTTTTTTGCCCGGTTTCAACCTGACTTATGGCTACTTCTAAAAACATCCCTGCGAACTCAGCACTGGCCGGTGGCCGAACCGCTTTGTCGGTCAACGTCAACAAGGTCGCGTTGCTGCGCAACACCCGCCAGCTCGATATCCCCAGTGTGTTGCGCGCCGCGCAGCTGTGCCTCATGGCCGGTGCCAGTGGCATCACGGTGCATCCACGTCCTGACGAGCGGCACATCAAACACCATGATGTTCACGAACTGGCCGACATGATGGGTGACTGGCCGGGCCGCGAGTTCAACATCGAGGGCAACCCATTTCACAACCTCATGGAGTTTGTACGCGATCTCAAACCCGACCAGGCCACGCTGGTGCCCGACAGTGCTGACCAGTCCACCAGTGACCACGGCTGGTCATTTCCGGCTGACGCAGCGTGCCTTCGCCCCATCATTGACGAATGCCATGCGCTGGGCGTGCGGGTGAGCCTGTTCATGGATCCGGTACCCGAAGCCATGGTCGCTGTCGCCGCGCTGGGCGCTGACCGCGTTGAGCTCTACACCGAAACCTATGCGCGCGCCTGGCCCGGGCTGCACAAAACTCAAGCCTTGCGGCCCTTTATCGAGACGGCCAAAGCCGCGGCCTTGTGTGGCTTGGGGGTGAACGCTGGCCACGATCTCAACCGGGACAATCTCACCGAATTTTTGCAGGATGTGCCGGGCGTGCTCGAAGTCTCGATCGGCCATGCACTGATCGCCGACGCGCTCGAGCTGGGCTACACCGCCACGGTGAAGGACTACCTGCGCTGCATCGACGCGGCTTTTGAAGCCTCATGATTTACGGCATCGGCACCGACGTCTGTGATGTGCGGCGCATACGCGCAAGCCTGGAGCGCCACGGTGAGCGATTTGCGCTCAAGATCTTGAGCGATGCCGAATTTGCTACCTGGCAGCAGCGCAGCACGCGCTGGCCCGAGCGCGGCGTTCGCTACCTCGCCACACGTTTTTCGGCCAAAGAAGCCTTTAGCAAAGCCGTCGGCATGGGCATGCGCATGCCAATGACTTGGCGGCACTGTGAAATCGCCAGAGCCGCCAGCGGCCAGCCGCGCATCGTGCTGCACGGTGAGCTCAAGTCCTGGTTTGAGGCCAGGTGCTTGAGCGCTCATGTGAGCGTGACCGATGAGACCGACTACGCCGCCAGCTTTGTGGTGGTCGAGCAAGCCAGCGCCTCCTAGTTTTAATTTTTTATCTATTTGTATGAACACCACCTCCGGCCAGCACGCCCCCCTCATCATCGATATCGCCGGCCTCACGCTGACCAAGACCGACCGCCAGCGCCTGAGGCATCCGCTGACAGGCGGACTGATTTTGTTTGCCCGCAACTGGGAAAGCCGCGCCCAGCTCAGCGCTCTGTGCGCCGACATAAAAAAATTGCGCAAAGACCTGCTCATTTGCGTGGACCACGAGGGTGGCCGCGTGCAGCGCTTCAAGACAGACGGCTTTACGCATCTGCCGCCCATGCGCGCGCTGGGCCAGATGTGGCTGCAAGACGGACAAAGTGGTGAAGGCGCCGGTGCCATGGCTGCCACCAATGCCGCCACCGCCTGCGGCTATGTGCTGGGCGCCGAACTGCGCGCCTGCGGTGTGGACTTCAGCTTCACGCCGGTGCTGGACCTGGACTGGGGTGAGAGCGGCGTCATCGGCGACCGCGCCTTCAGCCGCGACCCGCGTCTGGTCGCTTTGCTGGCCAAGAGCCTGATGCACGGCCTCTTGCAAGCCGGCATGGCCAACTGCGGCAAGCACTTCCCCGGCCACGGCTTTGTCAAAGCCGACTCGCACACCGACATTCCAGTGGACCGTCGCAGCCTCAAAGCCATATTGGCCGATGACGCGGCCCCCTACGACTGGCTCAACACTACGCTGACCAGCGTCATGCCCGCGCACGTGATTTATCCCAAGGTCGATGCGCGCCCGGCCGGTTTTTCAGAAAAATGGTTAGGCTATATCCTGCGCGGCCAGCTCGGTTTTGGCGGCGCTGTCTTCAGTGACGACCTCAGCATGGCCGGCGCACGTCTGCTGGATGGCAAGCAAGTGAGCTACAGCGAAGCCGCCGTGGCTGCGCTGAACGCCGGCTGCGACATGGTGCTGCTGTGTAACCAGAGCCTGGACGGTGGCGCGGCCGTTGACGAGCTGCTCGAAGGCATGACCCGCGCCCAAATCAAAGGCCAATGGGAGCCGCTGGAGTCCAGCGAAAATCGCCGCCTGGCCTTGCTGCCCACCAAGCCCGCCGTGGCATGGGACGAGCTCATGCTTGAGCCCGCCTACATGCACGCGCTTGGCTTGGTGCCTTGATCTTTTCCGGGCTGATCGTGCTCTCGATTGTGGGTGCAACCTTCAATCTAGCTGCGCTACCTAGCCTTAGTCAAAATTAGCACAAATGAATAATTTAGCGAAGGTGAAAAGGCTGCATAATTTGTTTTAACCCTGCGCACGTAGTCGTGGATCCCACAGTTTTAAATCTTACTGAGCCTTCATGTCGAAAGTTGCTGTTCTCATCTGTGGCGCCGGACCGGTCGGACTGGTTGCTGGTTTGCGCTTAGCCCGCGCCGGCATTGAAACGCTGGTGATCGACAAGTCTGACATTGTCAGCGATGACTTCAGGGCTTCTACCTTTCACCCTCCTACGCTGGAGATGCTGGACGAGCTGGATCTGACGAAAGACCTGATTGCACATGGCCTCGTGTCGCCCACTTGGCAGATCCGCCAGCATGAGTCCCACGACAAAGCGCTGTTTGACCTGTCCTTACTTTCTGGCGACACGCGCTACCCATTTCGCCTGCAATGTGAGCAGCGGGTGCTGACCCGACTGGCCGATACCAAGGCCCAGTCCATGGCTAACCTACGGGTTCAATACGGTGCTGAACTGACCGGGCTTACACAAGATGCCAGTGGCGTGACGGCCACCGTCAGCAAGGGCACAGGCAACGAAACGATCAAAGCCCGTTACCTGATTGCTGCAGACGGCGCTCGCTCGGTTTGTCGCAAACTCACCGGCATGACCTTCACTGGCGAAACGTACCCAGAGACTATAACTTTGGCCACCACTGCGTACCGGTTCGAAGACCAGTTGCCCGAGCTTTCCAACGTCAATTACGTGTGGTGCGACCAAGGTACATTTTCGCTTTTACGCTTGCCTGATATATGGCGCTGCTCCCTCTACTTGGATCCAGATGAGTCCGTCGACGAGGCTCTTCAACCCCAATCAATCGAGCGAAAGCTGCAACGCATCGTGCAGCTTCAACAGCCCTACGAGGTTGTCGAAATCCGCCCCTATCGCATTCACCGCCGCTTAATTGACGACTACCGAGCCGGTCGTGTGCTGTTCGCTGGTGATTCTGCGCACTTGACCAGCCCTTCGGGTGGCATGGGCATGAACGGCGGCATTCACGATGCCGTTAACCTGACGGATAAATTGATAGCCATGTTCAAACATGGTGCGTCAGACGAACTGTTGAGCCTGTACAACCTGCAACGCCGGCCGATTGCTCAAGACGAAATTCTGGCGCAATCCCACACCAACCGCATGCGCATGCAGCAGCGCGATCCGGTTTGGCGCGCCACGGAAATGGCGCGTCTGCAAGCGCTCATTGCCGACCCTGTCGCACACCGTGAGCATTTGCTCAAAAGTTCGATGATTTCTGGTCTGGCACGCGCTGCTGGCATCACACAATGAGCGCTCTTATCAATCCAGCGACAAACGCAAGCCACTCGTCGCCACGCGATTACGCCCGCGCCGGGCGGCTGGGTATTGGCACGCCGCAGGCCAATCCGACAGTGGAAGCTGAAATCCGCCGGCTGCTGCCCTACGATGTCGACGCTGTCACCCTGCGGCTGACTTCCCCAAGCGCTGATCCGACCGTACGGCTGAAAGGCTACCTGACAGATTTGCCGCACCATGCGAAGCAATTTGCAGGCATGCAGATTGATGTTTTTTTGTTCGCCTGCACGGCCACCAGCTATCTCCTGGACGCTGCCACCCAGGAGCAGGCTATCGCCCAGGCTGAAGCTGTGCTGGGGGCTCCGGTGATCACGGCACCTGCCGCACTCACGACACAGTTGCGCGCTGCCGGCGCACATCGAATTGCACTGGTATCGCCCTACCCGGCGCCCATCATGACGGCTGCGGTGCGGTGGTGGAGTTCGCAGGGGTTTGACGTGGTGTGCCAGGGCGGCGTTGACATCCACTCAAATGACACCGTCCACATTTATGGGTTGCAATCAGCCGACGCCTGGGCTTCATTGCGCCTGATGGATATTGGTAACGCCGACGCCGTGGTGCTGTCTGGCACTGGCATGCCCAGCCTCCCGCTGATCGAACGTGCAAGCGCGCACTTTGGCGTTCCGGTGATCTCATCCAATCTAGCCCTTGCCCGTGAGGGCCTTAAGCACCTTGGCCTGAAAACGGCCCAACATGACAGGAGTTGACCCCCATGCCCTTGATCTCTAATTTCAGACGCATTGTTTATGCCTTGGTGGCCACTGGCCTGCTGGGAGCTTTGCCTGGCGCGCTGCCTGGTGCTGCGGCGCAGGCTTACCCCGCGCGTCCTGTGAAGCTGATTGTGCCTTCCCCGCCAGGCGGCTCTACCGACGTGATCGCTCGCATGATTGCGCAGCGCCTAGGGGACGCGCTCAAGGTGAACGTGGTGGTGGAGAACAAGCCTGGCGTCGGTTTTGTACTTGGCACAGATCTCGTAGCCAAGGCGCCAGCGGACGGCTACACACTGGTCGTATCGGCCAATCCCGCCATTGCACCGGGGCCATTGATGCGTACCACCATGCCCTATGACCCCATTAAAGATTTCACTCACCTCGCTCTGCTGGGCAGCTTTCCCAACGGCTTTGTGGTGCGCGCAGACCACCCCGCCAAGACGATGGCCGAATTTATCGCAATGGCCCGCGCCCGGCCGGGAGCACTCAACTACTCTTCAGCCGGCTTGGGCAGCGCCGGATATCTGACTGGGGAGTTTCTTAAGCAGGCAACGGACATTGACATGGTGCATGTGCCCTACAAAGGCTCGGCGCCTGCCATTGTCGACTTGCTGGGCGGTCAGCTTGACGGCATGTTTGAGAGCCTTGTTACCGCTACCGGTTATGTGCGTGGCGGCAAAATGCGACTGCTGTCTGTGAGCGGAGATACACGCAGCAAAACTTTTCCTGCTGTGCCGACCTTGACCGAAGTTGTGCCAGGCGTTGTTGGAGGCGCTTGGTTTGGCATTTCGGCACCGGCTCGCCTGCCTGCGAACATCGTCCTGCGTTTACAGAACGAAGTTAAGACCATTGTCAGTTCACCAGACATTCAAGTGCGTCTGAACGAACTTGGTATGAATCCGATGCCCCTGGTCGGCGAAGAATTTTTAGCCTTCATCCAAGCGGAAAACCGCAGATGGGGGCCGCTAATCAAAGCGGGCAAGATAACGGTGGAGTAACTGAAACGGCGTTTCAGACGCCCGCAAGTTACACAGAGCTAGCGTTCCACTCCAGTTTACCCACCGCATCCAGGTGCGTGAGGTAGACCCGCAGGTCAAACTCGTACTGGTGGTACTGCGGCTCCATGTAGGTGCATAGCTTGTAAAAAGCCTTGTCGTGCTCGCGCTCTTTGATGTGGGCTAGTTCGTGCACAGCAATCATCTTTAAAAACTCAGCCGGCCCTTCTTTGAACAGGCTGGCCACGCGGATCTCGCGCTTGGCTTTGAGCTTGCCACCTTGCACGCGCGAGATGTTGGTGTGCGTGCCCAGCGCGTGAGCGATCACCTGCAGCTTGTTGTCAAAAAGCACGCGTGAAAGCGGATCTGAATAGCGCAAAAAACGGTTTTTCAGATCCATCACGTAGTCGTACAGTGCCTTGTCTGTGCGCACCTCATGAGTTTGCGGGTATTTTTTGAGCAGCACCGCGCCCAGTTGCCCGTCGGTGATCAGTTGCTGCACCTGCTCTCGCAGCGCGTCGGGGTAGCCTTGGAGGTATTTCATGGGCTATAGGCGCATGGCTGAAGGTGGATTCCCGCCTGCGCGGGAATGAGGCATCAGTGTTCGCGACGCAGGGCCGGGAACAGGATCACGTCGCGGATGCTGGGGCTGTCGGTCAGCAGCATCATCAAGCGGTCGATGCCGATACCGCAGCCGCCGGTGGGGGGCATGCCGTACTCGAGGGCGCGTACAAAATCGGCGTCGTAGAACATGGCTTCGTCGTCGCCCGAGTCCTTGGCTGAGACTTGTGAGTGGAAGCGGGCGGCTTGTTCCTGCGCGTCGTTGAGCTCGCTAAAACCATTGCCGAACTCGCGGCCGGTAATGTAGAGCTCAAAGCGCTCAGTCACTTCCGGACGGGCGTCGTTGGCGCGGGCCAGCGGCGAGATTTCGGTCGGGTGCTCCATGATGAAGGTGGGCTGCCAGAGCTTGTCTTCGACGGTTTCTTCA
>Ga0214921_10001827_pt1 | contig 35627 bp, 14 predicted proteins | sample LL1505_MetaG_FD_177992 | JGI IMG/M metagenome (GOLD analysis project Ga0214921, IMG submission 177992) | Freshwater microbial communities from Lake Lanier, Atlanta, Georgia, United States - LL-1505 | ecosystem: Environmental > Aquatic > Freshwater > Lake | place: USA: Georgia | collected... | reverse complement strand
TGTCACCTGTAGACCCTGTAGTACCCGTAGGTCCGGTAAAGCCGGTGTCACCCGTGAATCCTGTAGAACCTGTCATACCTGTAGACCCAGTCGAACCAGTCGAACCAGTCAAACCAGTGTCACCTGTAAATCCGGTAGTTCCTGTGTGTCCTGTAGACCCGGTCAGACCCGTCGAACCGGTATCACCTGTATGACCTGTCATTCCAGTGTCACCTGTAGACCCTGTAGTACCCGTAGGTCCGGTAAAGCCTGTGTCGCCCGTGAATCCTGTCGAACCAGTCGAACCAGTCGAACCAGTCAAACCAGTCGAACCAGTCAACCCAGTATCACCTGTAAATCCGGTAGTTCCTGTGTGTCCTGTAGACCCGGTCAGACCAGTCGATCCGGTATCACCTGTATGACCTGTCATTCCAGTGTCACCTGTAGACCCTGTAGTACCCGTAGGTCCGGTAAAGCCGGTGTCACCCGTGAATCCTGTAGAACCTGTCATACCTGTAGACCCAGTCGAACCAGTCGAACCAGTCAAACCAGTGTCACCTGTGAACCCTGTAAAACCTGTCATACCTGTAGACCCGGTGAGACCAGTCGAACCTGTCTCACCTGTATAACCTGTGAATCCAGTATCACCCGTTGACCCAGTAGAACCAGTCAAACCCGTCGGTCCAGTATGACCGGTCATTCCAGTATAACCGGTTGTTCCGGTAGACCCTGTAATGCCGGTATCACCGGTATACCCTGTAGACCCGGTAGACCCTGTAAAACCTGTCTCTCCTGTATACCCTGTAGGACCTGTTGTGCCGGTAGAACCACTCGAACCAGTAGGCCCTGTGATTCCGGTTTCACCGGTCAATCCAGTAGGCCCTGTGAATCCGGTTTCACCGGTCAATCCAGTAGGCCCTGTAAACCCGGTTTCACCGGTAGACCCAGTAGGACCAGTCGAACCAGTAGACCCAGTCGAACCGGTTGAACCGGTTTCACCAGTGGACCCTGTAATTCCTGTTTCGCCGGTTGAACCCGTATACCCAGTCGAACCAGTTGAACCAGTCGACCCTGTTTCGCCCGTAAATCCAGTAGACCCTGTATAACCGGTAAAGCCTGTAGGACCGGTCAAACCTGTCGGACCCGTATCACCGGTCATGCCGGTGTAACCCGTAGAACCTGTGATACCTGTAGAACCTGTGATACCCGTAGACCCAGTAGAACCTGTGATTCCAGTGTCACCGGTAGACCCTGTATTTCCTGTCTCACCGGTAGACCCAGTAGACCCAGTAAAACCTGTCGGTCCAGTCGAACCGGTAGAACCAGTAGAACCGGTCTCTCCAGTTAAACCAGTAGGTCCAGTCGAACCCGTCAGACCGGTTTCACCGGTAAATCCAGTAGCTCCAGTGTGACCCGTATACCCGGTCTCACCGGTAGACCCGGTCTCACCTGTATGACCTGTAAATCCAGTATCGCCCGTCGTTCCGGTAGGACCCGTAACACCGGTTGTCCCGGTTGGACCTGTCAATCCGGTATGCCCGGTTGTTCCAGTAGATCCTGTAAAACCTGTTTCACCGGTCGACCCGGTCTCACCGGTAGACCCGGTGAACCCTGTCTCACCCGTAGACCCAGTAGGACCAGTCGAACCGGTCGAACCAGTCGAACCAGTAGGACCTGTAACTCCTGTCTCACCGGTAGACCCTGTAATGCCTGTCGCACCTGTCGACCCGGTCTCACCTGTAGACCCTGTAAACCCTGTTTCACCTGTCAATCCAGTAGACCCAGTCGAACCCGTCGGTCCAGTTGAGCCGGTAGAACCAGTAAAACCTGTATCACCAGTCGAACCTGTAGAACCGGTCAAACCCGTCTCACCAGTAAAACCTGTCGAACCTGTCTCACCCGTCGAACCTGTCGAACCGGTCGAACCTGTTGAACCGGTCTCACCGGTTGAACCGGTTGAACCAGTCGAACCCGTTTCGCCGGTTTCTCCGGTTGAACCAGTCGAACCGGTCGAACCTGTAGAACCAGTAAATCCAGTAGGACCTGTATGACCTGTCATGCCAGTATCTCCCGTAGCGCCAGTAAACCCAGTAGGCCCCGTAAAACCGGTCTCACCAGTCAACCCTGTAGCGCCAGTGATACCTGTAAACCCAGTAGAACCAGTTGGACCAGTAGACCCTGTATTTCCTGTATTTCCTGTGGTTCCTGTATCACCGGTAGTCCCGGTCGGACCAGTTGACCCGGTCTCACCCGTGTGACCTGTCGCACCTGTCAAACCGGTTGGCCCGGTAAGGCCCGTCGTGCCGGTCGGACCAGTTGAACCCGTAGGACCTGTCGAACCGGTATCTCCAGTCGAACCTGTAATTCCAGTTGCACCAGTTGCACCGGTTGTCCCTGTAGGCCCTGTAATTCCGGTATCACCGGTTGACCCAGTAAGACCAGTCGCACCGGTCATACCAGTTGGACCAGTAGTACCTGTAAATCCGGTTCCTCCGGTTGACCCTGTAGGACCGGTCGAACCGGTAGAACCCGTCGAACCCGTCGAACCCGTCTCACCGGTAAAGCCAGTAAATCCGGTATCGCCGGTTGAACCCGTAGAACCAGTCAAACCCGTATAACCTGTATGTCCGGTTTCACCAGTGTATCCGGTCGACCCAGTAGGCCCTGTAAACCCGGTAAACCCGGTATCGCCCGTAGACCCGGTAAACCCGGTAAACCCGGTTGACCCCGTACCACCAGTCATACCTGTTTCGCCGGTTGTTCCAGTAGGCCCTGTAAGCCCTGTTTCACCCGTCGAACCCGTATAACCCGTTGAACCCGTTGAACCGGTTAAACCAGTCGAACCCGTCGAACCTGTAGGACCCGTTGAACCCGTTGAGCCCGTTGAACCCGTAGGACCAGTCTCACCTGTAGAACCAGTACACCCTGTAAGACCCGTCGAACCGGTAGAACCAGTAACACCAGTATACCCAGTATTACCGGTAGAACCTGTGGAACCAGTAACTCCAGTAAAACCGGTGGGTCCCGTAAATCCAGTAATGCCAGTAGGCCCTGTAAACCCCGTAAAACCGGTCGCTCCTGTAACACCGGTGGAACCAGTCAACCCGGTTGGACCGGTCAGTCCCGTATGTCCGGTAAACCCGGTATGTCCTGTAAAACCAGTATGTCCTGTAAAACCAGTAGGACCATTCAATGTTGCTAGTGTTGTTTTTAAATGACTCGGGTATTGAGCGGTTCCAAAAGAGATTGATATTGACATTGTATTCGCGTATAATGGTTGAACATACCATACTTCAAACAAAACACGATGGTAGATTGTAGGAAGTGTGACCCCTGGAACAGAAAATGATAGACTTGTTTGTTTGGGTGCGGGGGTTGATGGCGTTAGTAATGTTAAAAATGATGTCTCCGCAATGAAAACCACCGAAGAACTAAAATCCTGAGTTGTGTAATACATTTTAACAAAAATATTTACAGGAACATCGGTCTCGTTACCATTAATTTGTTCGACTTTCGTCCAAATATTTAAGTTCCATAATCCCGGTATTATTAACGTAGAGGAGAGATAATTCGGTCTTGTATAAAATCGAGCCAACAAATTGTTAGTATTATTTGTAATTGGTTTGGTTAATGTGACTGCACCGGATAAGAGAGGTTCAGTTAATAATTCACCAGTCCAATATGGGTCATCGTTTGTCTGGTCGTTGTCTGGAACTAAATATAATATTAATCCACTGGAAACACCATCCCTTCCGACGGGTCCGGTGCAACCGGTATGTCCTGTTGGTCCTGTCGGACCAGTCGTTCCGGTCATTCCAGTTGTTCCTGTAATTCCGGTGGGTCCTGTATGTCCGGTCATACCAGTAGGTCCAGTTGTTCCAGTAGGTCCGGTTCCACCGGTCGAACCAGTAACTCCGGTGTGTCCGGTTGGTCCTGTCGACCCTGTCGGTCCAGTCGACCCAGTAATACCGGTATGACCTGTTATTCCTGTAAACCCGGTTGTTCCGGTACACCCGGTATGTCCGGTAAAACCAGTCAACCCGGTCGAACCAGTAAACCCGGTGGGTCCAGTTTCTCCAGTGACACCTGTTGTTCCAGTCGAACCTGTAATTCCGGTATTTCCGGTTATACCTGTGGGTCCGGTTGTTCCAGTAGACCCTGTAATTCCTGTAGAACCTGTATTGCCTGTATGTCCTGTTTCACCGGTCGAACCAGTTTCACCGGTCGAACCAGTTTCGCCGGTATGTCCCGTAAATCCTGTCGAACCGGTGTAACCAGTAGGTCCGGTAAATCCGGTCGATCCAGTTTCACCGGTAAATCCTGTAAATCCAGTCGAACCTGTCGAACCAGTAGGTCCGGTAAATCCGGTCGAACCTGTCGAACCTGTTGCGCCAGTTTCACCTGTGGTGCCAGTATGTCCTGTTTCGCCGGTCGAACCAGTTTCACCGGTATGTCCTGTAAATCCGGTCGAACCGGTACAACCAGTAGGTCCGGTAGGTCCGGTCGAACCAGTTTCACCGGTAAGTCCTGTAAATCCTGTCGAACCGGTGTAACCGGTAGGTCCGGTAGGTCCGGTCGAACCTGTCGAACCTGTTGCGCCAGTTTCACCTGTGGTGCCAGTATGTCCTGTTTCACCGGTCGAACCAGTTTCACCTGTATGTCCTGTAAATCCGGTCGAACCGGTGCAACCAGTAGGTCCGGTAGGTCCGGTCGAACCAGTTTCACCGGTAAGTCCTGTAAATCCTGTCGAACCTGTCGAACCAGTAGGTCCGGTAAATCCGGTCGAACCTGTCGAACCTGTTGCGCCAGTTTCACCTGTGGTACCAGTATTTCCGGTTTCACCTGTAAACCCTGTAGAACCAGTGACACCTGTCGAACCAGTATCACCAGTATGTCCGGTAACACCTGTCGAACCTGTAAGCCCAGTAAATCCGGTAGTCCCAGTTGGACCATTTAAAGTAGCCAATGTTGTTTTTAAATGGGATGGATATAGAGATGTACCGAAATAGGTGGTTAATGTGGTAGTATTATTTATAACATCACCTGTAGGTTGGACGCAACATAACTCAAACAAAATGCGATTTGACAACGAATCTAATATAAAACCTGGAACAAAAAAGGAAAATGACGTCTTTTTTGGCATAGGTGTATTCGGATTGACAGAGGTTAATATATTCGAATTATCCAAGATTTCGCTTATAATGTTAAAGCTTGCATCAGTATAATACATCTTCGGGTAAATGTATACAGGGTTTGAATCGCCTGAAAACTCGATGTTCGTCCAAATATCCAATTCCCATAATCCGGGGATTATTAATTCGGTTGTTAAAAAATTGGGTTCTGTATAATATCTGGCTACCACATTGTGGTTGTTATCGATAATTGGCGTGGATAATTCGTTACTTCCAAATAATAACGGTACAGATAATAATTCACCCGTCCAATATGGCGTATCGTTTGTCTGATTGTTGTCTGGCACTAAATATAATATTAATCCGATGGATGCTCCGTCTCTTCCTGCCGGACCTACCATACCAGTCGGACCAGTCGACCCTGTCAGACCAGTCGACCCTGTCGGACCGGTGTGTCCGGTATAACCTGTTTCACCTGTCGAACCAGTGTACCCAGTTTCACCAGTATAACCGGTTTCTCCAGTAGGACCTGTATGACCGGTTTCGCCAGTATAACCGGTTTCACCCGTCGACCCCGTTAAGCCGGTTGAACCAGTCATGCCCGTGTCTCCTGTATGACCGGTTGCACCAGTTTCACCGGTTGGTCCAGTGAATCCTGTATCTCCTGTATATCCGGTTTCACCCGTTAAACCGGTTGGTCCGGTTGAACCCGTTGGTCCAGTCGAACCTGTCACACCGGTGTCTCCGGTATGTCCGGTAAATCCGGTAGCTCCTGTCTCACCAGTTGGTCCTGTTTCACCCGTTGACCCGGTAGCTCCCGTTTCACCGGTTGAACCCGTTTCTCCAGTCGACCCAGTTGAACCTGTTTCTCCGGTAGGTCCTGTGAAACCTGTTGAACCCGTTGAACCCGTTTCTCCAGTAGGTCCTGTGAAACCGGTTTCACCAGTTGAACCGGTTGTACCCGTTTCACCAGTTGAGCCAGTAGAACCTGTTTCGCCGGTTGAGCCCGTGGTACCCGTTTCACCGGTCGTACCGGTAGCTCCAGTCAAACCCGTAGAACCAGTCGAACCCGTTGTGCCTGTAGGTCCAGTGAAACCTGTTTCGCCGGTTGAACCGGTAGAACCTGTTTCGCCCGTTGACCCAGTGAATCCTGTATCTCCGGTACAACCCGTTTGTCCGGTTTCACCAGTTGAACCGGTTGTACCCGTTATTCCTGTATGACCCGTGCATCCAGTTTCACCCGTTTGTCCGGTTGACCCTGTAACCCCTGTTGTCCCTGTGGTACCAGTTTCGCCAGTTGAACCTGTCGGACCCGTTTCTCCCGTCGAACCCGTTTCTCCCGTCGGTCCGGTTTCACCAGTACATCCAGTGGTTCCTGTTAGTCCGGTAAACCCTGTTGAACCCGTGGAACCGGTTTCACCAGTTGAACCGGTTGAACCTGTAAATCCTGTGGCACCGGTTTCACCAGTTTCACCTGTAAATCCAGTAAACCCTGTAGAACCAGTCGGTCCGGTCATTCCAGTAGGTCCGGTTTCTCCGGTATAACCTGTAGGACCTGTAAAACCGGTTGTTCCAGTATATCCTGTTGGTCCGGTTTCACCGGTGTGTCCGGTTTCACCCGTGTGTCCGGTTTCACCCGTGTGTCCGGTTTCACCCGTGTGTCCGGTTTCACCCGTGTGTCCGGTGCTTCCAGTTGAACCTGTTATGCCTGTCATGCCAGTAGGTCCAGTAAGTCCGGTTTCTCCAGTAAAACCGGTTGCTCCAGTTGAACCCGTAGAGCCCGTTTCACCAGTTGAACCCGTAGACCCCGTTTCACCAGTTGACCCTGTTGCACCCGTTTCACCAGTACATCCAGTGGTTCCTGTTGGACCGGTAAACCCTGTTAAACCAGTTGAACCTGTCGAACCAGTTTCACCGGTTGAACCTGTAAATCCTGTGGCACCGGTTTCACCAGTTTCACCTGTAAATCCAGTAAACCCTGTAGAACCAGTTGGTCCGGTCATTCCAGTAGGTCCGGTTTCTCCAGTATAACCTGTAGGACCTGTAAAACCGGTTGTTCCGGTTTCTCCTGTTGGTCCTGTGTAACCCGTATGTCCGGTTTCACCCGTGTGTCCGGTTTCGCCCGTGTGTCCGGTTTCACCAGTGTGTCCGGTTTCACCCGTTTGTCCGGTGCTTCCAGTAGAACCCGTTATGCCTGTCATGCCAGTAGGTCCAGTAGGTCCAGTATGCCCTGTAGGACCAGTTTCTCCAGTAAAACCGGTAACTCCAGTAGAACCTGTAGAACCCGTTTCACCAGTTGACCCTGTTGTGCCCGTTTCACCAGTACATCCTGTGGTTCCTGTCGGACCTGTAAACCCCGTTGAACCCGTTGAACCGGTCGAACCAGTTTCACCGGTTGAACCTGTAAATCCAGTGGTTCCGGTTTCACCAGTTTCACCTGTAAATCCAGTAAACCCTGTAGAACCTGTCGGTCCGGTCATTCCAGTAGGTCCGGTTTCTCCTGTAGAACCGGTAGAACCTGTAAAACCAGTTGTTCCGGTTTCTCCTGTTGGTCCGGTGTAACCTGTGTGTCCGGTTTCACCTGTATGTCCGGTTTCACCGGTGTGTCCGGTTTCACCGGTGTGTCCGGTTTCACCGGTGTGTCCGGTGCTTCCAGTAGAACCCGTTATGCCGGTCATGCCAGTAGGTCCAGTAGGTCCAGTGTGTCCCGTAGGACCCGTTTCTCCAGTAAAACCTGTAACTCCAGTTGAACCGGTAAAGCCCGTTTCACCAGTTGACCCTGTTGTACCTGTTTCACCAGTAGACCCTGTTTTACCCGTTTCGCCTGTCGACCCAGTGAAACCCGTTTCTCCTGTTGAACCGGTCGTTCCTGTAGGACCAGTTTCACCAGTCGAACCAGTGGTTCCGGTATACCCAGTCGGTCCCGTAAAACCGGTTTCGCCAGTTAATCCTGTTGGTCCGGTGAAACCGGTTGCACCCGTCTCTCCTGTCGAACCGGTTGTTCCTGTAGGACCCGTTTCACCTGTCGAACCTGTTTCACCGGTCAATCCGGTAGACCCCGTCATACCCGTTGAACCAGTGAAACCCGTTGGTCCAGTGAAACCAGTTTCACCCGTCTCTCCGGTTGAACCCGTTGAACCAGTTTCGCCAGTTGCACCCGTTTCACCGGTAAACCCAGTAGGTCCCGTATTTCCTGTTAAACCGGTTGAACCCGTTTCACCAGTGAACCCCGTCGGTCCTGTATATCCAGTAGAACCGGTTGACCCGGTCAAACCAGTCGACCCCGTTTCACCTGTCAATCCGGTAGGTCCCGTATATCCTGTCGGACCAGTTGACCCTGTTTCACCTGTAGCTCCTGTATATCCAGTCGAACCTGTGAACCCCGTTGAACCTGTGGACCCCGTTGAACCTGTGGACCCCGTTTCACCTGTCGAACCTGTAATTCCTGTCGAACCGGTTGGACCAGTCGAACCTGTAGACCCTGTATGTCCGGTGAAACCCGTATCACCAGTTGAACCCGTTAAACCCGTTGAACCCGTTGTTCCAGTTTGACCTGTCGGACCCGTTTGACCTGTCTCTCCTGTTTCACCTGTATGACCGGTTTCACCAGTTAACCCGGTTGCACCTGTTGGTCCAGTTGCACCAGTTGACCCAGTTGGACCCGTTGGACCCGTTGAACCGGTAAAACCTGTTAGACCTGTGTGACCGGTGTATCCAGTTTCACCCGTTTGTCCCGTGGACCCGGTAACACCTGTTGTTCCTGTGGCTCCAGTTTCACCCGTTGGACCAGTTTCTCCTGTGACTCCTGTAAACCCTGTTGCACCTGTTTCACCAGTAAAACCGGTGGCTCCAGTTGGACCTGTAAATCCGGTCGAACCCGTTAAACCGGTATGACCGGTAGGTCCAGTCGAACCTGTAAATCCGGTTGCCCCAGTTTCTCCAGTTTCACCAGTAAATCCAGTAAATCCGGTAGAACCTGTCGGTCCGGTCATTCCAGTAGAACCGGTCGAACCTGTATAACCGGTCGAACCTGTAAATCCAGTTGGTCCGGTTTCACCCGTGTGTCCGGTTTCACCCGTGTGTCCGGTTTCACCCGTATGACCGGTTTCACCCGTATGACCGGTTTCACCCGTATGACCTGTAGTTCCAGTCAAACCAGTTGAGCCAGTCGAACCCGTTATGCCGGTCATTCCAGTTGGTCCAGTGTGTCCGGTTGACCCAGTCTCTCCTGTTTCACCAGTCAACCCAGTTGCACCGGTTTCACCAGTCAACCCAGTTGCACCGGTTAAACCAGTTGGACCCGTCGACCCTGTTGAACCGGTAGAACCGGTTGGTCCAGTGAAACCGGTTTCACCAGTCTCTCCTGTCGAACCGGTTGACCCTGTCGACCCGGTTATGCCAGTTGGACCCGTCTCTCCCGTCGAACCCGTTAGTCCAGTCTCTCCTGTCGAACCGGTTGGTCCAGTGAAACCGGTTTCACCAGTCTCTCCTGTCGAACCAGTTGACCCTGTCGAACCGGTTATGCCAGTTGCACCGGTTTCTCCAGTGAAACCAGTTGGACCCGTCTCACCAGTCGACCCAGTTTGACCGGTCGAACCAGTTATGCCGGTTTCACCGGTCACTCCGGTTGGTCCCGTATTTCCTGTCGAACCAGTTGGTCCGGTCTCTCCTGTTATACCGGTTGACCCAGTATGTCCGGTTGAGCCGGTAAGTCCGGTTGAACCTGTTGAACCTGTTTCACCAGTTAATCCAGTTGACCCTGTATATCCGGTCGAACCTGTGGACCCTGTTTCACCAGTAGGTCCTGTCGAGCCGGTCGAACCGGTCGAACCAGTCGGACCTGTTAGACCGGTGTGACCCGTGAACCCTGTTGACCCGGTTTCGCCAGTTGAACCGGTTGAACCCGTGGTACCCGTTTCACCGGTTAAACCAGTGGAACCCGTTTCACCTGTCGAACCTGTCAAACCGGTTGAACCTGTCAAACCGGTCGGACCTGTCGAACCAGTGGGGCCAGTGAAGCCGGTTGCACCGGTAGGACCAGTAAAACCGGTTGTTCCGGTTAAACCCGTCGAACCGGTTTGACCCGTTGCTCCGGTTTCGCCAGTATGTCCGGTTTCGCCAGTATGTCCGGTTTCGCCAGTATGTCCGGTTTCGCCAGTATGTCCGGTTTCACCAGTTCTGCCAGTTTCGCCTGTAGATCCGGTTGCCCCCGTTAGACCTGTAGCTCCAGTAGGACCAGTTGTTCCAGTTTCGCCTGTAAAACCGGTTGAACCCGTTAGACCTGTGTGACCGGTGTAACCCGTTTCACCAGTTTGACCGGTAGACCCTGTAACACCGGTTGTCCCTGTAGTTCCAGTTTCACCCGTTTGACCCGTATTACCGGTTTCTCCAGTTAGACCTGTAAACCCTGTTGCACCGGTTTCACCCGTAGTTCCGGTGGTACCAGTTGGTCCAGTAAATCCTGTAAAACCGGTAGAACCAGTATAACCAGTTGGGCCAGTTACACCAGTCGGACCTGTAAATCCTGTGGAACCAGTTTCACCTGTTAGCCCTGTAAATCCTGTAAATCCAGTCGAACCAGTCGAACCTGTAGAACCTGTAAGTCCGGTTTCACCCGTATGACCGGTTTCACCCGTATGACCGGTTTCACCGGTATGGCCGGTTGTCCCTGTATATCCTGTGTGTCCGGTTTCACCTGTGTGTCCGGTTTCACCTGTGTGTCCGGTTTCACCTGTGTGTCCGGTTTCACCGGTTAAACCAGTTGGACCTGTCGAACCTGTTATACCGGTTGAACCTGTTACACCTGTATCCCCTGTGAACCCAGTCGAACCCGTATCTCCTGTCGAACCAGTAGGTCCGGTTAAACCGGTAGAACCTGTTACACCAGTCGGACCTGTTTCGCCAGTTACACCCGTAGGTCCAGTTTCACCTGTTTCACCCGTAAACCCCGTGATTCCAGTTGCACCTGTTAAACCAGTTGGTCCAGTCGTTCCGGTTTCACCGGTAGACCCAGTGGTTCCAGTTAAACCGGTTGGCCCTGTTAACCCTGTCGAACCCGTCAAACCAGTCGGTCCAGTAAATCCGGTTTCACCAGTTTCTCCTGTCAAACCGGTTGGACCAGTCGAACCAGTAATACCTGTCGAACCCGTTTCGCCCGTGAAACCCGTAGGACCGGTCTCTCCTGTCGAACCGGTCTCTCCTGTCGAACCCGTCGAACCCGTTAGTCCTGTAAAGCCTGTCGACCCAGTAAAGCCTGTTGTGCCTGTGATTCCGGTTGGTCCAGTGAACCCGGTTTCACCAGTGTCTCCTGTCGAACCAGTAGGACCCGTTGAACCTGTTATGCCAGTAGAACCGGTTAACCCAGTGTGTCCGGTATCTCCAGTTGAACCTGTAGGTCCTGTAAACCCGGTTTCACCCGTAGACCCGGTGATACCTGTGTGGCCGGTTGAACCTGTTGAACCAGTTTCACCCGTTGAACCTGTGCTCCCGGTGAACCCTGTATACCCGGTCGAACCCGTATGTCCGGTTTCACCTGTTAAACCGGTTTCACCGGTATGGCCGGTTGTCCCTGTATATCCTGTGTGTCCGGTTTCACCTGTGTGTCCGGTTTCACCTGTGTGTCCGGTTTCACCTGTGTGTCCGGTTTCACCGGTTAAACCGGTTGGACCTGTCGAACCTGTTATACCTGTTGAACCTGTTATACCTGTATCCCCTGTGAACCCAGTCGAACCCGTATCTCCTGTCGAACCAGTAGGTCCGGTTAAACCGGTTGAACCTGTTACACCAGTCGGACCTGTTTCGCCAGTTACACCCGTAGGTCCAGTTTCACCGGTTTCACCCGTAAACCCCGTGATTCCAGTTGAACCTGTAAAACCAGTTGGTCCAGTCGTTCCGGTTTCACCGGTAGACCCAGTGGTTCCAGTTAAACCGGTTGACCCTGTTAACCCTGTCGAACCCGTCAAACCAGTCGGTCCAGTAAATCCGGTTTCACCAGTTTCTCCTGTCAACCCAGTTGGACCAGTCGAACCAGTAATACCAGTCGAACCCGTTTCGCCTGTGAAACCTGTAGGACCGGTCTCTCCTGTCGAACCGGTCTCTCCTGTCGAACCCGTCAAACCTGTGAAACCTGTAGGACCGGTTTCTCCTGTCAAACCGGTCTCTCCTGTCGAACCCGTCGAACCCGTTAGTCCTGTAAAACCTGTCGACCCAGTAAAGCCTGTTGCGCCTGTGATTCCGGTTGGTCCAGTGAACCCGGTTTCACCAGTGTCTCCTGTCGAACCAGTAGGACCCGTTGAACCGGTTATGCCAGTAGATCCGGTTAACCCAGTGTGTCCGGTATCTCCAGTTGAACCTGTAGGTCCGGTAAAACCGGTTTCACCCGTAGACCCGGTAATACCCGTGTGACCGGTTGAACCGGTTGAACCAGTTTCACCCGTTGAACCTGTGCTCCCGGTGAACCCTGTAGACCCGGTCGAACCCGTATGTCCGGTTTCACCTGTTAAACCGGTAGACCCTGTTAGACCTGTTGCGCCAGTCGACCCTGTATGTCCTGTAAGTCCGGTTTCGCCCGTTGAACCTGTAGACCCTGTGGACCCTGTGGACCCTGTGGACCCGGTCGAACCCGTAGGCCCGGTCGAACCCGTAGGCCCGGTTTCACCAGTAAATCCTGTGAATCCGGTTTCACCAGTGTATCCTGTCGAACCTGTGGGACCCGTTGAACCTGTTATTCCAGTAGAACCGGTTAACCCAGTGTGTCCGGTATCTCCAGTTGAACCAGTCAACCCCGTGTCTCCAGTAAAACCGGTAGACCCTGTAACTCCGGTCGGACCCGTGTAGCCGGTTGACCCAGTTGGTCCAGTTTCACCAGTTGTTCCAGTTGAACCGGTATAACCTGTAAAACCAGTGAAACCGGTTGAACCAGTTTCTCCTGTTTCTCCTGTATATCCCGTCGTTCCCGTAGACCCGGTTGGTCCTGTAGAACCGGTTATGCCAGTTGCTCCAGTTTCACCCGTTAAACCAGTCGAACCCGTAAAACCTGTAAAACCGGTTTCACCCGTTGAACCGGTTAAACCAGTGTCTCCTGTAGAACCGGTGAACCCAGTGAAACCAGTGTCACCTGTAGACCCAGTTGGTCCGGTTAACCCTGTGTCACCTGTATAACCGGTGGGCCCTGTATAACCCGTAGAACCGGTTGGTCCGGTAAACCCTGTGTCTCCCGTCGAACCTGTGAACCCTGTAGAACCGGTTGACCCAGTTGTTCCGGTTAACCCAGTGTCACCAGTCGAACCGGTCGAGCCTGTAGAACCTGTTATGCCAGTTGCGCCAGTTTCTCCTGTGAAACCAGTTGGACCCGTCTCACCCGTCGACCCCGTCAGACCGGTAGAACCCGTAGGACCGGTAGAACCCGTTTCACCTGTTAAACCCGTCGAACCAGTAAAACCGGTAAACCCGGTAAACCCTGTCGAACCCGTTGACCCGGTTTCTCCGGTGAGCCCCGTAGACCCCGTAGACCCGGTCTCACCAGTCGAACCAGTCGGACCGGTCGACCCTGTTTCACCTGTCGAACCGGTCGTCCCTGTAGAACCTGTCGAACCAGTCGGTCCTGTAATACCGGTTTCTCCTGTATTTCCGGTAGAACCTGTAAGACCTGTCTCGCCAGTTGAACCCGTTGGACCAGTTAACCCTGTGTCGCCAGTCGAACCTGTTAGACCTGTATAACCAGTGGACCCCGTTGACCCTGTCATACCGGTTTCTCCTGTCTCTCCTGTATGCCCTGTATATCCAGTTGGTCCAGTAAAACCTGTTGGGCCGGTAGACCCTGTTTCACCCGTCGAACCTGTCAAACCGGTAGGTCCGGTAAACCCGGTGTCACCCGTCGGACCGGTGAATCCAGTGTCTCCGGTGAACCCAGTTGCGCCCGTATACCCGGTTTCACCGGTGGAACCCGTCGGACCGGTGAATCCAGTGTAACCTGTAGACCCCGTTTGTCCTGTAGAACCTGTTTCGCCCGTTGGTCCTGTCTCGCCTGTATGTCCGGTTAACCCCGTAGAACCCGTCGGTCCAGTAGACCCAGTTATACCTGTGTGTCCGGTTTCACCCGTTATACCAGTCGACCCTGTAAAACCTGTAAACCCTGTAAAACCTGTAAAACCTGTAGAACCTGTGATTCCAGTCGACCCAGTCGACCCTGTAAACCCCGTGTCTCCCGTCGAACCCGTCGAACCCGTGAAACCGGTGTCACCCGTCGAACCCGTCGAACCCGTAAAACCAGTTGACCCAGTTGGTCCTGTAAACCCTGTGTCACCTGTATAACCGGTCGACCCTGTAAAACCGGTGTCACCCGTCGAACCCGTTGTTCCCGTGATTCCTGTGTCGCCTGTATGACCGGTCGAACCAGTAAAACCTGTATCACCAGTAGAACCAGTGAACCCAGTTGAACCGGTAAAACCGGTTTCTCCGGTTAATCCCGTTGCGCCAGTAGGACCAGTCGTACCAGTTGAACCTGTCAACCCTGTAGGTCCAGTACTACCGGTATATCCAGTCGACCCCGTGTATCCAGTTACCCCGGTGTATCCAGTAGAACCTGTCTGACCGGTAGGACCATCTAATTGGGATAGGGTAGTTCTAACATAAGTAGGGTATTTTGCACTTCCAAAATGAAGGCTGAGGGTTGAGTTCCCCGTTCCTTCTGGTTGAACGTACACTATTTGTAATAACAATCGTGTCATTTTACTAGGAAGTTCTACCCCACTTGTATACATCGCGATTTCATATTTATTAATTTCTTCCGATACCACTCGCACTCGGTTGTTCGAACTATCATTCAATGGGATTTTGTTTTCATTTTCATCAATATAAAATAGTTGTGCGTAAATAAAGACTGGGGTAGCACTAATTGGTGATATAGACGCCCATATATTTAATTCCCATATACCAGGCAGGACTAATCTATTCGGTAAATAATTCGGTAAAGTAAAAAAGTTGCCAACTATTGTATCATTCTCATAGATAAGAGGGGTTGTCAATTCATAAGAGGTAGATAATATAGGAGTATTTAATAATTCTCCCGTCCATATTGGCAAATCATTATCCGACCCATCTGGCACTAAATATAATATTAACCCGCTTGTTACACCGTCTCTTCCAGGAGGACCAGTTGAACCTGTATTGCCTGTAGCGCCAGTAGTTCCGGTCGTTCCGGTTGAACCGGTCCAACCAGTTGGTCCTGTAAACCCGGTGTCACCCGTAGACCCAGTATCACCAGTAAAACCGGTATCACCCGTAGACCCAGTGTATCCGGTATAACCAGTGTCACCTGTCGGCCCAGTTTCACCTGTAAAACCAGTAAAACCTGTTAAACCCGTTGACCCCCGCATTCCAGTGGGTCCGGTTGAACCAGTAGGTCCTGTATCACCTGTAGTCCCTGTAGTTCCGGTATACCCAGTTTCACCGGTCGGACCGGTGGTTCCTGTTACACCAGTGGACCCAGTATGACCAGTATCTCCAGTATGCCCCGTCGAACCGGTCGAACCAGTGATACCTGTATTCCCAGTGATTCCCGTAGGTCCTGTAAATCCAGTTGGTCCAGTCGTGCCGGTTTCACCGGTTGAACCTGTAATTCCAGTAGGACCCGTCGACCCAGTTTCGCCCGTATAACCGGTGTCGCCCGTAGACCCAGTTAATCCTGTGTCACCTGTCGAACCTGTCGAACCCGTCGGTCCAGTTGCTCCGTCCAATGCCGATAGTGTCGTTTTTACATGACTTGGATATGCGGCAGTTCCAAAGTATAAGACTATTGAATTATTTAAAGCTCCTGAAGGCTGAACACACCAAATCTCAAACAATAGCCGATCCGTTATATATTCGAGTTCTTCTCCTGGGACATACATCGGTATCGAATACTTTCGGATGTCCGGTTCAGCAGATGTTGTGGGTAATATAGATATTAACGTATTTGAACCGTCCGATATTAATTTAGGATTATTATAGTATTGGTCTGTATAATACACCTTTGTATAAAGGTTCATAAACGGAGTAAATGAACCTCCATACTGTATTCTTGTCCATATATCAAGATTCCATACCCCGGGTATAATGAGTTTTGAAGATAAATAATGCGGTCTTGTATAAAACCTAGATACTAGAGTAGGTTGTCGTTTGGAAATCGGTGTGCTATATGTCAGTAACCCAGATAATAAAGGCTCTATCAGCAATTCACCCGTCCATACAGAAGTATCATTGTCTGAATTGTCTGGAACTAAATATAATATAAGTCCTGTTGTAATTCCATCTCTTCCTTGAGGACCGGTATGTCCTGTATATCCAGTCGCTCCAGTTGACCCAGATGGACCCGTTTCTCCAGTAAATCCAGTCGCACCCGTTGGACCAGTCGAACCTGTTGGACCCGTTTCTCCAGTCACTCCCGTCGTTCCGGTCGATCCCGTCTCTCCTGTTTCACCTGTTAACCCGGTTTCTCCGGTGGGTCCCGTAAATCCAGTTGTTCCTGTCTCTCCAGTTGAACCTGTTTCACCGGTCGAACCCGTAGGTCCGGTGGGTCCCGTAAATCCAGTTGTTCCTGTGTCTCCAGTTGAACCTGTTTCACCGGTCGAACCAGTAGGTCCAGTGGTTCCCGTCATACCCGTTTCACCCGTCTCTCCTGTTTCACCAGTTAAACCGGTTTCTCCGGTGGGTCCCGTAAATCCAGTTGTTCCTGTGTCTCCAGTTGAACCTGTTTCACCGGTCGAACCCGTAGGTCCAGTGGTTCCCGTCATACCGGTTTCACCTGTATGTCCTGTTTCACCTGTATGTCCGGTTTCACCTGTAGCTCCGGTCTCACCCGTTTGACCAGTATATCCCGTTTCTCCAGTAGAACCTGTGATACCCGTTGGACCTGTATATCCAGTTTCACCCGTGTGTCCGGTTTCACCCGTATGACCGGTTGAACCCGTTACGCCTGTTTCTCCCGTATAACCGGTTGGACCCGTTCGGCCAGTTTGTCCCGTGTCTCCGGTATTACCTGTGGTTCCTGTGATTCCTGTATCGCCGGTGTATCCGGTTGGTCCAGTATATCCTGTATCTCCAGTATGTCCGGTGGACCCGGTAATTCCCGTATATCCAGTATGTCCGGTTGTGCCAGTTGACCCATCCAATTGTGAAAGCGTTGTTCGTGTAAAACTCGGAAATTGTTCGCTTCCAAAATAACAGTTTATTGTCGAAGAGTTGGTTACCCCTGTCGCATATATTTCAATCGCTATCTTACTGTTTATACTTGCGAGTTGGGTGGATGGTACATAAATAGATAGCATATACTGTTTTTTTTCGGAAGAATTATCGATTTTCACTCTAATATAAGAAGCATCCACGATTGTCCGTTCACCGTCTTCATAAGTTTCAAACACTTTCGTATAAATATATACATCATCAAGTGGCAAACCTGATATATCTAGTGACGCCCATATATTTATCTCCCAAATTCCTGGCAAAACTAATGTGCTTGATAAACATTCTTCTTTTGTATAAAACTTCCCCAATAATGTGTCGTTTGAAGATAATTCAGTAGGTAAAATAAACGTTTGCGACATGGATGGCTGTTTTGATAGTTCTCCCGTCCATGCAGGCGAATCATTATCAAACAGGCCATCTGGAACAAAATATAACACTAACCCGGATGTAACTCCGTCTCTTCCAGCTGGACCGGTCGAACCAGTATCCCCTGTCGCACCCGTTTCTCCCGTTGGACCAGTCGCACCCGTTTCTCCTGTCAATCCAGTAAAACCTGTTGAACCGGTTTGTCCTGTTTCACCCGTTTCACCAGTAAATCCCGTGGGTCCGGTTGAACCCGTTTCACCAGTAAACCCGGTTTCTCCGGTTGAACCCGTTGGTCCGGTTGAACCTGTTTCGCCAGTAAACCCGGTTGAACCTGTCGACCCGGTATAACCAGTAAACCCGGTATAACCAGTAAACCCCGTGTGACCCGTTGAACCGGTTAAACTGGCTCCTGTAGGACCCGTCGAACCGGTAGGACCCGTCGAACCGGTAGGTCCAGTTAAACCGGTGGATCCAGTTTCACCGGTTGAACCGGTTAACCCTGTTGACCCCGTTGCACCTGTTTCTCCCGTTCGTCCGGTTTCACCGGTTGGTCCTGTAAAACCGGTTTCTCCTGTAGGTCCAGTTTCACCGGTTGTTCCCGTTTCACCGGTTGAACCCGTGGACCCAGTGGACCCCGTGGCACCAGTTGTTCCAGTGGAACCGGTTGACCCTGTCTCGCCCGTCGGACCCGTATATCCGGTTGAACCAGTGGGTCCCGTTTCACCGGTGGAACCCGTGGACCCAGTAGAACCCGTCACACCCGTCGAACCCGTGAAACCGGTTGTTCCAGTGAAACCCGTATCGCCAGTTTCGCCAGTGGCTCCTGTGAACCCCGTGAAACCGGTTGAACCTGTGGAACCGGTGGAGCCGGTAGAACCTGTTTTACCAGTAGAACCCGTCTCACCCGTTGAACCCGTTGAACCGGTTGCACCTGTCTTACCCGTCGGTCCGGTATAACCTGTAGGTCCAGTTGACCCAGTATCGCCTGTTGTTCCGGTTGGTCCCGTCGCACCAGTAAACCCAGTGAAACCAGTTTCTCCAGTTTCACCCGTGATTCCTGTAAAACCGGTTTCACCCGTGATTCCTGTAAAACCGGTAAAACCAGTAGGTCCGGTATGTCCCGTTGCACCAGTATGTCCGGTATGACCCGTAGGTCCGGTTGGACCCGTTAAACTAGGTCCGGTAGGACCAGTTGTACCGGTATCACCCGTTAAACCTGTGGTGCCCGTCGCACCGGTCGAACCCTTCGGACCAGTTTTTCCGGTTGAACCGGTTGAACCAGTTGAACCCGTATATCCTGTAGAACCTGTCAAACTAGGTCCAGTAGGACCTGTCGTACCCGTGGGACCCGTCAAACTAGCACCCGTAGGACCTGTTATACCCGTAGGACCCGTGACACCAGTGATTCCGGTCGCACCTGTATTTGTGGCTATTCCGGGGATTCCTTGTATTCCTTGAGGACCTTGTATTCCTTGCACTCCTTGGGGTCCTATTGCCCCGGTATTTGTAGCTGTTCCAGGGATTCCTTGCGGTCCAGGAGCCCCGGCAGGCCCGATAGGCCCTACTGCACCATCCTTACCATCATTGCCTCGTGCACCTTTTGGTCCCTGTGGTCCAGCAGGCCCAGCCGGACCGGCAGGTCCAGCAGGACCTATTGCACCATCCTTGCCATCCCTGCCTCGCGCACCTTTCCCCCCTTCTCTTCCTTCAGGTCCTTGCGGTCCGGGAGGTCCTGGGTCTCCACGGGGTCCTTGGATACCCATCTGCCCGGGCGCTCCTGCTGGGCCTGCAATACCCGGTTCTCCTCGTTTTCCTTCGTCTCCTCTATCTCCTTTTCCTCCTGGTAGACCTGGTTGACCTGGTTGACCCGGACAACCAGGTGGTCCAGGCGGTCCCGGTGGTCCAGGTTGTCCTGCGTATCTGGTAATCTGTATTGGTGGTTCAACCAAGTTTACTAAAGTTGTTCCTGGATTACACGAAACATTACAAGGGACTAACATCTTCCGATTATGTGTTGCATCATGACTCGAAGACATTATATATTAATTAAACATATAAATTATTATCATACACATTATAAATCGTATAATATTTTCAAACTTAGACAGAAGGAATAATCGCTATAATTCATATTTAAATATCTTCCCGCGTCGTCATACAACTTTACATGTATCCGTTGTATATCGACAGGTCCGAAATATTTTCGCGTCTCACATACTATCAGGTTGTCCCGATTTAAAATCATGTTCTCATATCCACTTCCATCCATCGATATTCTCGCCAAAATGTTCGATGGCAACCCGTTTTTTTCAAATGCCGTTATAAAGCTTTCATTCACGCTTTTATTAAAATCGTCTACTGCTAAATAGATATATTTTACAGGATTACAATCTAAAGGTTTTTCACTGATATAATAATTTCCCTCGCAATACATGATATTTACAAATCCCAATATCCACCCCAACTTTTTATATATGTTTTGAATATCATTCTTTCCTGCTCCATCGTTTCCAAAATTTAGTATGATTTCTATGATTTCTATGTGTGTGTCAATATTCACCGCTGGCTGAACTACCGTTCTACCGTTTCCGTTCTCATTTCGTATCCACGAAAACTCGATAAACTTACATAGTTCACTCTCGGTGTCATATATGATTTTATTTATCATGGCAATCAATCCATCTGGTGTATAATTTCCATCTGGCACAATTATCATGCGTTTTGAACCATACACGACTCCGTTTACTCGTTCATACACTTCTAAATGGAAATAATTGTTCTCGTATTGAGAACATATGTTATAAAACGATTTCGGAAGTTCTATTGCTGTCATCTGCATCGACACCACCTTGTTTATCCGGGTTGGAAACTGTACCGTAAAGTTCGTGCTCAATGTCAAATAATAGTTGTCTCGAAAACGGCTGTCGACCGTAATTATCTTTTGTATAGTTCTCGTATTCAATGGATTCATGACCCCCTGGTAATATTCCGAACTCTGTACGTTTATATAATTCGTCGGAGGGCGTTCTATGATTAACGGTGCACGAGATGTCTCTAACTCTGCGGACCGCGGGTGGTCGCTTTTGTCTAATATCGGATTCTTTGAAATGCTCGTCGGGGCCTTTACAGGAAACTTTACTGACATTAGAACCCGCTTTGCCTCCTCTAAAAAAACGATTAGGTCGCGTTTTAATCTCTTGTGGATATGTCCGGATTCAAGCAGTTGTTCCCGGATTTCGTATTCCTTCCGTTCTACCTCCGAACCGTTGTAATCGCGTTTTAATTTAAAGAAGGATTCCAGGTCGGCAATGCTATAGTTCTCTATATTCAAGTCCATTTCTTCCATCATATATATTCTCGTTCCTTAAATATTTCGCATTATAAATATATATGCCATACAGCATCCAAAAGGTTCGCGGGAAATCCTGTTTTCGCGTCCGTAATACAAAAACAAAAAAGATATACGCTAAATGCACGACTCTCTCAAAAGCAAAAAAGCAACTGAGATTATTGAGAACATTTAGAAATTAACATTATGTTCGATTTATATCAAATGTAATGTATTTATATATCAATATGACAGAGACACAGACAAAGACAGAGACACAGACAGAGACCGAGACCGAGACAGAGACAAAGAATCTTAGCTCATTGATTTCAGGTGATTACAATCTCTTTATAAATGTCACACTTTATCGACATCAAGGCGACATCCAAGCATGCGTTTACAACAAATATTCAAGAATCGATGATGTAACATCATATAAAGTTTGTATTTATCGCGATGATTCTGAAGATATTCCAAGATTAATGCAGGCTGTTTCTCAATATAAAGGCAAAGATAAAGCTTCAAATCTGGGTAATAATAATTTTATAAAACAGTTCATTTCCGGTCTAAATGCTGATAGCCAATCCTCTACGAAGGAACCATCTGTCATTTTAAATGTTGGATTCTATCATAAGGATAATGACAGAAAAATGGTTGTCTATGAAAATGAGGATGCTGTCACCATTTTTGACTATAATCCTAATAATATAGAAAACCAGATATCTAACATTAAAGAAACGGTCGATAACATACTTCCTAAAGAAAATATAAATGACAGCTCCGCTGCCGACAAGGAAGATAGTTTTAACAATGATGATGATTCACTCGAAGGTATAATCAGCATAAATAATAGCACTGAAGAACGCTCATTATCACAAGCAATACATGTTAGATTCCGGGTCAAACCTGCGCCCAATTTTCAACAGGAAATCCACAAACATGTTGACCCCACCGCGTTAACCGAAAATATGATTCTCGGTAATATAAATAATGACTCCTCCGGTGATACACATATAAAACCCGATATCAGTCAAAATAACTTATCACAAATAGACACTTCGGAAGCAGCATCTACCTCGACCGTAGATATCCCTAGTCAAACCCCCACACATGCACATGGAGGCCCTGATGATAGTTCAAATAGAACACCTATAAATGGAGATGACTCGACCAACTCCATTGAAGGCGTCGTTAGTTTTGTACCGCAAGAGGTTTCGCAAGAGACACAAACACAGGAAATACGTGTCCGATTCAAGGTTAACGAGCCAATAATACCTTATAGAAATTTAAGAATAACATATTTAATAACAATATTTAACTATTTAAACAACAAAGTTCTCAATGGCAAAGTATCATCGACAGATTGGGAAAAATATAAGGACGAAAATAGTTCGCTCAAAACACTAATTAAATTTACAGAAGAAAATTTTTATAATATGGATTTAACACGGCTACTACTAATAACTCCACAAGATACAGAAGAGAAACAAGTTCCAGAAGAGAAACAAGTTCCAGAAGAGAAACAAGTTTTTAAAGATATAATAAATAATTTGACTATCTCAAATAATGGCATAAATGCCAATAGTTTTGATAATAACCCGAAAGCAATCACATATATTTTATATGGATTTTATGGAGATATCAACCATTATGCAGATAAAATACTAGGTGATCACGAGACCATAACATACTTTATATTAATGTTATTGCATAAACTTGTCATACTAATTAAAACAAACCTTGAAACACACAATGAAACCACAAAACTTATAGATTATTCAGCTCCTATAATATATATATATATCGATGCCATTGGTAGTAATACTAAGGTAACTAAGGAAAAAGAAGAAATAGAAAAAATAATACGTATAATAAAAAGCATTGAGGCGTTAGATAGTAAATATCGCGAAGTATCAACTCATATATCAAAAAAGGCATTAAAAGATATTTATATGAAAAAACCTAACCAAATAGACATATAAACAACACGACTATATTCTCTAATGGACCTTTGCAGTGAAGAACAACAGAACATCATTTACGAAGTAGAAAAAGGCAGCAACGTCGTCGTCGACGCATGTGCCGGTTCCGGGAAATCCACCACGATTCTATCTACAGCCAAATATTTGAAAGACAAACGGTTTCTATTAATCACCTACAATAAATCATTAAGAAAGGAAATCAAAGAAAAGATTCAAGAGTGTCAGATTGAGAACGTCGTCGTCCATACGTTCCACAGTCTCGCCGTCGCATTCTATCATCCCGACGCTCATGTAGATAAGGTGATGCGACTCCTCGTTCAAACAGATTCTCCACCCATAACCCCCGTTTCGCCATACGATATTGTCGTATTGGACGAGGTTCAAGATATGACCTTCCTCTATTTCCGGTTCGTCATCAAACATATCAAAGACATCGGCACACCCGTTCAACTGATGGTTCTCGGCGATTATATGCAAGGGTTATACGAGTTCAAAGGCGCGGATATCCGGTTTTTAACCATGGCCCGGGATTTATGGCGTGGGTTCCCCCTTTTGTCGAATCCCACCGAGTTCGTTGCGTGCCAATTGAAAACCTCCTATCGCATCACGAATCAAATGGCGTCTTTCGTCAACGACGTGTTATTGGCCGAAACGCGGCTCTATGCCTGTCGAGAAGGCGACCGCGTGTGTTACATACGCCGTAGGATACACGAACTCGAACGAATGGTCGTCACCACCATCCGCGACCTAATCATGAACCACGGCGCCAAACCCGCCGACATTTTCATCCTGGGCGGTTCCGTGAAAGGTCAAAACAGTGTCATTCGCCGGATTGAGAACGCATTGGTCGATGCGAATATTCCCTGTCACGTTCCCATGATAGAGAACTCCGACCATATCGACGAAGAGGTCGTCCGCGGGAAAGTCGTGTTCTCGTCGTTTCATACTTCGAAGGGAAGACAGCGCCCCTATGTGTTCGTCGTAGGGTTCGACCACTCCTATTTTAAAACGATTGCGAGAACCATGGACCCTCTCGTATGTCCCAATACCATCTACGTCGCAACGACGCGAGCTTCCAAACGCCTCTATTTATTAGAGAACGCAGAATGGTCTTCCGACCGCCCCTTCAAGTTTTTGAAGATGTCTCACCGAGAAATGCAGGCGAAATCCTATATCGATTTTCGCGGGATTCCACAGACCCTTTTTGACGAAGAACCCGAGAACCCTGTCGATAAATCGAAACCCGTCGTTCACCATGTGAGTCCTACAGACCTCACCAAGTTTATTCCTGAAGCGGTTCTCGAAGAAATCACACAACTCATCGAGACCATCTTTGTGAAAGATTCGCCCGATACCGTCGAAATCCGGTTGCCGGCGACGATTCAAACCAGCAATGGATTCTGTGAAGATGTCAGCGACCTCAATGGGATTGCCATTCCCGCCATTCTATACGACTATATCGCGGCCACGCACGATACGACGGACAACGACGACCCGCCATGCATCCTCTATCAACTCATTCTTGAGAACATTAGACAGATTAAGTCAAACAAACATGCATTTTTAAAACAGATTGTAGAGAACATTAAACCGACGTGTGATACCATCGCCGACTATCTGTATATGGCGAATGTTCTCGAAGCCATTCAAGAGAGACTCTATTTTAAATTGAAACAGATTGGTACAGATGAATATACATGGATTTCAAACGACATTTTATCCCTCTGTAAAAAAAGGATGCTCCAGGTTCTCGGCGGCGAAATTGCGGTGCCGGGGTCCGAAATTGAGAAAAAAATCGTATCGTATGACGACGACGCCATCAACGAACGGCTGAGCGCGTTTCTTTCGCGCCATATCGACGAACGCTTTGTTTTCAGTGCGAGAACCGATTTAATCACAGAGAACACACTATGGGAACTGAAATGCACGAGCGAGATTTCCGCCGAACACATGATTCAAACCGTCGTCTATGCCTGGATACTGAAAACGGTCGACCCTGCGTTCTCGAAAGCCGTGAAAATATTCAATATAAGGACGGGAGTGGTCCTCCGTTTGACGGCCGAGAAGGCCGTCCTGGATAAAATCGTGATTGCACTCTTGAAAGGAAAGTATCAACGGGTCGCACCGTCGAATACGGCGGATTTCGTAGCGGAATGCAGGAAACATGTTTCGGTCCTTCGCGAAGAGCGATAAAATCGAATGCCTTTTATAAATATTCTCAAAACGTATTCTGTAATGCATCAAAACAAAATGAGAACAAGAAGTCAGATACTCGACGTCGTCATCGACTTTGACGAAGCCTCCGCCGCATGGAAAGAGAATAAAATCGCGAAAGGAAACGGTACATATACTTACCGGTGTTGTGCTGCGTTACGAAACGGAGAACCCTGTTCTCAACGCGCGATGGACCGTGCAGACTTTTGTAAAAGGCATTCCAAATCTATCTGCGAGAAGGAAAGGGCGTGAAAGACATTAAATACAACCTTTGTCAAATCATATAAAGAAACCGCGGATAAGTTTACTATCCGGACTTAGCTCAGTTGGAAGAGCATTTGACTGTAGTTGTCATCTTTGATAGGGATATCAAATGGTCGCTGGTTCGATTCCGGCAGTCCGGATTTTTTTATGGTTTCCATAAAAAAATCTCATGTAAAATTGAAATGCCTTTTTTATTCTATCTCGTCGGCATTAGTATGTTACAAAGAATGACACAACGAATCTCACAATCCTATGGCTTAAGCGCGCGTCACCAACTCATGAGGTTGGAAGGTAAGTGTTTAATCGACGACAGCTATTCCTCCGAAGAAACGCTTTCGATGGCGATGAATATCATTGTTCCTTATGCACGAGAACAGTTATCGCTCACCGGGTGGTCCTTAGAAATCGCGTCCTCCATCTCACTCTTTGAATGCCAGACCGCATTCCATAAGGTCGGCGGACCACCTCCCGATGAAAAGAATAAAAAGTATTATTTCAAGACAGACGCACCCATCCTGATGGCGACGAGAGGCGACGAATGCTGTATTCTCTCTATGATTGAAGACAAGGTCCAGGGAAGCAACGACACCCGCTTCAAACAGGGTCTCTCGCGACAATCTACCGGAAACGCTATCGAACGCGCAGCGAAAAACATGCGCGCCGCCGAAATGCGGACATGCAGTCAAGAGTTCTTCCCTTATATTCTCTTTGCTTCCGGCTGCGATTTCCATCGTACCGAAACGATATCCAAACGCATCGACATTATGAACTACGGGTTTCCGCCCCATTACATGGAAGTCACACCGGCGAGCACCGGCGAATCCGTTGCCGCAGAAATTGACGGCATCCTTTCCTCGGTATCCGTGAAAAAAATCGTCGGCAAGAGCATCGCAAATGTTTTCATCAAAGCGCACAAATGGGACGAAATGGACCACGGGGCGTCCAACTGGACCGTCGAAGACCGCGTCAAAATCATCCGGACGGTCATTGACCGGTCCATCGAGAGTCTTCCGAAATAGATGTTTCAACCATGTTATTTGTAGTTCTATAGGATTTGTTTTCAAAAACGTAACTAATAACTATTTATTTTTTATGTGCGCATCATTCACGGGTTGATAGACACACACTTCTTTGGGCCACCATATCTTATTGACGATATTTATCCCATTACCACTTATAATTTCATTCAAAACCTTATTTGTCTTCACTTCGTGTGACGACGGAAAACGTATACCTAATATATCTTTTCCGTCGTCCATTTCATTACATAATACACTCGTCTGCTTTGCGTATGGCATATCCGTTTGTAAAAAAAGAATTCTATCCCTGTTCTCATCCCATATTTTTTGATGGGTTTCATAGTCTTCCGTTGTTTTTTCATAAAAATATTTAATCGTTACTACCGTCATTCCGTATATTATACGCACCCCAGAAAATAAAAGAATAAACAAAAATAAAAGAAAATAATTAAATGCCTTCATTTCTGTCATATATTGTCCATTCTTCTGGTGATATTTTCCCAGATATTACTAATGGATAAATAATACAACTAAAGCACGAGTTCACTACATGAATAATAACCGCTTTTTTTATTATATCAATATAATCGCGAATCGGTAAGTTTACATAAGCTTCCGCAATTGATGCATTATAACTACATGATTCATATACATTTTTATTAGCACAAATAATTAAATATGTTTCATCCGTAATATATTTATTAATAATTCGAACTAAGCTTATTTCACTATTACTTGCTTTCGTATGTAAAAATACGATTTTTTTATCTTGGATAGATTCATAGCGGTTAACAGATATTTGGGAACCAAATGTATAAAAGGATTATTTATTTGTAATCAAATACATAATTTCGACCACTTTATCGCTCCGGTTTTTCAGGTTTCGGCTCCCCTTGTACGTATCGTATGCAATCTCGTATTTTTTAACGACATACGGTTCGAAAAGCGTCTTCCAGTCGTCCGTCGTGATGATTCCTTCATTGTTATACGACAACAATATGTATTTCGACTTTGTCAGACCCGTCGCTAGAAGGTCTTTCATCGAATCCACCGCGGTTCTCCGGGTGTTATACCGTGATTTGTTCCAGCGGACCGGGATTCCGGAGACCGCGGAGATTTCCCCGGGTTCTTCGTTTTTGGCAATCACGTTTAACATGAAATAGTTGCTTCCATAGGGATGCTGGTTGTAAGGCGGGTCCAGATAAATCACATCGATATCTCCAGGAAGTTCTCCCAACCACGCATTCACATCTCGGTTCGACGGGATGCACGTGTATGGCGCGTCGCTCCACAGGGGAACCTCTACCCGAATCGGTTTCATAATCCTCGATAATGCGGTTCGCGCCTTGCCTCCGAAACATCCGACACTGCCGTCTTTATAGAATCCTTTGAAAACCCCCGCGGTGTTCGTATGGATGCTCGCCTTATTCAACAGGGGAACCAGACAGTAGTTCTCTATCGCCGGGTCAACCCGGTCCCGGATATATTGACGCAGTGTGTCGATAATGAGGGCATTCTCCCGGGTATAAAAACATCGTTCTCCCTCTTGAATATTTTCCGTATCTTTCGGAGCATACAATCTACAAACGATTCCTTCGACATACGGTCCTGATTCCGCCAACCGATTCATTTCCGCGATATGTTCTTCGACGTTCACCCGTTGTTCCGCGGAGGGTGGTACTAAAAAGCATTGGGCCATCAAATACGAGTACCGTTCTAAATCGTTCGTGTATAATCGAGTCGCCACCTTTGAAAGTTCTCTCGAAACCACCGTCGAACCTGCAAACCCGTCCACCAGATTCAACCGGTCTTTTTGGAGAACTCCGCGGACCTCATCGACGATTCCCCGAATGTGTGAGACCAGTTTGCGCTTGTTTCCTATACACGTAAGCATGGTTTGAAACACAAATTGGGTCTCAGATTCCAGATTCCCAGACCCTCCTGATTCGGAAACGGGGACTGAATCCACACCCTGTAACAGTTTACATATGTCACCCTTGGATTTCCCGGAATATTTTTTGAGACCCCTCGTTTTACACAGGGCAATCAGTTCTCCCCGTGTCTTTTTGTTGTATTCATTCAAAGACTCCATAATATATATGTTATCCATATTTCTAACTGATTTAGAATCGATTTTACGTGTTGTATGGAGCCCGTTATATGAACGCAAAAATGCAGCCTATACTAATAAAGAAGTGGAATATAAAATGACATACGATGTGTTCTCTGCAACACCATTCTTTCGTAGAACATGTGTCGCTGATATAAAACAGGATTAGCGAGGCGGTAAGTATCAAATGAAATATGGTCCGCGCGGTGTCATTTATGCGTTTTATAAATAATACATAAATCGTCACCATTACAAACGTTATTTTTCCAAAAATGCCATCGTAATAATGAATGCATGAATGTCGGACCGGATTCATCCAGAATATGAATGAGACGATTACATTTATCGTGAGGAATAATGCTAAAATGACTTCATACATATTTTTATCCGTATTTGTCATAAAAATATATAGCGGAATCAATAGAAAAAGGGTGCTTATCGCAAGGGTAGACATCTTTAACTGATGTATATTGATATATTGAAATATATTTATATATTATATATATGTCTGTTATCAAGCCGCGTTCGTCCAAGGGCCGTCGGAAAACTTCGTCGCGTGCCCTCCAGAGAACCCGTCAAGAATCGGATAAAGAAAAGATGTCATACGATTCAATCCCACGAACAGATGATATGGATATTATAGAGCGTATCGACCGCGGAGATGATATACCGACACTTTTCAAAGAAATTGTCATGTCTCAGCATGAAACAAACATGAGATTGAATGCCATAGAGGGGCAATTATTCGATAGGATAAATACGATAGAAAATACCCTAACCGAAGAGGTGTATCCACATATGACAGGTTTGCTGAAGAACGTCGAAGAAAACGCAATTGGATTAGAAGAATTACAAGATACGCGTAACGTATTATATCAACGTACTGCGAAATCAATAACCACTTTGAGACAACGCGCCACTGACCTAGAAAAACGTGCGGATGATTACAAACACCTTCATGTACGTGATAATGAAGAGAACAAACTAAAAATAGAGAAATTACTTCATATGTTGAAATCTATAGAACGTGATAATGTACGTTTAAAATCCGACTTCGAACACTTGACGAATGAGATGAACGACATCATGGAAGAACATGTTACCAATGTGGTAGAACAACGGTTGACTCCGATTGTCAAAGAAATGTATTCGACCTTTTTGTCAAGAAAAACTTCACGAGATGGATTGTTTAATGTAATCAAATCCTCCAAAGGAGGAACCGTCCGTAGAAAACGCCGATTTAACGGCACCCGTCGAAAAAAAAATAAAACTAATAATATATAGATATGAGTAAAACTAACGAATTATCCAACCTTAGAGACGAGTTTACACGACATAAAAAAGAGATGTCGGAATATATAGAAACGTTTGAAGATTTACGCGACAAATATAAGAACGATATTATAAGAGCCTCAACCGAGAGTAAACAAATTGCAAGTTCCAATGCAGCCATTATATATAAATCCATTGATAAGATGAATAGTCTTGTTAAACAAACCGACGAGTTTTTCAAAGACTGCAATGCTAAGTTCAAGAGTCAGGATAAAGCCATTAAACAATTGAGAGAAGATATGGAGAAATCAATCCAAGAAATAAAGGATGGCATTCTTAAAAACCAACGTGAACAAGCCACACGAAATCTAAAGTTTGTTTCCGACATTGAAAAGGGAAAGGAAGACCATCTATCATTAAACAAGGGAGTCGCAAGTACCGTAGATGAGTTAAAAAAAAGGGTTTCTGCAAAAAAATCATGGTTTTCTTGCACGGGACGCAGTGCCGCCAAAAGCCAAAACAGTCGTTCCGGTTCAGACGCTTCCGGTGGGGGCCGGAAAAGAAAAACAGTACGACGTAGTCGCCTCCGCCGAAGAAATTAAGGCGAAAGACACAAATGAATGTTATCAGCGATATTTTGAATAATTCGTTTATTGTATTTGTCTTTTTGCTCTCCGTTTGCGCTCGAGATTTCATACATTAACCTCGTCTTTTCTTCAAACCTCTTTGACTCCACTTTCGTATTTCGATACACATCCGCCATTTTTTTGCGGTGTATGTGTGTCAAGTGTTTGAACGCGTTCTCTATGTTCGGCGAGTTTCCAGTGAACTCACGGTTCCAGCCGTCCTGGTGTTTTACGTGTATCACCTCGCGTTTTTTATCCGTACAGTGTATCGGTCTTTCATGCACTTCGTATTCTTTTAATGACCGTTTCAAGAGTTGGGTGACGGATTCTACATATCCCATGGTTTTCATACATTCAATGTCTTCGTCCTTTATTTCCAGTTGGTCTACAAACTCTTTTAACGTGATGGCGTCCTTACAATCCGTATTCAAAAACAGGTTGATGTTTGTGACTCTTTTATTTACAGAATAATCATGGGTAATGGTTTGCGGTCGGATTGCATTCAATAGTTCGTGATGCAGGTGTTTGTTCTCTTCCTGTAGTCGCCGTTTTTCATCCATGATGTTTTCGATGAGTGCGCGGTTCTGTTGCATGAAATATTCATACAGGGAATCTTTAGGGGGGTCCCGGGCCTTTATCCGTTGGGGCGCTTTCCCCCTTTCCCAAAGGTTGTCGAGCGCTTTTATTTCGGTCATTACGGTGTATGAGTCGGGATGAGGTTTATATGCGACAACTTGTAATACCTTCGACACCGCCGTTTCCGTTTTCGTGTGTTTGAATATGATGATTCCTTTTATCGTGTTCTCTTCATATCCATATGCATGATATTCACATGTTATGTGGCGGAGCTGATAGAGAACCGATTCGTCAGGAGAGTCGACGGTATATTGAAATGCCCGACTGCGTTTCTCCATCTAGGTTTATTCGCTGGATGATTTTATATTTGTTCTCAAATGAAATACTAGAAGGACTTTTTAATGGCCTTCCCTGGCGGGCCCCGGGTGACCCCGGGTGATTGGATTTTCGGAAGTTTTGAATATTTATTTGAAATCCTTATAGGTTATGGTAAGGCCCGGAGAGAACATCGGATACTTTTTTGAAAATTACCCATCTAATTTAGTTGGGTAATTTTTTAGGGACACTGACAAAAATATTTTATGATAAATCCGTGTAAAACGGCTCGACTGACAGTCACCCGGGATTCCGGGATTTTTCAGTCGTTTTTTTGAAAATTACCCATCTAATTTAGTTGGGTAATTTTCGGAGGAAAGAAATCATGCAGTCATTTTTATGGTGTGGTTCTGAAAGGCAATTACAGGTGTTGTTACCATGTCAGTCACAATGAAAACTTCGACGAACTTTCTTGTAGGTTTTCATTTTTGGACATCCCCGGACTATGTCCAAAATGAAAAAGTAAAATAAAATCAAAACAAGAAACTTTTTACGGGCCTTCCCCGGCGGGCCCCGGGTGACCCGGGTGATTGGATTTTCGGAAGTTTTGAATATTTATTTGAAATCCTTATAGGTTATGGTAAGGCCCGGAGAGAACATCGGATACTTTTTTGAAAATTACCCATCTAATTTAGTTGGGTAATTTTTTAGGGACACTGACAAAAATATTTTATGATAAATCCGTGTAAAACGGCTCGACTGACAGTCACCCGGGATTCCGGGATTTTTCAGTCGTTTTTTTGAAAATTACCCATCTAATTTAGTTGGGTAATTTTCGGAGGAAAGAAATCATGCAGTCATTTTTATGGTGTGGTTCTGAAAGGCAATTACAGGTGTTGTTACCATGTCAGTCACAATGAAAACTTCGACGAACTTTCTTGTAGGTTTTCATTTTTGGACATCCCCGGACTATGTCCAAAATGAAAAAGTAAAATAAAATCAAAACAAGAAACTTTTTACGGGCCTTCCCCGGCGGGCCCCGGGTGACCCGGGTGATTGGATTTTCGGAAGTTTTGAATATTTATTTGAAATCCTTATAGGTTATGGTAAGGCCCGGAGAGAACATCGGATACTTTTTTGAAAATTACCCATCTAATTTAGTTGGGTAATTTTTTAGGGACACTGACAAAAATATTTTATGATAAATCCGTGTAAAACGGCTCGACTGACAGTCACCCGGGATTCCGGGATTTTTCAGTCGTTTTTTTGAAAATTACCCATCTAATTTAGTTGGGTAATTTTCGGAGGAAAGAAATCATGCAGTCATTTTTATGGTGTGGTTCTGAAAGGCAATTACAGGTGTTGTTACCATGTCAGTCACAATGAAAACTTCGACGAACTTTCTTGTAGGTTTTCATTTTTGGACATCCCCTGACTATGTCCAAAATGAAAAAGTAAAATGAAATCAAAACAAGAAACTTTTTACGGGCCTTCCCTGGCGGGCCCCGGGTGACCCGGGTGATTGGATTTTCGGAAGTTTTGAATATTTATTTGAAATCCTTATAGGTTATGGTAAGGCCCAGAGAGAACAGAATGATATTTTTAGGTACCGATAACAATCATTCAATATAAAACTTTGAGAACAACTGTATAAAACAAAAGATAGTGTATGATTATGTATTTAGTATAAACACATAATGAATGATTTGTTATTTAGTTTTCACAAATATCGGTTCTTTATTTTCCACAGTTGTCAAACGACAAAGTTTCATATGAGCTGCAAGACCTGCTTTATTCTTTGCATTAAACATATTACACAGAGAACATATAATACCTAAGTTTTTGGTTTCTGTATTTCCTACCATCACTCTTTTGAGAACCGGAAGCCAAAAAGCCATTGAACCACAAGAAACTATGCTGTAAAAAATAAATTAAACCTAATATTATTATAACCTAGATGTCAGAAGTAGAAGTATATAGAATATCTGAGTTTGATAAAACAAAATGCTACGGGTTTGCTCTAAAAACGAGAACAGAAGGAAAATATCCGAATGAAAAATATTATTCTACAAATCTGGTACTGTATCTGGGGAGACATGTAAAAAGTGAAAGATGGGGATACGGAGACAGTCATGGTGGTGCCGAGACGTTCGAGAACAATGGCATAAAACATAGGATAGTATATGACTATGAAGGGAAAACCTGTTTTAAAGTTATGTATGCTGAAGGATAAATACCAATTGGTTTCACAATTGATGAGCGTAGTTGACACATTTATGAAAAGCAAAAAAACGTTAAGAAACATCGTGGGACAAAACGCAGAAGTTTGAAGAAAACTTGTAGCACGAAACCCCTATACAGAGGGGGATGAGATACCCGTCTCACGGACACGTTCACGTTCGAGAGAGAAAGAGAGGAGAGAGAACCAGATAAGGAGACAGATACATAGAGAGCACGATAGACAGAATAACCTATGTTATACGAGTAAGAAGTGTCTGATTATGTATTTATTACAAATACATAATTAAGTTGTGAGAACACGCATCATTTTGTTTTAACAAATATAGTTTCCTTTTTATCGACCGAATTTGTCAATCGGCATCGTTTCATATGTGCGGCGAGACTCGCCTTATTTTTTGCATTAAACTTATTACAGAGAGAACATATAATACATAGGTTTTTGGTTTCTGTATTGCCTACCGTAAGTCGTTTGAGAACCGGTAGTTCAATCCCATCTAATTTGTCGGTCAATTGTTTTGTCATGAGTTTTATAAAATCTATCATTTCCAATTTTTTATTTGCAAAATCACAGTATTCTTTCTTAAGGTTCTCAAAATCGTCAATAGACAATTCATACACTTCTTCATTTGGGTCTAATACAATCAGGTTTAATTTTTCCGCTAAACTGTCTATGATATTAATGGCCAGTTTTATTTTTTCAATATCATAATTAGCATTTGGAATATATAAATGAATAATGTTATTAATAATATCGATGTGAAAGTTCTCTTTATATGCGATAGGACTGTTTTGAGAAAGAAAGATTCCATGACAGTTTTGCAGTTTAAGGTCTCGTTCGAACTTCTCAACCTCTTCTGTATTTACCGTGGCTGAATAGTCTTTGTTCTCAAAAAGAATATTTGGAAGTCGTTTATCTTTTCGGGTTAAACGGATGTCACATGCACAGGATTCTTTCGAACACCTTACAAGAAAGTCGCGTGGAAGTATTTGTTGGATTAAAGAATATAATTCTGTTTCGGATACAGAACCTTTTACAGATGAGTTTGATTTGTATTTGTTTAAGAAGACATTTAATTCTGAGGAAAGGGTTTCTTGGATCCTCTTTTGTGTGATTATGTTTTCATTTAGTTGTTGAATATTTGTAAATGTTCTCGATTCACTTGACTGGATGGCATTAAAGAGGGATTGTTGAATGTTTGAGAACATTGAAGTGAATGTTTTGTCAAGGTTCTCAACGAGTTCGCCGGATTTGTCTGTATTATTTATTTGTAAGAGTTGTTTTGTATCTTCCGAAATTGTATTGAAGAACTGTTTGATATTTTGTTCGATTAATGAGTAATTTTTATCTGTGCTTTTGGGTATAATATCGTTTAACACCATAGATGTTTTCGCCAGTAGGTTCTCGTTACATCTTTCTAAGAGGTTATTTATTTTATCACATGTGGATAACTCGGTAAGTGAGAACAAGGTTTTCATATCACTTATATAATCTTTTCTCGCATCATTTAGCTGTAATAATTTAGTGGATATGTCAGAGTTTAGTCTGTAAAGTTCTCCTTTTAGGTCTGACACGATTGTTAATATTTGTGATGTCATAGTATTGTCTAACTTGTGTGATAGGTTTGTCGATAACTGTTTCAAAATGTCGATGAATATAACATTGATGTTATTCGCATCGAGGTGCGGGTTTTCTTTGTAAAAACTTATTACACGACTGTCTGTGAGTTGTATGTTCTCCATTATTTATATTATACACTGATATTTTATATTATTTCTAGATTAGAAATATTGTTAGAACTATTACTAAAACTATTTTAGAAATATTTCTGGATTAGAAATATTGTTAGAACTACTGTAAAATCTAAAATAGAAATATTTCTAACTTAGATTTTCATTCAATTTCTAACTCATTTCTAAACTAGAATTGGATTTTTGACTAAATAATAATTATTTAGTTTTTATATATTTTGCCGTCGTTTCA
>Ga0214921_10001826_pt1 | contig 35630 bp, 32 predicted proteins | sample LL1505_MetaG_FD_177992 | JGI IMG/M metagenome (GOLD analysis project Ga0214921, IMG submission 177992) | Freshwater microbial communities from Lake Lanier, Atlanta, Georgia, United States - LL-1505 | ecosystem: Environmental > Aquatic > Freshwater > Lake | place: USA: Georgia | collected... | reverse complement strand
GCGAGAGGCATCGGCATACGATATGTAACACCTTTGTCACTATCACGATTACCTGCCGCTACGATAACAACGTTATCGGGAAGTACATACTTACCTACACGACGGTTAAGAATCAGTTGATAGCCTGCGGCTTGTACTGCAGGTGATGCGCTATTCATTTCATCTAAGAATAGAACAATAATTGGGTACTTGCTTGCTAGTTCTTCATCAGGCAAATCAACAGGTGCCGCCCAATCCATTTTATTAATATCTTTATTAAAGAAAGGGATACCACGAATGTCAGTTGGCTCCATTTGTGCCATACGCAAGTCAATCATAAAGCCACCAAGTTCTTCTGTAACTTCAGAAACGACTTCTGATTTACCGATGCCGGGAGGGCCCCACAAGAAAAGCGGGCGTTTAGCTTTGAATGCTTTAAGCATTGCTTTGCGAGTTTGTACACTAGTGATAGTGAGATTGTCTGATACTGATGCCATTAAGTGCTCCTGTTAAAAATTTGATATATGAAGTATAGTATAAAACTGATTTATTGTCAAATTTGTGAGTTGTTGTTTATTTACAACAGATGTGGGGTTTGATAAGTAGACAGTTTTCTAGCTTCAATACGAGTATTGTAGCATAGTATGGATTTATTGTCAAATTACTTCATTAGATTAGCCATTAATATTAGCTTTTCTAAGTGATTGATTGCTGTATTGATATCGGTAACTCTATCATCAAGCATATTGTATTTGCCTGTTCTGCGTAGATTTACTTCTAGTTTGCTTAGTTCACTTACCATTTTGTCTATGTTTTTATGCATACGATGTAAGTCTGGGTTATAGCCAATGCCATTCATTTGACTGCTTAAGTCACTACTTACTTTATTCCAATCTAATGCACGTTCTATTTTCATATTGTTATATTAACATAGTATGGATATTTAGTCAACAAAAAAGGCTCCGTAGAGCCTTTGTTTTGTGTTTGTGAGATTATGCTAAGCCGTAACTTGCGGCTGCAGGTGTATCTCTAGCAGTACCAACACCTGTTGTATCTGTTGCTACCACACCCGTGTTACTTACTAAGTTGGTAATTGATAACCCTGATCCGTATCCAAATATAGCAGTATCAACGCCATAGCCCGCTGCCGCTAATCCACTTCTAGCAGTACCGACTCCAGTTGTATTATTAGCAACTACTCCAGTGTTTGATACTAGGTTAGTTATGGATGCACCAGTAACATTATCAAATCCATAGCCAAAGATGGCTTTGTCTGTGCCATAACCTGCGGCTGCTAATAATCGTCTAGCAGTGCCAACTCCAGTAACATCGTTACCAACTACTCCTGTGTTTGATACTAAGTTGGTTGTTGCGGTTAATGAGCCAGAGGGTGATCCATATCCAAAAATAGCTTTATCAGTACCATAACCTGCGGCTGCAAGACCTCTTCTAGCAGTACCTACTCCTGCGGTATCAGTAGCAACTACACCTGTATTTGATACTTTATTAGTTACTGAGACTGGTCCAGTATCATTTGGATTTGATCCATATCCAAATATAGCCTTATCAGTGCCATAAGTTGCGGCGGCTAACTCTAATCTAATACTACCGACGCCTGTGGTATCAGTAGCAACTACACCTGTATTTGATACTTTATTAGTTATTGACGTTGACCCTCCACTAGCACCGGTAGTTGTGCCATAACCAAATATAGCTTTGTCTGTCCCATAGCCCGCTGCCGCTAGGCCACTTCTAGCAGTACCAACGCCTGTGGTATCGGTAGCAACTACTCCTGTGGTTGATACTAGGTTAGTCATTGACACTGTAGTACCGCCAGAATTAATTCCATATCCAAAAATAGCCCTGCTTGAGGGAGGAGGCTGTGGTGTTACTGTCATTCCACCTGTAAATAGCATTCCGCCTGATAATAACATAAATATATCCCTTTATTACTATTTAGCAAAATAATAGACAAAAAAGGCTCCTAAGAGCCTTTTCTGAGTATTAAATATTACTTTGTTCTCTTTATTTTCTTCTTAGGAACAGATGTTTCTAACTTTTTAGGAGCTTCAACTTCAGCTGGCTGTTGATTTGAAAGCTGTAACATAATGTCTTTTTGCTCTAACAATACAGTACCTTGAGGGACAAGACCAACTTGCATCAACGCATTTAATGTTTGTGGATTACTCATAGCGTTCAATAGTTTAGCTGGACTAGGTCTGCCCATAGCAATGATTTCGGATTGTATTTCACGACCAACCATTACTGTAAATTCATAGTTAGCATTAGCTTCAAACATTTCATCATCAGTATAAAATGTACCATCTTCATGTCTCAATCTAGTTGGTTCTACTTCAGCATAGAGTTCAGCTAATAGTTTTTCTAGTATCTGTATTTCTTTGCGATTAAGCTCAAAAGCGTGTTTTTGGTCATCTAAGTGTGATTCCAACTCAATGATTTCTGCTTGTAGATTAAGCATAATATGCGGTAGTGCTGGAACTGTTTTTAGATGTTTGAGTTCTTCAAGTTTAGCTTGATATTTTAGTTCAGCTACTTCTTCTAGTACAGCCGCTCGTTTGCGACCGACTAAGAAGCCTTGAAGTGTTTTGATTTTTTCCCAGGGTGTGTTACCTATAACTTGGTAACGGTAGTTGAATTCTGAATTTAGATTGGAAGCCATTTTATCTCTCTATAGGTTGTGTATAGAGATATTTAATAGCTTTTTATTGTGTGTGAAAATTTTATGTTGTTGAATACCCTGCGGCTGCAAGTGAGTATCGTAAAGTACCAACTCCTGTCGTATCTGTAGCAACTACACCCGTATTTGATACTTTGTTAGTTGATGATTAAATTGAACCATAACTTGCGGCGGCTAGTTGGCTTCTAGCAGTTCCAACACCTGTAGTATCGGTAGCAACTACCCCTGTATTACTTACTAGATTGGTCGGGCTACTACCGGTTCCATATCCAAACATTGCTTTATCTGTACCATAAACTGCGGCAGCTAAAAATTGTCTAGCTGTACCAACACCAGTTGTGTCTGTAGCAACAATGCCTGTATTACTTACTAGGTTGGTCATTGATAAATTAGAGCCACCATTACCATATCCAAAGATAGCTTTATCAGTGCCATAACCTGCGGCTGCCAATCCACTTCTAGCAGTTCCGACACCTGTAACATCATTACCGACTACCCCGGTGTTTGTTACTAGATTGGTTATTGATGTTAATGATCCAGTAGACCCGTATCCAAAGATAGCCTTATCTGTGCCATAGCCTGCGGCCGCCAGGCTATTTCTAGCAGTGCCTACACCTGTCGTATTACTAGCAACAACTCCTGTATTTGATACTAGGTTAGTTATTGATACTCTACCGGATCCAGAAAATCCATACCCAAAGATTGCTTTATCTGTACCATAACTTGCAGCCGCTAGATAGTATCTAGCAGCACCAACACCTGTTGTATTACTAGCAACAACTCCTGTATTTGATACTAGGTTAGTTATTGATGTAATATCAGTAGCATCAAACCCATATCCAAAAATAGCTTTATCATTTCCATATCCGGCAGCCGCTAATCCATATCTAGCAGTACCAATACCAGATATGTCATTAGCAACAACACCTGTGTTTGATACTAGATTGGTAATTGCTGTTACTGATCCGGTGGCCGTTACTGTTCCATATCCAAATATAGCGTATGCGAGATAAGAAGGTGGGGGTAGAGATATTGAATAACCACCACTAAATGTTACGCCTGAAAAAACCATATCTGCCATAATATACCACCCTTTAAGTTATTTATCAAAATAGTATAACTACTAAATTGATGCTATCTTATCTTAGATAGTCTTACAAAATTAAAAATTGATAGCCACATATAACCTATGTCAAACTCGTACCAACGTCTACTTAGTTTTGGATTTGCAGGTTCTAAATGATGATTGTTATGTAGTTCTTCCCCACCGATAATAATACCCCATGGACTAAAGTTACGACTTTGGTCTTTAGATACCCCATTACGATATCCCAACCAATGTCCTATACCGTTAACAACACCGGCTGCCCAGAACGGAATCCATATCATTTGTATACCCCAAATTAATATGCCAATCCATCCAAACAATATTACATTAAGCAATAGTAACAGCATTATTCCTAGACGAGAATGTTTACTGTATACGTTCTGTTCCATCCAATCATCAGGAGTACCAACTCCATATTGTTGAACCATTTCTGTATCTTTACTTGCAGTATGATAGAGTAATGCCCCTTTGAATAATACATTGTATATTCCAAAAACATGAGGTGTATGAGGATCACCTTCAACATCACTAAATCTATGATGCTTACGATGTATCGCTACCCATTGCTTAGTAACCATGCCAGTTGTCAACCACAACCAAAATCTCATAAAGTGACTTAGTATAGGATTAAATTCAATTGCTTTATGTGCTTGGCCTCTATGTAAGAATAGAGTGACACATACTATAGTGATGTGTGTAACTATTAAGGTGTATAATATTTCGTTCATTAGATATTTAACCCAAAAAACATAGTCTACTAGTCAGCTATTACTATATGTGTAAGAGATTTTTAGCCAACAAAAAAGGCTCAGTAGAGCCTTTTTATGTAATCTCAAATGGAGATTAGAAGCGATGTGTTACACCAACTCCAACTTGTTTTACGTCATTTGTTGTGCCTTTAGCATCAACATTGCGATAGTTGATACCAACAAGAGTACGCTTACTCAAGTTATAATCAGCACCCATTGCATAAGCTTTAACATCAGTATTTGTTTTACCATAGCTAGCTTTAGCAGTTATCGGACCGAATTGTTGACTTGCACCAATCAAATCACCAGTTTTTGCAACTACACCTTTGTCATCACTACGTGAGTAAAATACGTGTGTATTGCCTAATTTTGCGCTACCAGCATATACTGTGCTTTTCTCAATACCTTGTGTATATTGTGCAACTGTTGCATTAATACCAAACAATTTTGCACTTGCGCTATAGCTACTTGCTTCTGTACCTACACCATTTTGTGTGCGGTCATAAGTTGCAGTTAAACCCTTCATTGGTGTTAATGCAAAGAATGTGCCGTTACTGACACGTAGACCACGCAAGTTATGTACATCACCGGCTACACTACCATACAATGTGCTAAAAGCGTCATTGTTAGTAATTGCTAAAAAGTGACTATGTAGATTGCGACCTAAATCCATACTAACAAGTTTGCCTGATAAACCGATTGTTGATTGGCGATCACCAAGTTTAGTATCTGCACCAGTGATAGGATCATTGGCTTTTAAACTTGTATCTAATACTACACGTGCCTTCAATCCACCAATAGTTTCAGTTGCTGAAAGTGTGATGTTGCTTGTTGGATCTGTAACTAGACTTGTTTTACTTATAGCACCAGTTTGAGTATTGTCAACGAATTCGCTGATTTTACCTGTAATTCTAACTTGTGCTGTTGCAACTAATGTTGTTGCGGCCAATAATGTCGCTATTGCGATTTTCTTCATAAGATTTTCCTTTAAAAATAAACCTGATTCCTCAGGCTAGACTAATATTTATAGCAATTTTTATTGCCCATATAAAATAGTTGTTTGCGTAATAACAACGAGTTTAACGTGGATAAAGGCTCTTTTGAGCCTTTGTTTTTGGGTTGGTGATATTATGAGAGTCCGTAGCTTGCGGCTGCAAGCTCCCTTCTAGCTAGTCCAACACCGGTAACATCATTGCCGACTACGCCGGTATTACTTACTAGATTGGTCATTGATACTTGAGTAGTGCCATTATCACCATATCCAAATATTGCTTTATCCGTTCCATAGCCGGCTGCGGCTAAACTATATCTAGCTGTTCCTACTCCGGTGGTGTCTGTGGCAACTACACCTGTGTTTGACACTAAGTTGGTTATTGATAAATTAGTTGAACTATCGCTAGCCAAGCCGTAACCAAATATAGCCTTATCAGTTCCATAACCTGCGGCTGCAAGTCTAGACCTAGCAGTACCAACACCTGTAGTATCCGTAGCAACAACTCCGGTGTTACTTACTAGGTTAGTTAGTGAATAATAATTTGATCCACTAAACCCGTATCCAAAGATAGCCTTATCTGTACCATAGCCAGTAGCCGCAAGTCTTAATCTGGCCTGACCAACTCCAGCAGTATCTGTAGCTACTACCCCTGTATTTGACACTAAGTTGGTCATTGATCGTCCATTATTATTCACAGCACCATATCCAAAAATAGCTTTATCAGTACCGTAACCTGCGGCTGCTAATGAATTTCTGGCGGTACCAACGCCAGTGGTATCTGTAGCTACTACCCCTGTATTTGAAACTTTGTTGGTGATTGAGAAGTCGGTTCCACCAAAACCATCATATCCATATCCAAAAATAGCTTTATCTGTACCATAACCGGCGGCTGCTAATGAACCTCTAGCAGTACCAACGCCAGTTGTATTTGATGCTACTACACCGGTGTTACTTACTAGGTTAGTAACGGCCGTTGGACTGATACCATAGCCAAAAATTGCCTTGTATGAGGGAGGAGGAGGCGCTGGCGTAATACTTACTCCACCACCAAATGTTATTCCTTGTCCAATATCCATGTTATGTTATCCTTTAACATATTTATCAAAAAAAATAGGGACCGAAATCCCTATTGCTATTTTTTGTTACAAGGTATAACTACCTCGCTATCAGGCGTTTGCTGCCAATAGATATTGTGAATCGTTTGCGATTACTTTTTGTGCTTCTACGGCTAGGAACTCCCAACCCTAACGGCTTCTGCTTTGCCGAGCGCCTAATCTTAACTACTATCCTGTCGGTCGATCCCAAGTCACCCCCATCAGAAACATACTAGTTCTCAGTGACCGATGCCGTTAAATAACACCGATGTATCTAATATGCTTTTGGTGGAGGTGGGGAGATTTGAACTCCCGTGTCGCCAGTGTTTCCTAAGCAGGTTTACGCTGTTCTTAGTATTTATTATACACATCTTTGTATAGAAGTCAAAGATTTTGGCATAAATAAAAGTGTAGTTCACGGATCTGGACAATCCCAACTACTCTAACGCTACCAAGGAGCAATCAGCATGACTATTTATTACATCTATGTTAAGACCCATAGAATCACGGGCCTGAATTATTTGGGTTACACATCAAGAAAAGATCCGCACAAATATTTTGGATCCGGTATATATTGGCAATCACATCTTCAAAAACATGGGTACGAATATGATACTAAAATACTTCACCGTTGTATATCTAAATCGGCTATCAAATCATGGGGATTGTTTTACAGCAAACTTTGGTCAGTTGTTGCTAGTAATAAGTGGGCTAATCTTAAAGTTGAGAACGGTGACGGTGGATTTGGAATTTTGTCGGAAGCTAGTAGGAAAAAGGGAGTTGCTACTAGGCGGGCAAACGGAACTTATGTGAATACAACATCTTCAAAACAAAAACGTTTAGTAACTATGACAAAAAATGGCACCAATAAGCAAACCATAGAAAGTATTCAAAAACAAATCAACACTAAACTTAAATTAGGCATTACTAACAAAGGAAGAAAACACACTACAGGCGAATTAACAAAAATGCGAGACAGTCATCTTGGCTCAAAGAATAAAAGTGCCAAACTAACTGAAGCAGATGTTATTTTAATAAAGACTTCACCGCTTTCTGCAACACAGTTATCTATTTTGTTACATGTATCTATAGGTGCAATTTGTCATGTTAGAAATGGTCGGACTTGGACCCATATTTCTGTTTGAATAAATCTTTTAGCCAAGCCCATTCATATGATAGGTTCAGTTTGTTATAGTCCCCTGACACTTCCTCATAATAATATTCAGCATCGGCGGCTCCTAATTTAGACCACTTACTAAAATCTCCATATCCTACATTCAACCAAGTATATAATCTACTAGCTGATTCCTTATCCTGAGGATTTTTTACAACTTGATCCTTTAGTTTTATAACTTCGCGGAACGCAGTTCTCCAAGTAGCATATGCGTCTGTGTTATACAGTGCTACACCTGAATTTATCTCTATTACTTCATGCTCATCATCTAAAGTGAAGTCAAGACCGTAGCCCAAATTATTAAGGGTTAATTTTTTATTATAACAAATAAGACCTTGGTGGCCATACACCAATCCATTCACTGGATTGCTTGCATAAAAAATATAATGTTTAGGTACTTGCAATCTGTCTGGTTGCCATGAAAAATCAAACTTATCATCAATACATAACTTGGCAAATACAGTAAACATCCATGGTGTCTGACTTGCTAATGCGGCTGCATGGTAGGCAGCAACACGACCATTAACCCCGTCAACTCTAACAACACGATTCTTCAATCCTTTAGTCACTTTCAGTAAGTGTTCATAGTTCTCGTCAGCTCCTATTTCACCGTTACTTAGGAAAACTATATCCAGCGGCATTGATTGTCCTATCTTAGTTGATTTAGCAATGTATGGATAATCATACAACTCTTTATCAACATAATCGTTAGCTTCTTTGGGTACAATAATACGTGTGCCTCCCTTATTTGTAATCAATATGTTCTTTGACTCCTTAGACCACATACTGATTGGTTCATCAGTCATCGGTGCACTTACATTATCACTTGTAGTAAACACAGCATACGGGAAATTATATGTATATTGTTTAAAGTTTAAATGTGTATCTTCTTCAGTTATAAAACTAGGTGCGGGTAAACGTTTTACTCTTTGGTGCTGATTAAAGTTAATCTTCTCTATGTTTTCTAACTTATCTAAATCTTCTACCAAAATACGTAACTTGTTTACATTGATAAAAAACGTATCACCAAACTTTTGTTTATCGCTAGGGAATACATGCAATTGTTCTAATGAGAATGGATCACATATATAAGTAAAATCAAAGTTTGTATAATCACATATTGAACTACAAACCCAAACATAGTGATCCTTCTTATTACCCAACTTATATAACATATTTTTCAACGTAGTTAAGTAATCAGTTTCATATTTGATTGTGTAAACGTTTTTGCATCTGCTTTTAATTAATGGTTCAATATTACTATCATTACCGTAATCAATCAAGTAAACATCATATATACAATTGGTAGCAACAGCACGTTTAGTTTTTACAAAGTTTAAGTTACTTAAGTGTTCTATGATTTTTACATACTTTGTATCTTCTGCAAATGTTTCTTTATTGACCATAAATGTAGTGCCCCAATGACTCCATTGAGTGCCAAACATATGAACCATTGTCATTTGCCATGGATTAGGATAATAATTAAAATCAAAGTTAGTATAATCTAATTCGCTATTCAGTATCCAGCATAGTTCTGTAGTAGATTTATTGATACAACGATTGATTGTATCAACCCAACTGTTTAGATAACGTGTTTTCTGTAGTGTAGGAAACTGTTGTTTTAATTGTTCAAATCGTATAATTGATTCTTCATTGCCTTTATCTACAAAGAAAGCATCAACTTGTTTGAATAGTTTAGATAGATATTCTTCATCCAGTTTTGTATTTTCAATAAAACTAATATCTCTATAGCCCTTTTGCCACATCTTACCATTAACAAGATAAGTTTGTGTAGTTTCACTTTCAGGTGAGCCAAACGTATTGATATTAAATGCTTGTTCTTTTGTAGGCTTCCATGTAAAGTCAAACTTAGTATAATCAATATTTTTACGTAATGCCCAGAAGATTTCATCTACATGTTGTTCTATTAACGCATTTAATGTAGTTTCAATATAATATTGAGGATATTTTATTGTGTCAGATAATAAATTCTCCAATAATACAACGGTGCCGTCATTATTTGGTGTAACATATGTAGGACCATCACCTAAATGAATATCATCTAACAATGTACCAAACTGATAGATATAAGGAGGGCTAGTAGCGTCAGGATGCCAACTAAAATCAAATGTAGATTCATCAAATCCATTTGGTATAATCCAGTTATTAAAGTTTTGTTTTAACCTTGCTATAGGAAAATCAATATATTTGATATCAGTTGCCCCATACGCAACATATCTAGGACCGCCGGTCTTACTCCAAGTACTCGGGAACTGATAGATATACGCCGGTTCTGTACTATCTGGATGCCAGCTATAATCAAAATCTTCTATATTATCAGGTATATCCCAATTTGTTTTATCAGATATACGTGTTGCTTTAAGTATATCCATATATTTGATGGGGGTGTCTTCATTGCAGCCAGGTGCTGTAAATAGTGGACCATCAGTTTTTTGCCATTGTGTTCCAAATTGATATTTTAAAGGTTCATCATCTATATTTGGATGCCAACTAAAATCAAACTCACTAGTATCTAATCCTGCAGGTATAGACCAATGTGTCATATCTTGTTTTACTTTTGCTATAGGATAGTCTAAGTATTTTGTTTCAGTTGCACCTTCTACAGTAAACTTAGGTCCGCCTGTTTTACTCCAAGTACTTGGAAATTGATAAATGTATGCTGGTTCAGTTTCGTCAGGATGCCAACTAAAATCAAATGTTTTTTGATCTACGTTTCTTGGAATCAACCAATTAGTAAATCTCCATGCTATTACTTCTGCTTTAACAGCATCAATGTATTTTAATTCTGTTGCACCGGGAACTCTATAACGAGGTCCACCTGTTTTTTGATGTACAGTTCCAAATTGATATATGTAAGGTGGGTCATGTTTACTTAAGTCAGGTTCCCAACTGAAATCAAAACTATTTTTTATGACATATGGGGGTATTTCCCAGTTATCCATACAGGGTTTACGTGTTGCACGAGCTTCCATATACTTGTATTCTGTAGCACCTTCAACAACATATTGAATAGAGATTTTATCTTCAGGTTTATTCCATTGATTACCCCAAGCATAGATATACGGAGGGCTATGTGGATCGGGGTGCCATGAGTAATCTATACCATCACAATTTTCTAAATGTTCAAATCGTGTGCTATTGGGTAATAGTCTTGCTCTCATTGATTCATCTGTAATGAATTTATATTCTGTTGCACCCGGTACATGATATTCAACAGTAGACATAATCTCTGGTGGATATTGAGTATTACCAAACAGATAGATATATGCAGGTTCACGTGGATCAGGTCTCCAACTAAAATCAAAACTTGATTTGTCAATAGAATAATTTATCTTCCACTTATCCCATTCAGGTAATACCTCAACTGAATTAGACATGTACTTGCGTTCGGTTGCACCTTCAACATGATACTCTAGTGTTGGTTTTAATTCAGCACTAATATATTTGTTTCCCCAAGTATAGATATATGCTGGTTCACGTGGATCAGGTCTCCAGCTGAAATCAAATATATATTTGTCTACCGCTTGTACTTCTACCCACTTATCCCATTCAGGAAGTAATTCTACTATGTCAGACATATATTTTATATCAGTTGCACCCTTAACATGATACTCTACATAATGTTTAATTTCTGCAGGATAAAACTTGCAACCCCATTTGTATATGTAGGGTGGGTCATATGGATTAGGTTCCCAACTAAAATCAAATTTTAATTCATCAATTTTGTCTAATATTACCCAATTATTATGTTTTATGTTTTTTCTATATATAGGTTCAACATCAGCACGATATATAATTATTTCACTATCATTTTTTGAACATAACCAGGTGCCGCTATCTTTTTGATATTGACTTGGCCATACATTGTTATGTTCACTTGTCCATACTTCTTCATCAGGTAAAAAATCAAAGTCCCACTCCCAATCAAAATTTGTATAATCACAATATTCATTGATTATCCAGAAATGTTCCGTGGTACATTGTTGTCTAGCATCAGCTAAATCAATTGCATGTTTTTCTCTTGGGTGGGCATTGGGTTTACTACCGTAATAAAATACATCTATAAGCATTATTATACTTATGAAATTACAGTTATATTATAAAGTTTTTCAAATCTATCCGCATCACTTCTATCATTAACCATAGGCTCTCCCCTGACATTTAAACTAGTGTTTAGTAGCATAGGACAGCCAGTTAATACATACCATTTTTCTAGTAGTTCTCTTATTCCAGATCCATCTTTTGGAACAGTCTGTACCCGAGAAGTCCCGTCATAATGAACGATAGCAGGAAATAAGTCAGGATGCCTACACCGAGCGATGACTTGCATATACCTACTGTTATTGAAGCCACGAGGCATATCAAAATACATATCAGCATACTCCTCCAGAATGACTGGGGCGAAAGGTCTGAATTTTTGTCTGCGTTTAATCTCATTTACTTTATCCTTTATTTCTTTTCCTCTTGGGTCTGCAAGTAAGCTTCTATGTCCAAGTGCTCTAGGTCCGAATTCAGCACGACCATTAGCCACGCCAACAATGCCAGTGGTATTAAGATGGTCCAATAACCTGTTAACAGGGTAATCACCAGGAATATTATGACCAAGATAAGCATCAGTCCAATTAAGACGTTTACCATAGCCCAAACAAGATGCTCCAAGACTAGAACCAGCATCGCCAGGATTAGGAATAATCCAAATGTTATCATAAAATTCTCCCAATAATCTATTCGCTAAACAATTTAATGCGACACCACCACCATAAACTAGATTCTTACTATTGCTTAAACTTCTTGCTCTACTAATAACATTAGTGATTAATTGTTCAGCAATCAATTGTGCGCTAGTGGCAATACTCATATCGTCAACACCCTCTAAAAAACTAGCAGATACCCCAGTATGTAAATTATCTTTAAAAACAATATCTTTATATGATTCTACTAGCTCGTTAGACATATCTTTCAATGGTCTATCATTTCCATATGCTGACATACCCATCAATATGTATTCTTCATCTAGTGGGCGTAAGCCTACACGTTCAGTCATTGCACTATAAAATAGTCCAATACTGTCTGGATACTTCTTCCCCCATAACTTCTTATATTGTGCCTTGCCGTTTTTATCATACCATGCATTATAAATGCTAATAGTATCAAACTCACCAATAGCATCAATAATAACTACAGTAGCGTCATCGTAGGGACTTGTTTGAAACCCTGCGGCTGCATGACTTAAATGATGATTATGTGTATATACTTTGCCACCAAGACCATCTTGTAACTTGTGTAATAACCCAGTTCCTATAATTTCTTTAACAGACAAATTAGATAATGCAGGCTTTTCACCTGATCTAATTTGACGAAGGAACTTCATCCATGGTCTTTCGTAATAGTGAATTTCTATGTCTCTGCTGTCACAGTATGTTAACGCATCTTCAACAATGCCCATTGACAAATGTTTGTCATGTTTATGTTTACTATAACGTTCACTGTGGCCAGCAAACATTATATCACCCTTATCATTGATGACACTTAAAGCCGCATCATGGAATCCAGCTGAAATACCTATATAGTTCATTTGTAAATAAAAGGGTCACGTTTACGCATTTCTTTAATACGTTTGCGATATTTAATCTCTCTAGTAATTTTGCCGAATAATCGGTAAACTATAAAAAATTTAATTTTTTTCAGTATGTTCATTAGTAAGTCCTTTTCTATATATATCAAGTACTGCAAATATCTCTGTTTTCAAAACAGTTTTAAAATGTGATATATCAAGTTTTGCTAACAATCGGTTAGCTTCAACTGTGTTTAAAAAATAATGCCCACTTACTAATAGCTTAATTTCATCGTATGTCACATCTGCAGTAATCCATTTCTTCCATACTTCTTTGTCAAGTACATAGTTTTTAAATGTATTAAACTCATTTTCAAATTCTTTTCCTAATGTGGTCAATACAGTAGTGTGTATTGTTCCTAATTGAGGTGCAATGTTTAATGAATCTACTCCGGCTTGTTTACGCAAGACAATATCTTGTTCAGTTAGGTAATCGGCATTATGTTCTTTAAACAAGAATCTATACTTGTGTATAATTTCTGCTAGTTTAATATTATCTTCTACATTAAAATGTCCTACTTGTTTATGTTTAGTTAAACTACCGGTACGCCCAACTACAAATTTTATCTCAGATGGATATTGTCTACTAAACTCAACATCATCTTTTATTTGACTATTGTTTTCTTCCACACTAAGGTTATCTTCACTTCCAAATTCTAGCATCATATTAGGCTTTAATTTCAAAATATGATTGATAAGTTGATGTGCTATTGTGTATTTTTTTTCTTTTGGTACTCTGCTGATATCAACATGTATTAAATTGAATCCGTTTTGAATATCAGATTCAATTGTATTGATACAATTTTTTAGTGCATCCTCAATTGATAATCCATTGTCAACATCTCCGTAATATGGACCGCAATGATCTCTGCATATTAGTACTCTTTTAGGGTCATAGTTTATATTAGATTTAATAAAATCTACTAATTTCTTAGTGGTAAACGCATATCCACTATTAGTATCAACTTGATTCCTACTAGCAATAATCATAATAGGGAAATCATGTACCTTGCTGTATTCTAAACAAATATCAACTACTTCCGGACTCATAGGGCCCACACCCAGTTTAAATTTCTTCAAGTCCATTAATTATTCTCTCTAAGTATAAACAAGCATCTAATACAGCACCTTCCCCTGCTTTTGAGGGTGTTATATATTTTGCTGATTCTCTTGCTTCTATTCTTGCTGATTTGGGAGCAATACCAACACTAACTCTTTTTAGTATAGGTGCATCATTATATCCATCAGCTATGTATGCTGTAGTATCAAAATTGCAATTCTTTTCAAACCATCCCATACGATCTTCTTCAGTAACTAATACCAATTGTGATGGTTCATACTTCCAATCTTTTACTATTCGGGCGTAGGTTATTTCCCAGCCAGTCACATCTGCTGTTATAAACGTAATATCATTTAGATATTTCTTTATTATTTTGAATCCATCTTTATCGTGTGGACCAAAGACTTTATACATCTTACCCTGGTTACTATATAAAATATGACCAGTGTTAAGTACTCCGTCAACGTCTAAAACTAATTTATTAATTATCATCTTCAAGTTCTGATTGGCTTAATGTTATACCTGTATAAATTTCAAATTGCTTTTTAAATTGTTGTAGGTAAAACTCTTTTCCGCCTATATATTTAATATCAGATAAGATGGTTTGTTTTTTTAACTCGTTATCATATATAGCTAAATCAATCACATGACTTAAATTTGGTAACTTAACAAAGGGACTATCCTTAGTAGAGGTACCCAAACTTGTGCAGTTTATTACAGTTCCGGTTAAGTGTTGTATTTGATCCCAATTACCCAATGAACGACTGTATATGTTAGCTTTATCACCTAAGATTTTTTTAAACATATTGCCCATTGCACCATTGCCCAATATGTTAATTGGGCCAGAGTCTGGGATAGTTTTTAGTACATGTATTATACCGTAGTAATCAGCATTATATCCAATATACTTTCCGTCAATATTCACTACTGTATTACAACTATTGAATTTAGTAACTAATTCATCCACATCATCTAATAAAGGTATGACTATAGATTTGTAGGGCATACTTACGCTGAACCCAGTAGCTTTATAAGTTTTTAATTCAGTTACACTATCAACTATATTATCGCATTTTAATGCGTTATAAGTGTATGGCAAGTTCTTTAAAGTAAAAAACTTACGATAATAAGTTTCTCCTGTTTTACCAGGATATTGACTTAGACTATAAAAGTGTTTCATTCTAACTCTTGGAACAACTTGATACCCAAATACCACAAAAACAAATCAAACGGTGTAGTATGTAATGGGCTCATGTTCCAGTATATGATTGGAATTAGTATTTGTACTTTTTTATAATCGTAACCCTGATTCAGTATAAACTCTTTAAGCTGTTGTTGATAAACAGTAACCTGATCTATATTAGGAATAGCTAAAGTAACATTATCATTATCTATTTCAATATTGAAGTTATGTTCTTTGATGTTAGCATAGTTGATTATAAACCCACCGGACAGTTTGGCAAGGTCATAATAGATATCACCAAATTCAATTATATTAGCAAATTCATGTCTCCAATCTATTACCTTGAATTTACCTTTATTATTAATAACAACATTGTCAAATTGTAAATCACCATGAATAAATCCAGGCAATGTAGTGTTGCTTAAGTAATCCCAATCAATTTTGTTTAGGTAGTAACTGTAATCTTTAACTTTTACTCCATCTATGAAGTTAATTTGTTTTAAGTTTGGATACTTTTCTAAAAACTTATTAACTCTAGCTAATGTTTTGTTTTTGTAAAATTCAATTGATGCAGTAGTAATATCTATATCTACCGGTAGCCAAACTTCATCCTTTAGCCAATTTAGACAAGACTTAAATGCGTCTGGGTTATTATACTCATATAGTGTTTTACCATCAAAGTAATCGTACGCCATGAAATTACCAATATGTTGACAGTTGGCAGGGAATACAGTTGGGTTCTCTAATGTTTTAATATATTTCTTTTTTGGGATAGAACCATCTATCCACCACTTAACTACACGATTATTACATATGTATGTTAGCTCATCTTTTTTGGTGAAGTCAAACTTTTGACTTTTGCTTAATTCAGTTTGGTAATTAATAGGATCTCCAAAATCAAGCCATGTGTGTAGATTGTCTACTTTGTCACCTAACCGTATAGAGTAAATTAATTCTGTTGAGTTCAATTCTTCTAAACTATTGAAAAAATCATCATAGTGATGTATGTAAACTAATCCAGTAAAAGCCAAACTTGTTTCGGGTGTAGATTTTTTAAATGTTATTTTAGTAATTTTATATTGATTATCTACATCAAACATCGTATACAAATGTGTATCTTTTTCTGGTACAGATTTTACAAAATAGCAATTACTATCTGTTACTCTATCAACAACTGATTCATTAAAATATGTATCACATGGTACATACCAAAACGGACCATTGACTTTATTTCTGCATTGTCTTAGTGTGTATGATGTTCCGGATTCAGGACCTAAGTAATCATCAATTTGAACGAATTCAATATTTCTATCTGCGTATGCTATTTTACAGAAGTCTTTGATTTGATCTGATAAGTAACCAACTGGAATAATAAATTTAGTATCCTTTGGAAAGCCATCAATGATATGTGATAGTACCGGCTTATTTTTATAGGGTAATAGTGCTTTATTGAGATTTTTTGTGTAGTTGCCCATTCTACTACCGGTACCGGCAGTAGGTATAATTACCGTATGTGAAGAATTACTGATGTTCACTTTGAATTCTACCGTGTGTTCTACCTGCATCGTCTTGCAATCGTATAACATCATCCAGTTCGGTAGTGCTTGCTTCAATAAATTCTAAGTCAGTAGTAGCAACTACTCTATGAACATATTTGGGCTGAACGTTAAATATAGTGCCGGGACATAAATCAATGATTTCAAACGTTGACTCATACTGATCAACTTGATCAGGTGTCATACCTTGATCCAAGAAACTAGCAATGTTTAATACTTCTTTGCTTTTATATAATTTACCAGTACCTGCTAGCACGTAGTTAGTTTCCACCTTATATTCGTGAACCTGTAAGCTTGTTCTGTTACCTGCTTTAAATAATATACGTTTTAATGCATACGGGGTGGTAGTTCCATCAGCGATCCATGTTTCTTGACCCCATGGCTTAGATACTAGTTTAGTCATAATGTTATTTATTGGATACATGATTATGACTAAATTTATTCAACGATGTTTTTTATGTTGCATTGTTTATTTCCAACCATTTTGTTCAAACTTTTTTAAAATAGCATTTGCGACAATTTTATGACCAGTGGGATTAGTATGCATTGTTGGAAGGTCATCCGGAAAATCACGTGATAATTTTCCCCAGTCAACGTTTACAATATTTTCTTTAGGCATGTATTTGCTATATTCCTTAGGCTCATGTGTCAGTAGCAAATGCTTTATATTTGCTGAACGCAACAGAGTGTGAGCTAACACCATGTTGCTAATGCCCTTTATTCTTTCAATGGCTGGATTCATGATATGAATACCCCAATCATATAAAATTTTCATTCTATATGATGGTTCAAATTTAAATCTATGATAGTAGTCCGTATCCAATATTTCTTTATTTGAATGATTTTCCCAAAAATCAATAATACCCATCACATTTTCCGTATACATTTTTCCGGAATATTTAATATTATCTTTTAGCGGATGTGGTAAGCGAGTCATGTATGAATTAACCCCATATGGAGGATACTGATGATAATTCACATCAGTTAGTGATAGATTACCATTATGTGTACAGTCGGCTGGAAACCAATCTAATCTATCATAAGATGTATGACTGAATATAACATATTCCGTAGTATCTTTTAGTTTTTCTACTGCATATTGTACCTGTAAATAAATGCTTAGGTTTGTAGAACTTCCTTTAGCTAAATTAATTATTGGAATTCCTAGTTCTTTTGAAAGTAGTTGCCCGTAAGGCTCATTAGCTAAATCTCGGCAGCCGATGCCTATGTTGAAGCTGTCCCCACATATTACTATTTTTTTCATATTGATAACCTCTATAATAAATTTTTGATTCTTAAATCATGTAACAATTCTTCAGCCCAAGCCGCATGGGCCTCTACTAACGGGTGACCTGCTGGTGCAATCTTATACTTATTTTTATTCACAAAATGGTACATTGTACTATTCATTTTTCGTATATTATTATGATTATTATGCCAATCTAGCCAACTTCCAAAATTATTCTGTACGGTAATATCATGCTCATTACAACAAGGCAATGCATTGAAAAAATAATATCTTATTCCTAAGTTTTCTAATAAATTACTTAATAAATAAACACCCTGAAAATAACAATGAATTCGTTCGTAAATGTTAAGTACATCAGTAATCCATAGTTCGTGAACTTCATCTATTAATTTGACTTGGGACTGACTTAATGTATGATTTAATGTCAGCGACTTGCTAAATTTTTGAGTAGAATTAAATCTAAACCAAGTTGGTGTATCAGATGTATCATTTATACATATTTCATTACGGTCAGGAACACTCCAGCCTATAATTACTAAAGTTTTCTTTCTTTGTTCCAGAGATAGAGTTCTTACAAAGTCCATAGTCGTTCGTACTATTCTAGCATTACTACCACCGCCGGTACTATCATTTACTAATTTTATTTTTAGCGTATCAGCTATACATTTTGACCAAGTAAATTCATTCCAAAAGTGTGCAGCCACTCCAACTATATTATCACTAGAATCCTTTACATTCACTATACCGGGGGTTTCAGTTTTGTGTAGTTTCATTCCCCTATTAGCAAGTTGCTCTACAAATATCGGATCTTCATCAAGCTCATTGCCGGCGGTCCAACTGCATCCATTAACATATAACGTATCAATCAAGTTTATTCTCCTTAATATAAGACCATAGTTCGTGTGCCCAAATTTTATGAGATTCAGGACTAGGGTGCCAACCGTTAAATGTGTTAGTTTTATTATGTTCAGTTATAAAACTTTTAAAAGTATTGTTCTCTTGATCTTTCTTATAAAATCTAATTGGGTCAACACTATCCCATAGCGATATTAAATTATATTGATTATTTTCTCTGATGTTATTGTTATCACTTGATTGAAGGTGGTAGCCACCAAATTTGTTAGTCAAAGATTCTATCTCAGACCTAACGTTTAAATCTGTCCACTTGTTAACATCTAGATCCGGAACTTGCTGAAAACTATTGAAACATAACCATTTCAACTTGTTTGCATTGCACCAGTTTTGAAAATTAAGAATAGTATGTACATATCTACGAATATATTCTTGAGGATTCCAAATACATCTAGTATAGATATCCCAAAATTTCTTTTGAAGATCGGTCTCAAAGTGTTGCACATTGGGCCACAATCTAAATAACATAGAAATTTGCCCATCATCGTACCAAAAACTGTTTCTTTCAGGACTACTCCAGCCTATAATAATCATTAAGTTTTCAGTAGACTTTCCTTGACTAAGATAGTTGTTGGTGACATAGTCCATAGTTCTGTACAATATTGTTGTATTATCATCTGCTGGCCAAGAAATATTAATACTTGTAGCATCTGCAATTTCTGCTAAGTAACTACTAAATATCCGCGGATAACGATATGCATCATTGTCCGGAAGATAGTCTATTGTAGTGACATGTTTTCCTTTTGCCAAAGTCTTTTGTTGTATTGGATCAATAATTTCACTACCGAATACCCAACTGTCACCGTTGCAAATAAATGTTTGATTCTTGTTCATTTCATGTTGTACCAGTCATTAGCAAGGTTAACTATAGCATCCCAGTCGGTTAATGAGTCCAAGTGTTTCATTGTATTCCGTGATACTTTATATTGTATTGGTTGATGGCGTGGGTAGTCTGCTCTTAATCCAGAATGTATAATATGCTCGTATAACATGCATCCCGGACCATAAAAATCAAATCCTAATACCCGATCTGATCTTGAGATATGTTCAGCAATATATTCACTGGTATGAAGTGTTTTGTTACTTTTATAAATGTCAGCGACAATGTCCATTGTGTTGCTGTGTCCATAGAATATAACATCATCAAAATTCCAATAATTAAATTCGGTAGCAAACTGCAGTATGTTATAAGGTGCATATACAGTTCGTTGATTTACATATTCATTAACATATGGAAATTTAGTTTCCGGATTGTATACCGTGTCTAACCTAGCTTTTATAACTAAATCATATTCAAAGTCGTTGTCCAATTCATACTGTCTTTTTAATGCAACACTTTTAGAAAAACTATAAAATAATGGGTCCCAGGCTAAAATAAACTTATCATCGCTGTATTCTTCTAAAACAGCCAACTTCATGTTATAAGCATTGATAATTTCTTCATAATCACCGTGTTTGGAATCCTGAGGTTCAAAGTTTCTAGGTTTATGCGGCAAACGCCAGGTGTCTGTGTCCCAACAATGCATAAAATAATCAACTTCAATGTTTCCCTTATAAGGATGAACATTGATAGTATCTTCAAAATAATTTTTTACGTTTTTAAGAGACCACTTCCACATCCTAGGTTGTCCACTAAAACAAACTGCTACCTTATACAATTTCAAAATCTCCTATAGGCATTGCGTTATTATTCAACAATTTAGAATATGTTTCTGACCTGCATATCTTAGGATCACTAAATATAGAATGAACATTGATTTTCATCATTTTCAGATAATAAAATAAAACTAGCTCTGGCTGAACACTACCTTTTGGTCTATTATTAAAAGCCGTAATTTGAGGTAGCCAGCGATAAAACTCACTAACTCTATCAAATGTAATACTATCAGCGTAGAAAAATATATCTCCAACCCGAGTAAAGGGCCAATCTTTATGAGTACCGGTATGACAACTATACATAAAATTATGTTTTGGCATATGTAAATCTGTTCTCCAAGATGCATATTCATTTAGATTAAGAAATTTGTCTATCATATCATCGGTAAAATATAGATCATTTCGTATCTTAAATACTATATCATATCTGAAATTGTTATTCATTTCGTGTCGTTTTTTTAAATGCGCCGATCTCATTAGACTGTAAAATTGTCCGGATGACCATGTCAGTGGTATTATTTTACTTTGGATCCCATAATGACTACTAGCAGATGATATTTGCATCAAATGTTCAACTCTTTTTTCGTAAAACGCATAGTCATTAACTGCAAAGTCTACTAAGTTTATCTTTTTAGTGTACTCCTGAATTTCATTAGCACTAATTGGTTCTGGGATAGGAGCAGCCTTTAGGACTTTATAACATACATTATTAGGTAAAGTATTAAAATCCCATGTATGCGAAAAAAAATCAACCTTAGCAGTTAATTTTTCTTCTAGAGCATTTGCTAATCTTAACCAAGTATCTGAACTTTTTTTCCATGTTCTAAGTTGACCACTAATACAAAACGCCACACGCATAATTACATATTCTTCCACTTAGTATATACATTCTCATATTCCGGAAATATTTCAAGAAAATTAGTTCCACGTCGCCGATCATGTTCATCAACAAATGTAACAAAGTTTTTACGATTGATATTAGTAAATTCAGTTATAGGATTATCCTTAGCAATATTGTATATCCTTTTTAATTTATCAGCTTCATGTTCAAAGAATCCACGGTTAGCACTTCCGTACCACTCCTTGTATTCTAAGTTTTTATACATAAAGGTTACTTGATCATATATCAAGTTAAGGTGTTCCGATTCCATAATGAATATAGCCTGATGGTTCGGGAATCGTAAGTATGGAATATCCAATAGCATAGGAGTTCTCTTATCATCCCAACGATGATATTGATTCTTGATATCCACTATATCTTGCAAAAAAGGAATATAAGAGGTCATACTTAAGAAATTGTAAGTACTCATTATAGTTACTTGGATACCGGGAATTTCTTTATATGCTTTGTGAATATTACTTAACCACTTATCATAGTTCATACCAAATCTTATATACTCACTTTGTTTTCCGTGAGCTTCAGCACTAGTGAATAACTTAAAGTTTTTCAACTTTTTACCCTCAACTATATGTTTTGCTTTCTCTAAGAACTTGTTAAATATATCGTCTGTTACATTCATATTAGTATTAATACTAACTTCTAAGTTGGGATTAGGATTAGCAATGATGTAATCTAAAACTTTAAATGTATTCTTATTAAGAAGTGGTTCGCCTCCAGTGATTCTGAACTGTAGTAGGCTGTTGTACATGTTTGGCCACCATTCCCAAAATGCATCTACGTATGGATTTTCTTCTCTATTGGGGATTGGGATCATATTTTGACTCTTTAACCAATCTAGATTATTAAATTTGTCAGTAGTAGGATATGGCCCATGTCTTTCTATTTCTTCCATCCACTGGCTACTAATATGGGGGGCGCAATAACTGCATTTAAAGTTACATACATTGCCAAAACTTACTTCAACATAGCTTGGGTCAACATTATCATCCCATGGTTTACTAGCAATATCAGCAATAAAGGGTTTAGCCCAATTATCAGCACTTTTATATACCCGGTCGCTATGACTGTCCCCTTGATCTTCAACTCGCCAACAGTAATCACACTCTGATGGTCGTTCGCCTTCAAGCATGAGTTTTCGCTGTTGCTTTTTGTATTCACTATTATGTAATGCTGTAGGATTACGTTGAATTTCTTCTAGAGGTACATGGTGTGTTTTAGGGTGATGACAACTATGTGTATGACCATTTTGCAGATGCATAGTAACTTGTTTCCATTTTGCCGCACAAAAACTAGTACTTACTTCATCTAGTTCCGTTTTTGTATTCTGTAAATGATTTTGATAACCATCATAATTTGACATATTTTTACCAACCCTCAATCTTTCTAATTACATCCATCTCTTTGACTAATGGACCTATGTTATACTTATCTGCATTATAGTGCCTCTTAAAGAATTTACTCTGTCCTCCATCAAAATGATTCATTGGTAATCCTAATTTGTCATTCAATGCTGCACCGAGCAATGCTGATTCACGATCAGGATCTCTATGTGAATGTTCTTCCCATAATACTGTATAGTTATCAAACCATTGTACATTGGCAGGGTCCCACTCAGTTAACATAGTCATATATGTGCCAAGGCGTGCACCATAAATAGCCCACTCACCATTCTCTACATCACGTCCAATATTATGCCAAATTGTTAAGTTGTTAAGATTACGGCTAGCAACGGTTTCTTTTAATGCATCAACTGTGGGTTTTGAACCACGATCAAGAACCATTTTTACTCCTTCTCGGAATCCAGCTCGCCACGCTTGAAACGGAGTATAATTAGGATAAGTAGTAGAATAACAGTCATACATTGCCCAGTATAAATTATCTTTGCTATCTAAACAAAAGTCAGCAATTCGTGAAACATCACCTTCAGTTTGATGCTCATGTGTTTTCATTTCACGCACATAAGTTTTTGTCCAACTACTCATTCCGCCATTGCCATAGCGTAATCCATTAATGTTGTTAATTGCTTTCCAACGATATTGTGCTATTTTATATTTAGGATCCTTGTCAGTGAAGTCTAATTGCAAGTTAAAGAAACTTTCATCTGGCATATTATCACCGTCAATAAGAATAAAGCGTTCTGTATCACTTGCTTCTCCTGCGGCTTTATGTGCGGCATCACTGCCTTTAACACTATCAACACGCTTTGCCCAAGGCACCATGTTCTTAATTTTTAGCCAGAATTCTTCTTTCTGTGGCTCGTCATAGCTTAGATAGATACAATCTAAATCTGCTACGTCAATGATATCGTCAGAGTTCATATGTTTTTAATTTCCATTTAGTTATATTATTGTGTGAACTGTCTACTACTATGCTTAAATCCTCACTTGAACAACATGTACCATCAATGTTAGGTACTAATTTTGAAACAATAGAACCTGCTATAGCTCCTGCTATTTTACCGTCTATTACTTTAAGATCAGGACGTCCTTGAGCATAGGTATCAGCATCAATAATAACATAATTACCTGCTGGCTTTTCACAGGTATAAAATAATACATTACCACGTTCGTCATAATATAATCTGAACTCTGGTTTAATAATAGGTGGGGCTTCCCAAATTACAAATTCTTCCATTAATAACTTTCTAGTATTTTATCACTAAATGACTTTATATGATAGTGAAAGGGGTATAATTGCGGGTACGTATTTACTCTAACAGTTTCAGGTAGTATTTCATATACTAACGTTTTAGTCCAATCTTCACTGGGTATATTATTAACATATTGTTTCATATGTATCATACTCATTTCATCAAAGTTAGGTAGTGTAGTTTTTTCTATGCCTACTATATGGCAAGCGATAGCATATACCCAATCAGTTGATACTTCTTCGTTTGGGTTGCATTTTAATATAGTTTTATATTCGTCCCAATGGTCAAATATATCTTTTACAACAGTATAAAATAATTTTGCTGTTTCTGATTTTTTAAAATAGGTTATACTATTATATGTATCCGGAAGCATATTGTCATCAATAAACTTTCTATATACTCTACAATCAGATAATTCACCTTTATAATTTCTTATTTTAGTTGAAACTACTACATCATTAATTTTCAATATATCCCACCAATGTTCAATATTACGTGGGATAATCATATCGGCTTCTAGTTTAATAGTTTCATCGTAGGGACTACATTCATATATTTGCCAATCATTGTAATATCCACCTAAATTACCATATGGTAACATATCACTAGTAATAATTGTTACATTACTATTTGGCATTACCTTTTTAATACTTAGTTCTAGTGCTTTGGCACAGTTAGTATAGCTTACTTTATCAGTATCATGTGCCATAATTACGAAACCTCTAGTCATGCTATTAATTCCATAAAATTATCTTTATTCATAACATGAAAATCCATATCTTTTAGTGTTATATATTCTTTACGTATTTTACCACGTTGCCAATTATCATACATAACAGTATATTCTGTATTAAATTCTGTGTCATTATTTCTATAGATTGATGTGTTTTTTCCTACATGTACTAAGTTCCAGGGTATAATATCACGTGGATTATCAGTATGACCATTTGCTATACGTAGTGCAAGTGTTAATGCATAGTCGTTGCGATATACTCCGCCTACAAAACTATGTATGTCGCAATAATGGTCATAATTCTTTTGAACCATTTCTAAACATTCAAATATTTGTTTAGCACGAATAGTTTTTTTGAATGTAACTACCGTAGCCCATAATGTTTTAAAACTATATACACTTAATATTTCTTGTGCTACTCCTGGTTGCATTAAGTAACTAGTAGTATCATGGCAACAAAAGTCATCATATATATTAAAGGTTCTTAATAGTTTATCTGAATTAACCATATAATCTGTATCTAACAATATAGTTTCATCATATGGGCTTAGTTCGTATGCTTGATATCTACCCTTATTAATCCAAATATTATGTTCTCTTATATTATTTTTATCTGCGTTAGTGATAATAACTTTATCAAAATTATAGGCTGGTAATGATGGAAGTGATTCTTCGTTTGTCACTAGTGTAACTGGTAAATTTAAAAAATGATTTATACGTTTAGCAGTAGCTACTGCCATATCATAGTAATTAAACTTAGGTGAGTTAAACGCAAATAATATTGCACCCTGTCTCATCGGTTAGTCTCTATCTCTTTCCATTCTTTGTACCAGTCAAGCATAACTTTTTGGTAAGTATCTTTTATTATAGATAGTAATTGATCACGATTAACTTGTACTGGGTTATTAAAGTTATCAATTAAAATTATAAAGTTATCGTCCAATGAATTTAAGAATGATATAAGTTCAGGGGTAGCTTTCCAAAGTCCCCCTTGTTCTGCTACAATGAACTTTCCTTCGTATTTGTCTTTGAGTTGCGCTTTTGCGCTATTGTGGTTGAAGCGGGCTTTAGCCTCGCTGATTAAGGTTTTGGTATCCATTAAACACTCCTAGAAGTATTTAGATAGATACCAAGTACTTGAAAAAAATTAACTACCTGTTACTGTGCCACTGACTGTTGGTGTACCCCAAGTGTTAGCAATATTAGTAACTTCAGGCGGGCGCAATGTTACAGTTGTTGCTGATCCAGTTGATACAGTTAATCCGTTTGGAATTTCATCCCAAACTGTAGAAATAGTAATTATAGAACCTGTATCTCCGTTACTTCCTTGTGTACCATTTGTTTTAATAAAGATGTTAATATTAGTTGACAAATAGCCAGATGGACCAGTTGATGCGGTTTGATAATATACATTAGCATTACTTGTGGTCAAGGCATAATATCCTGAATTAGTAGATATAGTCGGGGCATTTCCACCACCACCTACACGTGTTATACCATTATACGATGTACCTGCAATTGTTGCTGAACCTGAAGTTGGGGATGATAATACAACCGTGCCCACGTTACTTGCTAAATTATTTAATAATAAATTAATACCGGTACCGGACGGGTGAGCGCATGTAATTGCTAGTTGTCCACCTGAATTAAAGAAATATCTTGCGGCGTCACCGTTAGCAAATGAAACTGTATGTGTAAAGGTTATAGCGTTAAGCCATGTGCTTCCGTATGTAGCTGTATTTGAAGATGTTGCGCTTTGAGATACTGCATTTAATCTATTTGTATATATAGTTTGTAGATTAGTAACAACATTTGCATTATACGTAATTGTGCCGCCAGCAACTGGTGCTGTTACACTAGTGATACTTGAACTTTGATGGGCAGCTGAATTAGCGGTTCTATTTACTAAATTAGCCCACTCAGATGCTAGTACTGTTGCTCCGACAGACACGGAAGTCAATGCTGTTTGTCCATAGCCATATGTACTAGTACCAGTAGACCATACTGTGTTTAATGCGTTTGCTGTGGTTCCGCTTCCGATTAAACCATTATAATCACTAGCTTGAATAGTTCCAAATTGTGCGTAACTCATTGTTTATCCTTTAATTGATACAAATGCTTCTACTGTCCCAACAGTATCTGTGGTTTTATTAGCTAAAGCACGACCAATAACGTTGAAAGAATTTGCTTCTCCTAATTTTGCCGCACGTGCAATACCATTGCCCGCAGAAACAAGACGTTGTCCTTTTTTAACTTTACCTTCTACTTTAACTTGAACTCGTCCTCCGACTGCAATTGGGGGATGTGTTTTGTCATTTCCGGCAGCTGAATTCATTAGATAACCGGCTGTAGCAGATACAACGCCAAATACATCTTCACTTAATTCATATTGTACTGCAGTTATTTCTTTATCACCGCCTAGTTCAACTACAGTTCCTGCATCATATTCAGTATCAGCTTCAAAACGTTCTGCCAAGTCAGCATATGTAGCGTTAAGTTTAGAGCCTGAACTTAATGTCCAATTGCCTGTAATTGTACCTGCTGTAGCTGATGCACCTGTTGTTAGTGTAGTACCATAATGAATAGCTGCACCAGCACCCACTGTCCCGGTATATGTTGGCAAATATAATGCTACATTACTATTATTGTATGTACCAGCAAAAGATACTGGATCACCATTTGCATACATGTATTTGTCAGTTTTAATACCGAATAAGTTTCCGCTATTACTAATATAAATGCCACCATTGTTAAAAATAACTGCATTGGCTCCTGATCCACCTGCTCCACCATTAATTGTCCAAACACCAGTTAAATTACCAGCAGTAGAAGCTGATCCTGTAGTGATATTGGCTGTAGTGCTATTAGCGATATTGGCATTTGCAATATTAGCATTTACGATTGTAGCAGTAGAACTAACAGATATGTTTCCAAATATTCCATTTGCCCCTTGAACATTATTTAATGCAGTGACATTACCTGCGGACACGTTACCAGTAACTGTTACATTGCCAAAAGTTGTTGTGCCTGAACCACCCGATTGTGCTAATGTAATCCAAGAACTTGCAGTAGTTGTTCCATCTGCTGGACAAACACATAATGTATTGGCATTTGTATTATACCATAATTGTCCACGTAATGGATTAGGAGGAGGAGTTGTATCTGCAAAGTTTTCCATTGCATGAACAAAGTTAGTATCAAGTGATTGACCATAACCGGCATAGTTCCTGCCCGGTAAGCCCAATGATGTACTAGTTGTGTTTATAGTACCGTCAGCAATGGTTGTTAGTACTGTCCCATCACTTTTTACAATCGTATATGCCATATTAAATTACCCCGATATTCTGTTATTTATCTTAAATTGTCACCAAATTTGTCAGACTTTGAATTCTGACAGTATAATCTATTTGTATTTGTCTGTTCAAACTCTTTTGAACAGGGTGAAATATTACATGAGTTAATAGTCTAGTAAGTACATTTCCATCACTATCAGTCCCGTAATTAGCTAACAAACCTAATTCATCAAAAATATACGGTGAATCTGTTTGTGTGCTGTTATCAAATGCATTTTGACCAGCTGGTTGCCCATAATCTAGCAAACATTGGACTAAAATATCTGTATAAACACGACCTGTAGTATGTGAAACTGTCATTTTATTTCTAGTAGGATCTAGATTAAAAACGCTAGTGTCATCTACAATTTTTTCATACGTTTGGTTGTATAAAGCCGCATTTTGACCAGTAGTATTTGGGGGTAGATATGTGATTACACCTGTTTCATCTACACTTGCACCGCCGTTCCCAAATGCCATCTGATATATTTCCCCATATCCACGACTGCTTAATGTATCAGCAATGGCCTCACTCATGTTTTCGTAATTAATTTGGTTGTCTTTATCTACTAAAATGATTGGATTTTCTTTATCCGTTACGTCTGTAATAGTAATATGACCTTTTACCAATAGTCTTAGATTAATTTCCACTTATTTTTCCTTTTTCTTTCTGCCGCCGCCTTTACCGGCGCCGTGTCTGGTTGCATTCCATCCATTTTTACTGTGATAAATCTCGTAAAAATTGTAATTATTATTTCTTGCCCATGCTCGCAATGCCACTATATTTAGCACATCACCTGATGGCGTAATAATAGTCCAAGTCAAGGAATTAGAATTATTTTCACCAATTCTCTGATCTGACATTTTTTGCTTTGTAGAAGCTTTGGCACAGGTGCCTAGTTTTTTTGATGCTATCTGTTTTTTTGTATCTTCACTAACAATATGACCGATTCTACTAGCTTTCCATTTTTCAGTTCTAGTAAACTTTTGAGAATGTTTCATTCCTTTTTGTCCACATCCCGGACTATAAGATTCTGCTTTATTATAATAAGAACTATCTGACCTAACTTTATTTGGTTTTAAATATTTTTCAGCTTCTATTTTTCTAAGTTCTTTATTTGTAATATCAACAAATTCTTCTAATATATTTTTTACAAATTGATCAGAACCAATTAACTGAATGTCTTTTTTTAAGTTATAACTTGACCCAAAATATGATGAATTATTGTATTGATCGCTACCTATATATCGCCATGGATTGATACCGTGTTGTTTGTTGTACAAATTAACAGTTTCGTAAATTATTGCCATATTAGTTATCGCCTCGTTTTTGAACCAATACTTCTTTGGTGTTTGGATCAGATATTTTTAAATGTGATGAAAAATAAAAGCCACCAGTTTCGTTAGGTTTAGGACCATATTCCTGTACAGGAATAGATTTATTTTCTTCTGTATTATTACTCATGTATTTATTTATCATTTAAGGCATATCCATATTTAAGAAATATGCCGCTGTAGTCTCACTAATCTGTAATGGATCTCCTGCTACAGGGTTATAAACATAACTATTCCATGTTAAATTGTAATTTACATCTGGTAACAAATTATTAGATAAAATACCATAAACTTCTGTATAAGTCGGTACATATGCTTGTTCACCTGTACCATTTATACCACGTTGTAATCCGGTTAAAGTATTATTATCCAAATCTACTGTAGTAAATCTGATCTGTTCACCGTTAATATATACCAAATTACCCTCAATAGTTGTAATAATCAAATTGTTTCCTGCAGTAACTCCGCTAGTTATTTGTAATATCGGTGATATATCAATAATTACAACCTCATAATTTGCAGGATTTACATAGCTACTTGTCGTAACATTATACACAATCACTTGAGATATAATACGTCTATCAGCAGTTAATCCAATACTAATGATTCCACCTACTGCTGCCGGTGCTACTACATTTTGTACAATTGAATCAGTAACTCGGTTTATGTCATTTACATAGATTGTTTCATCTGTATAATATAAAGGCTGTACTAACCATGTTCTAGTTTCAGTATTTGCTCTATAAACAGTTTGTGTTCCGTTTTTATTAACATTCTGTAAATATACTAGTTGGTTAGGTGTTGCACTTGAAATCATACTAGTAATAATAACTATATCGCTAGTAGTAATTGGAACAAGAATACTCAAGTCGTTGTTAGCATTCAAGTTCAATGAACTAGATGGTACACGATATCCGTTAACTGTTACCCATAAACGGTCAACATTACTTTGTTCCCAATCACTATCTACAATAAATGTTCCAGCTTCCCATGCATATCCACCTGAGGTGTAAGTTGCAATATTAGTTATTGGATAGTTTGTATCCCCCAATCCAGATAGATATGGAGTTTCATACAAATCAAATTGCGTTGCATTAATCACATGAACATAATATGAATTATTATTTAATTGTATTGACCCTTGTGTACCATCTATTCTAATTAATGCATTATTTGCAACCGGAGCATCTAATCCATGCGGAGTAGCTGTTGTAACACGTACTGCAGGTTGTCCGCCTACGTACACAAACATACTACCTGTACCATCAGCTATCGTTACAGTTGACCCACCTGATGTAGTAGATATAGTAAATGTTCCATCATACGGGAAAGTAACAGACTTAATATAATAAACAGTACCATCAGTCAATACATTACCAAACGCAGTGCCTTGGAATATGATTGTTTGATCAACGATAAACAAACTTGTATCCGCACAACGTAGTAAATTACCAGCAGCAAACGTTTGTATTACTACTGCCGTATCAATCGGAGGTGTAATATTATTATTAATGCCTGCAATACTAGAAACTATATTACCAGTTACGTTATATTGAGTATTAAAATCTTGACGTTCAGTGAAATTGTATGTTGTAACTGCAACTTTACTGTTTAAGGTAGCACCTGTAGACAATGTTAATATGTTTGTACCAGAATTTATTGTATATCCAGAATTTAAACGAATACCATTCACTTCAACTATTGCATTAGTTGGATTATCTCCACTAGCATAATTTGTTAAATTGAATTGTGTTTGACCAGCCGTTGCTGTAAATATCTGAGTTTCTGGGACTGTATATCCATACTGTATTGGCGTTGTTTCACCAAATACTGTATAACTTAAATAATCAACTGTATCGTCATATTGTGCGGCAAATACTAATTTTGCTGTTATGCTATCACTAATAATATCAAATGCATAATTATTAGTAATTGCAACTGCACCACCGGTATCATTAACAAGCGTAATTACTGCGCCTCCGGCTGTAGCAGATATAGAAAACTCATTACCATCAATAATTGTTTTTACATAATAAGTTTGTAAAGGAATAATTCCGCCCAATGCAGTTCCAGTTCCAGTACCTACTCCAGTAGCTGTAAATATAGTTCCTACAGTATTAGATGATGCACCAATTAATGTGAAATTAGTTGTGCCTACTGTTAATATTTTATATACATTACCTATTACAAATGATCCGGCAGTTAGTGTGAAATTACCAAACATTGTATTACTAAATACTACCGGATTACCGATAGCTATACCATTAGTTGTAGTACATGTAATTGAATTTGCAGTGCTACTTGTTCGTGTTACACGGGTGACATGTCCACGGACTAGTCTATTACCATTATGATATACAATTGGGTCAGTCCATGGTGTTCCACTACCAGACTGTATCACTACATCCATTGAGCCAGAAGCTGTTATTAATTCAAATGTTGATCCTGCAACTCCTCCTGTACTAGTTTCTGATATAGTAATTTGTTGTGTAGCTACACTAACTGTTTTAACATAATAGATAGTATCAGCAACAATATTACCAAATACAGGACCATTGAATGTAATTTGATCATCAATTACAAAATCTGCAACATTATCACATAATATAGTATTATTTGTACTATCTGTTTCTAATGCTAAAACAGTGATTGGTTCTGAGTTAGGTCTTACTACACCTGAACCTGCACTTAGTGGTGCAGTATAATTACAATTTAAATATATTTCATTAAACCCAGTAACTGCATTAACTCTGATAGGGTCGGTTTGGCTATTAGATTTTTCTAATTGATCACCGTTACCTACTTCATATACTTCAATTGATAGTCTATCACCAGCTGGCAACGAACTAGTTAATATTACTGTTTTGTTTATCCAATTAACAGTAAATGAAGTTGGGGAATATAATCTAGTAGACAAACCTGTAGTACCATTAATTTGGAATACAGATAGTTGAGCCGGGCTTTGTACTAATCTGTAAAAACTAAATATCGTTTGTCCAGATATCGGAGTAAACTCAGCAGAGACTACATTATATCCAACATGTTGGTATATTTCAGAATCCCAAGTAGTACCGGGACGTGTTGTTACTATCATAGTTAGATTATCAGTTACTACCCCAGGAACTAATTCTTCAGGACCATAACCTGCAGTGAATGGATCACCTTGAACATCATATATACTAGGAACAATGTTAGTAAACGGTTTATCTTGCAAAGCTGTATCCAATGTGAATTGATCAGCTGGTGCAAATGCATTACCTAAATATGTGCTATTTGGATATGTTATACCATCTACTAATTGTGTTAAGTCTAACCCTGGCATATTAATTGTAGGTTGATAGTAACCTACAATTCTATCTAGTGCATTTAGCCTTCTATCATCACTGGATATCAACTCCCATTTACCAAATATAAACTCACTATCATTATTACTTATAACACATTGATATACTCTGTTATTGTATTTTACAATACTTTGATTGAAATAGAATGGTTCAGGTAATACTATATATTCACCTGCACTGAACGGGAAACCAATTCCGCTAATAGGAATTTGTAATAAAGGATCAGCATAAACTTCACACTCAGTTGCTGAAATTACTTTTAAATAATATTGAGCTTCAATATCATTTGGATTACCGTTTATGTCTACTACACCTATATTTCCATTAGACTTTAACGGTACAAATTGATTGTATGGATTTGCTATGATAGTATCAATACCAGTAACAGTTAAAGTCAAATCATTTAATGGAGTTAAACCACCCATAAGATTTCCAGGGATTGTAATAGTGTTATCAATAGTATAACCCGTTGCATTAACTTTTCCGGTTCCAGTACCTACTGCAACAACTGTAATAATATCACCAACTGCATATGTGATTGCTGAAGTTCCGGCTACAGTGTTCCAATTAGTTGATCCCAAAGATGCAATAGAGTAAGTTTTTCCAATAACAATACTAGTTGCATTTATTGTATTAACTGCAACCGTATATCCACCTAATACCCAACTTACATTAAATGTAGGAGTTGATGTAGGGTATTGTATCATTGTCATCTCATCATAATCATTTGTTAATGTTACTGATGATCCATTTGGAGTGGTAGATACTTTGATGTAGGGATATCCAGTACCATACATTGTTGCTCCACTAGCCGCAGTTAAATCAACTTCGCTACCACCAGGAATTGCTGATATTTTAAATTGTGTTGGTGTAATTGATGACTCTATTACATAATATGTAGTATCTAATACACTTCCACCCAATGCAGTTCCTGTAAATGCAATAGGCATATTTTTATAAAAGCCAGCTGTAGTTGAACATATCAATAAATTTCCAGCAGTAGTTGAAGTAACTTCAGTTGTTACTGTGCCTGTTTCAATTACCCAATATGTTGTTCCTGCAGTTAGACTACTATAAGTGTTAGAAACTCTAATTGGCATATTAACATACATATTAGTTAATCCGCCACTTTCTGTACTAATGCTTAGATAATTACCAGTCGTCAACGCATTAACAAATTTACGTTCTACTAAGTTACCATCAATCCCTTGTACTGTATAAGTAGATGATGAGGTTGAGAAGAATGACAATTTTTGACCATTAATTTGTCCTGGACTTACCGGTAAACCAGCGATACATGTCATTGATCCTGTACTAGTGGTTAATTGTACAATATTCTTTTGATCAGTACCATTACATCCTGTAGTGCTACTTATAGTTTGTGTACTCAATGGAATAGCTAAACCGTTAATTACTGAAGAAACTTGGAAAGTTGTATTATTCAATATAGCACTGACATAATATGTCACACCATCTACTAATCCACCAAATGATGATACATTTGCATCATTTATCACCATCTCATTAAATATGATAGGATCATTAATAGATAAACCAAGTGTACTGGTACAAATTATAGTGTCTGTAGGACCATCAGTTGCGGTAACACTTATAACTAGTGGGTCTTTTGATTTAGACATAGTAAACGTTTGACCGTTTATCACAGTAGTAACGTAATAAGGTTCGTTTTCAATGACTCCACCAAATACATTACCAGTAAAATATATTGGTAAATTAGGATAGAAACCAGCAGTTCCTCCTTTACCACTAGTGATAGTTGGAACAGTTATTGTATTCACTGTACTTGTTGTTGTAGTAGCTGTCAATATACCAGGATAGAACAACGTGATAACAGCAGTATTGGTCATTTCTCCAACAGACATTGTTAATCCAGCAGATCCAACTGTAGTTCCTGCCATAGACAAATTAATTTTGAATTGTGTCTCGCTTACAACTTCTGTTATATAATAAGTAGTACCTATCACAATATTACCTGTTACTGCTCCTGCAAATTTTACAGGCATTCCAACATAGAATCCAATAGTAGATCCAGATGCATTTAATGCAGTAGATGAAGGAGTTAATGTAAGTACATTTGTTGAAGTATTAATTGATGTAATAGTTCTAGTTAGAGAACTCCACGTAATTACTTGATCATTTGATACCTCTTCTATTTCAAACACCGCACCTTGAGAACTGGCTAAAATAGTATTAACATTGGGTTCAGTAGAACTTAAGGTTAAGCTAGAGCTAGATATACGGGCACTGTTGTTATATAAACCTGCATA
>Ga0214921_10001825_pt1 | contig 35633 bp, 31 predicted proteins | sample LL1505_MetaG_FD_177992 | JGI IMG/M metagenome (GOLD analysis project Ga0214921, IMG submission 177992) | Freshwater microbial communities from Lake Lanier, Atlanta, Georgia, United States - LL-1505 | ecosystem: Environmental > Aquatic > Freshwater > Lake | place: USA: Georgia | collected... | reverse complement strand
ACGGCGGGATGTCCTGGCGGGTGCAAAAGTTTAATCCGCGCGATGGTGATACCGACGTGGATTTTGGCGGAACCCATCCCCGCCGTGACTATTACGACTGGGGGTTGCGCGTCCGGGCGGAATACGAAAAGGATGTGCGGCGGTTAGCCCGGTTGGAAATTAGTGGTCTTTTTTCGCGGGAGAGCCTGCCGCGCGGATGATTTTTCTCCATTTTGTTTTCCAGACGAGCCAACGGAAACGCCCGCTAGCACGGCGGAGGTCCCTTTGGTTCTCTTCCGATTCCCAAGTCTGCTGGTCGGCCGCCTCCCAACGGGCGTTTTTTCGGAAAAGCTCATCCTCCCGCTCGGGATTTAGCGAGGGGTGTAGGTGCTCAAAAACCAGATCCGGCCGGTACCGGATCTTTTTTTGGCTCCGGTAGATCTGGTCCCACCAAGTGTCGATGTAAATTCGGCGGAATTTTTCATTCATATAGTAACCAAAAGCATCGTGGACCCGTCGGTGGGTAAAAAAATGGGTGGCTAGCCGTCCTTTTTGCAAAAGATCGTCCCCGAAGAGCAGAACACTTTGGTCCTCCTGAAACTCCTGCCAGACAGCCAAATCCCACCCTTGGGTTCTAAAAACAACATCATCCCCGAAGCAGCCGACGATTGGCTCTTCGGAGGCCGCGTAAAGCGTGTTGCTCATTCGGGCCAAGTTAAACTCCCCCGATGGCTCCAGAGGCACGATGCGAATCCGGCTCGTTGCGGATCTGGCCAAATCCTGGGCGGTTCGCATGCTCTCTTGGTCATCGCGATCGATGCCAAGAACCATACCTACGCCGCCGGGTTCAGCCGCGGTACTTTCGACCGAACGCACCAATCGCCTGAGGCTTTCAACCCGGTTCCGCGTGGCCACCAAAACGACCATTCGGCAGGTTTTGTCTGAACTCACCACCATATTGAGAATCTAGCAAACTTTTTCTGATGCAGTATCTTTTTGTCCACTGGCTTGCCTGATGCCAGCCCAGGAAATTTGTTATCGGGGAAAGGGGAGGCTCTTTGAAAGAGCTTCTGCCTTGATAGCCATGGGGAATATTTGATCCTTCCTTTGCGATTTAGAGGTTGCCTATAAAGGTTGCCTGTCTCATGTATAATCCCACAGTCCTTGAGAGTTTTTGGCAAACAGCCTTGGGCTCCTTTAAAATCCAGCAAATCCGCGAAGAATGGCTTTGGCTGGTGGAGCGGACGATCAACCGGTGGGATCGTCCGGGCAACATTCTAGAAATCGGATGCTATGATGGCGGCTCCACCTATTTTTTGGGGAACTTCGCACAGAACATGGTCACGGTGGACATGCACAAAAAACCCCGGTTTGACCCGATCAAAATACCGGCAAAAAACTATCGTTATATCGGGGGTGATAGTCATGCGCCTGCCCAAAACCGCTTTTTTAGCTCTCACCCTTGGGATTTTGTCCTGATTGACGGGGACCACTCCTACGAGGGGGTGAAGGCGGATTTCGAAAACATCATTCCCCATCTGCGACACGGAATTCCGGTCGCGTTTCACGATATTGCCATTTCCCGCTCCCATCACGAGCAGGGCTGTTTTGTCGGCGAGTTTTGGAATGACCTAAAGACCCGCTACCCGCAAAGCAGATTCGAGGAGATCCGCACCCACACGGATTGGGCGGGCATCGGAATTATCCGTATTTAGCAGCTCGGTCTGCGCTTGCTTCGCGAGTGCTAAGGATCCGATCCCTCAACTTGTCCCATAGATTCCTTCGCCGTGGCTGAGGTCGCCAAGGGACGACAGCCTGCGGGCCCGTCACACCCTTTTCTCCAAACCTTTTTAGGATTTTCCGGAGAGAACGCATCACCTCCCAGGTCCCGGCGACGGAGATCCTTCCCACCGGACGGCCATGCTTCATCTTGAAGATGGCGTCGCTTTTGCGAACCAGCTCGGCCTGGTCCGCGCGGGAGGCGATGAGGGACTGGCTAGGGGTCCACGGTTCATCCCCCAACAGCTCTTTGGAGTGGTCCACATCCGCAAAAAACCAGAAAGGGGGATGGTATCCGGCGCGGAGAATCCGATAGGTGTGTTCGAGGTGTTCACCCCCGTTGTAAAAATCCTCGTCCATCAGGCCCACCGCCTCCAAGCAGGTCCGGGAGTAATAGGAAAACGCGCCCACGCAGTGGCGGTGGAGGGCGATCCGCAAACGCCCGTACTCCACGATCGTGACGGGATCGGAGTTTCCATCCGAAGTTTTGTTCTTGGGTCCGTGCTGGGAAAAGTTCAAATGCTGGATACCAGACACGCGGGATGCTCCTAGATAATGATCGAAAACTGTTGGATTCTTCACATAGATGTCGTCCTCCATCAGAAATAAGTGGTCGATATTGGCCGACAGTAGGGCCTGGAACGCTCGATTTTTGGATCGGCCCACCCCGAGGCTGCATTCGTTTTGGAGTACCTGAAGTTTCCTCCTTTTCTCAATCTGGGCTTGCACCAATGATTCAGATGATCCGTCGTTAACCAGCACAACCTTAGTCAAACGCTTCCAAGGAAGACTCTCGAGGGCTCTTCGGCAGCCATTGGGCCGTTCACATGTGATGATGCCAATACCAATGCGATCGGATGATTTACCGGGAACCATTTAGAAAATAAAAATGATGGCCCTTGGAAGGGGCCAAACCCCCACTTCGGAACGGTGATTTTTCAAAGAATACCTTTTTATACGGAATAAGAGTCCTGGAAGTTGTTTTCAATCGATAAAGGCGTGTAGTGGGAAACTTTTTTTAAGTTCCTGATGCTAGGAACGGTCAGAACTTTTGCCGCTCCTAAGCTCGACTTGGTTCAAGAGCTACGTCTTTTTTGCATAAACATAGTCTTTCATTTGTGCAGGGGAGCCGTAACGCGCGATTCGCTTAAGAAAAACCCAAAGAGAAATAGGAGCCAGAATGAGGGACAAGAGGAACCCCAAGTGAATCCAATGATCCCGGGTAAGGTACGCTTTTCTCGTCTCGTGGAGGGCATCCCGAATTTCGCCGGTTGGCTCCCGAAAAGCATAAAGATGGCGGTTCCAAAAGAAGAATTCACCCGAAAGGCCGTTGCGAAGAAACGGAACGAGCTTTTCTGCGACAAAGGCCTTTGAAATTTTCCTGTATTTGCCCTCTTCGAGGAAAGTGAGGGAGTCGAAATACTCCCCGTCGACAAAATTCCGGCCGTGTTGCAACCCCATCAGTTCCCCCTTGATTTTTTCAAACTTCGGCCATCCTAGCCGGAAAAAGGTTTCCGCCAATCTTGCCCAAGGAGTTTCCAGAAAAAATTGGCTATAATAAGCGGCTCCCCATCGGAGAATCTGTAGCTTCCTCACGCCGCCGATCCGGGCCGGTTCCCCCGCTGGAATTTCCGCGATTCGCTTTCGCTCACGGGCTGCCCGGATCGACATGAGGGGTTCCCAAGAAATGATAGTGGAAAAAAGTTTTTCCACCAATAGATAGCTCTCTTCCTTCTCCAGTCCCAATTCGTAGACAAGTTTTAGGGGGAAAGCCCTGTAAATCACCATGGCGTCAGTAAAATGAGCTCGATACAAAAAGTTTACAGTGCCAGTAAAAAGCCAATTCCCAAAGCCGGTAATAAGGTCATCGTCTTGGCTGGATGCCTCACCGAGATAGCGGCTACCGATCACTAGGTCGTAGCCCTCCTGGATTTTTTTCAAAATCAGCGGAATTTTTTCAGGATCACAGTTCCCATCAGGACTGAGCGTTAGAATGATTCCTTCCGTAAGATGAGGCAGGACGTCCAGATAGGCAAAACGAATTCCCCTTCTTTTTTGAATAAAAGTTTCATACCCTTGGCTTTGAGCCCACTCCACGGTGCCATCCGCGGATCCCCCGTCTAAAACAATAAGTCGGTCATACCAATCCTTATGGATCTTGGGCAGGATTACCTTGACCCCCACGATCTCATTCAAGGTCAGGGCTAAGATTGTAACTTGGGGACGAGGATGAACAGTCATGCAGGGGTTTTTAATGAACCGGCGACCGAGGCCTTCTAAATTGGGGTGTTTGAGAGATTTTTTGAAGATGCCCGTTTGAGGATTCTCGAACACCCCGCTCAGAGAGAAACCAAGAGTAAGTTTTTTCAAGTCCCTCTGCCAAGGGCGTGCGGGGCGTCCAGCCGAGGGCAAAAAGACGACGACTGTCTAACGCCTTTCGGGGAGTGCCATCCGGTTTGGATGTATCCCAGTCCAGCAACCCGCCGAAACCCACTGTTTTGGCGACCCTTTCCGCCAATTGCTGAATTGTTGTCTCTTCGCCAGAGCCGATGTTAAGAATTTCTTCCCCATCGTATTTCTCCAGCAAAAGAAATAGGGCCTCTGCCAAGTCCTCCACATAAAGCCATTCCCGCAACGGCTTTCCCGTTCCCCAAAGGGGAACTGAGTCAGCTCCCGACTCCTTGGCCTGATGGAACTTACCGAGCATTCCGGGAATCACGTGCGAGGCCTCAGGATCAAAGTTGTCCCGGGGACCGTACAGGTTCGCCGGCATCACCGAAATCACGCTCTTACCGTACTCCCGGCGGTAAGCCTGCCCTAGCTTAATGCCGGCAATCTTGGCGATCGCATAGGCCTCGTTAGTGGGCTCCAATGGGCCGGTGAGCAACGAATCCTCCCGGATTGGCTGAGGCGCCAGCTTCGGATAGACGCAGGAGCTGCCCAGAAATAGAAACTTGCGACACCCGTTGGCAAAGGCGGACTCCATCAGGTGATTCTGAATTTTCAGATTTTGCAGAAGGAACTCCACCGGCTGAGAAGCGTTGGCCTTAATGCCGCCCACCTTGGCTGCCGCATCGAGAACCAGATCCGGCTTCTCTTTTTGAAAGAAGGCTCGCACTGCGGTTTGATCGGTCAGGTCCAGTTCTGCCCGCGCTCGGACCAGGACCTCGTAATTTCCCAGCGCCACCGCCTTCTCTAGGCAGGCGCTCCCCACCATCCCGCGATGGCCGGCAATGAAAAGTCTGGGTTTCAAAAAGTCAGTGGCGAGCCTCAGACAGGCAGGGGCGACTCCTCCAGTAGCCGACGGCGAAGTCGGATCGAAGCCATGGCCTCCACGTTTTTCCTCTCCTGAGTGCCGAACTTTTTCTCCACCAGTTCGAGGAACGGCGGATACTGAAAGTAGGTCTGCCATGCGTGATCCCGGAACCGCAACACCTCTGCGGCGGAAACGTGCTTGGTGGGCAAGGGCAAAGATTCATAAGACAAAAAGGCAAAGCCCTCCGGCTTATCCGGCAGCTTCCAGCCCATCTGCCGCGCGGTGTTGTAGAGAGGGCTGCCAGGAAGGGCCTGGCAAGGATAAATGTTCACCATCTCGGTGCAGAGTTCGAGGGCCAGATCGAGGGTCTGCTGCATTGTCTCGAGGTTGTCGTCCGGAAAGCCGAAGATGTAGTTGGAAATAACGTTGAGCCCCTGATCGCGGACTTCCCGAATGACCTCTCGGATGTTGACGTCCTTGAAGGAGCCCTTGGACACTTCCTTGCGCACCGTCTGGTTGCCCGCCTCGACTCCCAAGGCCAGCCAGCCGATTCCAGCCTTACGGAACAGTTCCAGAAACTCCTTCCGAACGGTGTCGACCCGCGAATAAGACCACATCCGGAACTTCAACCCCCGATCGATGATGTTTTGGCACAGCGGTTCATAGTAGCGCTTGTCCAAAAAGAACATCTCGTCGGAGATGCGGATGGTCTCGACCCCGTAACCGGCCAGCTTCTCGAACTCCTTGGTGATGAAATCAGGGGACCAGTACCTCATGTTGCGGGAGTTCGCCGATACAATGCCATCGGCGTTGTCCACCCGGTTGACGATGTTGATCATACAGAAGTCGCAAGCGAAGCGGCAGCCCAAGGAAGTGTAGATAGCAGCGAAGGGGGTGCGCTTTTCGTGGCTGAACTCCGCGTGCCAGAAGTGAGCCCGGTACAAGTCGAGAGGCTTTTTGTCATACGGGAGAAGATCCCAAGCGTAGCCGGGTAGATCTTGGTCCATGCGCTCTTGGGGAACCACGGCTTGGGGATCGTTTAGAACCAACTGGCCACCAGACTTGTGCCCCAATCCCTTCACGGCCGAGATCTTGTCCTCGAGGTTTGTGGCCAAGAGATTGTGCAGGGCGTAGACCCCTTCGTTGAGCAGAACAAAATCCACACAGGGCAAGGCCAGCACTTCGCGAGGAAGGGCGCTAGTGTGGGATCCGACAAAGCAGGTTTTAATTTCCGGATGAGCCAGTTTCAAGGCGGCACAAAGCCGACCGGCACCGATCATATTGGTGGTGCCGGAATTCGGGTTCTGGCCGTAGACGACAAAGACAGCGAGCCGCGGCTTTGCCTCGCCGATCCGCTGAAGCGCCCGGGCATCCGAGAGTCGCTGAGCCGTCTGGTCAAGAATACCTACGCCATAACCCTTGGCCCGGCAGGACTGCGCCAGCAGAAGGGACCAGGTGGGAGTCTCGATGGCGGAGTAAACCTTGCTGAGATCCTGATACGCAACTCCGGCGCAGTCCGGCTCAATGAACAGCACATCGAGCTGACGATTGGGAGCCTTACTCATGTCAGATGGAATTCAGAAACGCTGTGAGTTCCTTGATCCTTGTAGGAGGAAGGGCGGGGTAGTTGCCGATGTAGTAACCGTAAAAGTGCACGTGATCGACTTGCGGGTATTTTTTGTACTCCTCGGGATAAAGACGGCGGAGATAGGGCTGACGCAGCTCATTACCCCCGCCCGAGGTTCCCCGCCGATGCTCGACCCTTGCCTCCCGCATGGCGGTCTGAACGCGATCGCGATACTCCGGATCAGGCTCGCGGATCACGAGGGTGAAGGCGTAGTTACTGCTGCCTTCGACGGCAAAATCGGTGCGGAACTTTTTACTGTCCAGCCCGCCAAGAAACGCCTCCAGATTGCGAGTGCGGAGCTTATTGTTCACGTCCAACCGCGGAAGTTGGGCACGCCCGAGTACGGCGTTGAGCTCGGTGCTGCGGACGTTGTAAGAGGGAAAAGCAAAGATGAAATCTGGATTCAGATCGGGGTGACGCCGGATCCAGTTCTCCTTGAAGGCGGGGTCATTCACCTCTCGGACCATTCCGTGGGAGCGGAACATGCGCAGGGTCTGGTATAGCTCCGGGTCATCGGTGCTGACGATGCCGCCCTCGATCGTGCTCATATGATGGGCGTAGTAGAACGAGAAGTTTGAGGCCCATCCCATGGAACCGCACTTCTTCCCGCGGAAGGTGGCGCCGTGCGATTCGCAGACATCCTCAATGAGAGGGATATTTTTTGCCTTGAGACCGTCCAGCAACTTCTGGTTCACCGCATTATAGCCAAGGATATGGGTGAGAAAGACGGCACGAGTGTTCGGACCCACCTTGGCGAGGACCTGATCCACGTCCATCCCGAGAGTGTGCGGATCGATATCCACGAAGACCGGGGTAAAGCCGGCTTGCAGAACGGAAGCGATATCGGAAACCCACGTCAGGGTGGGGACGATGACATCTCCGGGTCCCCGTAGTTCGCGCAGGGCGCACATGGTGATGAGGTTTGCGGAGGAACCGGAGTTAACGAAGACGCTGTACCGCACTCCAAGCCACTTGGACCACTCCTCCTCGAAGGCGCGAACCTGAGCGGACTGGGTAAGCATCGGCTCGGGCTGTTGCAAATACCGAATCAGTGCATCCAGATCCTCCCGGAGAATGTTGTTCTCCATAAGGGGCCAATTGAGCACAGGGCGGGCGGAGGTGGTGGCAGGCATAGGATTACTTCTCGCTGTAAAAATCTCCCCACTCCACTAGGAGAGTGCTCTTGCCGTCCGTGCGGGTGAGGGCTTTTTCATACGCGGGAAAAATCTGCTCGGGCTCGTCCAGGCGGATCACCTCAATGTTACCGCACATAAGGCGGAAAGCCTCCGTGAAGTCCCCCACATGCTGGTGCTGGGGGTGGAGGGGGCGCTCGGAGCCAATTCCGGTCCGGATGATGACCTTCGGGCGGTAACCTCCGTTCGACATCAGCGGGAACTTGTCCAGATGGTTGACGATCTGATTCACCGCCAACAGCAGGAAGTTCCAGCGGGGAAAAATGCTGACGGGGATCTGGCCGGCAATGGCTAGCCCATTGGTCATCCCCATCTGCATCTCCTCATCCACGGGCACTTCGAGGAGCTTTTCTCGGGGCACGTCCTTGAGGGTGTTGGACATGGCGGTGCCGGGAACTTCAACCGCTTGTCCGAGAAACAAAGTCCGCGGATCCTTGGCCAAGAGCTCCATCGCGCGCTTGAGCTCGTCAAAATACTTTGGGCGGGTGGCCATAGAATTTAGAATTGTACCCGCTGGCCGGCACCGGCGTGTGGATACTTGGAGGTGTAGCGGTAGTAGGTGATGTCGGGAGCAGAGACATCTTCATAGGTGAGTTTTTTCATATTCCAGGTCTTCCGGGTATCCGTGCAGACGGACTTTTCGTTGTCCTCCACAATCCAATGAATCGGCAGGGCGTGGTTTCGGGCGTATTTGATGCATTCGTGGGCGGTTCCGGTCTCGGAGGTCATTTCCCCCATAAAACAGTAGACCCGCTCATCCCGCCCGGCCCGCTTCGCGGCCAGCGCCGTGCCCAAAGCGATCGGCAGCACTCCTGTCACGATGGCGGAGGAAAGAATGCGGTGTTTGGGGAAACATAGGGAGATCGATCGGCCAGCCATGATCTCCGCCTTAACCTCGGCAGGGGGTACACCCTTCAGGAGGCACTGATAATGGCTGCGCCAAGAGCAAAAAACCCAATCCTGAGGCCGAATTTTTTGGAAGGCCTTGATGATCTGTTCTTCGTTGCCGAAATAAAGGTGGACGGGCGCACGTATTTTTGACGCATTGAATTCCGCGGCAATGTCCTCCTCAAAGGAGATAAGATCACGAGCAATCATTAGCATCAAACGCTACAGGGGGGCTTTGCGGAAGCCAAGGAGACTGTGCTCCGCTCCCGGAGATCCTGCACCGGGCGCTCTGCCCGGCGGCTCTCCGCCATTCGGTAATCATTCTGGCGATCGAAAAAAATGATTTGCGACCCAAGTGGATCCAACTCAAAGGGTATCTCCAAAAGGTTGCCCAAACTTTGCCGAATCGCGGCTTGCGCAGATGGCTCGGCAAAAAAAAGGAGGAATCCACCCCCGCCCGCCCCCAAAAGCTTTCCGCCGACGGCCCCGCTTTTACGGGCTGTTTCGTACCAGGCATCGATCTCCGGGCTGGAGACTTCAGCGCTCAAGCTGCGTTTGACCATCCAACCCCGATGAAGCAACTCTCCAAAAGGGCGCAATGACCCGGTGGAGGACAAAATTCTGGATGCTTCCTCCACCATCGGCACGTAGGAAGCGAGTTGGGCTTCCTTCTTGGGGATGTCGGGAACATAGCTCTTGGCAACGTCGGACGAGGTCCGAATAACCCCGGTGAAAAAAAGCATCAAGTGCGACGAAAAATCCCGAAGCCGCTCGCGGGAAATGGTGATAGGACGGACAAGAATCTCTCCCGAGGGCTCAAAGCGGACATAATTCAGGCCCCCATAGCTAGCCAAGACCTGATCCTGACAGCCCACCGTTTCTCCGAGCACTTCCTGTTCCAGATGGATCGCCTCCCGGGCCAACTTCATGCGGCTCACCATATTGCCCGTCAGCGCGTGGGCCGCATTGATCAGGCCTACGGCAAAGCTGGAACTTGAGCCCATACCGCTTCGGGCCGGAAGGTCACCATCGTGGTGGATTTCCACCCCCCGGTCGGGGAAAAACTGCTGACAGACCGCGCGTACGGCCGGATGCTGAATCTCCGACACCGAAGCGCACGATTCAGTTTTGGAATAAACAATCCGGTAGCGGTGGGGGAAAAAGGGCGGGAGATAACGCAGGGTGATGTAACAATATTTGTCGATGCCGCAGGCCAAGACGGCGCCCCTATGTTTATGGAACCAACCGGGATAATCGGTGCCCCCCCCGAAGAAGGAAACGCGAAAAGGGGTGCGAGTAATTACCATTCTGAATTATTAACGAATTAGTCCCCGTTTCCCATCCAAAAAGTCAATCACCGGCTCCCACGCAGCCTGCAAAAATTTCCCCCGTGGGGGCAGGGTTTGCCGATCAAACCAAGCCAGTTCTGCACTTTCTTGCGAGAGACAAACCTTTGCGTTTTGGGAGACGCGCACCACTAGAACAACGTCAACGATCTGTCGCTCGTCGCCCGAAGGTTCAAAACGAATCATGCGGCCTTCAGGATGGCTGTATACCCCTAGAAGATAATCGATTTCAGGTTTCAAACCGGTTTCCTCGAAACACTCCCGTAATGCGGAAATGGCCACCGACTCCCCCGGGTCCACGCGCCCTCCCACAAGACCCCAAAGCGCACAATCTTTCCGAAGTTCCAACAAAAAGGTTCCATCCGGTCGGACGGGAATGACCGCAGCTCCAGCCCGAACAATCATGCCGGGGCCTGCCTCTCCCACGACGCAAAGTCGGTCCATCATCCGCTGAAGTGAAGGCGGGCGAATTCGTTTGCGCTCGCAAGTGATTCAGGGGTGCCGATGTCGAGAAATGCTCCTGTCTCCCGAAGGACCGTGACTTCCTTCCCTTCCTGCAACCAGGCCGGAAAGAGATCTGTTTCCATGCTGGCACAGGTCCCGTCCGCCAAGACCTCGAGCCACGCCGAGGGGATCCGGTAGATGCCGGCGTTGATCAAGCCCGGTCCCCCGCCCGCTTTTTCCGAAAAGCGGACAAGTTTTCCCTCTTGCTCCTCCAGCCTGCCAAACCTCCCAGTGTCAGACACCTCCCGTGCCACAAGAGCCGCCCCCTGCATACGGGAAATTTTTTGGGGCCAAGTGCCGGCAAGATAGGAATCCCCGTTCATGATCAGCCAAGTTTCCGGTTTCCATCCGCTTTGAGTGGCAGCCCAAGCCGACCCACCCCCCGTACCCAGAGGAGTTTCTTCAGCCACCCATCGAATCTCCATCCCTGCAGGAACAAACGGCTCCACCTGCCGACAAAGTTCCGTCGACCGGTAGCCCGAGGAGACAACGGCTTGCCGGAATTCCGATTTCGACAACTGAGCCAGGATCCAGGCTAGAAACGGTTTCCCGGCGACCGGCACGGCCGGTTTGGGCAAGTCCGGGTGCAGATAGGCAATGCGCGTACCCTTACCTCCGGCGAGGATAAGCGGGATAAAACCTGTCAGGGCGGTAGACAATCAGACGTTTGCGTATTTGGACTGGCGCAGTATGGTAAAGACCTTGATCAGCTCGCGAATACCGCGGTCGAGATCCCACTCCGTCCGAAATCCAGTGGAGAGGATGCGCTCGTTGGAGACAATATAATCCCGCTTGTCGGGATCCTCACCGATAGGCGCCTCGACAAAGACGAATTTGGGCAGGTGTTGTTGGATTTTGGCACAGAGTTCCAGTTTGGATAAGTTGGCCTCCTCGAGGCCCACGTTGTAAGGCTTTCCCTGCATTTTGGGGAAATTTTCGATGGCATGGAGAAAGGCCCGGGCCACGTCACGGATGTGGATGTAGTTGCGCTTGAAATGGCCCTCAAAAATCAGGACCGCCCGGTCGTGGACAGCCCGATAGACAAAATCGTTGACCAGCAGGTCGATTCTCATCCGCGGCGAGGCCCCGAAAACCGTGGCCAACCGGAATGTCAGGCTGTTCCCACGGGAAAGCACGGCCTCCTCTGCCCGGACCTTGGTGGTGCCGTAAAGGGAGATGGGGCGCAGGGGGGTTTCTTCCGTGCAGAATTTTCCCTTTTCGCCCACCCCATAACCGCTGTTCGTCGTTGGATAAAGGAGGGTCTGCTGTTTGGAGGAGAGACGGCAGAGCAGTTCAATCGCCGACTGGTTGGTGCTCAACGCGCCCCCCTGGTCCTGGTTACAAAGCGGGGCTCCCACCAGCGCCGCCAGGGGAACAACAATGTCCTGTCCCGCCAACGCCTCCTTCAGTGTTCTTTCGTCCCGGCAATCGCCCCTCAGGATCCGGAACTTCTCAAAACGGCAACAATCCAAAAGGCTGTTTTGACCGAAGAGGAAACTCTCCAAAACCGTAACCTCGTATCCCTTTTCCAGGAGGATGGGGACAAGAACCGATCCCAGATAACCGCCCCCTCCCGTGACCAAAACTTTTGCGCTCATGTCCTAAAATGTCGGGAAAAAACCTTTGCGGATCAAATCAATTTTCTTTTTTTCTTCAGGTCATCGATCCAGCGCAGGAATTTTTTCGTGCCCGGAACAAAAACCCCTTCCTCGGTGATGAGGCCCGTGACCAAACGGTGCGGAGTCACATCAAAAGCGGGATTGCGGACCCGGACCCCCCGCGGAGCCCACCGGATGTTTGCAAAACCCGTCACTTCGTCGGGTTTGCGTTCCTCGATGGGAATGCCACGCCCGTGGGGAAGATGAACGTCAACCGTGGAAACGGGACAGGCGACGTAGAAAGGGATCCCGTGCCGCCGGGCCAGCACCGCCACCATATAGGTGCCGATCTTGTTGGCCACATCCCCGTTGGCCGCCACCCGGTCCGTGCCGACCACCACGGCATCGATTTCCCCGCAGCTCATCAGATGGCCCGCCATGTTGTCGGTGATCAGGGTCACCGGAATGCCCTCCTGCACCATCTCCCAGGCAGTCAGTCTCGCGCCCTGCAAAAAGGGGCGGGTCTCATCCGCCACCACCGAGATCTTCTTTCCCTGCGCCACTGCCGAGCGGAAAACTCCCAGGGCTGTACCGTGGCCCGCGGTGGCCAGAGCCCCGGCGTTGCAGTGGGTAAGCACCCTCATGCCGCTTTTCAGCAACCGGGACCCATGCCGACCCATCACCCGATTGATCCGGACATCCTCCTCCCGGATTCGATGGGCCTCCCGTAACAAGATCCGGGCTAGCGCGGGCAATTTCCGGGCGGAGTTTTTTTCCCAAAGCCGCCGCATGCGATCGAGGGCCCAAAAGAGGTTGACGGCCGTGGGGCGGCTTTGGGCCAGCACGCCGATTCCTTTTTGAAGGCGGGCGGCAAACCGAGCACGGTTTTTTTCACGCCGGATCAGAAAGATCGCCTCCAGGGCCACCCCGTAGGCCGCAGCCACCCCGATGGCGGGTGCACCCCTGACCACCATGGACCGGATGCCTTCCGCCACACCCCGCGCACCGTGGTAGGCCAAGTAGCGGAATCGCGCGGGCAGGATCCGCTGGTCGATCATTTCCAGCCTTCCCTTTCTCCAGCGCAGGGTTTCCACTCTATCTTTTTTTTGACTTTTCATGCTTGGCCCCAAAATGTCTCGAGCACCATGGTCAATGACCTGGAAATGCACAGAGAGAGTGCACGGAGAGACCCAACTGCTCTAGTTTTCTGCGTCCGCCGAGCTCCGGCAAGTCGATCACAAAACAACCATGTTCCACGATGCCGGCAAGCTCTCGGATCAGTTGGACAGCTGCGGTGGCGGTTCCACCAGTGGCCAGCAGGTCGTCCACCAAAAGAACTTTTTCTCCCGGAGAAACGGCATCCGCATGAATTTCCACAGCGTCCCTACCGTACTCAAGTTCATATTCTAGGGTGCGGGTGGCACCCGGGAGCTTTCCCTTCTTTCGGATAGGAACAAAACCCACTCGCAGGGCCCTCGCAAGAGGCGCTCCCACAATGAAACCGCGAGCCTCGATCGCCGCCACTTTTTCGATGTGATGTCCGCCGTAATTCTGCTCCAGCAACTGGACAGCAAGCTCAAGCCCTTCAGGTTCCTTAAATAAGGTCGTGATGTCCCGGAAGAGGATCCCGGGTTTTGGATAGTCAGGGATCGTGCGGATTTTTTCTACAATTCCAGGGTGGTAAGTAGGGTGGAAATTCATGCCTATCGCAGGGCCGCAGCCATGTTTCCACCATCCACGGAGAGAACGGCGCCGGTGGTTTTTTTGCAAAGTGCCAAGGCCAGGAACGCCTCGGCCACGTCCTCCGCCAGGACCTCCGTGCCGAGCAGGTTTCCTCCCATGTATTCCCCCTCGCTGATTCCCCTCGCCCGGGCCCGTTGGCGGATCATCCCGGCGGTCAGAAGGCCGGACCGGACACGGTCGGCATTCACCCCGTTCGACCGGATCCCATCCTTCCCATAGTCAACCGCGTACTGCCGTAGGAGAAAAAAGGTGGATGCCTTGGGCAACCCGTACGGCCCAAAATCGGGCCCGGGGTTGACCGCCTGTTTGGAGACGTTGAAAAGCAGGCATCCCCCGGTCCCCTGACGTTGCATGATCCGCACCGCATGCTGCGCCACGGTCTGGTGGGCGAAGAAATTGAGCTCGAAGCTTTTTCGGAGCAGGACGGTTTCCACTTCCCCAATCCTTCCCTGCCAGGCCGCCCCGGCGTTGGAGACCACCAGATCCACCCCTCCCCAACGTTTGACCACCGCCTCAAAGGCGGACCCCACCTCCGAGGGCCGTGTCACATCACAAGCCAATCCCATCCCACCGATCTCCCCCGCCACCGTCGCCGCTTTTTTTCCTTGAAGATCCAGCACGGCGACATGAGCACCGGCTTTGGCCAAAGTCCTCGCCGTGGCCTCACCGATACCCCCCCCGCCACCTGTGACCACCGCGACCTGGCCCGCCAAAGATGGCCCCGGCCCTTTGGCCACCTTTGCCTGCTCGAGGGACCAATATTCCACCTCGAAAATCTCCCGTTCCGGTATGCTTTGGAACCTCCCCACCGATTCGGCGTCCTGCAGGATCCGGATTGAGTTTTCAAAGACATCGGCGCTCACCTTTGCCTCCGCCGCCGTGCGCCCCACCCCAAACATTCCCACCCACGGCACCAAAACCACCCGGGGTGTGGAATCCAGGGGCGTTTTCTTATTCCGGCTTTTTTTCGAATGCCTGCGGAAGTAAGCGTCATACCTCGCCCGGTAGGCCAAGAGTTCACGCCGGAGGCGGTCGCCCCAGGCCACCCCGTCGGTTCTGGGAATTGGAGCCACCCAAGGAAAAGGCTTGTTGCGGATCACCTGTTCCGGCGTCACCACGGAGGATCCGGTCAGCCGGCGAAGTCGGGGGGAAGCCAGGAAGGCGCGGATCGAAGGGGAATCACGGTATTCCAAAATCCACCGGCGCCAGTTTCCGTTCCCAAAGCTTGAGGCCAGAACACCCCGCAAAACGGGCAGGACGGAACCAGCCGTGGGTGAACCTGCCTTGGTTTTGTGCCGAGCTGTTTTTTTCCCTTGGGAACGGATGTGAGACTCCGCCATTCCCACAAAGCGGATCATCTTTTCATAGGCCTCTCTGGCCGTTTCCCCCCAGGTGAAAATCCCGTGATGCAGAAGAATCATCCCCTCGGCATCCGGCCGCGGCTCCCAATGCCGCATCGCCACATGGGCGAGCGGATAGCCGGGCATGACGTACGGCACGATCACCAGACGGTTCCCGTAAATGTCCCTGCAGATCTTTTCCCCTTCCGGTTGGTTGGCCACCGCCAAAACGGCATTGGCATGAGTGTGGTCGATGAACTTGTAGGGCAAGAAAGCGTGCAGGAGGGTTTCCACGGATGGATTGACCGCTCCCGGGTCCAGCAGGGCGGCCCTCAGATATTTCATCATGCGGACGTCATCCATCTCCGGAACATGTCGGAGCGCACGCAAGGGTTCCAGACGGAGTGCGGGAAGACCGGCGGCCTCGATTCTGGCCATGTCCCATCCCGATCCCTTGACACAGATCGCCTCGGTCGGTTGGCCGAGAACGTCGGTAAGGATGGTTTTCACGGAAGTGTTGCCCCCTCCGTGCAGGACGAGTCCAGGGTCCTCGCCCAGGATCCGGGTGGTGTAAATCCGGAGGGCCACATCCTCCGGCAATCCGGTGGCCCGCCCGATCTTGATCCAGCGGCGCGCATCGTGATCTGACCAGCGGTTTTTCAAATCTTTCTTTTCAGGACCCGGCCGGCCACCGCCTGGAGTTTCCGCACCATTTTGGAATCCCGCGCCTGCGGGGGGGTGATGATGGCATGCTCAAGCGCCTTACGGCAGGGACACTCCGGACCAGTCGGGTCTTCGGCTATGCGTGGAACAACCTCGCACACCAGTCTCTTGGCTTTCTCCGCGTTGTCGTGAAGGGTTTTCACGATCTGCTCGACGGAAACATAGTCGTGGTCGGGATGCCAGCAGTCGAAATCGGTCACCATGGCCAAGGGTGCGTAACAAAGCTCCGCTTCCCGGGCCAGCTTGGCCTCGGGCATGTTGGTCATGCCGATGACGTCACAACCCCAAGAGCGATAAAGCCTTGATTCGGCTTGGGCGGAGAACTGGGGCCCCTCCATGCAGAGGTAGACGCCCCCACGGACATAGGGGATTTCCAGTTTCCGGAGGGCAGCCTCAAGGTGGTTGCCAAGGCGGGAACAGACCGGGTTAGCCATCGAGACATGGGCCACCAACCCCGGCCCGAAAAAGGATTTTTCCCGGGCAAAGGTCCGGTCGATGAACTGGTCCACGATCACAAAGGTGCCTGGGGGCAGATTCTCCCGCAAAGATCCCACGGCACTGATGGACAACACGTCGAGGCACCCTGCGCGCTTGAGCCCCTCAACATTCGCCCGGTAATTGACCTGAGAAGGTGGTAATTTATGTCCCCGGCCATGCCGGGGCAGAAAAACAACTGAATGCCCTTGAAATTTCCCAAAAAGGCCCTGGTCCGATGGCTTCCCGAACAAAGAATGTAACCTTTGCCATTTAATTTCGTCCAGATCCTGGACATGGTATAGGCCACTGCCGCCGAGGATCCCCGTCCGGAGAGTGGGGCTAACACTTGGTTTTGGGGAAGCCATAGATATGTAATTTTTAACGTCCCCCAGGGGTTTTTGCCGGCTCAAAACGCACGGAAAAAACCCCCCAGACTAGTTTAGCCTCCAAGGGAACCGGGTCTTTGCTGGAGCGAAAGAGAATCTCAAGATGCTTGGGTATCTGGATTACGGGCTTGGCGGGAGCGATCTCCTTAAGGAAAACGCGAACCTCACCACCAGACTCCATTTCTTTGCGAAGTCCAAGTTTGATGAGTTTTTTATTTTCGATGAGGGATAACCGCTCGGGAAAGGCATCACCAGCGGCGAGGTCACGCCGAATCCGGTAAAGCAGGGAGACCGGATCTTCCAATGAATCCTCCAAAAAGAGAAAGGATTCCCCGGTTCCCTCGCGTGCAACGAGGCCTCGATAAAGCAGCCCTTGGTAACCCCAAGATCCCTGCACTTGGGTTTTTTTGTAGTCAAGCAGTCGGACTCTTTGGCAGACCGAAGGCCCCTCCTTGCGATTCTGCAAATACTTGATGGACTTCCATGGCTCTACCAAACAAAGAGAGGATAATTGGCTGTCGACCCCATCCACAGGCAGCACCTTGTTGATCCCGGGGGCGGATAGAAAGTGGGCTCCGAATTTCCACATTTCTGCCGCCTTGCCATCTTTCTCGGCAACCATCTGAACCTCCCCGAGCTGGATGGGGCCGCAAAAAATTATAAAACGAAGTGTTTCTCCTTCCTGCCAGGGAAGCGACGCGGCAAGAGCAGTCCGGGCCTCGGGCATCAGAAAAAAGAAAAGGAGGAAAGCTCTCCAAAAGCCTTGAGAGCAGAAAGCAAAGAAGATTCGGCTCAAGAATGCTCCACTTTCAACCGTTGCCGGCCCACAGCTAGGAGGCGGATCAACCATCCCAAATGAATCAAGCCGAGTAGGGTGAGGCTGAGATACACCGAATAAAACAGCCGGCCGTCGACCAATCCCATGTTTTTTGAAATGTAGCCTGTTGCGATGGCAAAAAGAATCGCATACCCGCAAAAAAACAAATGTCCTAATAGGGGCGTCAAATCCGTTGAAGTGTCGACGAGTCGCTTCCTCGCCCATCCCCATCCTAGCCATAAAATCCAAGGTCCAAAAGTGGCCACCCAGATTCCAATCCCAAGCCATCTGATCCAACCACGTAGCCACAACAGAGGACTGCGATACAAAGGCAGTTCAATCAATGGGTTTCCCAGCCCGTTTTCATCCCCCCACACCCTGCCTTCGGTCTTGCCAGAGTCGGCAAAATGCTTCTCCGCCCGGAGGGAAAGATTCTTGGTTGTTAACGCTAGTAAGGCCGGCCGGTTGCCGACAAGAAACGCCAGTCCGCTCCCCAGATCGGGATCGACACCTTCCCAGGTTTGGGTGTTGGCGTAATAAGCATTGCGCCCCCCCTCGCCTGTTTGGGTAGCGGTCATGGCAGCTTCTCGGATAGGGTCGTCGAGCCCGTAAATACCACTCATGGCCACATCGGGATACCGAATCCAGTACAATAAATTCCTTCGGATTCTGATGATTTGTGCCGTGTCCTGCTCAAGTCCAGCGGGCGCCGCTCCCGTACCCTCTTGATGGTTTCTTAGACTATCGAAAGGAGTGTATGTGACATAAGAAAACATGTTCCCAAATTGGGTGAAGTTTCGGCTGGCCGAAGGTCCGCGAATGAGATTGGAGGGTTTGCCGTAAGAGGTGAACGACAGGAGAAAAGGTTGGCACAACCCGTGACAAAAACCTTTTCCCACAAGAACCCACTCGCCCCGGTTGCGGGGAAAGGTGATGATTCCCCCGCCCGATTCCCCACTTGATGGCAAAGTTCCCTCGCTAATGCACTGCCGGATCTCAAAGGCGAGCCTCCCACAAAGATCTTGAAACTCTCGGGCACTTGGGGCCAATCCGGCATTATGAATGGCGTCCTTAATCCAAATAAAATGGTGGCTGTCCGGCCACTCCTCAGAAACCGGACAACGATCATTGTATAAAGCCCCGCCAACCGGCGGGGAGGGTAACGCCCGGTTAATTTTCGAAATGTCGGGCACAACCCGGGCTGCGGCCTGCAAGTCTTTCTGACTGATGCTGACATAAGTCTGTTTGGAGCCTGTATCAATAGATTGAAGGGCCCGAATCAATTTGGGAAAGTTTCCTTGGCGAAAGTCATTATAGAGAAAGACCCCGTATCGGTTCGCGATATGGAGTGCCACTAACCCTTGAAGAATTAAACCCGCTAGGATGGCAAATAGGGCAACTCGGCATGTTTGACGTAGTGCGTTCGGGGGGGAGAGTTGCCGAAAAGAACCCCAAATTGCCGAGGCCACGAGGGTCGCAGGGAAATAAAGATAAAGAATTCCTTCTTCTCTCAAGTTTAGGCATAGAGCAAAGAGAAAACAAAAGCTCGGCGCAACCCAGTGCTCAACCACACGGTTTTGCCAGGCTTGGGAGAGCAGCCCCATCCAAAGCAAAGCCAAATTCAAGGTAAAAAGAGGCAATAGGCCGTCCCGTCCAACGTTCCAGAAGTAGAAGTCGAACATGACTGGGTTGAAAAAAAAGAGCGCAACGCAAACCAAAGAACCCACCCGACCAAGAAAGGGGTTGGAGGCTCTTCGTAGGTGGAGCCCCGTGATGAAAACTAAAGCCTCCACCGCCGAGCGGTAGGTAAACCCAGTCCATCGGGCAAAAGCCAACAGATAAGCTAACAAAGGATTTTTGAGCAGGGTGCAGTTGTCGTAAGGCCCAAGCCAGCCACCGGTTAAAAGGAAAAAAGCTTCCTTGGTGTAAAGCAGATGATCGTGAGGGGCGTACACAGCCTCAGGGTCTTGATCCGAGGTCAACACCAGCCTGATCATCCATAAGCACAAAACAGTCACGATACCCGCCATAAAATTAATGCTTCACGAGTTGCACAAAGAACCCATGACCGACGGTATCTGTAAATGCATGTTCGGCCATCGAAATAAACTTCAAGGTTTTAAGATCTTGGAAGAGGTCACGGTAGGATTCTGGCGTGAAAACCCAACTGTGGATATCCAAATAAGTTCCCGCTCTAGTTTTGCTCATGCAATCCAAGGCGTCTGAGGGAGTATGCATTGGCGCGATAATGCCGGTCGTGTCCGGATTCCATGCGATCTGCCCATTCAGAGTGCATGCTTTAAGAAAAAACTCGGCCACCGACCGAACAGTATGTACTGGTGGTTGTTATTCATGGACATCGATCGTCCGGGACGGGCTGGAACAGGCACGAAGCGAGTCAAAACAGTAACGTTTGTCCGGAATTGCCTGGGATAGTGCTCCCCCAGGTCTGAGAATGGTCTCACGATCCTGAAGATGAGAGATTAGACATGGACTGTGTTCAATCACGTGAATCCCAAGAATCCAATCAAAGGAATCTTTTGGTAAAAGTCCCGTTAGTCGCCCCCCGCCAAACAATGTCAACCTCTTCGATTTTTGAAACATCAATCCCCTGAGATGCGTATTTTATTCGCAACTCCTCCGCTGTAGCGTGGTCAAAGGTTTTTACGTTGTGCCCTTTGTTCTTGCTGGTAATTGGCCGGAAGCTGGGTCCAATCTCCAGCCTGGGCCCACCCAGGGTGATCCCTTCCAGAATGATTTCTTCGCGCTTTTTCAGGCTAATTCTTCCAAACGACATCAAGTCTAGGGGGGAACGCTAGGCTAAACTTCTCATCATCCAAAGTAAGATTAGGATTATAATTCGGGTCCCGGATTAGTTTTTCCCCCCATTTGCTTTTCATAAATGCGATCTCGGAGGCAAACCGGGCTAGTTTTTCTGGCGACTCGTCCACACCCCGACTAGCGGATTCATGATGAATAAGTTGGGCGAAAGGCGTCCAAACAACCCGCCAACCAGCCTCCCGAATTTTCAGACAAAGATCCACATCGTTGAAGGCCACCGGCAGGTTTTCTGCGTCCAGCCCATCCACTTGGTGGAAAATCTCTTTTCGGACCAAAAGGCAAGCTGCGGTGACGGCGGTTAAATCATGCGACAAAAGACATCGATGAAAATACCCCGGCAAATCACCGGAAAGATACTTGTGAGAGTGTCCGGCCACACCTCCTAGTCCGGTAATAACACCCCCGTGCTGAATCGTCCCGTCCGGATAGAGAAGTTTTGCCCCCACTGCCCCCACGTCCGGCTGGGAAAATTGCTGCACCATGACGTCCAGCCAATCCTCGTTTATGGCCTCGATATCATTGTTGAGCAAAAGCAAAAGATCTCCGGTCGCGTGCCGGCTACCAAAATTATTGAGGCGGGAATAGTTGAAGGGTTCGAGATCCCTAAGAACCGTCAAGCCTTGGGCCCGGTAGTTTTTCAGAAGCCCTCTGGCTTCCGGATCAGAAGTGCCATTGTCAATAATCAGGATTTCAAGATTGGGATAGGAAGTTCGGTGCATAAGCGAATCGATGCTTTTTCTTAGCAGGCCGGCATGATCCCGCGTCGGCATGAGCACGCTGACCTTGGGTTTGATGGTGGAGACGAAATCGACCCGATACCCACCGGGGACGCTGGAGACCTCCCCAAGAATGCCCACACGCTGGAGATGCTCCCGGATGGCGCGGCGCCCTGCCTCCTCAGCCTTGGGCTTGACCCCCATGCCGCTAGCTGTGCTCTGGGGATGTACTCTCCAATGGTAGAGAATTTTAGGAATGTGCACGATCGACTTTGGATTTACCTTTTCTACGCATCGCAACACCATGTCATAGTCCTGAGCTCCTTCGAAACCCTCGCGGAATCCGCCTATTTCGCGCACCAGATTGGTGCGGACCGCCAGAAGATGGCAGAAGTAATTATAGGACAGCAGAAGCCCGGGATTCCACTCGGGCTTGAAATGAGGATCGCGCCGTTGGCCATCTTCACCAATTTTATCTTCATCGGAGTAAAGAATCGAACATGGACCATGAGCATCGATTGCTCTTGCCAACCAATAAAGGGCGTCCTCCTTCATTTCGTCATCATGATCAAGAAGGACCACCCATTCCCCACGTGCCATGGACAAGGCCTGATTGGAGGTCAGGCTAATGCCACCATTTTTTGTCCTGAATTGGCAAAAGATCCGGGGATCTTTTCGGGCGTATTCGTCTAAAATCCGACGAATTTCTATACCGGTGGAGGCGTCATCCACCACACAGAGCTCCCAGTCCGGGTAAATCTGACAAAGTACCGATTCAATGGCCCGCCGTAGCCAATCTGGCTTTGGGTCATGCACTGGCATCAATACTGAAAAGAGGGGGCGACGAATCATCTCCCGAACTTTCAGACGCATCCGGTCTCGATCACTATCATTGAGAGTGCCGTACAAACGGATCCACTCAAGGTATCCTTTTTCAACCGGAGGCGCAGGCAGGACTTTTTTGGGGTGATCCTCTGGATTTTTTTTGAGTCCCTGATTGCGTCCAAAAGAAACATAGTGGTCCAGAGGATCCAAGCCCGATCGCTCGACTTCAGGATAATTTTTTAAATACCACTGCTTATCGAATCCCCATAATGCAAGCCACTTTTTCCTCCTTTTTCGGATGCTTCTCTCCAGCCTTCGCCAGAAACCGGGCTTAGGGGAGCCCTCATTGGGGCGGGAACGGGAAAACCAGGCCGGTCTTCGGATGCTGCGCGCCTTAAAAAGAAGAAACGGGAATGAAAACGGGGTCGGGACATAATTCAGCCAAGGGGAAGAGGCTAGGTCCTGAATCGCACCGATATAGGCCGCCAGTTCTCTCAACCTTATTTCCTGCTGGGCGTGGTCTTCTGCAAGTTTCTGGAGAGTGCGCATTTGTTGTTGCAGGACGCCCATTTGTTTTCTGTCGGACTCTTCGATCTCCTTCCCCAGCTTCTTCGTCTCCTCACGGTTCCGGTCGCGGATTTCTTTCACCGCCTGCGCAAGACGCTCGACGGCTTCCCCCTGTTGCAGTACGGATCGATGCAGGGACCTGATCGGCACCCCCAGGGCGGAAGACTCCGGCTGAAAACCGATCTCCACCTCGAGGCTCTCATAGGCCACTCCGGTCGTGGGCACGGCGGCCAGCAGAAATGCCGGGTCGTTTCCCGTGGATAGATAGGAGCCGGCAGGTTCTGGTAGGGCCAAAAGATCCCCAGCGGGAATGATATCCCCCGCATGAAACGTGTTCGTGATTTTACCGCCTTTTATTCGTCGGCCTTGCAAACGAATTTCTCGGAGAAGCACCAAGCCCGGCCGATCGGTTGGATCGAGCCGGAGGAAAAGAAAGTTACCAACTTGCGCTTCCTTAGGCAAAACCAAGGAGACGCTTTGGGGATCCCCACAGATGTACGACAAACCCACGCTTTGCGCTTCGGAAAAAGTTGCCGTGCTAGAGAAAAAAAGCTGGAGCCGAGTCTCAGGGAGTTGCCAGGGGTCGATTGCCTTTGCATTGGCTGATTGATCAAGGCTTACCGCAGTCGACCCATGAAGGGATGCATCCGCAGGAATCACCGTGCTTTCTTGGCCGGCCAGAATTCTTGGTCCGAGACGGTTTTTTTCTGCAAGTTCTTTTCGGATAATACACTGGGAATTAAAGAACTCCACTGCATGCACCGCTTGCAGTTCCCGGTCGTCGAAGGCCAAACCATAGAAACGGGCAAACTTTTCCAGTCCTTTACGGGGCCCATCCCTCAGCCCCCAGTGCTCCTGGTGGATGACATCCGCCAAAGCTTTAAAAAACGAGATCGATGAAAGGGGGTCGTGTAGTCCCCCTCCATACTCCTGCCAGTAACTGCAGTGTAAATCTTCCGCAATGAAAATGCCACCGGGACGAACATGTTTCCAATATCGCGCGAAAGAGCGGATAATATCAGCTGAAGTATGGGACCCATCGTCCAGGATGATGTCAAAAGCATCAGAGATTTCCAAAATTTTTGTTTCCATCTCATCTGTATTGGCATCTCCCACCACCACCCGGATGCGCGGGTCCTCATATTTTAGCTTTGCGCAATCCGGGTTGATGTCGCACCCCACCAACCGCTCGTGGTGCGGAAAGTAACGGCTGTAGATTTCCAGCGAGCCGCCGTTTTGAATGCCGATTTCAAGCAGGCTCACCTTTCGGTTTAGCAGGGGTGCAAAGACCTCATCATAAACCGGCAAATAGGAGGACCACTTGTCGGAGACCTTGCCCGTGTGGACACGGTAAAGCTCGACGAGAGTTTTGGCACTCATCATTAAAGCTTATCAAAGATCGCCCAGCCGCGCACGAAAAACCCTTAAAAGTATCGTTCCAACACGGCCGCCAACGCCACCCCATGAACCAAAGAAATTGCGGTCAGGATTCCCGCGGCGGAAAATTGCCGGAATCGCTGGCTCCCCTCCCACCAAGACGCTAGGTGCTGATACCCCTGCACGGATAAGGTCATCGTTAAGAGATACGGCCCAATTAGGTATCTTCCATGCACCTGGTTGGCTGTCATCAATCCCATGATACCAATCACGGCCAAACTGCCAAGGATAGCCAACCAGGAAGCTGACCATAACCAGGCTTGGAAGCGCAATGCCGGTCGGCAAAAAATCAGTCCCGGGAGGAGAACAAGTCCTATCCCAAAAAAGTAACGCAAACTATCCGTCAGAAGTGTCGGCAAGGGGGTTTCAAGCCATCCAAAATAACCCCAGAAGTACCTGACCGTGTACCAGTCGGGTTTCGGAAAAAAAAATCCATTAAGAAAAGATGCACCCAAACTGTGGAGCAAGGAATTCAGAGGAAATGTCCCCACGGGCAGATCCTGATGATTGGGCAAGCGAGGTCGGTGAATCCCTAGCGCCCCAAAGATCAGGATGAGCAACATGGCCCCGGCCAAGCCCAATCCCGCAGAAAATAGGATTTTCTGGGGCAACTGGTTTCGGATCCAAAGAAAGACGAAAACAATCATCATTAGGGCCACCGAAAAAACCCCAATCACGAGCAGCCCGAATAGAATGGGGCTGCATGACTGGACCAAGGGAACTTTCCAGAGGGAAAAATAAGACTGGAGGCGAGGCGAAAGAAAGCCTCCCCCCCCATTACCCCAAGCCACCAGCAATCCCACCGTCAAGCTGGCGCCACCAAAAAGACCGCCCATCCAAACTGCCTTCTTCAGCAGGGCCAAGGGGTTGGTGCCTGAACCCCCTGCCGCCAAACACCACCCCGGCAAAAGAAAAGACCACCAGAGCAGGCTGATGAATCCCCCGTCGCCAGAACTCATCGCCACCCCCGTCCCCAGTCCGGCCAACCATGCGGCCTCATACGGGATTTCTACTTTGGCCCCAGTGTTCAAGCTCTGCCAAAGCAGACTGAAAGCCAAGACTTGGAGAAAAATTCCTCCCATTAAAAAAGGGTAGTTGGAGAGAGCCGTTCCAAAAAAAAGGACTGCCGGCACCATCAGAAAGGGTGCCAAAAGCCAGAGGCCTGGGGGTTTGGGGGAGTAACGATGGAAGATCCATAATCCCAACAGCAAAAAAGAAGATAAAAAAAAGCCATTGCAAAGCCGCAAGAAGAACAACGCGTGCCCGGAATCTAACTGGAGGAGCGGTTGCCTCATCATCAGCCAAACTGTATTGCTCAAGGGGGATCGAGATTGATGAATGATTCCATTGTGGACCGATAAGCCCTGAACCAGCGGTGCCTCCAGGTCGGTAGCGGAAAATTTTTCAAAAACCCTGAATTTGATTCTTTCAAAGTGGGTTCGCTGCGCGAGTAAGGTGACTTTTTGTTGATTGTCCGGCAGCTTGCCAAGGGCGGTAGCCGTCAAGAGATGACTGGCTTCGTCCGGTGCCTGTAGAGGGGGAATGATCACGGCATAGCAAAACGCCAAACCTGCGAAAATACTCCCTGCGGAGAGTGGCCATGCAATCGGATGCAACGTGTTGACGGCTGTGCCCAAACTTCGGACCAGAAAAAAGCAGCCCCCCCCCCAGAGAAAAACAGAAGCCAGAATCAGGCCGACCAGGGTTTTTGTCTCGAGTCCCCACAGGTGGGCAAGGAGGGCGATTTTGGAGATCTTGAGCGAGCAATCTTTATCAGGCTCCATCCAGCCCGATATGCTTCCCACGCCGACTGGACCGGAAGGATGTTTGCATGGGCCATAAAGCTGCCGCGAAACCGGCTCTTTGTCCGCGTAGACAGCCTTAAGATGAATTCTCGCATCAGTCGCACTCCGAAAAGAAAGGCGGGCGATGGCGCCCCCAACATCGCGCATGCTGGAAAAATCCGATGTTTTGGTTTCTGATGCCCGGTCGAATACCAGAAAGCTTGAGTTTTTTTCCTGGGATCTTGCCTGGAAAATCAAGGATCGGGCGAAACCCGCAGGGAACTCCAGTTGAAACGTGGCGGCTTGCACACTTTGGACTTCCTCCGGGTTGGCCAATTCAATTCCGATTTGGGCGGCATGAAAAAAACGATTCACCCCATCGGTCTGCAGCTCGTAGCTCTGTTCCCACTCCTCACCCAACCGAACCACTTGGGAGGGTGAAATGGTCACATTACGATCAGCCCCAAAGTTGACATCGGGGATAACCGGGTCGTAAAAAAAACTCTGCCGCCGGGGCTCGGCACTCGGCTGAAATAGGGCCACCCACAGGGGAACGAATCCCAACAGAGGGGGAAAAAACCACCATCGGGTGAAAAGCTTCATTTCTGATTAACTTATGCTAGAAGAAACTCATATTGAAGGCTTGGATTTTGCTTGGGCAATATTTTCGGGTGCGGCAACTTGGCTGCCGCACATGGCCAACTTGGGCAGTAGCCTGCTTCCTTGTATCTCTTGCCCTCCCCCTTCTCTTGGGTGGATGCTCCCGGAGGGGGGCATCGGGGAAAGCGGCTGGAGTGGGGTATGTCGATGGCCTAACCCTCGCTGAGGGAAAATATCTTTCCGGCGGCGGCTGGGTCGTCGGATCGGAAGTTCGCTCGGGGATCAAAAGGCTTCGTTTTTACGCCAGCCGCGACGGCGCCAAACCCTTCGAGATTTATGAGGACACGCCGATCCGCGTGCCCCGCCCCGACGTGATTCAAGTCCTGACCAGACCTGGAGTCGAAAAAACTCTTCCGGGCTGGGCATTGCCCCTGAGCCGTCTTTACCAAAAACTTCCCCGGGGAATGTATGAAATTTCAGTGAAAGCAGTCATGAGCGACGGCGAGGCAATTGATCTCGCTTTCTCCAGCCCAGGTTCCCAAAAAGTAACGGTACGACAATAAGCTTAAGCTATTTCCCCTCATCCAAAATTATGCCATCACCTACCAACGCCTGACCCCCGGTTACCCCTGCGTTATGGTTAACATTTATCCTCACCAACGCCCCTGATTCCTTTCTCCCGCCTCTAATCTTCGCAGTAAAAAGATGCCAGATCGGAGAATGGGGTCGGAATTCAACTTCAACTAACCTTCAGCCACCGACTACAGACAACCGACCACTGGTTTCCGCCCCACCGATTGTTAAAGCTTCCGTTAAGGTTAACGTGAATTTTCACGAGTCACCCCTATCTCTTAACTTCTATTTGCTAACTCCTTACCAATCCTAATCTTCATCCTGCCCCTTAATCCTCTTGGCTCGGCTAGCCGAGCCAAGGCGTGTACTCGGGAATCAGCTCCTTGATCTTCTGCTTCGCCCGCGAGGTGTTTCCTTTGGCCGACTCCTCAATAATTGTACGGATGGATGCATCGATCTCATCTTTTTTCGGCATACCGTAGCCCGAGGGCTTCAACCGCCAGATCTTGGGATGTTCGGTTTTATCCGTGACCTCCTCGTTGTGACTGAGCTCCTCATACAACTTTTCTCCCGGCCTTAACCCTGTGTAGCGAATCTCAATCTCCCGACCTGGCTCAAATCCACTCAACTCAATCAACTGCCTCGCCATCTCCTCAATCTTTACCGGTTCGCCCATATCTAACACAAATATGTCTCCTCCCTGACCCAACCTACCCGCCGTCAATACCAAGCCTACTGCTTCGGCTACGCTCATAAAATAGCGCGTTACTTCGGGATGAGTCACCGTTACAGGCCCCCCAGCGGCGATCTGTCGACGGAATGTTGGAATCACGCTTCCCGACGACCCCAGAACATTTCCAAAGCGAACGGAACTGATCTTCATGGAAGGATGATCTTTATGCAGGATCTGAAGACCGATCTCCGCCATTCGTTTGCTAGCCCCCATCACATTGGTCGGATTGATTGCCTTATCGGTCGAAATCATGACAAAATCATTCACCCCATGTTGAGCCGCTACCTCCGCCAACAGGATCGTTTTGAGGGAGTTGTTGGTGAACGCTTCTCCCACCTGCTGCTCCATCAAGGGAACGTGTTTATGGGCTGCGGCATGAAAGATTATGTCAGGTTTTTGTTGCCCGAGGATCGTTTGAATACGAACCAAGTCACCAACGTCGGCCACGATCGGCATCACTTCACTCCCTGCGCCGTCCTCCTTGAGCTCCTGCTCGATGGCGAAGAGAGATGGCTCGCTTCGCTCGATGAGGATGAGGAGTCGCGGATGACACGCCCAGATTTGCCGTGCCAACTCCGCTCCAATCGTGCCCCCAGCTCCAGTCACGAGTACTTTCTTCCCTTGAATCCACTTCTGGCTTGCGGGCGCCTCGATTACCACCGATTCCCGTGCGAGTAAGTCCTCGAACTCCACCGGTTTAATTCGGTCAAGATGGAGGTGGCCATTCACTACGTGGTGCAAAGTAGGAATCGTCCGGACAGGAATGTGTAAACGCCGGCACTGGACCACCACAGCCCGTGTCCTGACGGGGTCAGCCATGGGCATGGCAAGAATCACCTCATCAAGATTTAACTCAGCTGCCCCTTTACGTAGGCTAGTTAAGTCGCCCAAAATTGGCACCCCGTGGATTCTGGTTTGCGCCTTTCGCTTGTCGTCGTCGAAGAGTGCGCACACTTGCATTCCAAGATTAGGTCGAGCCATCAGTTCCTCTACCAAGGCTGCCCCTGCCGAGCCCGCTCCATAGACCGCTAGCCTTTTTTTAGCTCTGCCTAAGGGGACTTTTTCCTGGAATCGTTCCCGCAAAATGCGGATGCAAAGTCGCGCCCCGATCAGTCCAACGGTGGCAAAAACAAAATTGATCACCACCACTCCTCGGGGTGGAGTGAGAATCCCTAGATTGAGATAGTTGGTGGCAAGCAAGCCCACATTAGCCAAAGAGGTTGCAACAACAATTTTTTGCGCATCGGGCAACCCAAAGTAGGAAAGAAGAGATCGGAACTGTCCAAAGATCCAGAGGAGGGAGAGGGTCAAGCCCAAGCTCATCACTAATCCTAACTTAAACCGATCCATGTACGGTGCTGGGTAAAAGTCGAACCTCAACTGAAAGGCCGCATAAAGGGATACCGCCAAAACTGCCGAATAAAGCAGTTGCAGGATGATTACCCGCGTAAGTTTATTCCAAAACATCATGTGTGTAATATTCGTCACTTTATGACAATTAAGCAAGAAAAGCGTAAATCATTGTGTTTAGTCCTCCAATGCAATAAGCCTTTGCCCTGCAACCGTTAACAGCTTTTTGCTTTTATCTTCTCAAACACCAAATCCACCCTTCACCCTCTCCATTTCACGCCACGCGTCCGTGCCCGGCGATCGCGGAAAAAATTCAGTATCTAAAATTATTTAGCGGTCCTCTTCTCTACCCGTCTACCCATCTTCTCCAACACACCCCATCTCCTAATGCGCCACCCCTTCTTTCCGTATCACTTTAATCCCTCGAGTTCACTACCTCTGCTATTTTCTTTGCACACCTCCGCATCGATTCTTCGTCAATGGTGTGATGGACAAGGAACGCAAGACTACCCTCCCCTAAAGCCCTTGCCAATGGCAAGGGTTTTGCAGGAGCAATTCCCTGATCCGTAAAAAGCGGTTCGCAATAGATTTCCGGACACGGACCAACATTAGAAAAAAGGCCTGCCTTCTCCAGTGAGGCAAGAATTCGATCGCGGACAACTACCCCTCCCTCTTCGTACGCCATGCATCGATAGTGGGCGTGCCCTTTGGGCGTTAGCGGCACCCTTAATCCCCTTACCTCACGAAGCGCTTCCTGCATAATCTTGGAGTTTCGAGTTCGTCGTGCCAGCCAATCGTCGAGCTTTCTCAGCTGACACAGCCCAATCGCCGCCTGCATCTCTGTCATGCGTAAATTCGTCCCCTCATGGTGCACCAACCAGCGGAAGCCAGGACTGTTATTCTTAGAATGCGCCAGGTCGTAATTTTTTCCGTGCTGAGCGAATTGCCACGCTTTTTTCCATAACTCCTTATCGGGAGTGCATAACATCCCCCCTTCACCTCCTGTCGTCATAATTTTATCTTGGCAGAAACTCCAGCTGGAAAATATTCCCCAAGTACCCACCCTTTTTCCTCCAATCGATGCTCCGTGTGCTTGGGCGCAATCTTCAATAATATGGACCCCATGCTGATTACCCCATGCGCTGATGGCGGGCATGTCGCACGGCCAACCGGCAAGATGAACGGGAATGCAAGCCTTGGTCCGCGGGGTGCGTACCGCCTCTATGCTGGCCACAGTTATGTTGCCGCTCTCTTTATCAATATCAGCAAATACAGGCTTGGCGCCGGCGACCACAACACACATGGCGCTGGCGACATAACTTCGGGAAGCGACAATGACCTCGTCGCCTTCGCCGATTCCAAGAACCCGGAGCGCCGCTTCAAGCGTGAGCGACCCATTCGCCATCGCCAACGAGTGGATCCCATTATGGTAATCACTCCAAGCATGTTCGAATAATTTGCACTGATCTCCTGTCCAATAATTCACGCGACCAGAACTCAAAACTGCCTCAACGGCGGCGAGTTCATCGTCTTCAAAAATGGGCCAAGAGGGGAGGGTATGCATTATCAATTCGAAAGAGCGGATGGCAGCAATTGGGTCGTCTTACCAAACATGTTTAATTGGTAGGTTCATAAAGGAGGTCAGTCGAGCACCTCGGGGTGAGATGTGAAGATGTGGGTTGTTCCGGGCGGTGTTAATTGCTCAAGAATGGTCTTAGTAACAAGCGTGCATCTAATTCCGTTTGTTATTTTCCAGGCTCCCTCATAAGGGGGGAAAAAGAAGGCGCGAGCCTTGCGCTCAACATCGTCACCAGCTTTGACTTCCTTGGATGCCTCCATCTCCTGTCTTGAGATATATCGACCCCCAATATTTGGCGTTGTTGGCAAAATGCGGGAAGACATAATCGCTCGTTGGAGCACCTCAGTTATCTGAGTTTTCATATAGCGAAGCGTCAGCTGCTCTAGACTTTGCGCCGTCGTAGTTTGTCGGCAAATTGGAAAGGTATGCACGTCAATAATTGGTCCAGTGTCAATCGACGAGTCGCAGTAGTGAGCAGTACATGCCCACTCTTCGAGTGAATCAAGAATTGCGAAGTTGTAACCACCGCACCCTTTATAAGCCGGTAGTGGTGCTGGGTGAAAGTTGATCATTCCTCGCGACGCACCAGGCAATAACATTGAACCTGAAAACTTGCGCCAATACAGAATTGATACACCAAGGTCCGGTGCGAGCACTCCTGTGACGAGTTGTTCCTTTGCAGCCTCGTATTCAATGACTTTAATTCCAAGTTGCACAGCCGCACGCGTTGTTGGTGACCCCTCAAGATGTGAATCTGTGACAACTCCAAGCACCTCTACGCACGGGTTCGCAACAAGCCACCGCAAGGTTTCGGCGGTTATTAACTTGCGACCAAAGAGAAGAATTTTGACGAGATTACTCATGGTTTGCATTAGGTTTTGATGCAGATCCTAAAAATCGAGGAGCTGTCGCATGCCCCGGTGCGGAGATATCTCTGCGCGCCACCACTTGCCATGCGGTCATCAAAAGAATTTTCATGTCTAAGAGGAAACTACGGTTATCCACATACCAAACATCTAGCCGAAATTTCTCTTCCCAAGATATAGCGTTGCGCCCATGGACCTGCGCCCAGCCAGTAATCCCAGGCCTAACCTCCATCCGCCGTGCCTGCTCAGAGGTATAAAGTGGTAGGTACTCCATCAACAGCGGTCTGGGCCCAATCAGGCTCATCTCTCCAACCAGCACATTCCAAAGCTGTGGCAGCTCATCCAAACTTGTCTTCCTTAGTCCTCTCCCAAGTAGGGTCAGCCGTTGAGCATCCGTATCCGAATTTCCACCAGAGTAAATCATCGTGCGAAATTTGAGTAGGGCAAACGGCTTCCCCCTTAATCCCGGGCGAATTTGTCGGAACAGGATGGGCCATCCCATAAAGAACAGAACCATGAACGAGAGAAAGAATGCAAGTGGCAAGCAACTCAATATTAGAGCGAAGGACATAAGAATGTCTGCCACTCTTTTCATGAGGCCACCGTTCTGTTTGAAACGATCGAAGAATAAAAGCTCATCACATGCGCAGTCATTTTCTCCATGGAAAAGCTTTGCAAGGCTCTCTCTCTCGCATTGCTCCCGAGCCGTTGCCGAAGCTCCGCATTTAGTCCGAGCTGTAGCATCACGGAAATCAATCCATCCACATCCCCCGCCTCGTGAAACAATCCTGTTTTACCATCTACCACCGCGTCCGTGAGCCCATAAATACGGGCCGTGACCGCTGGAATACCGCATGCGGCGGCCTCGATTACACTAGAGCCAAACCCCTCCCGATGGCTCGGAAGGACAATGACATCCGACGCCGCTAAATAAAGCTCTGGTGATGAAGTATGCCCGACCATGATAGTTTTTGTGATTGCTGGTGACGCCTGAATAAGACTTCCGAGATTTTCCTCGTCAGGGCCGACAAGTAGCAGCCACATGCTTGAGTTTGTTTTTGCAATCTTCTCGAAAGCGGCAAGAAGCTCGGGGATACCCTTGTCACGTTTCAGTCGTCCGACATACACAAACACCATGTCTTGGTCTGGGATTTTGTACTGCTCCCTAAACTTCCGCCGGGCTTCTGGATTCGGACGAAACCGGAGCGTATTTACTCCGCTAATCGATCCATCCCCAAGGACGCAAGATTTTTGCTTACTGAGAACACCATTCTCAATGAGAAACTTTCTCTGCGAGCAACTATCCACCAGCACATGAGTGGCAAAACCCGCTATCAGCTTATCTAGAAAACGAAGCACCGCCCGGGCTACCCCCGACTTGGTCGCCCACACCTGGCCGGTAAACGTATGCACCCGCACAGGGACACGGGCAAAAAACGCGGCTCCCATACCAAGGAGTCCGGCTTTGGGAGTAATCGAATGGACAATTTGAAAACGCTCCCGTAAAAAGATTAAAAGTAGGCTACACAATGCGTGCACGTCAGCCAATAGGCACACCTGTCGCTTCAATGGAACTCCCGTAAAACGGACGTGGATATTCAGTTTCTTTAAGAAATCTCCATCAGGTGCGTTTGCAACCACAGACGTCTCATATAGAACGTTCATGGCCCGGATCTGGTCTTGCAGGAATGCCTCTATGGTCATCGGAGAGGAGACGACGATGCACGCCTTTGTTTTCATCGCTTTAGTTTCGCCGTCCTGCTTGCCGAATCTGATAAAAAATCCGTCCATAGAACTCGCGGATGGCAAGTTCGGTCTGGCTCAGGGCGTTTGCAGATGGCAGAAAGTCCAAAATAGTGATTTGCCTTTCCGATGTGACAAGAAAATCAACAGGGTAAGCCACGACCCGGAATCCGTTAGACTCGAATTGAGCCTTCGCCCTTAACATGTGAAAAGCCGAAGTGACGAGCAAGATACTCTGCATTTTCTTCTTTCCTTCGGGCCTGACGTGAGATCGATCGGCAAGAAGGCGTGCGACGGCTTCAGCCTCCTCGGCTGTATTATAAACTTTTCCGGTGGTCACCACCGCTTCGGCTGGCACCCCATAACGGCGAGCAAACCCGACGAGGATCTCCCCTTCGGACGGAGCAGAGGGCTCCCAGGGTGCTGCTCCACCTGTGAAAACCAAGAGTGGTGCCTTGCCGGCCTGGTACAAATCGATTCCTCCGAAAAATCGGTCGGCATCCGTCCATTCACTAATCTTTGACGTTCCAGGGGCAACAATTCTTCCCCCACTCAAAACCACGATGGCATCGCCGGATGGGGCGGACTGAGGAAGGCTCCTGATAGCATCTCCCTCGATCAACTTAAGCGCCTCCCTTCCAACCAGCGGGATGCTTCCAGCATAAAGCACACCCAAGGCGACCATAAAGAAGACTCGTCGACGGAATACCAATCCTGCCATGAGGAGAATCAGCGTCACTCCGACTGGAAGAAGTAACAATGGTGCTGTTTTGCTTAGGTAAATCATCCTCATTTACCTCGAGCCGACAATCCCGAAATTGCCCCCTTCCGCAACAATTTCACATGGATCACGGTAAACATTATGGGACGCTCAAGATCGCTCAAAGTGAAGCCCTGACCACATCCTCAATTCCATCTGGCATTGGTTTGGCAAAAGAGAATCCGAGCTCGTGGATAATCCGATCTGATGAATATCGTGATCTGTTGGTAAGCGATGCCAGTCGACTGCTGTTGAGCGGCAGTCGCATGTGACCTTCCAGAGCTCTAATCACAAGTCGCAATGGTAATGCGGGAATCCGCAGACGAGGCGATCGAACACCAACAAGCGAAGCGATGCGTTCAATCAACACCTCCCACGTGCAGTCGCTGGATAAGTTATAAACACCTCTCATTGGGGGTTTTGGGCATTCAACAAGTGCGCGGACAACATCTTCGACGTGAACATACGTCGCAATCGCACCGCGTGGGCCAATAAAAAAATAACGGCCACGACTTACCGCCTTTACCAACGCGAAAAACGACCCGTTCTTCATACCCACACCGATAATATTCGATGGACGTAAAATAACGTGCTCCATTTTTGATCGCCGACAGGCCTCGTCGACGAGCCGATCCGAAGCCAGTTTTGTTCTCTCGTATTCGTTAGCAGGTTTGGGTGTCGTTCCCTCTTTGACTATGAGACTTCTTGGCGGACCATATACCCCTACACTGCTCAATTGGATCCAGCTCCGAACACCAGCTCTCTTCGCTGCTGTAAGTAGATTCGCAGTACCTTGAATATTTACTGCCTGCATTTGCGCGGAGTTAGTTAACTCAGCTGCTAGGTGATACAGGGTATCCACCCCGTTCAGGAAAGCAGGGTCGATCGGATGGCGAAAGTCACCTTGGTACCACCTTGCACCTTGAAACGTACTTGTAGTATCAACAGGCCGTCGACTCAGTACTCTCACTTCATTACCCCCCTCAAGGAGAGTCCTCACAAGAGGTCTTCCGACAAAGCCCGTACCTCCTGTGATGGCTACTTTTAGCGAAGGACTGTTAGGCATTTAAGAGTGAGCATTATTTCTGCTAGTTTCGCTCCTTCATCCGCAAGCCGACAACAAGGCCTTCAAAAAGTCCCAGAAGTGGTTTGAATGTGCTGTACCGTATGGAAGAAGCACAGGTTGCCAAACCAATTCCCAAAAGAAGCCATGCTAACCAGAAAGTGTCCCGTGAATCCCTGCGGTGTTTTTTGTAAAAGTTGATAAACTCCCTGACCTTGCGAGATTCGCGCCGGCCGAAAGAGTCGCGCCCAGCGGGGGCAAAGTTGTGCGCCAACCGCGCCCGCGGATTGATGTAAAGGCAAGGCCCGAATTCACGCTGCACCCGCATGGAAAAGTCGATGTCCTCGAGCATGTGAAAGCCACTGGCGAGGTCGAATGACACGCGTCCAAACACTTCCTTCCGCCACGCTGACAAGCCACCAGAGAGGGCGGGGGATCGGATCAAAATGGATAGGAACACATCGGCATTCCGCCGTGCTAAATACGCGTACAAGCGCGGTCGTGGGTCTTCGAAAATGCCGCAATGGAAAAATTCGTGAA
>Ga0214921_10001824_pt1 | contig 35636 bp, 35 predicted proteins | sample LL1505_MetaG_FD_177992 | JGI IMG/M metagenome (GOLD analysis project Ga0214921, IMG submission 177992) | Freshwater microbial communities from Lake Lanier, Atlanta, Georgia, United States - LL-1505 | ecosystem: Environmental > Aquatic > Freshwater > Lake | place: USA: Georgia | collected... | reverse complement strand
CGGTGGCGCTATCACCGGAATCAAATTTCGGTTGCCTTTCACTGTAATGTGGTGGGGGGTTAAGCCCGGCACATTTTTAAGCTTGTTGTCCACAAAGTTTTGGGCGCATTGCTGAATTTCGGCCAAGTTGACGGCGCCAGAGCCATCGGTGTCTTGGGCTTGGCCCAGCAAGCAATCGCGAAGGCCTTGGGTGGCAAGCCCACCTTTGCCGGGTTCGTCAAAACTGACCTCGTCGGGCCTGGAAGATGTGATGTGCACCACGTTTTCTTGCAATGCGCCTAAACGGGTGGTTTCATTGACAAAACCTCGGGTACGCATGTTGGAGGGCTGGCTGCACATATTGGCAGACGCATCCGCCTTTAAAAAAAACTTAGGTTTAAAAAGGTTGACGCTGGCGGATCTGGTGTCGAAGGCGTTGGCAACGCCGCCAGAGTGGCAGGCATCCATGAGGGTGATGAGCTTGTCAGCGTTTTGGTGCAGCTGTTGGCTGGCACTGGCCAATTCCTTGTTGGTAATGGTTTGGCCCTCGTAGGTCAAAAGCCCTTCAATGCACCCTCCCGAGGCGGGGTCTGGATAGCGTGTGCCGTGCCCAGAAAAATACACAAATGCCCGCGCGCCGGGTTGGGTGTTGCTGCCCAACTCCTTAAGGGTTTTCAGAATGTTTTCTTTAGTGGCTTGGGCATTGACAAGGGTTTTGATGTTCTTTTCAGGAATGCCCATAGCGGCTGCAATACGTTGGGCGCTGGTCATGTCGTAGGTCACCCCGCTAAGGGATGGAACGCCTGAGTAGCCGTATTCGCCAATGCCGATGATCAGCGCAGTGCGGTTGTTGGCCGCGTTGTCTTGAGAAAAAGCGGGCAGCGTCAGTCCCAAAGCAGCCGCAATGAAACAGGCTGCAAACCAATCCCTCTTGGCCCTCGTAAGTCCGTGGGTCATGGTTGACGCTTGATGAATTGCAGCTTGGCCACCACCAACTCACCTGAGGCGTTGCGTTCCAAAGCAATGGCAGCGTCGCGGCCCTTGACGGTTTCAAATATTTTGTCGGAGTTGATGACGGCCAGGTTTTTGATCACGGTGAACAAACTGCCCACCAGGCTGATCAGCGCCAGGGGGTCGCGCGGTGCGATTTCGTTGGGGGGTGGCACGACACGCACCACACCTCCATTTTTTTCAACGGCTGAAAGCCACTTTTGCAGGCGTTCGGGCATGTTATTGGGCCCCACACGATCGTAAAACACCACATCCACAGCCTCTAGTGGCGAGCCCACGGAGCTGGCCAGCTCACGGTCGAACTTGGAAATGTCAATAAAGCTGACTTGAGCTTTGGGAGTGATGGGGTCTGAGCTGTTGACGGGGGTGGTGTTGCAGGCCACAAGCGCCAAAGCCGTAGACAGCATGCTGATAAGGAGGTGTGTTTTCATCGTTTATTGATTCCCACGGTTTGGTTCGAGTCAAGTTTGACTGCAACCAAACGTGATTGTGCCTAAACGTGAAGTCTATGCAAAAGAGGGGGGGTGGAGGGTGGTGCCCGGGGTCGGACTCGAACCGACACGCCTTGCGGCGGGGGATTTTGAGTCCCCTACGTCTACCAATTTCATCACCCGGGCAGAGCAAGAAAGGGGTGGATTATGGCACAGTCAGTTGGCCTCAAACAGGTTCAATTGAGGGACTGATGGATGCTGTAAATCCTGGGTTGGAAACCCTAATAGTGCTAGACCAATTAAGCGATTTCGCCAGCGTACTCACCTCGAGCGGGGTAGTCTTTTTGAATGGCAAAGTCCACCGCGGCAAGCAGGTCGCTGAATGAAGGTCGCGCAAACGGCATGGTTTGTGTTGAACCGTAATACAGCGTTTGGTCGGGCTTGATCAGGAAGACGCCGGGTTCGCTGAAAAGGGAGGGCTCCTCCAAACCAATGGAGGTTTTGCCCTTGGAGGCACTGATGTACAAACCCCACTGCCGGGCCATAGCCAAATCTAGCCCATAAGCAAACTCCACACGATGGGCCTGTACCTTCTCGGCCATGGCATTGCCTCGAGAGGCGTCATCACTGCTGATGGCGATCAAGCGAACCCCGCGCTGTTGAAAGTCTTCACCCAAACGTTCAAGCTCAAGTAGGTATTTGGCGCAAATGGGGCAATGCAGCCCGCGGTAGAAGACCAGCAAGTCAAACCGTTCACCTGCACCTTGACCGCTTTTGTAGCGGCCACCCGCAGTTAATGGAAGGTCTAAAGAAGGTACCGCTTGGCGGGGCATCAGAGAAGTAGGATTCATGGTAAAAATTTGAGAAAGATTTGAGTGTGATTTAGGCTATGTGCATTGTTTGGAAATACACAAAACGCAAAATGGCTTCAAACAATTTAACAGAGAATTGTGAGCTTTTGCAAAAGGGATGGACTAGCCTGTTGATTTTTAAAAGAAAACGTACTTTTGGTTTCAAAGGGGCTCTCTCACCACTCTGTTGGGTATCCTTTAACCCAAATGTTCTAGAACTTTCATCACATCTGACGACGCGAGGCAACCTGTCAATGAACTTAAAAACCTTAGCACTTGCAGGCCTGCTCATGACAAGCAGCGCCCAAGCTCAAATACTAGACGCGATTACAGGTCATGCAAAAGATATCAAAGCACGTTTTACAAAGGACGCTTTCATCAATGGTGTGACACTGAAGCAAGGAAACATTGATACGACGGCAAAAGGGCAAGATGCCATTCACAACTCATCTGGAACGTGGTTGCTTATCCGCGTGGGTAAGGATCTTTACTTGCAATCTGAAGTCAATTTCAAATCCAGCCCCGGGCCCGACTACCATGTCTACATCAGCAAATTTCCAGCCATAAAGGACAACCCTGAATTCGATGGCAAGCAAGTCGAAGTGAGCCGGCTTTTAAAGCCCAACGGTGCTGCGTACTACAAACTCACAACATCCGACGCTGAAGATGCCAAGAGCGTTTTGATTTGGTGCAAACAATTCAAAGAGTACATTGGATCTGCAGACCTGATTGCGATTGATCCTCTTTAGAAGTACATGCTCCCGAGGATGCCTGAGCGCTGAAATTCACAGGCCGTGCGAATCCCCTCCGAACTCGCTTACAGCAGTTGGGATGTCGAACTGGTCAAACTGATCGCCCAATGAATCCCACTCGCCCTCAGGCATGATCTGATTTTTTTGAATGGACCCTGAACATGGCCGAAAGCATTCACAGCACCGACACCATCGATGGTCGTGGTTATCCGCTTTGCTTCAAAACCAAAGCCGGTACAAACCGGCCCAACGCGCTGCAATGTGGCGACGCTGACGATCTGTATGTCACCCAGGCTCGTGCCATGGGGGGGCATCAGAAAGAGGCAGTGGTCACCGAGGGAGCTTCAGGTTCCGGTTGGCGCATGGTCAGTGACGAAGGCCCCGCGCTCAAGGGCACCGACTTGGCCCCCTTTCCGCTGGGCTACATGTCGGCCGGTCTGCAAGCCGACCTGTTGCAGCGCATCACCCAACTGGCCCCCGGTCAAGGCATCGAATGGCAAGGCCTGTCCTGTGGACTGGAAAACGATTACAGGTTCGAGGGTTCTTTTTTCAAAGGCACCGGTGTCGGGCACGCATACCCCCCGCGCCTGCAGGTTCAGTTGCAAAGTTCTGCTCCCGCACATCGGGTCCAGCAGCTATTGCGACAGGCATTAGCGGCTTCACCCCTGTGGGCGGCTTGGACCACGTCTTTGCACAACACCTTTGCCCTGTATTCCAATGGCCGCCGGGTGACCCTGAGTGATTTGGCACCCAGTCCGGTCTCAGCCGATGACCCGTTCAAAGCCTGGCCGCAAGCGCCCACCCCGCTCAACCCAGCCGATGGGCTCAATGACATCGTCAGCAAAGCGCAGCCCGTGGCGGTCAAGAACCCCACACTGCCTTCTGGGTGGGACGCTGGCCGGGTCGATATTCCGATCCATGGCCGCTGTGAATCGGCCCACGGCATCGGACATAGCGTGACCTGGGCCAACCGCCTGGGGGGCTCGGCCTTTGCGATCACCAGCGACGACCGACCCACCGGTGATCAGGCCCCCAGCGCCTTGGCGCATGCCTTTGCCGGCATCGCCTTTTGCTTCATGACGCAATTGCTGCGCTATGTGGAGCACCATCACATGAAAGTCAGGGCCTTGCGTTTGGTCCAACTCAGCCCCTGTCGGATCGCCTCGGGGGTAGCCGCGGCCCAGCCGCTGGACACCCACGTGTTTGTCCACACCGAGGAAAGCGACGAGGTGATGGAGCGCTTGGTACAGATGTCGGCTCGCACCTGCTACCTTCACGCGGCATTGGGTGCGACTTTGACGCCAGAAGTGACGCTGCTTCTAAACGGACAGTCCGTGACGGTTTAGTCGATGGACCCATACGGAGAACCATAAGATGCAGATCAAAGCGGTCGTGTTTGACGCCTATGGCACCTTGTTTGATGTCTATTCCATACAGGTTTTGGCGGACGCGCTTTTTCCTGGCAAAGGGGCTGAGATTGCATGGCGGTGGCGTGACAAACAAATCGAATACACGCGGGTAATCACGCAGTCAGACCCACACAACGTCACAGGGAGTCGACACTTTCGACCGTTTTGGGAGTTGACTCGCCTGTCACTGGAGTACACGCTGGATCGACTGAAGCTGGATCGTCAATCGGGGCAAGTAGATCATTTGATGGCGCAGTACTCGCACCTTAGCCCATTTCCTGAAAACTTGGGCGTACTGAAAAAAATCAAAGCCCAAGGACGGACCACGGCCATTCTCTCTAACGGCAGCTCCGATATGCTGGCCAGCGCAGTCAGTGGCGCTGGCATCGAGGGTGTTTTAGACCATGTCATCTCGGTGGACTCGATTCGCCTCTTCAAGACGGCACCGGAAACCTACGCCCTGGTGCAAAAAACCATCCCCGTTTCCCCTGAGGAAGTGCTGTTCGTGTCGAGCAATGCCTGGGATGCCTTGGGAGCCACATGGTTTGGCTTCAAGACGCATTGGGTCAATCGACAAGAATTGCCGTTTGAAGCCCTCACCCCGCGCCCCCATTTTTCAGGCTCGGATCTGAACTCGGTCTTGATCTCTTTAGACCGATGCGATAAGAACAGTACCACTGTGAACTGAACGGCGTCGTTTGTACTCTGCGCCCCTTGCAAAAGGGGAGGAATACCGCCTCACGTCGTCAACCGGCGGTCGGGCTTTGATGCAAATTTCAGCATCATGTTTTCCCAAATTTTCGCCATGCCTAGTGGCTGGAAAATCATAAAAATAATCATCAATGCACCGAACACCATTTGTTCCATGGAGGATATTATGGTTGCATCCACTGCACCGTGAAATACTTTAGTTCCAACAATATTCAGCAGAACCGGTAACAATAAAATAAACGCGGTTCCAATAAATACCCCATTAATAGTACCCAAACCGCCCAAAATCACAATGAACAGTATCTGGAAAGAAAGCTTGATGCTGAAAGCGGCAGGCTCCAAAGATTGAAGATACGTGAAGGCAAACAGAGCGCCCGCTATGCCACAATAAAACGAGCTGATAGCAAAAGCTTGGAGCTTGGTCTTCAAGAGTGACACCCCCATGGACTCTGCAGCGATGTCCATATCTCGAACCGCCATCCATTTTCGGCCGGTGCTCCCCCTAGCTAAATTCATTGCAATTAGTGTGAGTACCGTGACAATACATAAGGTGAGTAAGTACATGGCCAGCGGTGATGTCAATGGTTTGTCGAAAATCACGATCGGCTGAGCAGTGATAATGCCAGAAGTGTCGTAATTCTTAAACCAGCCAAACTTGTCTATCCCCCACACGATAAAAAATTGCGAGGCGAGTGTGGATACCATTAAATAGATTCCCCGTACACGCAGGCTTGGCAGCCCAAACAAGATACCAAACGCTGAAGCAATAAAACCGGAAAGGATGAGCGCGACAAAGAATGGTATTCCTGGCACTCTTAAGATTAAATTAAAACAGGCAAATGCGCCGGCCGCCATGAAACCTGCTGCCCCGAGCGCTAATTGACCCGTGTATCCAATGATGATTTGTTGTCCCAGCCCTGCAAGTGCCAAACACAAGAAAGGGATTAAAATAGAAGTATACCAGTAGCTATTCGTAACAATATTTGGGACGATAGCGACAGCAACCACCATGACAACAAAGAAGTTAATAATATCTTGTTTGGTGAATGTCATAAAAATAGGTTTCATAAATCAAACCCTCCGGATGATCTTTTCGCCAAATAAGCCCTCAGGCCGGTAAAGCAGAAACAATATGGCCATTACATAAGGCGCCCACCCCTCGATGCCGCCACCTACCATGGGCCCTAAAAATACTTCGAGTATTTTCTCAGTGGCCCCGACGATCAGGCCCGCAATGAGCGCCCCGCTGATCGAGGAGAAACCCCCAATAATCAAAACGGGTAAGGCTTTTAGTGCCAAATCGACCAGGGCAAATTGAACACCCGCTCGAGCTCCCCACATCATACCTGCGACCAATGCGACCACCCCAGCCGCTGACCACACAAAAAACATAATGTTCTTAAGGGGTATTCCAATAGAACTTGCGGCACCCGGATCGTCTGCGACCGCTCGCAACCCCAGACCAACCTTGGTGTATCTAAATATCAAGGCAATTCCGGCAATCATCGTCAGGGCGACGACTGCAGCGACAAGATCAAGCGCGCTGATGAACAGCTTCAAATTATCAGCAACCCAAGGAATCGGGAAATCTTTGACTCCCAAATCCAGCTTTCTGACCTCAACACCCCAAATTGCCTGCGTAAAACCCTCAAGAAAAAACCCAAGACCGATAGTGGCCATCAGTACCGTTTCTTCGCTTTGATTTGTCAAAGGTCTCAAGATCAGCTTTTCGGTCAATAAGCCCAGCAGCATCATCAGTAAGATAGTTGCAACGAATGCCGCAACAAATGGCAGCCCCAATTCCATCAAGCCCACAAATGAAAGCACAGCGAAAAATACCATCGCACCTTGCGCGAAATTGAAGTTGGAGGAAGACTTATAGATAAGGACATATCCCAACGCTACCAGCGAATACATAGTTCCGGATAACATACCCGCAACAATAACCTCGAGTAAAAATAACAGTTGGTCAGTCATGGGAGGCCCCCAGATAAGCATCTATAACAGCTTGGCTGGATCGCACCTCATCCGGTACGCCGTCGCCGATAACTTTACCGTAGTCAAGAACGACCACCCTGTCCGATATATCCATCACAACGCCCATATCATGTTCGATCAAAACGATGGTCGTACCAATTTCGTCGTTTACCTTCAATATGAACCTGCACATTTCCCTTTTTTCTTCGACGTTCATGCCTGCCATAGGTTCATCGAGCATGAGAATGCTGGCTTCCGTCGCAAGGGCTCGCCCGAACTCAACCTTTTTTTGTAGCCCATAGGAGAGCTTGCCCACCGGCGCATCTTTTATATGCTCAATTTCCAGAAACTTGACGATCTCCTCACATTTCTCTTTGTTCTTCCTATCCTCTCTCATGGCTTTGGGGAGACCAAATCCCACTTCCCAGAAATTACTGGTTGTGTGGAGCGTCCTGCCCACTAATATATTATCCAAGACTGACATTCGCTTGAACAACGCTAGATTTTGAAATGTTCTGGAAACCCCGTTATTTGCCACCACGTTGGGACTAATATTGTCAAGTACTTGACCACTAAATAGTATCGAACCCTCCTGTGGTTTATAAATTCCATTAATGCAGTTTAAAAGTGAGCTTTTACCGGCGCCGTTCGGTCCAATAATGGCCCGGACCTCATGTTTTAAAACGTTGAATGAAATGTTGGTAATAGCCTTTACGCCTCCGAACCGCAAAGAGATGTTTTTCAGCTCCAAAACTGGATCACCGATTGGAAATGTTCTGCCTTCCGCCATTATGCGACCCCGCTCTTCTCGTTACGTTTATGGGCATCCTTAAAGTTAACTCGTCCGTCCTTTGAAATACCCAAGTACAGTTCCTTGACCTTATCGTCACTCAGCAGGTCAGTGGCTTTGCCTTCAAGCTTGATATAACCTGTTTCAAGTATGTATGCGTAGTCTGAGTTTTTGAGAGCAATATTGGTATTTTGCTCGGACAACAAAATACTCACACCCTCCTTGTTGTTCAATTCTTTGACAATATTGAATATTTCCGCCACCAGCTGTGGCGCCAAACCCATGGAGGGTTCGTCCAAGAGCAACATTTTAGGTTTTGCCATCATCGCCCGAGCAACGGCAACCATTTGCTGTTCACCGCCAGAGGTGTAACCAGCTTGACTTTTCCTTCTATCTTTTAGCCTTTTGAAGTAGCCATACATCCTTTCCAGTTCTTGATTCATCGTTGCTTTAGATAGTTTTCTCGAGTACGCTCCGGCGATGATATTTTCTTCTACAGTCAAGTGTCCGAAGCATCTCCTTCCCTCAAGCACATGCACTATTCCTACATGAACCAGATCGGTGGGCGTCTGTTTTTCAATGGCTGCACCGTTGTAATGAAGTGATCCCTTAGTGACCTTCCCCCCCTCCAAGCTCAACATATTGGATATTGATTTCAGGGTGGTGCTTTTTCCTGCGCCGTTTGCGCCCAGTAGAGCGACTATTTTTCCTCTTGGAACGTTAAGAGATACATCGTGCAAACCTAAGATTGCATTGTTGTATAACACTTCAATGCCTCTAATTTCCAATATGTTTTCAGAGTTGGCATTCATTAAAAAATCCTAAATTATTCTTTTCGAAGAATAAGCACAGCTTTTTGGTGTGGGCTTTTATAAAACACCTGTTTTGCACAGGACGCCTAAGCCTTAACTGAAAATGGCTAAAACGAGAGCCGATGAGAACAACAAACGGCGGAGGCAAACTCCGCCATTATCTTAATATTTATCGGGAAATGTAAAGTATTTTAAAGTACGCAATTTTATTTTCATCTCCAGTCAAGATCATATATTTGGATATGTCTGATCAGCAGAAGCGTTCAACATTTCTTGGGGACAATCTTATTTTCCTCCGCAAATTTAGCAGCAGACTCTTCAAGAATTTTTCGGATGAACGGTGTATCGAGAGAAACGGTGAAAGGTCTGACGGTATTGAATTTCTTACCGTCCCACTGCATCAACGCAAATTTGCCAGCGCCTTCATGGTTTGCGCATGTAAACGAAAAAGGAGCCAGCATACCTGGTACACCCAACTCGGCCAAGCGGGCTTCGGTCAGGTTGATCGCTTCATAGCCATCCCTGAATTCGGCGCCGGTGACTGCCTTACCGATCTTCTTGTGAATTCGTTGAGCGTTTCTCAAAGCCTCAACCCACATCATTGCAGCGCCCAATCCTCGGTTGTAGTACACCGTACCGACGCGGCTTGGATCACTCATATTTCCTTTGTTGGCGCCGTAGACTGTGTCCTTGATTTTTTGAACGAGCGGGTGGATTCCGGGGATGGCATTCATGACGACATAGGTGCCAATCGCTGCTTGGCCAGCAGGAAACATGTCTTCTTCAGCACCACCAAACGTCACGTACATCATGCGGTTTCGAGGGAAGTTGATCCGCGCAGCGTTGGTCATACCTGTTGAGTTCATCCCAGATCCGGCGCCCCAAAAGGTAACCCAATCCGGTTTTTCCTGCCTGATTTGAAGCCATTGGGATTGTTGTTCCAGGCCTGGAGATACGATTGCAATTTCTACTAATTTAATACCCCAGTCTGCAGCTATTTTTCTCATTGCTGGCAACGGCTCTCGCCCGAAGGCAGAGTCAATGTGAAGGTGCACAATTTTCTTGCCCTTCATGATTTTCATGGCTTCTTCTTCCGTCAAGCCCTCGCCTTTTACATTACCTTCTATTTCCGCCATGAATCGCAGCTTCACTGCAATTTGACTCCAATACGTGCTTGCCGCATTAAACACCCAGGGCCATACTCGACCGTCGGCGGCGTCTGATCTGCCATAACCATATTGCGCAAGGACAACGTTATCTGTGGCCATGCGGTTGATAACAGCATATGCCCCGGGTGTACCTAGGGTATCAAACACCACCATCTTTTGACCGTCTTTTGTCATGAGACGTTGATAGCACTCCACCGTTTTTACTGCGTTGTATTCTGTTTCGCACTCCTGCCAAGTCAACATTACCCCATTGACGCCACCAGTCATATTGATGTAGTTCATGTAGTCAATTTGGGCGCCGTAATAGCCTGTGCCCATGGCTGAAAATGGCCCAATCCGACTGCTTGGTATCGGGAAATACTGAGTTTCGGCGCTTAGCGCAAGCTGTGGAAGTCCCACTGTTAACCCCAACGCAATTGAGGTAGCCAAACAGAGCTTCTGGATATATTTTTTAATCATGACCATTTCCTTGTAGGGTATTGAGAAACCAAATGAATTCACAAGATCTTTCCATGTACATCCCCAAAGGGAATGATGGAACAAGTCCACAAAACGCTTTTGTAACTAGACCGACATAAATAGAAGAATCCATTCTGACGATTCATTTTTTTGAAGAACATGACTATCTAACAACTTTGCAAACGTGTTAATTCACGTTAGCGCAAACCCAAAAACTACTTTTAATCTAGCATGAAACAAAATGTGAAAGTAGTCCGCATTTACCCTAATCGAGCTGATGCTAGGATGGGGATTCAAGGGAGTCCCCCCGCCAAAAGGTGATCATGCGAGCCGCTGAAAACTTAGCACGACAAATGGACAACCTGCTGGAGGGTTAAAAGACTGACGCCTTGGCGTTCACTTCCTGCATGACCTGCAATGCCTCTTGTGGATTCAGATGCAAATCCTTCAAGAAGTGCAAATCAATGGCGTCCCTCTTGCTTGGGGTCGTAATCCGGGTTGCTGCGGGAACCCAAACTGCTGCAGGCGGCCAGCAGCAGGCAGATGAAACCGGCAAGAGGATCGGTGGTGAACCGTTTCATTGCGAACATTGCGCCAAGCCATCACGGATTGAGACCATCGGCGTGTAGCCCAGCACCGCCCTGGCGCGACCGATGTCCAATGAAAACGGGTAACCGATCAATCGCACCATCTCTCGCGTCAGCGGCGGATCGCCGGGTAACCAGCCTGTGGCCCAGAGCTTTTCCAAAGCACCGCCAAACAGCCACGCCACAGACGCGGGCACAGACAAACTCGGTGACTTGATGCCGCTGGCCTGCAGTCTCTGGCTCATGAAGTCGCGCAGCGTGACCTCCTCGTCATCGGTCACAAAGAATGCCCCGGTCACCTCGGACCAGAGCGCCAGCGAGATCGCTTGGCAAAGGTTTTGCACATGGCAGGTGGCATACGGGTACTGGCCCTGAGAGATCCAGGCGAATTGGCCTTTGCGTACCTGTTCACCCAAATCACCATCCACTGCATCGCCTGGCCCCCATATGAAAGGCGGTCGCAAGACCACGGTCTTGAATGAGTCTGAGTGGGCTGACAGCACCAGCGACTCTGCCATGGCCTTGGTGGCCGAGTACGGCAGACATCGCTCTTGGGTCAACGTGCTCGATTCGTCTGCATGGCGTATGGGGCCGGGTGCATGCATCACCACCGAAGCCGCACTCACATGCACTAATCTCCGCACACCACAGGCCTGAGCGGCATGGATGACCTGCTCGGTGAGCGTCACGTTGCTGGCGACAAAGTCGGCCCAAGGTCCCCACATCTTCAAGTGCGCTGCGATGTGAACGACGGCATCGCATCCCTTCATGGATTCTTGGAGAGCTAGCGAATTGTTGAAATCGAGAGGCATCGACACGGCACCCAGCGCACGCAGACGCTCGCATGCCTGCTCGCGCCGAGCAGGCGCGACGACTTCATGCTCATCAGCCAACAATCTTCGGACCGTGTGCCCCCCTACAAAACCGCTTCCACCTGTGACAAAGACTTTCATTGTGCCCTCGCTATAGCAACGCTATAAGTATAGCGATGCTATATTTCATGCGAAATGACCACACAACCAGACGGACTATCCGAGACCGCAGAACGCATCGTCCTCATCGCCTCACGGTGGATGGACGAAAACCCAGGCCAGTCACTGACCACCCGGAAGGTTTGCGAGTTGGCTAGCGTTACCGCGCCCACCCTTTACCACCACTTTGGTGACAAGCAAGGGCTGATGCAGGCCGTGGCCGAGAGCAAGATGCTGGCCTTTTTCTCGGGCAAGAAGCAGCAACCAGAAACAGACGATCCACGTGCCGATCTGTTGCGCGGCTGGGACCAATGGCTGGATTTCGCCCGCCAGAACCAGTCATTGATCGCTGCGCTGCAACAGTCACCCGAGATTAGCGCTCGCCTACGCGCTGGCGCTGAAGCGATCGCAGAAGGCAGACTCAAAAGACTGCAGAGTGTTCAAGCGCTAAGAACACCTCCGAAACAAGCTGCACAAGTCATCGTGGCTGCATCCAATGTTCTGGTCCAGTTGATCCAGCAAGGTATGCTTGAGGCACACGTCAGAGCCATCAATGAACAACTTCAAACAGCGGTCATGAAAACACTGACCGGTAAATAGTTGTAAGGCGCCTTGAATTTGAGTACCGAGAGAGTTTAGGGTTCGAATCCCCACCGATGCCAACCCGCATGGTTGCTGGGTTCCCGCAGAAGCTGCTGACTTTTTCAGGAAAGTACGGCGACGAGAGAGCTCCGAAATCTGCGTAAGTTGTTGTTCTTGTTAAGTTTTTCGAACTCGCTCAGTCAGGACCTGCTGAGCAGAACAGCGTCTCAATCTGCATCGTGGCCTTGGGTAGAGCCACTTTCTTCAATCGCTGGTCAGGAGCTGATGGAGAAAAATCCAATCAGATCAACAGCTTGCCGATGGGGATTGAAGAATTGAAACTTTGAAGAAAGTTTGCATGGCGGCCCAGAACATACTTCATCACAAACCGCCTAAGTTTTCCAAGGGCAAGCAAATCAAGCTCTTGGGGTCCATTCATACTTCTAATTGTTGAGCGGTAACTTGCAACGCATCCCTTATGTTTCCGATTTTTTAGACGCCGCTACAAGCATTAAAAAAATCATCACGTGGGAGCACAGCAAAAGTAACGTCATAGGTACTCCAGAAATGAAAAAAACCGCCGAGGTTTTGCCAAGGGCGGGTGGGTTTGCGGTCAAAGGTCAGCTTCAGGGGCTGACCCGGCTCTTCTTAGATTTCGAGATGCGTGATGCAACCTTAAAATTTCAACATCATCGCCACGCACGCGGTAAATGGCGATGTAGTTCTTGTGCAGGACCAACTCGCGCGTGCCGGGGACGCGACCAGCCCGGCCCATGCCAGGATGGGCCTGAAGTTTGGTCACAGCGGCCTGCAACTCCAGCATAAAGCTGGTGGCGCGGGTCGGGTTGTCTTTGGCGATGAAGCCAGCGATTTCATCAACAGACGCTAGCGCTGACTTGGTCCACTTGATCAACATGGATCAAGCGCCGTATTTGGCAAATACCGCTTTGACCTGCTTGTCGGTTGCGAATTCGCCTGCATCGGCCTCCTTGATGCCTTCGTGAATGTCACGGATCTGCCAAGATTCTATTTGCACATAGTGGGTCAGTGCAGCAATTGCCAGAAAGCTCTTGGTCCGGGCGGTCGCCTTGGCCAACTCTTCGATCTGGTTGTAAAGCGCCTCGGGCAGGCGTACGTTGATGGTTCTGGCGGTCATGGTGTAAAACTCATATGCATGTGTAATACAATGCATTATCCACTTCACAAATCCAAAGGTCAAGGTGATGTATGAAGATTTGAAAAAAGCTAGCTGGCGGAGAGGGAGGGATTCGAACCCTCGGTAGGGTCGCCCCTACGCCTGATTTCGAGTCAGGTACATTCGACCACTCTGCCACCTCTCCGCGGTACCTAGAGCATAGGATTCTACTGCCCAACCCCAAAGTTACTGATCGGCTGCGTCATGGAGTTGTTGCAACACCTGTCGAACTTCATCCAGGCTGGCGCCTAAGGCTGCCGGTAGTTCTAGTCCGGTGAAGGCTTGCGGCTGTTGTTGAAGTTTTTTAACGACTTTCCCCGCCTCTTGAGGTGACACATACCCTGGGCTTTGCAGCAGCAACTTGCCAGCGGCATCCACCAGCTTGAAGTAAAACTTGCCGTCAGCCTCGCGGTACTGCTTGAAGCTGGGAAGGGCAGCCTTGGTGGTTTTGGCCGGCGAACGGGAGGCTTGAGTGCGCAAATCCCGCAGGCCCACCGCATGCCTTAGGCGTGACATGGCAGGCGTGGCAATGGCTCTGGCTTTGGCGGCCCCTGCTTGCAGCAGCGCTTCGAGCTGCTCAGGGTGCGCCATCAGCTCTTGGTAGCGGGCTCTCAAGGGTGAAATCTCTTGGTTAATAAGCTCAAACAACCGGTGCTTGGCATCAGCCCACGAAATGCCTTGAGCAAAGGCTTGCCGCATGGCATCGCATTCTGCGGGTGAAGCAAAAGCCTGATAAATCTGAAACAGGGCAGAACCTTCTGTGTCCTTGGGTTCGCCAGGTGCGCGGGAATCGGTTTTGATGCCTGCAATGATTTTTTGCAATTGTTCGGTCGGCGCAAAAAGCGGGATGGTGTTGTCGTAGCTTTTGCTCATCTTGCGCCCATCAAGCCCAGGCAGGGTCGCCACATGGTCTTCAATCTGCGCTTCAGGCAGCACAAAGTGATCGCCATACCGGTGGTTGAAGCCCGCTGCCAAATCGCGGGCCATTTCAATATGTTGAATTTGGTCGCGACCCACCGGCACCTGATGGGCGTTGAACATCAAAATATCGGCCGCCATGAGCACGGGGTACATGAACAAGCCGGCCGTGACATCGGTATCGGGGTCTTGCTGGGCCTCGGTGTTTTTGTCCACGGCAGCTTTGTAGGCGTGAGCGCGGTTGAGCAAGCCTTTGCCGCATACACAAGTCAAAAACCAAGTGAGTTCTGGAATTTCAGGGATGTCGGATTGCCTGTAAAACGTGACGCGCTCGGGGTCAAGGCCGCAGGCGATCCACGTGGCGGCAATTTCAAGCGTAGAACCCTGAATGCGGGCAGGGTCGTCCACCTTGATCAGCGCGTGGTAGTCGGCCAAAAAGTAAAAGCTTTCCACCCCAGCGGCGCGGCAGGCCGCTATGGCGGGCCGAATGGCACCCACGTAGTTGCCTAAATGCGGGGTGCCAGAGGTGGTGATGCCGGTCAGAACTCGGGTGGTTTTCATAAACGCGGGGTCATTTTTTATAGGAAAAGGTTTTAGGTTGGTCTCTTTGGGTTACCTCAGGAGATACGCAAACGGAGAGAGCATGACATCGATCAAATCAAAGGTCAGGCGCATCACGGGTTGCATCCACAAGGTGCTGACCACCCCCGCCACCACCAAGCCCATCACAATAAAAAAGCCCCACGGTTCAATACGTGCAAACCAAGCGGCTTGCTTCCAGGGCAACAAGCCCACCACAATGCGCCCGCCATCGAGTGGCGGCAGCGGAAACAGGTTGAATGCAAACATGACCACATTCGTCAGCATGCCCGCCTTACCCATTTCTAGAAAAAAGCGCTCGCTCACGCTCAGGGCCATCATGGCGTAAAGGGCGACGCCCCACATCAAGGCCTGCATCAGGTTAGCACCCGGACCGGCCAAAGCCACCCACACCATGTCGCGTTTGGGATGGCGCAGCAAATCAAAACGAACCGGAACAGGCTTGGCGTAGCCAAACAAAAAAGCACCTGAGGTGGCAAAGTACAGCACCAGCGGCATCAGGATGGTGCCCACCAGGTCAATGTGCTTCATGGGGTTGAGGGTGACGCGTCCCATCATCCAAGCAGTGTTGTCGCCCAAAGCTCGTGCCGCGTAGCCATGGGCTGCCTCATGCACCGTAATGGCAAACAATACGGGTAGGGCGTAAATTAAAACGGTTTGGATCAGATGGGTAAAGTCCACAGGGGCATTGTCTCAGAGGTCACAAAGATAAAAGTGCACGCCTAAAGCCCCAGTAAGACGACATCGCCGCTACCTTGGCGCAACACGGTGGGCCTGTCGGAACTCAGGTCCACCACCGTAGTGGGCTCCAAGGTGCAGGCGCCAGCGTCCAGTACGCCCGCCAGCTGGTGCTCGTAGCGTTCTCGAATGTCTTGCGCATCGTTTAAGGGCTCGGTTTCGCCCGCAGGAATCAAGGTAGTGGCCAGCAGGGGCGCGTCATGCTGGACCAGCAGGTCAAGCAATACCCGGTGCTTGGGCACGCGCAAGCCTATGGTTTTTCGTGCGGGGTGGCTTAGGCGGCGGGGAACTTCCTTAGTGGCTTCCAAAATAAAAGTAAAAGGCCCGGGTGTAGCGGCTTTGAGCAGGCGAAACTGTCGGTTGTCCACTTTCGCGTAAGTGGACAGTTCGCTCAAATCGCGGCACAACAGCGTGAGGTGGTGCTTGTCGTCCACCCCCCTGAGGCTGCGCAAATGGTCAGCGGCGGTTTTGTCGTCCAGGTGGCAGACCAACGCGAAGCTGGAGTCGGTGGGGACCGCCAACACACCGCCTTGGTTGAGCAGGGCCACAGCCTGCTTGAGCAACCTATGCTGCGGGTTTTCGGGGTGAATTTCAAAGAACTGGGCCATGTTTCAATGGGGGCTGCTGAGGTTGTCGAACCGCCAGCCAAGTGCTGGTGGCGCCACAACAGGCAATCAACACCATGCCGGCGATGGACCAGGAGTCTGGGAGGTGGGCAAACATCAGCCAGCCACCCAAAATGGCCATGCCAATTTGGGCGTAAAAGATGGGCGTGAGGGCGACTGCCGGTGCCTTGCGAAAAGCATGAATCAGAAAAAAATGCCCTGAAGATCCGGCCAGCCCCATCAGCACCAAGCCCATCCACGTCTGCCAAGTCTGGGGAGGTTGCCAGTAAAACCAAAGGGGTGGTGTGGCCAGCGCGGTGCCCACCCAGCCGGTGTAGAAGTGCATGGTGATGGGATCCTCTGTACGCACCATGCGGCTCGTCAGAATTTGAAACGAGGCATACGCCAACACCTGAAACAGCGGCACCAGCAGCAGCCAGTTCCACATGTCGCCGCCGGGTTTGATGATGCACAAGGTGCCCACAAAACCGCCGGCTACCAGAAGCCAGCGCCAAATGGACACCTGTTCTTTGAGCAACCATGCGGCAAGCAGCGTGACCACCAAAGGCGTGGTCATGGCCACGGCCGTGAATTCGCCTACGGGCATGAAGGTCAGGCAGAAAAAAGTAAGCATGCTGGTGAGCAACAACAGGGCCCCGCGCAGGCATTGCAGCCCCAGGTTTTGGGTGGCCCACAGCGAGCTTTGCCGTTGCGGCCACATGATCACCGTGGTGGCCACCGCCTGGAATGCGTACCGAAACCACAGGGCAAACATCACGGGTACCGTGAGGGTGACGAGTTTGGTGATGGTGTCCAGTGTGGCAAAGCAAGCCACGGCCAGCAAGACCAAAGCTATGCCTAACAGGGGGGAACGGTTCAAGTCGCAGTACTAAAAAAGGTGCGGCTGAGCCTACTGAATGCGATGGGTCAGCAACTCCCACACCGGTGTGAGTTTGCCAGGCAAGTAGGGCAGGGTGCCCAAGTCGGTGTGCGATTCGTCGGGGCTGTGAAAGTCGCTGCCTCGCGAAGCCGCCAAGTCAAACTCCAGAGCCATATCCGCGTATTTGACGTATTCGGCGGCGGTATGGCTGCCCGTAACCACTTCTACCGCTTGGCCGCCGTGTGCTTTGAATTCGCTGAACAGTGCATATTCTTCGGTGGCGCTGAAGGGGTAACGGGCGGGATGGGCAATCACGGCCACGCCGCCAGCATCCCGAATCCAATGCACAGCGTCTTTCAGATTGGCCCAGCGGTGCGGTACAAAACCCGGCTTGCCCTCAGTGAGGTATTTGCGAAACACCTCATTGGTTTCACTGCACACCCCCGCCTCCACCAAGAAACGCGCAAAGTGGGTACGGGAAATCAGCTCCGGGTTGCCCGCGTACTTCAGTGCGCCCTCGTATGCCCCTTGAATGCCCACCGCAGCCAAACTGGCAGACATTTCTTGGGCCCTGAGGCCTCGCCCGCCACGGGTTTGGTACAACCCTTTTTGAATGTTGTCGTCTTTGGCGTCAAAGCCCAAGCCCACGATATGCACGGTTTGGCCCGCAAAGGTGATGGAAATTTCAGTGCCTGTTAAGTAGCCCATGCCGAGGTTTTTGGCAGCTGCCAAGGCCCGCTGCTGGCCGCCGACTTCGTCGTGGTCGGTCAGGGCCCAGAGTTCTACGCCGTTGGCTTTGGCCCGTTGGGCCAGCGCTTCGGGTGTGAGCGTGCCGTCGGATACCACAGAGTGGCAGTGCAGGTCGGCGTTGAGAATCGTGCTCACATGCTCATTCTAAAGGGCAGCGCCCTCCACCAAAAACCGTACCCGCCGCTGACCTTGCCATTCGTCCGCTTCCAGCCTAAAGGCCAGCACGGCCCGGGGGGGCAGGGGTTCGGTGCGGCCAAACCAAATGCCGTCAATGGCTTGGCCTTGGTGCTTGAGTTTTAAGGACATATGTTTCTCAGCCACCAGCCGCTGTGACACCACTTCCAGCTCCTCACTGAAGGTGGGCGGCGCAAAGCCTTGCCCCCATACGGGTTGCTGCAGCACGTCCACCATGTCAATGCGGCAGTATTCGGGCGGCAGTGGGCCATCGGTTTGCAATTGGCGGGTCAGGGTGGCGGCGTCCAGCCATTCTGCAGCCACTTCCATCAAGCCTTGCTCAAAGGTGTCCAAATGTTCTTCAGCAACGGTGCAACCTGCCGCCATGGCGTGCCCCCCAAAGCGCAGCAACACGCCGGGGTAGCGTTTGGCGACCAGGTCCAGCGCGTCGCGCAAGTGAAACCCCGGTATCGAGCGGCCCGAGCCTTTGAGCTCGTGTTCTTTGCCGGGGGCTTGGCTGGATGCAAATACAAAGGTGGGGCGGTGCAGTTTGTCTTTGAGGCGCGAGGCCACAATGCCCACCACACCTTCGTGAAAGTCGGGGTCGTACACGCACACCGCGGGAGGAGGCTCTTCGTCTGGATCGAACAGTTGTTCAGCAAGCTCATAGGCTTGTTCGCGCATGTCTCCTTCAATTTCGCGGCGTTCGCGGTTGATGGCGTCCAACAGGCGGGCCAGTTCGTCAGCACGGGTGGGGTCGTCTGTAAGCAGGCACTCAATGCCCAGGGTCATGTCGGACAAGCGGCCCGCAGCATTCAAGCGCGGACCCACGGCAAACCCAAAGTCAAAGGTGGTGGCCGCAGCGGCTTTGCGGCCTGCCACCGCAAACAGGCTGGCTAAACCTGCGGGTAGAGCACCTGCGCGAATCCGCCTGAGGCCTTGTGCCACCAAACGGCGGTTGTTGGCATCGAGCTTGACCACATCGGCCACGGTGCCCAAAGCCACCAAGGGCAACAGGGTGTCGAGCTTGGGTTGTTGCGCCGCGGTAAAGGCACCTCGTGCGCGCAACTCGGCCCGCAAGGCCAACAGCACATAAAACATCACCCCTACGCCCGCCATGGCTTTGCTGGCAAAAGTACAGCCTGGTTGGTTGGGGTTGACGATGACTTCCGCCGCGGGCAACTCGGGGCCGGGCAGGTGGTGGTCGGTGACCAAGACCTGCAAGCCCAGAGCTTGTGCGGTGGCCACGCCCTCCACGCTGGCAATGCCGTTGTCTACGGTCACCAGCACTTGTGCGCCAGTGGCATGTACACGTTGCGCAATGGGCGGGGTCAGGCCATAGCCATCCACCACTCGGTCGGGTACCACGTAGCTCACGCGCGTGGCTCCCAGTAAGCGCAGGCCGCGAACGGCCACGGCGCAGGCAGTGGCGCCATCACAGTCGTAGTCGGCCACGATGCAAATGGGCGCTTGGCGCGCCATGGCGTCGGCAAGTAACGTGGCAGCGGCTTGCGTGCCCAACATGTCTGAAGGGGGCAGCAATTTGGCCAAGCCATCGTCCAGTTCAGCTGGGTCGCTCACGCCGCGGGCGGCAAACAAACGCGCCAGCAGGGGGTGAACGCCTGCTTGCTCCAAGGCCCAAACTGCACGTGGGGGAATGTCCCGAGGGGTGATGTTCACAGTTGCTCCATAAAGGCATGCCGCCGCGCAGTGGCCGAGGGCTGAAACACGCGTTGGATTCTTGACCAAGCCGACACGTGACCGCTGCAAAAAGTCAGCGATTTAAAGGCGCTGCACAGTGTGAGGCCGATTTGGCGGTGTGGCGCATCTGGTTCTGATGCCCCAGCATGGGCTGAGTGCACCTTGGTCAGCAAGGATGCCAGTATTTGGGAGTCTAGCGCGCGCCAAGCCTCGCCCCAAGCCTGCCAGTCGCCTTGCAAGGCAGGCCAGGACAAGTCTTGTGCATATTGCATGTAAGGGCTGAAAGTTGAAGGGCTGGATGTGGAGGTGCCATCACACGCACCAGCGCCACTGATCCAAAAGGAATTGACGGTGGGTCGGCGGGCGTGGCTGCGCGCCTCGTTGACGGGGTGGGTGTACATGAGCATTTGCATTTCATTTTGCAAACGCCGCAGCGTCGGGTGTGCGGGCATCCACGGGGTCAGGTCTTGGTCTAGAGCGCGCTCCAAAGACACATATGCAGAAGAAAAAACATCAGAAGTCCGAAAAACCTCGCCTTTGGCCAACCATGAGCTTGGCAAAGGGGGCTTAAAAGTGTCGGAATGCTCCACCAGCAGAAGTTCTATGCCGTCTTCTGCAAAGTAGGGCTGCATGCTTTCAAGCAAAGCGTGCAGTTCTGGTGCGCTCAATTGCAGCTCATGGGGGTCGCTGAGGGTCACTTGGGCTTGCGCCACCTGCCAATAGCAAGGGGTAATCCAAGCCCAAGCCCATTGCCCCAGCGGGTCCAGCCCGATGCGCTTTGCATGCCAAGCTGCCCAAGCGGGTGCCAGGGGGTTGAGCTGGTGCGCCCCTGCCCATACGCGTTCATGCGCAAATGTGGGCGATTGTTGCGCAATACTTTGGACTCCTTGGGGCAACAACGTCTGCAACAGGGCGTCTAGATTAGGCAAATTCAACCGGCGCAGGGTTTGGCGACTGGCGGGATCCTCACACACTGCAGACGGAACCAACACGTGTGAGGGGGCTTGAGTAGCAGCGGCTTGCGAATCAGGAGGCATAGCTTGTATTGTCTACCGCCGCCGGGTCCGCAAATGGCGAATAATCAAACCTCGATTCACCACTCCCTCCAAAAGCTTCGCCCACATGCCATTTCCTTACGAACTCATTTTGGGCTGGCGCTACACCCGAGCAGGTAAGGCAACGCGCCGCAATGGGTTCATTTCGTTTATTTCGGCAGTGTCCATGCTGGGCATTGGCCTTGGCGTGGCCGCCCTCATCATTGTGCTTAGCGTGATGAATGGTTTTCAGAAAGAAGTGCGCGACCGAATGCTGGGCGTGGTGTCGCACATTGAAGTGTTGGCGCCCTACGGCGACGCCTTGACCAACCTGTCCCAAACCCTGAGCGTGGTGCGCGCCCATCCGCAGGTGGTCGGAGCTGCGCCTTTTATTGGGGCACAAGCCTTGGTGGCTCGGGGCGAAGACATGAAAGGCGCTGTGGTCAGGGGCATAGACCCAGCCCTTGAGCCCACGGTAACCGGCCTGCACATCGCAGCACTGTCTCAATTGGTGCCCGGTGAATTTGGTGTGGTGTTGGGCAGCGAATTGGCGCGGTCTTTGGGCGTGCGCACGGGCGGCAAAGTGACTGTGGTGGCCCCCTCGGGTCAGGTGACCCCTGCTGGCGTGGTGCCTCGTCTTAAACAAATGACAGTGGTGGGTACTTTCGATTCGGGGCATTTTGAATTTGATGCCTCGCTGGCTTTGGTGCATGTGAACGATGCCGCCCGCATTTTCAAGCTCGAAGGCCCCACTGGTCTGCGCTTGAGGTTGCGCGATCTGCACCAAGCCCCGCGTGTGGCTGAGCAGTTGAGCTTGTCCTTGGAAAACCAGTTTTATGTGCGTGATTGGACCCGCCAAAACCGCAATTGGTTTGCCGCTGTGCAGCTTGAAAAACGCATGATGTTCATCATCCTCACCCTGATCGTGGCGGTCGCGGCGTTTAACTTGGTGTCCACCTTGGTCATGTCGGTCACCGACAAACGTGCAGACATCGCTATTTTGCGAACCCTTGGCGCCACCCCGCGCAGCATATTGATCATCTTTGTGGTGCAGGGCGCTGCGGTGGGCGTCATGGGCACTTTGGCTGGATTGGGTTTGGGTTTGGCAGTGGCCTTGAACATTGATGTGCTGGTGCCCGCCCTGGAGCATTTGTTGGGAGCAAGTTTTTTACCTCAAGACATTTACCTGATCAGCCGCATGCCGAGTGACCCGCAAAGCGCAGACATCGTGCCCATCGCCTTGATTTCATTGGCACTGTCTTGGGTAGCCACCTTGTACCCCAGCTGGCAAGCCAGCCGCGTGAACCCAGCTGAGGCACTTCGTTATGAATAGTCTGGTGCTGGATGCTCAGGGTTTAAGCAAGCGCTTCAAGGAAGGCCCGTTGGATGTGCAAGTGCTGCAAGGGGTGGACTTGCGAGTGCAACGCGGAGAAACCTGGGCCATAGTAGGAGCCTCGGGTTCGGGCAAGAGCACGTTGTTGCATGTGCTGGGGGGCTTAGATGCGCCCACGCATGGCACGGTGCATTGGCTGGGTCAAAACATCAGCCGACTCAGCGCTGCGCAGCTTGGACGCTTGCGCAACCAGCACTTGGGTTTTGTGTACCAGTTTCATCACCTGCTACCGGAATTTACGGCGCTGGAAAATGTGGCCATGCCTTTGTGGATAAGGCGTCAGCCCAAAACCCAAGCCGCTGCTGCGGCAGAACACTTGTTGGCAGCGGTGGGTTTGTCGGGCCGCTTGCACCACAGGCCTTCAGAACTGTCAGGTGGAGAGCGGCAGCGCGTGGCGATTGCCCGGGCGTTGGTGACCCAGCCCGCCTGCGTGTTGGCCGATGAACCCACGGGCAACCTGGACCGTTCAACCGCTCAAGGCGTGTTGGACCTGATGCTGAACCTTGCCCAACAACAGGGCACCGCTTTTGTGGTGGTGACCCACGACCCCGCCTTGGCGCAACGTTGCGGGCATCAGAGTCAGCTGGTACAAGGCCGACTCTCAAAACCCTGAGTGCCCTGCCATGAAGGGCTGGATCGATACCCACTGCCACCTGGACGCCCCGGAATTTTTGGGGCAACACCTGCAGGTGCGCCAGCGCGCGGCCTCTGTGGGCTTGTTGCACTGTGTATTACCTGCGGTAGAGGTGGCCAACTTTGACGCCGTGCGCCGGTTGGCGCACCAAGGCGTGGAGTGCGATGGCCAACACTTTAAGGACAGTTACGCCCTTGGTATTCATCCCTTGTATGTGCCGCAGGCGCCGGAATCTGACCTGAATGTGTTGGACCAAGCACTTAGGGACCATGTTCAGGATCCACACTTGGTGGCCGTGGGCGAAATAGGCTTGGATTTTTTTGTGCCTGAGTTGTGCACGCCCGCCATGCGGGACAAACAACTTTATTTTTATAAGGCGCAGTTGCAACTGGCTGAACTTCACGAGCTGCCCGTGATCTTGCATGTGCGCAGGTCTGCAGACCTGTTGCTCAAGGGGCTTCGGACGCGCCAGCCCCTGGGTGGCATTGCCCATGCCTTCAATGGCAGTGGGCAGCAAGCCCATAGCTTTTTGGACTTGGGCTTTAAATTGGGTTTTGGCGGCGCAGTGACGTTTGAGCGCGCCCAACAACTGCGACGTCTTGCCATGGATTTGCCCATAAGCGCCTTGGTATTTGAAACCGACGCCCCCGACATTCCGCCTCACTGGCTTTACACCACTGCTGCTGAGCGTGCGCTGGGCCAGCCGCAGGGCCGCAACGAGCCTGCAGAATTACCCCGCATTGCGAAAGTGGTGGCGGGTTTACGCGGCATCAGCCAAGAGGCCTTGCAAGCCGCAACCCTAGTCAACGCCTGCAGCGCTCTACCAAAGCTGCGCGCGCTTTTGTCCCCAAGCGCCCCCTAGCCAACTCACCCCAAGATAATCACGCCATGAACACACCGCCGTTGCCCCTTCCTGACCTGACCGGAAAAGTGGCCCTCATTACTGGCGCCAACACTGGCATAGGCCGTGTCACGGCTCGAGAGCTGGCCCGCCACGGTGCCCGGGTGTTTTTGGCTGGTCTTTCGCGAGAAAGAACGCAGCCGGTATTGGACGAAATTCGGTCCTGGCCCACGCTGATGCCCGGCTCGCACGGCTCTTCAGCGGGTCCGCAAGTGGGACAGGCTGAATGGTTGCCGCTTGACCTGGGCGACTTGCATTCCGTAAAGGCCTGTGTCCAAGCATTTTTGAGTCTTGGGTTTCCGCTTCACATCTTGGTCAACAACGCGGGTTTGGCGGGTGCGCGCGGCTTGTCCGCCAGTGGCTTTGAAAAGGTGTTTGGAGTGAACCACATGGGCCACTTTTTGCTCACGCAATTGTTGCTGCCTAAGCTCAAGGCCACGGCCTCTGCCTATGGTTCTGCGCGCGTGGTGACGGTGGCCAGTCGGGCTCACCGCAAAGCCCAGGCATGGAACTGGGAGGCTTTGCAGCAACCCACCCGAACCCTTACTGGCATTCAGGAATACGGTGTGTCTAAGCTGGCCAATATTTGGTTCAGTGCAGAGCTGGGCAGACGCCTGCAGGGTACTGGCGTCACCAGCTATGCCTTGCACCCCGGCGTGGTGGCCACAGAGGTGTGGCGTGCGGTGCCCTTGCCCTTTAGGCACCTGCTGAAGTTGCGCGGCATGATCACCCCAGAAGAAGGTGCCCGCACCTCGCTGTTCTGTGCCACCTCTGCGCAATGCGCGCATGAAACCGGCTTGTATTACGACCTTTGCAGGCCTGTTTTGCCTACTCCCTTGGGGCAAAACCCAAGCCTGGCCCGCGCACTTTGGGAGCGCAGTGAGCAGTGGGTACAGCCCTACTTGTGAGCCAAAGCACTTCCAAATCCGCTGGAGTCTCAAAAGCTGTTCCAGCAGCAGCCGCGGTTTTGCCCGAGGTGCATTTTTCGGATTGGGGGGATGTGCGGCACATGCACTTGGAAACCGAGTGGATTCAGGGCTCCATGCGCATAGATGACCCCAATGCCTTAGTGCATGAATACATACAGCGCATGTTTGCCTGGATGCTGTTTGTGGAGCCTGACAAGGTGCCCGGTCTACAAGCCTTGCAATTGGGCTTGGGGGCAGGGTCTTTGACCAAGTTTTGTCATAAGGTGCTGCGCATGCCCACCACTGCCATTGAGCTCAACCCGCAGGTGATTGCCGCTTGCCGCGGTTGGTTCAAGCTTCCAGCCAACACAAAACGCATGCAAGTGGTGTTGGGCAATGCGGCTGAAGAAATTCGGCAAGTGCATTGGCTGGCCAGCGTGGATGCCTTGCAGGTGGACTTGTACGACGCACAAGCCGCCGCCCCTGTGCTCGACAGCGAAGCGTTTTATGCCGATTGCCGCGCCACCTTGACGGAGCATGGTTGCATGACCGTCAATTTATTTGGGCGCTCGTCCAGTTACCAGCTCAGCCTTCAAAAAATGGCCAAGGCCTTTGGGTCAGATACCTTGTGGGCTTTCAAGGCCACGCGTGAGGGCAACACCGTGGTACTGGCCCAACGCACGCCGCAGCAGCCCAACCGCAAGCTCTTGGTACAACGTGCTGAGCTCATACAAGCACGTTGGGCTTTGCCTGCACTGAAATGGATCAAAGGCTTCAAACCGGTCGACCTATGATCTTGTGGGCAACCCTAGGGATATCCCTAGGGTGAGCCAAATAGGTGGTATCCACATCCTGAAGGTGCATAAATACAAGGCAAAATGCGAGCTTCTTGAAATCTTTAGGAGATCTTTAGTGAATATCAAGAGTCAGAAAGACTTTTATTCCGGACTCATGTTTACGTTGCTGGGTCTGGTTTTCGTCTATGGCGCTTCCAGTTACAACTTGGGTACTGCTGCTCGTATGGGCCCAGGTTACTTTCCCACTTTGCTTGGAACAATCCTGACCATTCTGGGGGGGGTGATCACCATCACCGGCTTCACTTCCAAGGCAAAAGACGGCGACAAGATCGGCAAATGGGCATGGAAGCCTTTGTTTTTTATCATCTCCTCAAACTTGTTGTTTGGTCTCCTGCTCGGCGGGCTGCCCAAGCTGGGCATTCCCTACATGGGGATGGTTGCCGCTATTTTTGGCTTGGTCATTGTGGCCAGTTTGGCTGGTGAAGTCTTCAAGCTCAAAGAGGTGCTGATCCTCAGTGTGGTTTTGTCGATTGGCAGTTACTTGGCCTTTGTGTTGCTGCTGAAGCTGCAACTGCCCGTTTGGCCTGCTTTCATAACTGGTTGAGGAGACCCTAAATGGATTTGATCAATAACCTCAGCTTGGGTTTCGGCGTTGCTTTCAACACCACCAACCTGATCTACGCCTTCATCGGTTGCCTTTTGGGCACTTTGATTGGCGTGTTGCCCGGCGTGGGCCCCATTGCCACCATCGCCATGCTGCTGCCTGCCACTTATGCGTTGCCCCCAGTAGCCGCGCTGATCATGTTGGCCGGTATCTACTATGGCGCACAGTACGGTGGATCCACCACCGCCATTTTGGTGAACTTGCCCGGCGAATCCTCATCGGTGGTGACCATTATTGACGGGCACCAAATGGCCAAACGGGGTCGCGCGGGCCCTGCCTTGGCGGCTGCCGGTATTGGCTCTTTCTTTGCCGGTTGCGTTGGCACTTTGATTTTGGCGGCCTTTGCGGCCCCTCTGACGGAAGTGGCCTTCAAGTTTGGACCTGCCGAATACTTTTCGCTCATGGTATTGGGCCTGATTGGTGCCGTGGTGTTGGCCTCGGGGTCTTTGCTCAAGGCGGTGGCCATGATCATTCTGGGTTTGCTGCTGGGCTTGGTGGGTACCGACGTGAATTCCGGTGTGGCACGTTTTTCGTTAGACATTCCGGAACTGACGGACGGCATTGGCTTCATCATCGTTGCCATGGGCGTGTTCGGCTATGGCGAGATCATTGCCAACCTTTCAGTTAAAGAAGAAGACCGCGAGGTCTTCACTGACAAGGTGAGCAACCTTTACCCCAACTGGGAAGACATCAAGCTCATGACGCCTGCCATTCTGCGTGGCACGGCTTTGGGTTCTATGCTGGGTATTTTGCCCGGTGGGGGTGCTTTGTTGGCTGCGTTTGCGGCTTACACCGTCGAAAAGAAAACCAAGCTCAAAGCTGGCGAAGTGCCTTTTGGCAAGGGCAACATTCGCGGTGTGGCTGCTCCCGAGTCTGCGAATAACGCCGGTTCGCAAACCTCCTTCATTCCTTTGCTGACGCTGGGTATTCCACCCAATGCCGTGATGGCTTTGATGGTGGGCGCTATGACCATCCACAACATTCAGCCCGGCCCACAGGTGATGACCAGCAACCCCGAGTTGTTCTGGGGTCTGATTGCCTCCATGTGGATCGGCAACCTGATGCTCATCATTTTGAACCTGCCCTTGATTGGCATTTGGATCAAGCTCCTCAGCGTGCCTTACCGTTGGTTGTTCCCCGCCATCGTGCTGTTCTGCGCCTTGGGTGTGTACACCACCAACAACAACACCTTTGACATTTGGATGGTGGCAATATTTGGTGTCGTTGGCTATATCTTTATCAAGCTGGGTGTGGAGCCTGCGCCTTTGTTGCTGGGCTTTATCTTGGGCCCGATGATGGAAGAAAACCTGCGCCGTGCGCTTCTGTTGTCTCGCGGTGACTGGACCGTGTTTGTCACGCGGCCTTTGTCGGCCACATTGCTGGCCTTAGCTGTGGTGTTGCTGATCATCGTCTTGATGCCTGCTGTGAAGGCCAAACGTGAAGAGGCTTTCGTGGAAGACTGAGTTTTTCATTACTCAATCCTCTGACGGCACCTTAGGGTGCCGTTTTCACATTTCAAAGTCGCTTTCTTTTTTGGGTTAAGGTTCAACTCTGGCTAAAGAGCCGTTGTTTCGAGGTTCTATGCATTTCAATTTTTCAAATCCCTATGCCGTGACCCGTTTGCCAGTCTTTGCGAGGAATGTGGTGTCCACCTCTCATCCCCTGGCAGCCCAGGCGGGTTTGCGCATGTTGCAAAACGGGGGCAATGCCGTGGACGCGGCCGTCGCGGCGGCGGCGGCCATGACCATTTGTGAGCCGGTCAGCAATGGCCTAGGCAGCGATGCGTTTGCCATTTTGTGGGACGGCAAGACCTTGCATGGCTTGAATGCCTCGGGGCGTGCGCCGCAGGCTTGGACACCCCAGTACTTCAAGTCCAAATACGGCGAAAAAGACCAACCACCAAAACGCGGCATGGACGCTGTGACGGTGCCAGGCGCCGTGGCCAGTTGGGTGGCCATGAGTGAGCGCTTTGGCAAGTTGCCCTTTGAAGAGTTGCTGGCTCCAGCCATTGAAATTGCAGAGCGCGGTTACCTCATGCCCGTGGTGGTTCAGCAAAAATGGGAGGCCGCTACTGCGGAGCTGCAAAACATGCCCGGGTTTGCCCAAGCGTTTTTGCCTTGGGGCAGGGCGCCTAAGGTGGGGGAGTTGTTCAAGTTTGCAGCTGCAGCCAAAGGCTTGCGCACCATTGCTGCTTCCAAGGGTCATGCCTTTTATGGCGGTGAAATCGCCCAGGCGCTGGAGCGTTTTTCGAATCAGCATGGCGGCAGTCTTAAGGCCAGCGATTTGGCTACCTACAAGCCTGAGTGGGTTCAGCCCATTGGCAAAAACTACCGTGGTTACACCCTGCATGAGATTCCGCCCAACGGCCAAGGCATTGCCGCCTTGATAGCTTTGGGCATCCTGGGCCATTGGGACGTGGCCGGCATGCCGGTGGACGGCGTGGATTCGCAGCACCTGCAAATTGAAGCCATGAAGTTGGCCTTTGCCGATGTGTACCGCTATGTGGCCGATCCCGGCAGCATGCAAGTGAGCACCGAGCAGATGTTGGATGACGCTTATTTGGCCTCGCGTGCCAAGCTGATTCAAATGAACAAGGCACAAGACTTTGGAGCGGGCAACCCGGTCAAGGGCGGCACCATTTACCTTACCACGGCCGATGAAAACGGCATGATGGTCAGCTTTATCCAAAGCAATTACATGGGCTTTGGCTCAGGGTGTGTGGAGCCTGAGTTTGGAGTGAGCTTGCAAAACCGCGGCCATGCATTCAACTTGCAAGCCAATGCCCACAACCCGGCCAATTTGGTGGCGCCGGGCAAGCGGCCTTTCCACACCATCATCCCGGCCTTTTTGACGCAAAACGGTCAACCGGTGATGAGTTTTGGAGTGATGGGGGCCAACATGCAGCCGCAAGGTCATATGCAAACGCTGGTGCGCATGCTGGATTACAAGCAAGACCCTCAAACTGCTTGCGACGCCCCTCGGTGGCGTTACAACGCAGGGTTAGAAATCAATGTAGAAGCCGGTATGTCGGTCGATACGGTGCAAGGTTTGGCCCAGCGCGGCCACCAAATGGAAGTCATCAACGATTCTTACCAGGACTTTGGGGCGGGCCAGTTCATTTGGCGTGCGGGTGACCCCAAGGTGGAAGGTTATGTGGCTGCCAGCGATGCGCGCCGCGATGGTTTGGCCGCAGGTTATTGAGTGTTATTTTTATTGAATCAGGAAAAGCAACATGGATTTAGGAATCAAAGGCAAATGGGCGTTGGTATGTGGTGCCAGCAAAGGTTTGGGTTTGGGTTGTGCTCAGGCGCTCGCCCAAGAAGGGGCGCATGTGCTCATCGTGGCTCGTGGTGCGCAAGCCCTGGACGCTGCTGCAGCCGAACTCAAGGCCTTGCAAGGGGCAGGAGAAGTGTTGGCCGTGGCGGCAGACATCACCACCCCCGAGGGGCGGCAGGCCGTGTTTGCGCAGCGCCAAGAATTTGACATTGTGGTCACCAACGCGGGTGGCCCACCCCCAGGAGACTTTCGCGACTGGGACCGCGAGGCTTGGATCAAGGCTGTGGACGCCAACATGATCACGCCTATTGAACTCATCAAGGCGACGGTAGACGGCATGGCGGTCCGTGGGTTTGGCCGCATCATCAACATCACCTCGAGTGCAGTGAAGGCCCCTATTGATATCTTGGGCTTGTCCAACGGTGCGCGCAGCGGCTTAACCGGGTTTGTGGCGGGGGTGGCCCGCAACCCCAAGCTGGCCGCCCATGGCGTCACCATCAACAACCTCTTGCCCGGTGCGTTTGACACCGACCGGTTACGTGGCAACTTTGCCAATGCCGTTAAAAAAACCGGTCAACCCCTAGAGGCCGTGATGGATGCGCGTCGCAAGCAAATTCCGGCGCAACGTTTTGGTAACCCGCAGGAGTTCGGTGCTATTTGCGCCTTTTTGTGCAGCCAACAAGCGGCCTACATCAACGGCCAAAACGTGTTGGCAGACGGCGGGGCTTACCCCGGAACCTACTGAGGTTCTAACGCCGTACGGGGTTAGCCGATGCCGCGGCGGGCAGCGTGCTTTTGGGGGTAACGGTTAAGGTGGTTTGGGTGGCGCCAAAAGCGCCTTCGCTCATTTCCACCGAAGCGCTGCGATCGGCCTTGGTGAACACCAGCAGACTGGTTTTGCCGCGAACTGCCGTCACCAAAGTCCAGCCTTGCGCTGGGTATTGGTCCAGAAAAAAGTTGTAGGTCGCGTTGGGGCTTTGGCTCAGCTCCATCACCACTCTGCCCACCCAGTTGTCACCTGCGCCCATGATGAGGGACTGACCGTGGTTGATTTTGGCGCCCGCAGGCAGTTGGTTGTTGTTGATCAGGTCGTTCATTTCCCGAGAAATGGGTGCTGCATTGGTGCTGCTCTCATTCAAAGGAGTGGTGCCGACGCAGGCGCTCAATACCATCAACAGCGCGCAAGAAACGGCAGTACGGCCAGCAGCTCGTGCAACTTGTCCTTGAAAAACTTGGGTAGGAGCTTGAGTTGGGTGTTTCATGGCAGAAGGCACAGTCATTTGGAACGTTTTGAAGATACCACGATCCCCCCCACAATGAAGGCAAAAGCCAGCACGTGAAAGAACTGGGGCATTTCGCCCAGCAAAGCCAAGGACCCCAAGGCTGCAAACAAAGGGGTGAGGTTGGAAAAAAATGAGGCTATGGCAGGCCCCGCTCTTTGTACGCCGGCGCCCCAGCAGCGGTAGGCCAGCAGTGCTGGCCCGAGCGCTACAAACAAAATGCCCGCTGCTGTTGGCCAGCTCCAATGCACAAAGGCGCGGCCAGCCGCCCATTCGCCCGCCGCAAACACACCGGCCCAACCCATGCCGAACACAATTTGAGACAGTAAAAATGCTGACCAATCGTTGCGAATATTTGCCGGTTCCTGATTTTTTTGGGTCAGCATCCAGCTGTAATAGGCCCAAGACAGGGTGGCTATCAAAATGTACACATCGCCCACCACCAGGCGCAAATTGAGCAAGGCGTCGAGCTCGCCGCGGCTTAAAACCAAGGCCACGCCCAGCATGGACAACACCGCCCCTAGGCCTTGCCTGCGGCTGATGGGCGCAGCAAAAAACAAGCGGCCTATGGCCATCATCCAAATCGGGCTGCTCGACGCCACCAGGGTGATGTTGAGCGGCGAAGAGGTTTCCAGCGCCATGTACTGCAGCGCGTTGTAGCAACCGACCAGCAAACCCAGCAAGGTAAAGCGCTTCCAACTGGCCCACAAACCACTGCCCGGTAGCACCACGCGCCACGCCAACGGCAACAAAATTAAAAAAGCCAAGCCCCAGCGGATGAAATTGAGTGTGACCGGAGAAATATGCGGGCTCAACATCCGGCCCACCACCACATTGCCGGCCCACATGAGGGGCGGGATGGTCAGGAGCAGGACGGTAGCAGGGGAGAGTCGGGCGGACGCTTGGGTGGACATGGCATGCACTGTAACAACCTTGGTGAGACGCAGCGCGTCCTGCTCTCCCCCCATGCGGATTTGGAGCGGATGTGCACTAGGGTACCAAGGACTGGTGTTTTGGACATGAAGCCGCCCTTATAGAATTTGAGCCAGATCAACCCCAATACCTATTAGGAGACCTCTCATGACTTCAACTTCCCGCGCCGTTCAAATTGATCAACACGGTGGCCCCGAGCAGCTCAAGATTGCCACGGTGACAGTGGGGGAACCAGGGCCTGGGGAGATTCGCATCCGCCACAAAGCAGTGGGTCTGAACTTTATCGACGTGTACCAGCGTTCTGGCCTTTACCAACTGCCCATGCCTTTGAATTTGGGCATGGAGGCCTCTGGGGTTGTGGAAGCCGTGGGCGAGGGCGTGACCCACTTGAAGGTGGGCGACCGTGCGGCTTATGCCAGCCAGCCTCCTGGAAGCTATTGCGAAGTGCGGGTCATGCCTGCCAAATGTGTGTGCAAATTGCCAGACGCGATTTCGTTTGAAACCGGTGCGGCCATGATGCTCAAGGGTTTAACCGCCCAATACTTGCTCAAAAGAGTGCGCCCTGTCGAAGGCTTGGAGCCTGGCGACCATGTGCTGTTTCATGCCGCCGCAGGCGGCGTGGGCCAAATTGTGTGCCAGTGGGCCAAAGCCTTGGGCCTGCAATTGATTGGTACCGCAGGGTCAGACGCCAAATGTGATTTGGCCAAAGCCAATGGGGCGGCCTTTGCCATCAACTACAGCAAAGAAGATTTTGCGGCGCGAGTCAAAGAGATCACCGGTGGCAAGGGCGTCAAGGTGGTGTACGACTCGGTGGGTAAAGACACTTGGGACAAGTCGTTGGACTGCTTGCGCCCCTTTGGATTGATGGCGAGTTTTGGCAATGCGTCTGGACCCGTTCCGCCTTTTGCGCCAGGCTCACTGGCCGGCAAGGGCTCACTTTACGTGACACGCCAAACCCTGTTCTCCCATATTTCCAGCCGCGAAAGCACCCAAGCCATGGCCAATGATTTGTTTGACGTGGTGGTGAGCGGTAAGGTCAAAATCAACATTGACCAAACCTACCCGCTGGAACAGATTCAACAGGCCCACCTCGATTTGGAAGCCCGCAAAACCACGGGCTGCACAATTTTGACGCTTTAAGAGGCTCGGCGAACTCTCAGGAGTTCGTCCAGAATGAGCGCCGCAGCGCCCAAAGTGATGGCGCTGTCGGCCACATTGAAGGCGGGAAAGTGCCAGCCCGCCCAATGCACGTCGATAAAGTCCACCACGTAGCCGTACAGCAACCGGTCCAGCACATTGCCCACAGCGCCACCCAAAATCAGGGACAGCGCTGCTGAGAACAAGCGCTGAGTTGGATTTGAGCGCAACATCCAGACGATCAACACCATGGCCACAGCGCCAATACCTACAAACAACCAGCGCTGCCACCCCGAGGCGTCAGACAAAAACGAAAAAGCCGCACCCGCATTGTGGACACGCACCACGTTAAAAAAATCCGTTACCACTGTGCTGTCGCCCAGCTGGTAGTGACCCAAAATCAAAATTTTGGTGAACTGATCGGCCAACAGCACCACGGCGGCCAAGCCTAGCCACAGCAAAAGGCTTGGCTGAGACTTGGCGCTGAAACGGCGCTGGGCCATCAGGCAAACCGGCGCTCTTGAGCGCTGGGGTAGTGGGCTTGGCCAAACAAGCTGCTGAAACAGCGAGCGCACAAGCTGGGGTGATCAGCATGCTGCCCCACATCTGCGGCGTAATGCCAGCAGCGGTCGCACTTGGGGTCTTGCGAGACTTGGGTACGCACAGCCAGAGCATCGCCCAAGTTCAGGGTGACGCCCGAGGTAATCAACACGTACTTCAGGTCTGCGCCCAAACTGCTCAGCAGGGCGTGGTCGGCGGCGTTGACTGTGATGTGCACTTGGGCTTGCAAAGACGCCCCCACATGGCCCGCGGCGCGCAGTGTTTCAATGTCTTTGTTGACAGCATCGCGAATCTCGCGAATGCGGGACCACTTGGCTAGCAACTGGGTATCGGGCTCAGGCAACTGGGCATAGGTTTCTAAAAAAATGGAGTCGGACGAGCCAAAAACTTCCCAAGCCTCTTCGGCGGTGAAGCTTAAAAACGGAGCCATCCAACGCAGCATGGCGTGGGTGATATGCCACAAGGCCGTTTGGGCGCTGCGCCTTGCAAATGACTTGGGGGCGGTGGTGTAGAGGCGGTCTTTGAGGAGATCTAAATAAAAAGCGCCCAAGTCTTCCGAGCAGTACACCTGCAGCTTGGAGACCACAGGGTGAAATTCATAAACCTCATAGTGCCGCAAGATGTCGGCTTGGAGTTCGGCGGCGCGGCTGATAGCGTAGCGGTCCACCTCGAGCAGTTGGTCTAAAGGTACAGCGTCGGTGGCAGGGTTGAAGTCGCTGACATTGGCCAGCAAAAAACGCAAGGTGTTGCGAATGCGGCGGTAAGCGTCCACCACCCTTGCCAAAATTTTGTCGTCCACACCAAGGTCGCCCGAATAGTCGGTAGAGGCACACCACAGGCGAATGATTTCAGCGCCCAATTTATTGCTGATTTCTTGCGGTGCCACCACATTGCCCACACTCTTGCTCATTTTTCGGCCTTTGCCGTCCACAGTGAAGCCGTGAGTGAGCAGCCCTTTGTAAGGCGCATGGTCGTACATGGCGCAGGCCGTGAGCAAGGAGCTGTGGAACCAACCGCGGTGCTGGTCATGTCCTTCCAGATACAAGTCGGCAGGCCAAACAGAGGCTTCGGCGTGGCTTTGTTGAAGCACGTGGTAGTGGGTGGTGCCAGAGTCGAACCACACATCCAAAATGTCGTTGACCTTGTTGTAATGCTGGGCGTCTTGTGCACCCAGCATCTGCTCGGCGGTCACTTTGCTCCAGGCCTCAATGCCGCCTTGCTCCACCATCTGGGCCGCTTGGTCCATGAGTTCCATGGTGCGGGGATGGAGTTCGCCAGAGTCTTTATGAATAAAAAAGGGCAAGGGCACGCCCCAGCTGCGCTGGCGGCTGATGCACCAGTCCGGCCGGTTGGCAATCATGTCGCGCAGGCGGGCTTTGCCGTTCTCGGGGTAAAACTGGGTTTCTTCAATCGCCGCTAGGGCCAATTGACGCAGGGTTTGGGGCGCTTTGTCTTGGGTGAACACACCCTCAGCACCCGCTTGGTCGGCTTCATCCATGCGGATGAACCATTGGGCTGCTGCTCGGTAAATCACGGGGGATTTGTGACGCCAGCAGTGCGGGTAGCTGTGCTGAATTTCTTGCGTGGCCAAAAGCCTGCCCGCTTGGCGCAAAGCCTCAATCACCACTGGCACGGCTTTCCAGATGTGGTGCCCGCCAAACAGCGCAAATTCTGCGGCGTAAGCTCCATTGGAACCTACGGGGTTCAGTATGTCGTTGTAGTTGAGGCCGTGGGCTTTGCAGCTGTTGAAGTCGTCCACCCCATAAGCGGGCGACGAATGCACCAAGCCGGTACCGTCTTGTGCGGTGGCGTAGTCAGCCAAATAAACAGGGCTGAAGCGGCGGTATCCATAGTGACCACTGGCGTCAGCCACATCGTGAAGCGGGTGCTTGAAGTTGATGAGGGCCAAGTTTTTGCCCAGTGTGGTGGCCAACACATGGCCATTTTGGTCGCCGCTCAACTGGTAGCGCTCCATGCAAGACTCCACCAAAACTGCTGCCAGCACCAGCAAACCCCGTTCGGTTTGAACCAGCGCGTATTCAATGTCGGGGTTCAGGTTGAGGGCT
>Ga0214921_10001823_pt1 | contig 35642 bp, 34 predicted proteins | sample LL1505_MetaG_FD_177992 | JGI IMG/M metagenome (GOLD analysis project Ga0214921, IMG submission 177992) | Freshwater microbial communities from Lake Lanier, Atlanta, Georgia, United States - LL-1505 | ecosystem: Environmental > Aquatic > Freshwater > Lake | place: USA: Georgia | collected... | reverse complement strand
ATGGTTCTGTAATTAATACAACAGACAGTGTAACATGGCCAACATCAGATGGATATAATTTAGATTTTAATACAGACGCTTACGAGGACTATGCATTAAAATTATTAGATATTTCTGATAACTTAGATTTAACAACATCTAATTTGATGATTAGATTTCTTGTTACTGAATCTATAACTGATTTCGATACAACAGCAACACATGTTGGTCCTTTAGACCAAGATACGTCCGACCAAAAGGTAAACAAAACATTAACAATATATGGTAGGGAGTATGATGACATTAATCAGTTTATAACAGGTATACAATTTGCAAACACTGTAAGTTATGACAAATTAAACAATACTCCAGATATATACCTTAAAAATATCGCTAGGGTATTAGGGTGGGATTTAATATCATCAGTGTTAGAAAATAATCTATTAAAAAGCTATATAACACCACAAGCGTCAACATATGCGGGGCAAACAGTTGGCTTAACAGCTGTCGAGGCGGATATTGAATTATGGAGAAGATTAATATTAAATAGTCCATGGTTATGGAAATCTAAAGGAACTAGAAAAGGTATTGAATTTTTATTTAAATTTATTGGTACTCCCCTTGGATTAATACAATTTAACGAATATATCTATTTAGCTGAAAACAAAATAGATATTGATTTATTTCAAGAAGTTTTAAGACAAAATAACCTACCAACTGATATAGGGTTATACCCAATAAGTATAAGTGGATACCCAATGCCGTTCATTAACACATCAGAGTTATACTACCAAAGCAATGGTTTGTGGTATAGAGAAACTGGCGGACCAAATTCAGATGTAGATATTACAACAGGTAACAACCCACATGTTGGCCCATACGATGGCGGATATAAATATATTAATCAATTTAGAACATTAATACAAAATTATACACCAGTAACAATAACATCTGAAACTGTAACGACAAATACATCAAATATTTTTTCTAACTATAATGTTGGTAAATTTACAGGGTATAGCGGACAAACATATGTTAATTTATCGTCTGATAATGGTGTTGATTTTAGCGATTGCTATGTTGTTGATGCGACGGTTATCTTAGACCCTAAAAATAGAAAAGACGAAACAAATTGTGGTTGTGAAATACCAGAAAATTTAAAATCAATGAGTGTTTGTATTGATAAACAAAAAGCAGTACAAGTTAATGAATGCGATTATATTAGTTATAAACTTAATCAAGACCAAACGTATTATTTATACTACTATCCACAATATGATATAAACGGAAATACAACAAGCAATATAAGAGAGAGTATTTTTACAAACCCAATTTGTTGTACAAACGGAACATCAGTTCATTATAACGATGTTTATGATGACGGCGTAACTTTTACACCACAAAATAGTGGTTACATTTGTTGTACTAGTAATGCTGGTAGCCAAACTGGTGGTGATTGTGGTTGTTTTGTTACATGCAATTGGAGGGTAAATGAATCAATAAGAACAACTATTATTAGCGGAAATACATACTTGGTATTTGTCGATGAATTAGGTCAAAATAGAACTAGTTCATATAATGGTTGTAACTGTCTAAAAGATTATACACAAAAGATTCAAATAACTGACCCATATACTGGAGAATTAGGTTTTGCTTGTCAATTAAATAATTCAGGTAAAAACGACATAACTTCTTTAAATTCAGTAATAATCCAAACGTATAAAGAAAGAGCTAAAGGAAATATTGGATGTAATGAAACAATTGTTATACAAACAACGCCATTAACACCTAAAACGTTCTTAGTTGTTGTAAATGATGGTGCTGATGTTGGAAAACGAGCTAATGACATAAATTTTAATACTGTAGGAAATACGGCTAGAGGTGCTGATTTTGCGAATAATAATTTAGCATTAACTGCCAGCTCACAATCTGGTCCACAAATTGGATACTTTGACGGATTTACATTACAATCACAACAAGCGCCACAATATAGTGATACTGTTAGTGTAAATGTTACGACTGGAACAACACCATTTAATACCGTTAACCTTCCATTCAATCCATCAACACATAAAATTGGTTATTTAATTAGTAATACAGAATTTACAAGTGCTAATTTTGCACAACAGTTACCTAATGTTATAGATATATCAAACACTATTCAACGAGTAAGTATTACACCAACTGTTGGTTACTATAGTGCAACATACCCATTAACGTATATTGGAAACCCAACTAACGTTTATATGGTAGTTAATTATACTAACCCAAATACTAACACAAATACTAACCCAAATACCAATACAAACACTAACACCAATACAAATACTAATACAAACACCAATACAAATACCAACGTTGAGAAATTCTGTACTAAATTTGAAAATACCAATGGAACAGCAAAAACAATATATTGGAAAGATACTTATGGCGGTGCATTAAATAGTGAATCTTTAGCTGGTAATAGTATTGTATACAAATGTGCTGTTAGTAACACATCAAGTGGTGATAATGTAATAATAACACAAAGCATATTACCTTGTACAAGTGATATTGATTGTACATCTACATTAGCCACAAATGTACCTCAAGCCGATTTTATCGTTATTAACAATGCAACCGCAAATATTATTAATGATGTTATGGTGAACGGTCAAAGTCTGCCTGGTGGTAGAGGGCGATTATACCCAGTACAAGCTAATGGTGGAACAATATCTGCGGTTAGAATATTACCAACATTTACGGGTAGAATAAGTGTTTATATTGACGGCTTCTTATTTGGGGCCACAACACCTAATGTATCTTCAATAGTAAGTTTATACGTTGGAACAACACTATTAGAACAAATAACTGTTAATACACAAACAGCAGCAGACCCAACAAATGTTTTGGTTCAATTTAGTCAATTTAGATTTAATGCTGGGGATGTAATAAGAATAATACACGAAGGCTCTGCCGATTAAATAAAATAAAATACAAGCGCGAATATATATAATAATATGTCAAATCTTATAAAATGCTATACTGAGAATGAAATCATCCAAAACGGTGGTACTATAAAACAAAATTCAGACGGTACTATTTCAGTTTATGTGAATGACGCTAACCTTGGTTTAGTACAAACATTCTTAACAAAGGTTTGCTGTGAAACACTTAAAAGTGGTTTAACATTTGACGAAAAAACACAAAAATGTTACTGGTCAGCACAAAAAAAATGCGACAATCCTTTTAATATTGTTTTAAACCCAATTGGCAATGATGGTGCTATTTTTTCAATACCACCAGATGAGACATGTACATTAAATGTAGAATTTGATTATTTATTTAAGTTTAGCGGTTCTTCGTTAACCGAAATTGCAAACGGAAAATCAGACAGCACTTGCCAAGAAGTAATTGATGTATTTGAATCAATTGGTGCTTCTATGTCAATTAGTACAGTAAAACCAACCCCAACTGGTGTGGTAACCGCAAATGTATATGATGAGGTAATATTCCCAATTATTGGTTCTGGCAATCTATATAATTATTTAAATGGCAAAAGTGCAGATACTGGATTTTATGTTACATGCTTAACAAATAACAATCAAGAAGTACCAATAAATTTATATAATTTAAATGTAAATAATAGCCCAGTAACTTGCGTAACACCGATTAACCAACTAGTTAATTCGTTATTTACCGAATCTGGATTACCACAAAATACATCAGGGTCGACTCAATTTAAGACAAATGTTAATGAAAATTCTTTTGCGTCTAATTGGTTAAATGCAAATATTAATATTACAGACCCAACAGTAATAAGTGCTATTACCAATGAAAAAATAAAACTTAATATACGATTAAGTGGAATATGTACAGACTTATGTGTGCTGGTTGATAATATAAAACTAAATAAAAATTGTTCACACGTTAGCAAAACATCTATCTTTGTGTCACAATCCCCAGGTTTTGAATTAGACAGAATACGAGATAATAAAAAATCTTGGAACGCAAATACTGAAAGAACACACAGAATATTTAATATAACAAAATGGAACGGAAAAAGTCCAATTAGGTATACCGATTATTATTTAGACGATTATAGACAAGTAATCAATACAAAAGAAATTGATTTAGATATTAGTATAGCTGCGGCAATTGAAACAGATATTTGGGCATACATTTCAGATAATCCATGTTTAATAACTGGAACATCAATCGGAACAAAAACAAAAAGTAAGGATATATTCAGTGCATATACTGGAACACAAGTAACAACAGGTATATCGACAACATACTCATCTGTTACCGCAACAACAGTATATACATCAGTAACATCAAATACCGTTACTACATCAACAAATGTTACCTATTGTAAAGCTGGATTTACATTAACACCAGCTAGTGACGAATGTGAAGCTTTGGTGTCACAAGGTGCAACATCTTCAGGTTCAGGAAATATTATCAATGTTGGTAATAAATTAAGCGCTTATGGTTTTGCAGGTACTTATTTCTATCCACCAATCACCGCCTCTTCGGTACTACCATATAAATACAATGCGAGAACAAATAATCTTGTAGATGGTAATTTAGATGTTATAGTACCTACAGTAATAAATAATAGTAATACTTTTTGGTGGTCTAGTAATAATTCATCATTTGGTAGGTTAAATAATGTAGGTTTATCAGCATTAACGAGTGGTTATGTTGGTTTTAGTAAATGTATTAATATTAATACTTCTGGTACATATTATATTGGTATAGCTGCTGATAATCTTTGTAGGTTTAAAGTTAATGGTGTTTTAATTGCCGATTTTGATACATCAACAACAATTAATTTTGAAAAATGGAGTGTATTCCCAATACAATTAAATTCTGGAACAAATATTATTGAGATGGAAGGAAAAGATACTGGAATACCAGCATCTTTTGGTGCTGAAATATACTATCCAACAGGTGCGACTCCATTTGCAACATTAACAGCCGCAACAAGTACGGCTAGTACAGAGGCTAATGTAATATTTTCTACAGCTGAATATGTTGGCCAGAATTGGCAATTAGGACCTGGGGGTTATTCATGTCCAACTGGTTATATATTAAATCTTTGCAATCCAGCAAAACCATTATGTACACAGCTTGTAAAAGAACCAACACAAACCAGAGTACAAACAAACTCGGTAACAACCACAGGGATTAAATATAACACCGCAACAACGTATAGTTTATTAACAATAACAGCTGTAACATCAACTACTGTAACACTTTCACTTAGCGCTTGTACTACCAAAGATTATTGTGGTAGTCAATATAACGGAGATGCAAACATTGATATAAAAAATCTATTAACACAGCCTTTAAGTTCAATTAAAACAATTGAAGATTTTGAATATTATATGACATCGGAATTGATAGATGCTAAAGATAGAAAAACATTATCTAGTTACCCAACGCTAAGATTATTATATGATAGATACGTTAATAGTAGAAAATACTGCAATACAACAAGCGCTGCGTTTAACTATTACACAATGAATAATTTTGCCAATTTGATTGGTAATTATTGGGTTGATTTGATTGAACAAGTAATACCAGCAACAACAATCTGGGGTTCAACAAGGGTATATGGCAATACAATTTTTGATAACCAAAAATTTAAATATAAATCATATAGTTCTTTCTTTGGTGATAATACATTTGGTTCTTTAAGGGTGTCATCACCTGCTAGTGGTACAACGTGTTACACTGACGTAACCACAACGGTAGTACTAGGAAATGCGTCTGGAACAACACTGTTTACAAATCAAGGAAATCAAAATAATTTTTCAAAAGTATACCTTATTCAAAATAATAGTGGTTCTGAATTTGTTGGAACAGTTACAAGTACAGGTAAAAATTCACCATGTGGTAATGGTTCAATAAATAATTGTGATTTAGATGTCAGAATAGAAGACAATACAACTAAAGACGGTACAATAAAAGCTATCCCAATACTACCAATAGGAAATGTAATATACAATTGGGTAACACCAACAGGTAACTATACCACACAATCTGTATCAGCGACTGCTGGCGGTAAATATACCGTAACAATCAACGATGATTGCTGTGAAGCAACTGCAAGTTTTAACAGAGGTGAATGTCTATTATCTGTTACACTAACCGCAACTAATCCAAACACAGGACAAAAAGATGGTAGTATAATAGCAACCCCGTCAGGACAAGTTGGTTCTGTAACGTATCTTTGGAGTGATGGGCAAACAACACAGACAGCAAGTAATTTGTCTGCTGGCACCTATAACGTAACTGTTAAAGATTCAATATATGATAATTGTACTGCTAGTGCACAAACATCAATATACGAAACATCTACACTTAGAGCAATCAACCTAACAGGTGCATCAATCTACACAATTAGTGCAACAACAGCTTATGATATTGATTGGGGTGATGGTGTTGTATCAGCATATACAGCTGGAAATAATACTATGACACCAGCACAAAGTCATATATACGGACCTGCATATAGACCTTATAATGGTAACATAACGCTTAGAAGTTTTAATCTAGGAGGAATAAGAAGAATACTTACTGACCAAGGAGGACCAACTGGTTCAACAGGTGCTCAATTAGCATTTACTGGACCACAATTATCTCGTTTAACTGGATTAACGTTATTTAATAATATTAAAACGTCATTAAGTGCTAACACAACTGAATTACCAAGAAATTTAGAATATTTATCTAGCTATATTGGTAAAATGACAGGTAATATTGGTAATTTCCCAACTGGAATGACAGTAATTAATCTTACAACAACTAATGAAACAAATACGCTTTTTGGTAATACATCTGGGCTACCAAGAAATTTAAAAACTTTTGTGGTGCTTGGTAGCAATACGATATCTGGCAGCACAACTGGATTACCGACAGGTTTAACAACCATGGAGCTAGCTGGTCTTAATACAATATCTGGTGATTCGTCAGGATTCCCTAGAACATTAACAGTATTATCGCTAAGAGGCAATGCAACACCTTCTGGTTCAATTGCGAATCTACCAACTGGAGCAACATCATTTAATTTTGCGTGTTTTGATACGTTTAGTGGTGATGTAAGTACAATTACAGGGATTACTGGTTTAACATCGTTCGTTGTTGAAAATTCGCTTGCATCTTTTCCTGGTAATACTATAACTGGTAATATCAATAATCTACGTAAATCTATTAGTACACTTAACATTGCTGGTAGCAATACAATTTTTGGTAACATTGCAAACATGCCAACAGGCAGCACCAGTTCAACGGCAGGATATTTCAATATAAGGGGTGTTAATACCATTTCAGGTAATACAGCAAACATTTCAACTAGATTTAGTAACTTTATTTTGGGCGGTGTTAATACATTGAGCGGTACTACATACGACATACCATCAAACGCTACTGTTATTTTAATTGGTGGTAATAATACAATAAGTGGTGATTTAGATGGTGTATCTCATGCTCAATATATTGATATTGGTGGTTTAAATACCATTACAAAATATACTGGTGTAACATGGGCAAGCGGTATGAATAGAGTAAAAATTACAGGTAATACAAGTGGGTTTACAACGTTAGATACTGATTTGATATTAAATAACTTAACTGCCACTACTTGGAACAATACAACACTAATTGGTAGATTTGGTAAATCATTAATAGCATTTAAGGGTACTGGAAGTACAGCATCGCTTGCGGCCAGACAAAAACTATCTGGGAGCACAGCTTCAGGTGGCTTTAACGTAACGTTAGACTTAACTTAAAATATTTATAATTATGCCTAGATTAGTAACAAGAATAACAGCTGAAGTTTTACCAAATTATATTGGTACAATATATTTATTTAATTCAATAGTTGGTCAAATTCAATTTGAAGATTATATAAATTTAAGTGGTTATAAAGCTTATTTGCAAGATTTTAGCTATTTTTATTCTGTTGAAAGATTGGCTAAACCACCATTATTTGGATTAAAAAATCAATATAATTTACCAATAGTTACTTTAAATATATCATACTAATGAGATATCAAGAAAGAATATACATACAAAATGAAAACCGAGCGGTTAGGAATAAAGACATATTAAATGTTAATATGAGTTCAGATTTTTGTATTTTTAAGTCGCCATCATTTGATGTTAGCGCGGCAACAAAAGTACAATGTGGTCCAATCGTATGTAATCTATCAGGATTTTCATCTGAAGATATCCTTTCAGCTGCAACATATAATTGTTTTACATCACAATCTATGAGTGGTAGTTGTTTTAGCTCTGTAACTTGGACAACCAAGATATATGAAGACAACGCATTAAGCTATAGTGCTAGCTATTATACAGCAACAGCATTAACGGGTGATACACCATCAGACCAAACATTTTTTAATACGCTTACAACGGGGCTGTATAAATTAGGTTATACCTATGATTTTATAGACAATGTATTAACAGTACAAAAACAATACGGCGGGGCAAGAGAATTAGAGTATGATTTATGTTTAACATGGGGTATAAAACCAGCAACTTTTTCATGCCCAGTTGGATTTACAGCAACACCAGCAAACGATGCTTGTCAAAAAATAACAACCTCAGCAGCAACAAATAATGGTAGTGGGTCACCAATTATTAGTGGAAATACAGCTACAGCATATGGATTATATGGTACATATTTTTATCCTAGCATACAAGGTAATGGTGCATTACCAGTATATTATAGTGGTGGTTCGTTATTTTTAAATAACCAAAGTGGTGGTACAATAAACGCCATAAATATAAATAATACTGCAACATTTTGGGGTAACCCATTATCAAATACATCTGACGGTAGATTAAATAAAATTGGTTTAAGCGCATCCTCAACAGAATACGTTGGTTTTTCAAAATGTATTGATATCACAGAAGCTGGTACGTATTATGTTGGTATTGGAGCTGATAACTACTGTAGAGTAAAAATAAATTCTAAATTATTTGTTTTTTTTAGTGGTGGCGGCGCTACTGAAAATTTTAGAATATGGAGTGTTTTTCCGTTTTATTTTAATTCTGGGGTTAACATTATTGAAATGGATGGTTTAAATGTTCCAGCAACAAATACGTCATTTGGTGCTGAAATATATAAACCAATTGATTATGCAACATTAACAGGTGCAACAAGTACGGCTAGCACACAAGCTAATGTAATATTCACAACGGATGAATATGTTGGACAAAATTGGCAAATTGGTACAACTGTAGGGTACTCATGTTCATCTGGATACACCCCAAATTTTTGTAATGCAACACCAACATGTAGTAAAATTGAAACAACTGGAATAACCAGTAGCCCGTGTACTGGCATATGCAGTGCCGACTGCACAACAATTTGTGCTGATACATTTCCTAACCTAACTAATACTAGCAAGGGTGTTTACATATTAGATACATCTACAGCAACAACAATACCTCTAAGCTTTAATTTTACTGGTAATACGGATGTATTTACAGCAACCAGTGCATCATTTAAATACGAAGTTTATAAATACAATAGAGATTTAGGTGTTTTTGCAGTACCACCAGTTTATAAAAGCAATGTAAGTCAGTATTACACTTTTAGTGCGACAAACGTACTACAACAATCCTTACCAATTTCAGGTCTTTCATTAGACGGAGATTATTTAATTAAAGGATACTACGAAGCAAATGCTTGCACTGACTTTTTAAATAGATTAGGTAAGAGAATCGATACGCTATTGTACAATAGAACTGGAACTTACCAACTTTATGAACCAGAAACTGATTTTTATTTTGTTGGAACTACCAAAGCCGAATCACCAATCTTCGCACAAAGCCAAACAAATGATTTGGAATTTTACGACGCACTACCGCTATATCAACAAGTAATTATTGTTGACGATACAATAGTATATTCACAATATGTCGATGCTGACAATAACGAACAGTTAAGTCCAACATACGAAAGAACTGGGGCCACTTTTACATTAGTTAGTGAATATCTAGGTGATGTATTTGTAACCTTAAATGGTTTAACACTGGCTAAAGATATTGATTATAGTCTAAGTGGTTATGTTTTAACATTGTATGGTGCTGTTAGACAAGGTGATATAATAACAATTGTATATACCAGAACATCAACGCAAACAATAGTATCAAACGCTATACAAATAACCAATGCGATTACCAGTGGAACAACTAATAATGAGGGGTCAAACAAGGCATATTATAACACAACGACTGGAAAATACGAACTTTATACTGATAATCAAATATTAGACGGTTCTAGGATTATATTAATATTAAATGGTATTACATTAACATTTAATATTGATTATTATTTATCAAAAACAAATAAAAAAAGAATAATTCTTCAGGGTACGATAATGGTTGATGACATAATTAATATCATATATTACCCTATTGCAAATGTCGTAAACGGTATAACAAATAATAACAACAATATTAATTGGTATATAACAACGCCACCAGAAAAAAGCAATGGTGAATTCTTGTTGGAATATAGCAATTCAAGTTCATTTTCAACATATACTGTAAATAGCACAATACCATACGCACCACAAGTCACTAACTACACTTCTGTTCTTAGTCTGACTGGAGGCGTTGGTACAAATTGGTATTACAGAGTTAAGAATATTAAAAATTACGAATCAATTTGCGGAGATATCATAAGCAGTACTGGATACAGCGAAACCGTAAAGGTTCAAATTCAAAGTAATGCAATAAATTCATACTAATTGTTGACAATTTGGTATTTATAAGTAAAATAAAAGAAAAATAAAGATATTTATAAGATATGAGTTACATAATTAAAAGCACAAGCCCTTTTGTTAGCATAAAATTAACAGAAATTGGTAGAGAAAATCTAGCTAAAGGCCAGCTCAATTTTTCTTATTGGGCAATAGGGGATTCTGAAATAAACTACGATAGAGAAGCTATTGTAGACGCCAACCCAACAGACCCGTCACTATCTGGCTCAAGCAAGATAATGAGACCGTTTGATAGGCAACCAGACCTAAAGTCATTTATTACAACAACCGCTGGGGGTAACCTTAATGCGATGAATTCCTCGAATATTAATGTTGTAAAAGCTGTTGTAAATAACGAAGCAACTGAAAGAGGTTTCTTTACTGGTTCATCGATGACATATGCAACCCTAACAGGTAACACGTACTTAAAAAGTTATTCAACTGTTAGCAATAACACAATAACTGGCGGTACAGTAATTTACATATCATCAGCAGCAACAGTTGACGTTAACGATTTTATTAGATTAAAATTAACCAACGATGTAGCAACACCAAGCAACCCAACTGAAAATACAGTTCCACTACCAAATTTATGGTATAAAGTTCAATCAACAGCCACAACAGTTAATGGAACGGCAATAACCGTTGACAGAACGCTACCAAACTTAAGTGGTCAAACATCTAGTACGTCACATGTTTTTGTATACAGAAGTGGCCAAGTTGCAGATTCATTTGGCTACGAAACATCAACAGCATATTGGGACAGCGGTACACTTTCTTTTGATGCCGCAACAAATATCACGTGTGATGATGTTAAAGTTTGGAATATGAATAATGTTTGGTGTGACAACTTAGCTGGTTTAACAGGATTGACAACATCAAAGCTTTATGAAGATTATACAAAATTTGGTTCTTATGATTATCTAGGTGCTAAAAACCCATATTTTGAATACTTATGCTCGTCATCAGCAACACAATTAGCAACCGATTGTAACGGACCAGGCTTCAGCTATGCAGACGATGTTAAAAAATGTATTTCTATTTTACATTACACAAACAATACCATTTCTAATCTATACGGTGAATTCTTCTTTATTGATACTGTTAACAATAAAAATATAACAATAACAATACCTGATATCATGTACCATAGAAGAAATTATGGTACAAGCCAAGGTATTACAATGGGTATGAAATTCATCGCTAGTGGTGCAACCTACTTAATAGGTACTAGCCAAGTAGAATATATCGACTTGGTTGAAGACCCTACATTGGTTGATGACACACCAGTTGTTATTGGTAAGGTATTCCCACAACTTAAAATGGTTGTAATTGAAGACGAGGAAATTGTAGCAGCAATGTCATACAAATCAAATAGAAATTGGACATTACCAGCATTGTCAGCACAATTAACTAGCCCAACAGGTGGTACAACAACTGGTATATTGGATGTAAATAAAACAATGTATTTAACATATGCTCTAGATAATACAAGTGGCAGTGGTTTGACGCCAACATTACCTTGTCAATACTATATAAAGGTAACCAATAATAGTACAACATCTAAAGACGTTTCATTTAGGATTGAAGATGTTGACGTATTACCATATATGCAACAAAAGGAAAGCCTAGTTTACCCAGGCTACGGATTCTATGCAACCAATTTTAAATTAGTGTATCAAATTGTTGATAATCAAAATGATAGGCCAAACCCAGCATCGTGGAAAGCATATGATTTTACGTCTACGGCAATAACACAAACAGTTGGCGGAACAATAAACCCTTATTTGCTAGAAACACAAACACCAAGTCAAGTAGGATTTACAATTAGCTCAGCACTTAATTCTGGGGCGACAACATATGATATTACTCTTCCACTATCAATGTCACCAAATTCCAATTCGGACATATTGCAATTTGGTGATGAAAGATTTTTCTATGGCAATTTAGAAACATATATCGGAGCAACAATATATAAAACTATTTTTGACATTAGAGTAAATTCATCACAATACAACCTTACAACCAATCCAACTAGGAGCACACAGCCATCAACCAACCCAGCGACTATTAGAGTTAGCGAAGTTGGCATTTATGATTCGAATAGAAACCTAGTTGTTATTGGTAAATTAAGTGAACCAGTACAATTAACTGCTGGAAATACAATTATGTTTGAATTATCATTAGACTTTTAATAAATTAATCATGGGATACGTAAATAGCGCAACAACAACAACTCTAACCGCAAAGCTAACACCTTTGGGTAGAAGAAAACTTATACTAACTAATAATAACTTAATTACCTCATTTTCTTTAGGTGATTCAGATGCCAATTATAGTGCTACTCTACCATTAACGACTGGACAGGTACCCGCTGATGGCGGTTCTATCGGACCGTATAACTCAACAACAAATAGTGTTGGGCCAAATGTTAAAATAGAAACAGTATTAACAGTTAATAATACAGGTGCGCTAACAAAAGCGGTAGAACCTGAATCAAGTCAGTTAACAACGGAATACATAGCAATTGGGCAAACAGCTATTACAGGCGCCGCAAATATAAAATCAAATCTTGTTAATAGAAACAATATAAATACAGACCCGTTGGTTAATTTATACCATAGTTTTAATTTACCATTAAATGCTAGTGATGATTATAAATTTACAGGCCTGACAGCAGCACAAGGTGGCTATCTAGATACAGCATATAGCGGATTGGCACAAAGCCAAATTGCAGTAATTGCAATTGGTAATTCACAATATGGTGAACTTATTGATGGTAAATCTTTGAAAATTGATATAACAACAGCAGCACCCTTGTTAACGTATACAATATACGCAACATATGAAAATACTGGTGTATCGTTAGCTAACCAAGATGCTAGCTATTACGACAACTCATCTAGAGCAAAAATATTTGGTGAAAACATTGCTTTTTTAGTTTCCGATGACATTCAAACACCAAATGGTGGTGATGCAACATTAAGCTGGGCAACTGGATTTGGAACAGCAAAACCATATAGCCTAAATAATAAACAACTTTTTAATTTTAACACAAACACAAACTTAAGCTTATACGCAGACAAATTAGTTGGTATCGCTTATTTAGATAGAGGGTTTGCTGTTATAACACATCCAGATATTGTTTTTTGGTTTAATTTTGCTAATACATCAGCTAGCACCGTTACATTAGATAGCGTATCAAGTCAAATAATACAAAACGTAACATGTATTGCAAATAGAGGTGAATTTGGTGTATCAACAAATACAACATTTAAAGTAACAGATACACCTAGAATTAGTGAAGTTGGTTTGTACGATATGGACAACGATTTAATTGCCATTGCTAAATTAGATAGACATCTATTAAAGAATATTAATGAATTTTTAGCATTAGGTGTTAAAATTAGTATATAATACTATTTATTTTTTTATTTACTATACTATTTTATAAAAAAAATATTATGGATAAAATAGAAGAAAGTAAGCTAATTCTTGGCTTAGATGTTAGTACAAAATGTATTGGTATATCCTTATTTGAAGACAACAATGGCGTTGGCGATTTAAAATTATTACATCACGTAACACCAAAGGTTAAACCTGAACCAGAAAGCAAAATGGAAGAACTTTTTGAAAAAGCTCGTATTTTTGAAAAAGAATTTTTAAACGACTATTCAGATGTGGGCATCACCAGAGTAATTATTGAAGAACCCTTACTACAATCTAACAACGTATATACAATCGCAACATTATTGAGATTCAATGGCATGATTGCTAGGTCTGTGTATGAAACAATCGGGGTGGTTCCAGAGTTCATTTCATCATATGATGCTAGAAAATATGCGTTTCCACAACTAATGGGTACCAGAACAACAAAGAAAGACGGTACACCAAAAACAGATAAAGAAATAAGCAAAGCAACACCAACCCTATTTGGAGCGCACGAACAAGATGTTGATAAAAAAATGATTATTTGGGAATTGGTTTGTGACCTAGAACCACAGATAACATGGTTTTACGATAAAAACAATAAACTAAAGAAAGAAAATTTTGATATGACAGATGCCTATTGTGCAACACTAGGCTATATGCGAAAGAATGGTATTTGGACATAATTCCACTATAACCCCACCTAAATGGTGGGTTTTTTGTTTTTTATAAAAATCATTCGTATATTTGCTGTGTGGCATATATAGAAAGCATATTAGAAACATTTTTAGGTGAATACCGAAAACACAACGAAGACACTGGGCAAATAAGTTTTGATTGTCCAGCGTGTTCGGAGGATAAGGATATGCCAGAAGGTGACGGCAAAGGTAACTTGGAGATTAATTATAACAAAGATGTTTTTAAGTGCTGGGTTTGCAAAGAAACAAATGATATGTATGGTTCAATATCTCGTCTAATAAAAAGATATGGTACACCTAAGATATTAAAAGATTATATATTATTCAAACCTGAGACTTCCGAATATAATGAACACAAAAAAATAGTTGCTGTAGAATTACCAGAAGGATTTAAACCCCTATCAAAATGTACGGGTAAAGATTTTAAGTACAATTTAGCTATCACTTACCTACGTAAAAGAGGCATAACTGACGACATCATTCAAAAATTTAATATTGGATACACAACAAAGGGTAAGTTTTTTAATAGGATAATCGTACCGTCATATGACGCGAATGACAGATTAAATTATTTCATCGCTAGATGGTTTGACAAACAAAATACCAAGTTAAAATATTTAAACCCTGACGTTGAAAAGCAAACAATCATATTCAATGAGAATAAGATAAACTGGGATTCAACGATATATCTTGTAGAGGGTGTAACAGACCACCTTGTAATCCCAAATTCAATACCTCTTTTAGGTAAGTATATTTCAGATATCCTACTAGAACAAATACATGACAATGCGAATTCTAAAGTCGTTGTACTACTAGATGGCGATGCGCTAGAAGATGCTAAAAATCTATACCACAAATTAAACTTTGGTAGACTAAGGGGTACAATACGAATCTGTCACCCACCACTTGATTACGACCCGTCTAAGATTCATGAATTAAGGGGTAGAAAAGGTATAATAGCATTATTAAAAAGAACAACAACCATAGAATCCTTAGAATCATCATTTTGATTGCAATTTAGTTTAAATTTTAGTATATTTGTATTATGATAACAGAACATGTAGGACCAGTATATTTAGAGCCGATTGCTCACGTCTATATCCACAGAGAAACTGGGGTTAAATATAATTCAGTAACAAAAGCTATTGCTAGCATTGAACCGCATTTCGATTCAGAGGCTGTGTCATTAGCAATTGTAAACCAAGCAGATAATGTCAAGCAAGAGAGATATATCGGCATGACACAAACACAAATATTGGATTACTGGCAAATGCTTAATGATGAAGCAAATGTATATGGTACTAAAGTCCATGATATTGTTGAAAAATATCTAAAAGCAAATAAGTGGTGGTTCCCAGAAGATGAATTAGCTAAAAAAGTTATTGAAGGATATAATAACTTAAATATTGATGAGGGTATTGGCATGCAACCCGAACGAATTATGTTCTCCGAAGAATTCCAACTTGCGGGTATGTCTGATTTAATTATAGATGTTGACCAAAAATTTTTTGATGTCGGGGATTGGAAAACAAATCGTGTGTTTAATTTTTATAACCCATATGGCTACGAAACATTACATAAACCATTTGACCATCTTCAAAATTGTCAATGGTCTATCTACACCATCCAGCTAAGTGTTTATGCTTACATGTACGAAATGGAGACTGGTAAAAAATGTCGTCAGATATGGGTTGGCTATTGGGATAAAACAATTGAAACCTTCCAAAAAATACAAATAATGTATTTGAAACACGAAGCAAGAAAATTATTAGAGTTACATAAGTATAATACACAATATAAATAATTATGATTAAAAAAATAGTTCATCTAGCTGATATTCATATCAGAACCTATAGGCTCCATGAAGAGTATAAGGAAGTTTTTAAGACACTTATTAGCGACCTAACCGAACAGCTTAAAGATTATACTAGAGATGAAATAAGGGTTGTGATTGCGGGTGACTTGGTACACCAAAAAATCATCATATCTAACGAGCAATTAATCCTAGGTACTTGGTTAATTAAAAATCTTGAAACAATTGCCCCTGTTATTATCATTGCTGGCAACCACGACTTACTAGAGAATAACAAAGATAGGGTAGATAGCATAACACCTATGGTTCAATTTTTACCTGAAGCCAATGTAAATTATTTTAAAGAAACAAATTGCTATCTGGATGACAATATTGTTTGGTGCGTTTATTCTATCTTTGACGGAAATGAAAAACCAGATATTGATTCTGCAAGAAAAGAATTTGGTAACGATAAGACGTATATTGGATTATATCACGCACCTGTTTTAAATGCAAAAACAGATATTGGATATGAGATTGACCATGGTGCTGGGTTAGATATATTTGAGGGTTGTGATATGGCCTTATTGGGTGACATCCATCGTAGACAAATTTTTAACCACAAAGGAATCCAAGTCGCTTATCCGTCTAGCCTTATACAACAGAACTTTGGAGAAAACGTTTCAAAACACGGTTATCTACTATGGGATGTTGAAACAAAAACATTTACCGAACATGATGTTGATAACAAATATTCATTTTATAATTTTAAAATTAAATCATTAGACGATTTAGAAAACAATAAAGAAATAATAACAAATTTATGACACTAAAAGAATTAAGGGAATTTTTAGATAAAGTCCCAACAGAAATGGATGGGTTTAATGTGGTTAATGGCGAAGTTGGCTATTTGGACCCAAACGATGATGACAGTATGGTTTATCGTGTTGATAACCCAATCATAGCAGTTTATGTTGATGAAAACACCAAAGAGGTTTGCATGTTTCATCAAACACAAGAAGATGTTAATAATATTTTTCCAAATAAACAATCAAATGGAGATACCGAAGGAGCTTAATAACGAAATCTGGGACTACTGTAGAGCTAACAATATCACTGGTATTGATGACTTTATTTTAAAGCTAATCAAACAAGGTTTCATCATAGAAAAGTTTGGTGCGACACCGCAACCAAGAGAAAAGATTATTGAAAAAATAATCGAAAATAGAATTGAAGTACCCGTCGAAAAAATAGTTGAAAAGATAGTTGAGGTACCTAAGCTAATTGAAAACAACGAAATGGCTGAAGAACTAAGATTAAAGATTTTAGAAGTTGAAGATTTAACCACAAAGTTTAACCAAGCTAATGATAATATAAATTCTTTAACTAAAGAATTAGAAACTGAAAAAAACAAACCAAAAAGAGATATATATGGCGAAAAATGATACGATAAAAATATCACCGTATTCTAAAATAAAAGTTTATTGGGATGACAGACCTGAAAATTATAGCAAAGAAGCCAAGAATAGAATTTGCAACCATTTTGCTAAAAAATATGGTGTAAACAAGGGCAACATTGATGTGATATACAGACCAGTAAAATTTACCGAAAGTGGTGATACGATTGAGATAAATGGTGCTACGATTGAAAATATCATGGACACCAATTATCAACGTGAACTAATGAGAGAATGGATTAAGAGAGAAGATAAAAAAGTCGACTTTGATAGAATCCTTAAACTTGATGATAAAATTAATGGTGAATTAAACCTAGAAGATAATAATATACAGCATAATAGTTGGTCAATCAAATGGTTGATGATTAATAACTTTCTTTCATTTGGTGAAGAGAACTATCTACCTTTCAATAAACTAAAGGGTTTGAATGTTGTTAATTCATTGCCAGCAAACCAAGGTGGTAAATGCGTTAGAGCTGATACTAAGGTTAATATACAATTTGATAAAGATAATAAACAAATTACAATTGGCGAATTACATGAAATTTACCAAAAATACGGAGACCTAAGATTCAAAGTTGATACACCATACGGGTATAAAAATATTGAGTGGTGTGGAATAACAGAAGAAAATGCTGATGTTTATAGATGTGAACTAGAAAACGGTATGTTTGTCGAAGGAGCGGATTATCACCGTTTAAAGAAAATGGGTGATGAGTTTGTTGTTCTTAAAGAGATAAAAATTGGTGATATAATACAAACCAATAATGGTGATAGTGCTGTTGCTAGTATTGAATTATTGGAAGAAAAAGACACCTTATATGATATTCAAGTAGCTGAAGTTCATCAATATTATACTAATGGAATAGTATCACATAATACTACACTTACAATAGACTCATTGAAATTCTTGTTGCACGGCAATACAACTAAAACGGATAAGAATGAAGAAATCTTTAATCAGTATAGTGATAAAAATGACTTGGTTGTTAGAGGTATGATTGATATTGCTAACGAGGAAATCATCATTGAAAGAAAAATGAAACGCACCGCAAAAAAAGGTGGCGGTTGGACCGTAACAAACAAAGTTAATTATTATAAGCTATTGCCAGACGGCGAAGAAGAAATGCTTAATGAAGAAGACGCTGGAAAAACAACGGCTAAATTAAAAGCAACTATCGGCAGTGAAAAAGATTTTGAAATGCTTGTATTAGCAACTGAAAAAAATCTAGATGACCTCATTGGGTTAACAACAACTGAAAGTGGTAAAATCTTAACTAGACTTATTGGTTTAGAGGTTATTGAAATGAAAGAAGCTATTGTTAGAAAGATGTATAATGAATTCGATAGAAAGAAAAAATCTAACGAATACGATATCATAACGCTATCTGATGACATTGTGGACCATACTGAAAAGATTAGACTTGGTAATGAGGCTAATGATAATTTAGAGAAAGAATTAAATGAAACAAAAGAGACTCTAAAATCTTTAAGTGAAGAAAACGACAGATTACTAAATAGCAAGATAAGCATTGACATTAGCATCACATCTCTGAACCCGTCAAACTTAGAAAAAGAAATCCAAACAATAACACAAAGTGGTTTAACGTATAAATCTAAGGTTGAAGAGTTACAGAAAAAGATAGACGAAATCGGCACATTAAACTTTGATGAAGACGAACATTTTAGATTAACCAATAAACAAAATAAAACATTGGCGTCTGTTCACTTAAAAGAATCTGAGATTCAAAAATTAGAACAAACCATTCAAGACCTGATTGACGGCGGTATTTGTAAAGCATGCAATAGGGTATTGGACGATGTTGATAATACTGAACATATAGAAACTCACCGTAAATCAATCGATAAATTAAGGGGTGAAATAACTGATTTAGAAGAAGTTATCACCAAGATTAAATCAGATTTATCATCACTTAACGACACCAAGTTATTAATCGATGAAAAAAATAAATTAGAACTTAACAGAGATAGATTAGAGGTCGAGATTGGCTCACTTAGAAATAAAATAGTTTCAAAGAAAAACGACCTAAAGAAATACACATTAAATCTAGAGGCAATTGAATTGAACAGAGATATTGACTCAAAGGTTTCTTTGGTTAAAACAAAGATATCTGTAGCGGGTTATAAAAAAGATGAGCTTGTCGGCAAAATTGAAAGAGTAAAGCAAGATATATTAAACAACGAAAACAATATTGAACTTAAGACAAAACTGATTGAGCAAATTAAAAAAGAAGAGGAGATAGAAAGAATTTATAAAGTATACATCGAATTAGTTGGCAAGAAGGGTATTAGTAAATTAGTTTTAAGGTCAGTATTACCAATAATCAACTCTGAGGTCCAAAGATTACTAGAGGATGTGTGCGATTTTGAAATTGAGATATTTATTGATGATAAAAATGATGTACAATTTCTTTTAAACAAAGACGGCGTATCAAAATTATTGAAATCTGGTAGTGGTTTTGAAAAAACAGCTGCTAGCTTAGCTCTAAGAGGTGTGTTAGGTAAAATATCGACCCTACCAATGCCAAATTTCATAACATTTGATGAAGTATTAGGCAAGGTGGCTAATGAAAATATTGAAAGACTAAAACCTCTTTTTGATAAAATAAAAAATATGTATGAAATCGTGTTTTTGATAACACACAACGACATTATCAAAGATTGGTCAACAAACAATATAACTGTTATTAAAACCAATAATATTTCTACAGTTAAAATATCATAAAACTTTAGTAAAAGATTTTACATTTTTTATTTTATGTATATTTATATATAAAATACATATGAAAAAGAAATATTTTACTGAAGAAGAAAAAAAAGCTGCTAGAAAATTAGAAACTAAGAAATACTATGATAAGTTTAGAAAAAAACCTTTAACTGAAAATGAAAAAGAAAAGAAAAAATTAGAACAAATAGAAAAACGAAAAAAATACGAAAAAGAATATTATCAAAAAAATAGAAAAAAAATTTTAGAACAATCTAGATTATATTTTAAAGACAATCAAAAAATAAAACAAGAAAAAAATAATAAAAGATACAAAGACCGTAGAAACACAGACCCAGTTTTTAAATTATTAATGAATATAAAAAGAAATATTAGAGCTGTTATGAATAAAAAAGGTTTTACTAAAAAATCAAAAACGTTTGAAATACTAGGATGTTCTTACGAAAATTTTAAAAAACATATTGAATCTTTTTGGGAATCATGGATGACTTGGGACAATTACGGTCTATATAATGGGCAACCAAATTATGGTTGGGATATCGACCATATAGTACCGAGTTCATTAGCCATAACTGAAAATGATGTTATTAAATTAAACCATTATACTAATTTACAACCATTATGTTCATACTATAATAGAAACATAAAGCGTGACAATATTTTAACAGTTAAAAAAGATAATAACGTATCAAAAATAACATTAAATTAATTTATATGAAATTTAGAAATTACTGTATTGTTGTTATGGGTGACACCAAAAATGTTCTACCCGAAATTGTTAAAATATCTGAAACCAAACCAAATATATTAGATTCTAAGGGTATATTAATAGCAACATTTGCTTCTATTGCCGAACCTAAAGAAATCACCGATTACTTTAAACTAAACGGCCGAAACTTCTTGGTTTTTGATTTAAATGAAGAAAATTCTGGTGTTTTTATTAGCAAAAAGGAAATCAATGATGGGCTTTTTGGTTTCTTAAAAGAGTTTAACAATGAAGTGCTAAAGCAAAAAACTGAAGAATTAATGACAACAATAGACCTAGAAATGACGTCAACAACTGTAAGTTCAAAAAGTAGAAAATTAAGAACCGAGTTCCAAGTTTCAATTGAAGAAATCTACAACATGTCCCCAAAAGAAAAAAACGAATTAATGAACAAATTAATCGATAAGGGGACTGAAAATTTATCCGAATACGATAAAAAAATATTAACTATGTTATCAATTTAAATAATAAAAATTGTATGTTTGATGTTTTTTTAGTATATTTGTATGTTCCCTGGTGAACAATAACAAAATATAGAAATCATGATTAATGAGTAAAAGAGTTATAAGTACTGATGGTGAAGAAAGCCTATCAAAGTACTTTAAGGATGTTAAAAAAACAACACTTTTAACACCCGAAGAAGAAGTTTCACTTGCTATTAAAATACAGCAAGGTGACGAACTAGCAAAAGAGAAATTAGTAAATTCAAACCTAAAATTTGTTATCTCAATTGCAAAAGATTATCAGAACCAAGGATTAGCATTATCTGATTTAATAAGTGAAGGCAATTATGGTTTAGTTAAAGCCGCAACAAGATTTGACCATACACGTGGATTTAGATTCATATCTTACGCTGTATGGTGGATTAAACAATCAATAATTCAAAGTCTAAATGAAAATGCTAGATTAGTTAGATTACCAGCTAATGTAATTAATAAGTTATCTAATCTAAGAAAAGAGATTGAAAAGTTTGAATTTCAAAATGAACGCGAACCTATCTACGGTGAAATATTAGATGAAAACAACGAACCCCTTGACTTACAATTATATCCTAGATGCGCATCGTTAAATGATATCATCAATGACGATGGTGACGAAATGATTGACGTGGTACACATAAAAGAAAATGATGTTGATTTTGTCGTTGATGAAAGACTTAGAAAAAAAATTGAATCGGTATTATCGGTATTAGATGAGAGAGAAAGACACATCATAGAATGCTATTATGGTATAAACACAGATTTCGAATCAATGACACTAGAGGCAATTGGTGAAAAGTATCTTTTAACCAAGGAAAGAATTAGACAAATCAAAGAAAAGGCTATTAGAAAATTAAGACATAATGCCGACGAATTACACGAAATGGTTCGTGAATTATATTTATAATAAAATATTGTATGAAATTTAAATTTAGCTTTTTAATTGCATTATCGGCAGCTTTGGTAGCTGGGTGCGCAGCATATTATTCCGTTTTCGGGTTAAGCCAATTGTTTGCTGGCGCCAGCCTAGCGGTAATCATAATGGCATCAAGCCTAGAATTTAGCAAAGTCGTTGCTGTTAGTTTTTTACATAGATATTGGAATAAAATATCAAGTGGCTTAAAAATTTACCTATCAATTGGTGTTTTTATATTAATATGTATAACTTCTGCTGGTATATATGGTTTCCTATCTAATGCGTATCAAAAAACTGCAAATAAATTAGAAATTACAGAAGGTCAAGCAGGTGGTTTAAACAATAAAAAGTCTTTATTTGAAAAAACTATCAATGATAACAATAAAATCATCGGTACAAAATCAAGTCGTGTAGAACAACTAACACAATTAAGAACAGCTCAAGAGACTAGATTAGATGGCGCAACAACAAATTCTGCCAGAAATAAAGCTAGGGGTGATATAAATAGCGCAAATGTTGAGATACAAAAACTTAATGGTGAGATAGATGTATTAAATACTAAAAACGCTTCATTGTCCGATTCGGTTAATTTTTATTCTGGTAAACTAATTGAACTTAAAACAACTGACAACACAACCTCAGAAATTGGACCTTTAAAATATCTAGCACAATTAACGGGACAGCCAATGGATAGAGTTGTTAATTGGTTTATATTATTGTTGATATTTGTTTTTGACCCATTAGCTGTTGCGTTGGTTATAGCAACCAATCGTGTTATTGAGATAGAATCTGGAGATACGGAACCAAAACCTATTAAAGAACCTAAACCGAAAACAGATTTAAAAATAAAAAAACATTTTGGTAGATTAAAAGATTTTTTTAAAAAAAAAGATAAACCAACCGTAGAACCTATTCAAGAAATTGTTAATTCAGAACCAGAAATCGTAGTACTTGAGCCAGAAGTAGTTACACCAATTGTTAGCGAGCCTATTGTTTATTCAGAACCAAAAAAAGAACCTGTTATACCAAATGGTAGAATTGAGTTAAATGACATAAAAGAAATCAAAGAAAAAACAAATAGAGGTTTCTCGGTGAACATACCAGCACCTGTTACAAATACAATACAAAGAATTGGTAGCAATAAGGTTATCAAAGATAATGATAATAGTAGGGTTTTTTTTAAAAAAAGAAGATAGATGCTGATTGACAACAAAAAATACTTATTGCCAGAGACTAATTTTATCAAAGAGGAAACAATAAAGAAACAAATTGTTATTGGACACACCTCAACAAATAAAATGAAACATTTTATAAAATGGTCTACACGATTAAATGGTAAGTACCTAAAAACTGCAGCGTATACAATATCAACAAATGGTAAAATTTACGAACATTTTGACCCGATTTACTCATCTAACATATTAAAAGACACCGAGTTAGACAAAAAAAGCATCATTATACTGCTTGAAAATGAAGGTTGGCTAACAAAAAATAAAGAAAAAAATGAACTTATTAATTGGTTTGGTGATATTTATAATAAGCCAGATGAGGTTATCGAAAAGAGGTGGAGAGGCTATACGCACTGGGCCCCGTATAACGGAAAACAGTTTGATTCTGCGGTGTGGTTAACGAATAAATTATGTGATGAATTCTTTATTGAAAAATTTGTAATTCCGCATAACACAAAGATGGAGAAACTAGACGAGTTCAAAGGTGTATTATACCGAGCGAATTTAGATAGGGATTATACCGACTTAAGCCCCGCTTGGAATTTTGAAGATTTTAAATATAAACTAGAAAACAAATGAGAAAAGATATTATAAACGAACACGACGTAACGAAAAAAATGATTGACACACTAAGAGGACAATCATTTATTAATGAGGCTGACGAGGGTAATGATGTTATTACACCTTCAGAAAAAGACCCTGTATTTAAAGAAGAGGCTAAAAAGATAGCAGATACTGTTGACCAAAGAATACAAGTAACAAAGTTAAAAATATACCCTAAAGATAATGATGTTCAGTTTGAGGGCCGTCAAGTTTTCGGTATCAATTTTTTTATGTCAACCAAAGCTGGAAAACTAAGCATTTCAATAACAGACGAAAATGGTCGACCTAAACAAATGTTCCTTGATAAAGAATCATTGGATATAATTAACAAATTAGAAGGTTATTATAAAAATTGGGCTATTGAATGGGGTAAAAAATTAAACACAGAATACAAACAAAAATAGTTATATGGAAGAAAATGTAAAAGACACAACTAGTTTCAGTCCATCAAAATGGACAACTGATTTATTTGGTAAAATAAACAGAAGATTAATTATCGATATAATTGTAATATTAATACCTATCTTTTTAATCTATCTTTATTTTGTTGGTATGGGTACTTTGCCAGAGGTTAAAGAAACCATAAAACAAACTAAATTAATCGAGTCCAAAGTAGATAGTCTAAAAACAGACAATCAATTTATCGTAGAAAGAATGTATCAAATGGAGAAAAACCAAGCGATGTTTTTTGATATGGTAAATAAAAATAATGAGTTGATTCAAGAAAACAATAAACAACTCAGCAAACTTAAAAAAATATACAATGATAAGATTAGCAGTGTTGGTACTTATGACGTTAGTCAGCTTGACAGCTTCTTCACAAAAAAATACGAACAGTATTACAACAGATAGTATCGTTCCGTTACCGAAAAATGTTGCTAAAGAAATTGTAAGAGACCTCCTTAGAAAGGATTCAATACAAGCTGAATTAAACGTATGTCACGATAACCAAGGATTACTTGAGCATAATTTAATACTCAAAGATAGCATTATTTTATCTAAAGACGCACAATTATCATTAGCTAAGATGAAAGAAACCAACTATGAGACGATATTACAATTAAGAGACGTTCAAATAGTTAACCTTAATGGTTTAGTTGAAAAACTAAATAAAGACATAAAAAAAAACAGGAGAAAAACAATCTTAAAGACCGTTGGAAACACGGCATTGCTAGGTGGCTTGGCATATCTCCTTATTTCTATCGCCCGATAAACAGGTCAAAATATTAAATACATTAAAAGACACCCCTTCGGTGTCTTTTTTTATGTTTTTTAATATATTTATTATATATTAAACCAAACACAAAATATATGAGAATCAACGAGGATTTAAAAAAAAGCGATGTAGATAAAAGTATAAAAACTTATATGGACACCAATGAATTTAAATCTAAAATAGAAAAAATCGTAAAGGATAGGATTAAAAACGAAAAAGAATTAGAAGATAAAGTTGTAGAAATAACTAAAAATGTGATAACTCAACTATATAAAACACTTTGGACTAAAAGAACTTTTTGGTCTAACAACATATCCAATAAAAGTAATTAATTATGAGAAAAATAAAAATAACCCAAGAACAATACAACAGATTGGTTAACGAAGTTGAATTAAAGGGTGGTGTAAACCGAGTTGATAAAGCATTTAAAAAATCTTTTAAAAATGCTGATGTTGAAAATCTATCAGAAGATTCGTTTGATATTAAAAAACCAAACCCAAACATCCCAGGTAGCAGAATGAAAACAACACCTGAGTTAGACCCACCTATCAAACTAAAGGAAGATATTTTTAGTCCAGAATTTCATCAGGCAATACATAATTTTATTCAAAACATTTGGATGAACCCATCACAAAAAGGACTAGATAGAGTTTTTGTTCAAAATGGTGTTACATGGGGTGACATTACTAGCTATCTAACTAGCATTGGTGTTTTAGCTGTTGCTGGTGCTGGAATGTATAAAGTTAAAAACTTTTTCAAAACTAGGTTTAGTCCAGACCAAAAGGAAGCAATGGCTCAAAAAATGGAAGATATTGAAAAGATAACCAAGATGGTTGAAAAAGACCCTGAAGCTCCATGGAATAATAGCTCTGACAAAGAAACAACCTATCAGCGCAAACAAAGAATGCAAGCTAAACCAGAATCTGGCTTTAAAGCTGAACCTAAACCATTTAACCCAAATCGCTTTAAACCAGGTCTAGAAGAAACCGAAGAAGATGAGTACACATACGATAAAGATTATTACAACGATAAAGAAACACAATATACGTCAAAAGCACCAAAGGTGTTCAAAGGAATTGGAATGGGTAGAGAACTAGCAATCTTAAGTGGTCCCGACGGTAACTATATTTTTGATTATTCAAATTTTGGTAGGGATGACTTACCTAATGCTAATTACGAATTAGAATTAGAAGATATCGTTGACTTTGTTAATGATAATTATAAAGACCAATCTAAAATTAGAATGGGTAGTGGTTTACAATCATTTGAGACTGGCGATGATTTGGTAAAATTAGATGACGAATTAAAAGCTGAATTAAGCGCATTGTATAGCAAAGACGTTAAATTCATTGCATTGTTAAATAAAATTGATGAAATGACATCATCTTCTAGCTCAGGCGCTTTTGTTGGACCTATGGGTGGTGCATCACATAATAAGAATATTACTAGGGGTTATACACCAGCAAAAGAAATAAATAAAATAATCAACAACGAAGACGAGGTATACGGAAACAAAATAGAGGAAGAAGTTATTGACGAAACAACAACAGCATCGTCAAGCGGCCAATATGTTGGACCTGCTATTTGGGCTAAAGATGATGCCAATTGGGCTGCTAGCAAAAAAACACAATACCCAAATGGCGAAATGGTAAAATTTGACCCTTGCACTCGTTTAAATAACAATAAGAAAGCTCAAAATGGCGGATGTAGCCAAGGTGCTGCCAACAATGTTGTTAAGACACATAAAACAAAAGATTCTGTAATATCAAAAAATATATACGAAACCATTGCCAAAAAAACTGGAAAGACTGTTGCGGAGGTAAAAAAGATTATTGAATCTAGAAAAGGTAAATCTTTATAATAAAACAAGATATTTATATTAAAATAACAATATGGACAAAAATATAATTAAGAACTATTTAAAAGCTTTTGTATCGGAAGCTGTTAGTCCAACACCAGCTAGTACCCCTGCGCTTAAGCTTGCTAAAAAAATTGGCAAAGAAGAAGGAAAGCAGAACAAACAAGGTGTTGAAGCTATCGCTAAAGATATGACAAGCTATGAAAAAGCTTTAACCAAGGACGACCCGAATCAAAAGTCTATGGCACCTAATAAATACGATTACGAGAGTGACAACGAGGTAAACTACCACAACCAAATGGAGATTATGAATGGTCAAGAAATGATTCAATATGACAGAGAACCAGGTAGCAGATTCAAAGAAAGAGCCATGAAAGCCATCGAAGGTGATTCAACTATGGGTAATAATCCAGAATGGGCAAACGTTACGCAAAAAGGTTGGGGTGGTGACCCAGATTTTGGTAAAAATCTAGTTAAACAAATCAAAGCGTCTGAAAAGAAAAGAAGTGAACAAACACCTACATCTAAAATGTTTGGTGATGATTGGGAAGTTGTTAAAGATAAAGGACACAAAACATATGCTTTCGAATCGGTTGAAGACAAAACAAAATGCCCTGTTTGCGATAAAGATAAATCAGAATGTAAATGTACTGATAAAGAAAAAGGCGAACACGCAATGAAAGGTTTGGATGCTGACTACGAAAAAGACGACAGAAAGCAACAATACAAATATAATGAAAATAATAAAAAACAAATAAAAGAAACAATGAAAAGACTTAAATTTAACAAAGAATTTAATGGTTTTGGAAACGCGCTTAAATTAATCCCTGAATCATATAAGGTTGATAAAAAAGTATTTGAAATGACTGACGGAAATGAACATTACAGAATTCGTTGGGAAGGTTCAATTAAAGAAGGTAGCGCTGTTATACTAATGGCGTCTGATAAAAGTCTTGTAAATGAAGACATGGAAAGAATGAAGCGTCTTATGGGCTACAAATCACAAGACACATTGGGTACTGTAAAAGGTCAAGAAAGAATAACTGAAAACGCGAAATTCAACGATATTTGGAATAAAACCAAAAAATTAATGAACGAGATTGAAGACAATGACGGAGGCGCTGAAGAAGATGAGTGGGACGACGCAATTACATCGCAAGCTCCAGAAGCTAAAAAGAACATCCAAGGTTCTGCATCTACAGACAAAGGAACACAAGGTACAGCTAAAACTGGTTATTGGCAAGATGCTGCGAAGTCACAAGCGCCAGAAGCTAAAAAACATGTTCAAGGTTCGGTATCTAGTAGCAAAGCAACACAAGCAACAGCTAAAACTGGTAACTTAGAAGATGCTATTAAATCACAAGCACCAGAAGCTAAAAAAAATATGCAGGGTTCCTTAAAAAAAAAGTTAAGTGAAGCTTTTGATGACGAAGAAGATGATGCACCAATTGTAAAAAGAAAAGATGCATATGATGCAAGTTTAGATGTGCCAGACTTAGACGACATGGAAAAGTCAATTACAACAACTGATATTGAAAAATCAACACCTGAACCAATAATTAATAAAGATATGACAGGTGATGATGAAGATGATGTAAGAGTACCAGAACTTAAAGATTCACCATATAAATTGATGAAAAATTCAAAAGGTGAATATGGTATCATATTATCAATGGGTGGAAAAAAAGAATTAGTTGCAATGGTGCCTGATGAATACATTGAAATAGCATTAAAAGACCCTAGCGCAGCGTTAGATGCAATTAAAGCAGATAAAGAAATGTCAGACGATGATATCATGGAAACATTGAATGAGATTTTATCAGAAATGAAGAAAAAATAATTTAAACATGGCAAAAGGTTCATCAACAACCAGTGTTAGGAAAATAACATTTGGTAAGAAAAAATTAGGCGTTGCTAAAAAGTCTTACAACAAACATTCACCTAGACCAAAAAAATATCGTGGACAAGGAAAATAAATTTAAAAGCCCTACATTGTGTAGGGTTTTTATTTTATAGAAACTATTTATTGAATAATAAAAGTATTTATTTTTCTATTTTATTAGTTAAAATAAATAATAATGGACAACAGAAAAGCATTAAATTTTTTGAAATATATCAACACACCAATGAGTCGAGAAAGTATTATTGTATTATACAATGCAAATAATATAAATCTTGAGAAATGCGAGTTGTATAACGAGTTTATACAATCATTAATTTTTTTAGTTTATGATACTTATATGGGTGACGATATAACAAATGAAAAAGAACAAAAAAATCATTTTAATTGGTGTTGGGGTAAGAACATAGAAAATTTTGAAAAAGAGGGTTTTATATTTAATAGTTTAAAATTAAAAAATTACTTTTTAGAATTCATGTTGGAAGTATATTATCCAATCACTAAAAAAGAAGAAAATAAAACAGCATTAGACAATATAATTAAGTTGTGGGTATACATATTTGATTATAACAACAATAAAAGCAAATCTGATATGGATACACTAATTGAAGTTTATAAAATGTTTGAAAATTCACTTAAAATTAAATAATTTTGTTTTTTACTTGATTTTTATAAAAGTTTTATTATTATACTTAGCATGGAAACAAATAGAATAGTGTCAATTATTATTTCAGACTTGTCTCTGGAAAATTTAAAATTACAAGAATCGCTAGAAAAAGCGATAAATAGCAGTGATGATGTTAATACTAAATTAACTAAGGTAAAAATGTACCTAGCTGAATTAGCGACTAACGAAATGATGATAACTAAATTTCAATCATTGGTGTCACCACAAAATAACAATGACTTAAAAATGAATCAAAATGGATAAGTTTAAAGAACTTGAAGCGCTAGTTGTTAGCATGAAAGAAGACGTTACAAAGTTTTACGAGAAAAGCAATAACGCAGCTGGTGTTAGAGTAAGAAAATCTCTACAAGAAGTTAAAGCTTTAGCACAAGCAATCAGAGTTGATGTTTCAGCTCAAAAAAAATCTTAATATATGTTAATGGACACACTTAATCGAATTTTAATGGTTTTATTTTTCATGTCTTGTTTAAATACTGCTAGACATTTGTATTATTTTGTACAAACCATGATTATATCTAACGAAGAAAATATTGTTAAATATAAATTGGATAAAAAATCACTATTTTTATTAGGTGTGTCCGTATCATATATACTCACAGTAGTATTTAAAGGAATAAATCTATAAAAAAATTACATGTCTAATCTACAAAAAACGCTAGACGCTCTCCAACCATACGTTATTGGTATTAGATACCTAGACGGTATGCCAGTTATTGATGCCGTATTTAAAGACGGATGGACAGTACCAGATTCAAATATCATCACCAAAGTTAAGGGTAACAACGATGTAAACTACTACATGTTGTACAGCGAAAATGACGGGATAGGTTTAGACGAGTTATTGGAGTACGTCGATGCAACAATTAAAGCAAATATTGAACGTGAAAAAAAACACGAACTACTCAAAGAAAAAATAAACGATTTAAAAGAAATCTTCAAAAAAAATACATTGCTTAAATTAAAGAATTTAAAATTTGTATTTAATGAAGAAGATTTTGTACCAGAATTAAACGATTTAGATTTGGAACAATCCGAAGAAGAATCTATCGTAGCACCTGAAAGTGTTTCAGCTATTGAACAACAAGATTCACATGAGCCACCAACGATTGAAGAAAATTTAACAGACGAAGAACGTGAAATATTAGAAGAAGAAGCTAGAGCTGAAAACTTTAGAAAAACTCAAGAAATTAAAAAAAATAAATCACAACTAGACGCAATCAAAAACAAAATAGAACTACCACCCAAAAAAGTTTTTGAATCTGGTAATCAAGAATACGTGGGAGAATGTGAATGTGGCCCAGATGAAGCTTGTGGTATATGTATAGATAAAAAAGATTTTTAAAAACCCCAGATTATTCTGGGTTTTCTTCTTCAAAAGCTCTTTCAAACATTTCTTGAGTGGTATGTACTAACCAAACACCACCACCAGATAACAATCCGTGTAAAAATATTGTTAATAACGTATAGTCTGTGTGTATAACAACACCACTATTGGTACTAATTAAGATTGATGAAATTGCAAACCCCATCCAAGTACCAAGACACATAAAACATGTAAACAATTTATACAAGCTATACCCACCAGTACCGAATTTCATAAGTGAATTTCTAAACCCTTCAAATAAAGAGCCATAGATAATATTGTTACAAGCGCCGTAACAAATTAAGATAAAAATAAGTGCATTCATAATTTTTATTTAAAAAATAAGCTTTTTATTGTAAAAATCAATACTTATTAGTATATTTGTAAAAATATTGTGTATATGAAGATAACAAACGACATGATATCTAATGAACTCGACGCAACAGAAAAGGCTAACGAATTAGAAAAATATAAGACAGCTCTTAAAAAAGCTCAGTTTATAAAAGAGATAAAGAACGGATTAGGTAAAGAAATAAAAACTAATCCAAATAAGTTTACATTAATAAAAAAACCATGGTATAAAAAACTTGGTGACGCTATTAAAAACGTTTTTACTAAATTTTAATATGACATACGAAGATTTAATCAATACCGTTTCTGAAATTACCAACAACCCCAATATAAAAAAAGAAGGTTTATCCCTAACATATGAATTACCTGAAAATATTCATGTGAGGATGAATAAAGAACTTTTCTATAAAATGAATCAGATAACCACTGGGTTTGCACCTAGCGATATATTTGAAGTGGAAATAGGTGGATTGGTAATTAAGTTTATAAAAAAATAATATGTATCACAGAATCATAAGATGGGTTAAATACGATGCCCGTTATTTTCATAAAGAAATAATACAGGGGATTAAGAATCTAATTCGATGGTTTCCAACTATCTGGAAAGATAGAGATTGGGACGACTATTTTATTTGGGAGATACTCAAAGTAAAACTCAAGAATCAATCAAATTTTATTGGTCGTAGCGGTATACATGTTTCAGCTGAAAGAGATGCTGAAATAATGATGACATGTGTTAGATTAATCGATAAAATACAAACAGAATACTATCAAGGTGAATATATGGATTACCATCAAAGCAATTTCCATTGGGATGATTGTGAGGATAAACCAGATTATAAACAACTTAGAATTGAAGAGCTAAGTGAAAATTTTGATGAATACTTTAAGTTATACCCTAGAATATACAAACAAGTAATCAATGCCGAAAAAACAATTTTTAGCACCGATGACAAAAAAGGTATTGCTATGAACATGGCCCACATAAACCATCAAAGAGCGCTAAAACTATTATTTAAGGTAATGGAAAACAATATCCTAAAATGGTGGGATTAAAAAAACTTTTAAAAAAAGTTGGCACTTCTCTTTTTTCTTAGTATATTTGCAATCTAATTTAAAATTTATGACAACGTTATTAGCCGCAATGCAAACAGAAAATTCATTAACCGAAAACGGAATGACTACCAATAGTTCTTCATTGAACGATTGTGTTAATTTATTTTTTCAAATCGGTGCAATGAGAGGCAAGGATAAACAAGTTCTTATTAATACGTTTGTAAAAGCGTATAATGAAAATGCGTTGACCGCAATGAGGTTGTTATTTTGGGCTCGTGACGTAAGAGGTGGTGCTGGTGAAAGACAAATCTTTAGAGATATTGTACAATACCTTGCAAACACACAAACAAAAAGTTTGTCTAAAAATTTATCATTATTTTCCGAGTATGGAAGATGGGATGACTTGTTGGTTCTTATCGGAACAAAGCTTGAAAACGAAGCACTTGGTGTAATCAAGAAAGGTCTTGAAGATAACAATGGTCTTTGTGCTAAGTGGATGCCACGGCCAAACGTTGGCAACAGAGAAAAAAAACGCCAAGCTTCAGCTATTAGAAAATATTTAGGTTTAACACCTAAAGAATACAGAAAAACACTTTCTGAATTGTCTAACACTGTTGAACAACTTATGTGTTCTAAAAATTGGGACGCAATTGAGTATTCTAAATTGCCATCAAAAGCAATGTCTGATTACATGAAAGCATTTAGCAAAAACGATTTGGAAAGATTCCAAGCGTACTTGGAAGCTGTAAAAAGCGGTGATGCAAAGATAAATGCTGGTGCAGTATATCCATATGATATCACCAAGAATATGAAGCATGGTTCTTCAGATGGCGCTAACGTTCAATGGAATGCTTTACCGAATTACATGACTGGCAACACAGAAAGACTATTACCTGTAGTAGACGTTTCTGGTTCTATGGACTGTTCAGCAGGTGGAAGTCAATCCGTAACTTGTATGGATGTATCAATATCTTTGGGACTCTACATTTCTGAAAGAAACGTTGGACAATTTAAAGATGCGTTTGTTACATTCTCAAGCGACCCACAATTGCAAATTCTTAGCGGTTCATTATCTGAAAGGTATAATCAATTGGCTAGTGCTGAATGGGGTATGTCAACTAACATACAAGCTGTTTTTGAATTGATTTTAAACCAAGGTAAAAAACATAACGTACCTGAATCAGAAATGCCAACAATGATTCTTATCTTATCAGATATGGAATTTAATTCTGCGACTAATAGCAATAATGGTTGGGGTGAATCAAGAAAACACGATTGGAACCCAACAGCACAAAAAATGATAGAAGCAATGTATTCAGATGCTGGATACACGATGCCTAAGATTGTATATTGGAATCTTAACGCTAGGAACAATAACTTCCCAGTTCAGTTTGACGAAAGTGGAACTGCATTGGTTAGTGGTTTCAGCCCAGCGCTTTTAACTAATCTATTAAGTGGTAAGGATTTAAGTCCTGTTTCCATGATGAATCAGGTTGTTAACAGCGCACGTTATGAGGCCGTTGCAATATAGTTTCAATTAACTTGTACAAAAGATGTATACTGCAAAAAAAACTTAAAAATTCAATTGCAAATACAAACATCAGGTCTTTTAAAATTGTTTCAACCTCTTCGGTTTTTGGGTTAATCCCCGACAATCATTTAAACTGAAATAACCTTCACCACAGAGTTAGAAGTAAATGCTCCCACATCTTTTAACAAGCCAAAGAGATAAAACCTAGGTCCATAGAAATATGGGCCTTTTTTTATTTCCTATTTACAATTTTTTACGTTTTATTAATATTGCGTTATGAGAATACTTGCTAAACAAATTGATGTTTTTAAAAGCTTAACTAAAAGAAATGATTACATAAATAAGTATATCATATACCTAATGTACGAGGACACACCAATCAGTGCATACGTAGAATATGGTGATGAAGCTAAGAATAAAAAAATGGTAGAACTAAGTATAAAATACCAAATAACAAAAAATATAACAAACGAATTTTTAATTAATTAAAATGTCAGAAACAAAACAACACCCATTGGTCATAGTATTTTATCTTGACCGTGAAATGATGAAACAAACAGAAATATTGCAACCATTTGCTACCTCAGTTAATCAAATGATTATTCAAAAGAAATTAAATGCAATCGCATTTTTCTTGCCAACAGATGGCGAAGAAAGAGTTGAGTGTATAAACCCAGTTGTTGTACCAAAGGTTGAAATGGATAAAATTCAAAAAATTATTAACGAAATTCAAACACAGTTTTCAGTGGGTGAAAAATTTGAAAACATTCCAGACGAAGATATTGAGATTGAATTAAATAACGAAGACCAAAAAATAGA
>Ga0214921_10001822_pt1 | contig 35644 bp, 32 predicted proteins | sample LL1505_MetaG_FD_177992 | JGI IMG/M metagenome (GOLD analysis project Ga0214921, IMG submission 177992) | Freshwater microbial communities from Lake Lanier, Atlanta, Georgia, United States - LL-1505 | ecosystem: Environmental > Aquatic > Freshwater > Lake | place: USA: Georgia | collected... | reverse complement strand
TTATCTTTCTAAATTTGTGTAGAAAATTTAATTCAATAGAAAATACAAATAAAATTAAAGGAATATAAATAAACTCAAATGTATAAATAAAGTGTTTATACTTTGTTAAATCTAATGAAATTACTAATATTGGAATCGCTATTGCAGTAAAACAAAATAAAAGATTAACTATTTTTCCATATTTTGATAAATTGACAATTTTAAAAATGATTGCCGAACATCCACAAACAAAAAAAATTGTCAAGCAATCAGTGATAGGATTTGACAACTTATATATTCTTAAAAGTACGCAAATAATTATTACAGAAATATTAACTAATATAGACTTGCCAAAAGTTTTTATAATTAAAAAGAATACCAAATAACTAAAAATCTCAGCCGAAACAGACCAAATTGGGCCATTAAAGCTGTAATCTTTTTCAAAACCCCAGTTACTTGCAAAAAATAAATGTAATAAAAAATGTTTGAAATCATTAACTTGGTAAACGTAAAAAAAATCTTTTTTTAAAAAATAAAAAACTTGAAATATTAAAACAATTATCAATGTTGCAAAATGCAAAGGATATAATCGTGAAATACGATATATAAAAAAATTTTTTCCGTTGAAACTTTTGTTTATAATTAGGTCTTGATATTTCCAAAAAAAAATAAAGCCGCTAATACCCCAAAAAACAATTACACCATGCAATCCATGATTATAAAAAAAATTAAATAAATTATAAAAAGGTAAATTATCAATAACTAAATCAATAGGCTTATCTTTAATCCAAAAAAAAAGCTGATAATGATAAAGCAGCACTGCTAATGCAGATATAAATCTAATTATTTCTAAACCTAATAATTTATTGTTGTTCAATTTTATAGATTCTCAATTTTTAATTCTTTAATAGATTATTATTAATAATTGTAGATAAATTTTTAGATATAATTTTCCAATTTAATTTTTCTTGGTATTGTTTTCTAGATAAAAAAGATTTTTTAATAAATAAGTCTTTATTTCTAAAGATTCTTATTATGTATTTTGAAATAGTAGATATATTTTCATTATCTTTAAACATAAAGCCGTTTATTTGATTAGTAACCGCTCCACCGATGCCTCCAATATTATTTGTAATTGTATAAAGACCAAAAGCCGAAGCCTCAACATTTACAACTCCGAAAGCTTCAGATTTAGAAAAAAGCAAATTAAAATGGGCATTATACATTAACTTTATTAAAATTTTTCTATCATTAAGATTATTTTTATCTAAGAAATCAATTAACTTAACATTACTTGAAATTTTATAATCTTTTGGTGGTTTCGCGCCAACAATATAAAGAATTGTTTCTTGACCACTATTATTCATATAATCAACTAATTTAACAGCTTTATCCATACCTTTTCTATCCCAATGAACACCAATAGAAATTAATTTGCAGATATTGAGATTTTTTTTTAAAATAATTTTTTTTAATAACTTTTGCTTAGGAATAAAATCTATACTAGCTCCGAAAGGCAAATAATGAAAAGAAGATTTTTTTATACGATATTTTTTTACAGCATCATTAATAGCAAACGTACTAGTTAAGATAATTTTTTTAGCTTTTTTAAGAGAAGTACTTTCACAAAAATTTCCATCCTTTATTGTTTCTTTATGAATTATTTTTTCTGAAAAATAATGAGAATAATAAGTAGAAAAGACAAAATCTGTATAAATAAAAATTGGTTTGTTAGTATTTAAAAATGTCATTAAGGAAGCCTCGCTAGTTAAAATGGCATCGTAATCAATATTTTTAGTTTTATTTTCAATCTGTTTTGCAAAATCTTTCAAAACGGAAATAGGTCTGTCAATATCAAATTTAATTTTTAATAGAGAAAAAATAAATCTTTTTAAGATGTAAAATATTCTTACTCTATTACTTAAAGGACCTACGGTAATAACTTCATAATATTTACTGATATATTTAAGTATATAATAAGTTACACCTGACCAAGATTTTAAACTATAGGGATCTAATCTTGTTACGTATAAAATTTTTTTTTTCATTTTTAAATTAAAGTCATAAAACTCATAATTAATTTTTATTAAAATTATTTTAATAATATTTTGTAATATTTAGTTTTATGAGATTTAATATAAGTATATTAATATAATTTTATTACAAATAATTAAAATACCCCAAAAAATGTATAACAATTATTCAATCGCGGTTGTGGCTTTTTACGAAGCAAGCATTGGTGGGCATGGAGCCGCTGAAGTAACGTTAAGTTTTTATGAATCTTTAAAAGATTTCCAAAAAAAAAAGCTTTTCGAAATAAAAAAATATAAAATATTTAAGTTTTTTGAAAGTATAAAAATAAATATATTTGAAAATATTTTTAAATTAATTTATCTTCTAAATTTAAATTTTAAACTTGTTAAATTCTTAAATAAATCAAAAAAAAACATTGTAGTTTTAGAAGGTGCAAGCTGGATTGGTTACATATATATAACTATTAAAGTTATAAAATTTTTTAAACCAGAAACTATATTTATATATCATTCACATAATATTGAATTTTATTTAAGGAAAAATAAAAATATTCTAATTGTTGCTTTATTAACAAGAATATTAGAAAAAAAAGTATTTAAGATTGCAAATATAAGTACCGTTGTCTCTGAAATCGATCAAAAGGAAATAAGAAAATTATATAAATTAGATGCGGTAGTATTAAATAATGGAGTTAATAAGAAAAGATTAATAACTAAGAAATTTAAAAAAAATACTCCAAGGAAATATATAATTTTTTCGGGCAGTTATTCATTTGCTCCAAATAGAATTTCGATAGATTTTATAATTAAAAAAATATTTCCAACAATTCTAAAAAAATATCCCGAAATCAAATTCGTCATAACTGGTCGAGATTTTCCTTTAGAAAAATACAAAGATTACAAATTCATTCACTATTATGGGAATTTAAAAAAAAATTACCTAAATTATTTAATTCTTAAATCAAAATTTGTTTTGGCGCCCATGTTCAAGTCCACTGGCACAAAATTAAAAATTATAGAGGCGCTAATGTTGGGAGCACTTGTTATTACTTCAAGAGAAGGCATAAAAGGTATTAAGTTGCCAAAAAAAATTAATCCACCATTCGTATTCGGAAAATATAATGAAGTATATAAGTTAATTAATAAGGTAATAAGAAATAATTTTTTTTAAAAAAAAAAATCAAAAAAAAATATAAAGTTTTTTGTTAAAAATTATAATATGGAAGACATTGTAAAAAAATTTCTACAAGAGCAAAATTCCATGATTACCTAATAAACTTTATTTTTTTTATTAATATGATTTAAAAAGTCTATTAGTAAAATTATATAAAAACCAGACAACGCAAACAATATTCTACCCAAACTAGTTGAGAGCAACCATTTAATTTCATAAGGTGTGTGCAAGTATATAGCAAATACAAATAAAGTACTTATAATAAAAAAAATAACAAAAAAATTTTTACTTCGAAAATAAGAAGTTTTAACAAAAAAATATAAACTTGAAAAAAATATAAAGATCCAAATGGGATATTTTAAGAGGGAAATAAAATAATATTTACAAATGATAAAAAATTTATTTAAAATAGCATTTATATTAAGATTATTTTCAAGACTGTTATGAATTATATTTGATTGAAATTGAAGTTCACCAAAGAATTTAATCTTCATAAAAATAAAAAAAAGGAAAGAAAAAGATAGTAGTAATGAATATAAAATCTTGTAGTTCAATTTAATTTTAAAACAAATAAAAAAAACTAGATTTAAAAAAATATAATAAAAAAAACCTTCTTGTTTTGTCCATAAAATTAGAAAACAAGTCATTAGTATTAAAAATAAAATATAAATCTGGTTTAATTTATTATCTACCAACATCTTAAATAAACGACTAACAATATACAGTAGAGAAAATAATAAATACTCTTGATAACCGCCAAATAAGAAAGCGTCTGTGCAAATATAAATAATTAATAGTGATATAAAAAATTTCTCAAGAATAGAAAATTTTTTATCCAATAAATTTGTAAGGGAAAAAATTGTAACTACAAAAAAAAATGCAAAGAAATACCTCCCAAAATATTCTAAATTTATTAAACTATTTTTCCAAAAATATGCCCATAAGTACGATCCTAAATGTGGATAATAGTCATAAGGAAGACCCTTAAGCATAGAATATTCGCCATACTGATAATAAACTTGAGTTTTAAAAAACCAATGTTCCAGTCCATCCCAAGTTAAATGAGGTTCCGTTGAGATGCTTAGAAATAATACAAAACAAATAACGACAAAATATAATAATTGTAAAAAATTTTTTTTTATATAACCATTAAATTTATCGAACCTATAAATAAAAAATAAAGTCCCAATTAAAAATTCAAAAGCAAAAATAATATTAAGATTTAATTTAAAAAAAGATAATAATAATAAAACGTTTAAGTGAATGATGATATTTAGCAAGATAGCATCAAAAGAAATTATTTTAAAAACATTCAATTGTGTTTTCAAATTAAAAATATTGAAAGGAAAATTAAATAAAATTATAAAAACAAAGATATAAATAAAACTTAATAGTATTTCAGTCATTTAATCTAACTAAGTAACATTTTTCTATTTTTTCTAAAACTGTGTAATTGTTACTTAATAAATAAGGATTCAAATCATTATCTGAAGCATTAATTAAAATAAGATATTTTTTTGATAAGTTTTTATTTATATTATAAAAATAAGCATAAGGAGACGGAGCATCATTAAAATTTTTTACAGCAATATTATAATTAAATTTATATTTCTCATTAATATATTTTACAAAACCATAGCCATAATTATTACAAAAACCACCATATTTAAGCATTCTTTGATCATAATTATTATTTAAAATTATATAAAAATTTACAAATCCTTTAAAAATAAAAATACAAAATATTAATAAACTAAAAAAATAAATATATTTTTTTATAATCATTTATTACTTGAAGGTAATTTATAAATAATTAAAGAATATAAAAAAATACTTGATAAGACTGAAATGTAAAAAGATTTGCTAAAAAAATATATTCCATATGGAAAAATTAATAAAAGTTGAACAATAAAATAAGCGATTTTAACATCAAATTTATTACATAATAGATGATGTATATGAGATTGATCTCCTTTAAATGGATGCTTTTTTTCTAAAATTCTTTTTATAGCCAACCGTAGTAACTCATAACCAGGGATGGACATAATAAGAAAAATCTCATCTACAAAAAAATCTTTGTTAATATTAATATTATAATTTCTGACAAAAATATAACTAATTAAATACCCAGCTAGTAAAGTTCCACTATCGCCTAAGTATGCTTTGTTTTTAAAATTTAAAATCAAAAAAAAAAATAAATTAATAATCATTAGTGTAGAAAAAAGTACTAAAACGTTTTTTAGGATTAATATTAAAAATATAAATATTAAATAAGAAGCGGACTGCCCATTAATACCATCTAACATATTAAAAGCATTAATAAATAATAAGAAACATAATAAAGTAACAAAATATGAAAAAATTCCTAAATTGAAGTTATTCTCGGAAAAAGAAAAAATTAAATTTTCAATTAATAAATCTTTATCAGTAAAAATTAATAATAGAATAGCAATTGCCATCATTAATAATTTATAATTTGCACTCAAATTGCGCTTATCATCGTAAAAACCTAATAAAAAAAAAAATAAACATAAGCACAAAAATACCAATAGTTCATATTCTGAGAAATAATTGTTAGTGAAAACTAAAAAAATATATTTATTTATAAAAATTATTAAAAGTAAGTTTAAAATTAAAAATAACCCCCCTAGTAAAGGGACGGGTAATTTATGGATTTTTCTTACAAAGTCAGGTTTGTCAAATAGATTATAAATTTTAGAAATTCTGTTGCTAAATATCATTAAAAATAGATTAAAAAAAAAAACTAGTAATAAAATTTTAAACATTTTTACTATTTATAGATAGATAAAGTCCAACAGGAAAATAAGTTATTATTAATAACCAATTATTAAAATAACTTCCGGATGGAAATAATGGAAACATAGTTATTGAGATTCCTGTTAAAATAAATAATGAACACATTTCAAATCTATTCAGTCTTTTCTGAATATTTTTTTTTAATAATAAAAAGATATTGTATACCGAGTATAAAAAAATAAAAAAGAAAAAAGAAAATCCAAACAAACCTAGTTCAGATAAAAATTCTAAATAAATATTATGTGGGTGGGTATTACAACCATTCTTAAATTCATAATATGAATAAAAAGAAACACCAATATCTATCTTGTCTCCATTTTTATAATTTGAGAAATAAAAACCTGAGTCAGGTGAAATAATTCTTAATTGATGAATCTTTCCAAAATCATCAATAATACCAATATTATACAAAGATTTATTTGCTGTTTTTGATACTTCTTCATTAAACATAAAATAAAATTGGCCCTGAACTTCAGCATTAACAAAATTATCTTTTTTAATTTTTTCAACTAATGCATACTTTTCTTCTCCACATAAACCTCTAAAAGACTTTAGCCCATTGCCAAAAAAAGGTTTATCTAAAAACATTCTATATGCAGCCTCATAATGCAATGCATGTCGATAACTTGTTAGAGAGATAGTTTTGCTACTAGAAATCTGATTATAGGTATGTAGAAAAATTCTATTAAAAAATAAATTATTATAAGTATTTAGAATGCTAATTATTAATAAAAATGAACCTAAAAAATAAATTAATAACTTTTTTTCAAAATTAATATAAAAATAAAATATTAAGATTACAAAAAAATATATAAAAGCTAATCTTTCGGCACTTAAAAAAACTAATACTGCACTAATAAATAAAACAATAACATTTATTAAGTTAATTCTTTTTAAATTTAACAAAAAAGAAATACCAATAATAAAAGGTAATAGCCTTGCAATATAAGAACCCATTATTTGTTTATCAAAAAAGGATGTGATGCGCTCTACATTGGTCGATCGTAATCCAACTAAATTATATCCATATGTAAACTGAAATAAAGAATCGATTAACAAAATTGAAATACAAATTATATAAAAAAAATAAATTTTTTTAGTTAGATCTGAATAGTTTGTGAAGAAAAATTTCAAAGCAAAAATAAAAATAACAATTCGTAGAAATGGTAATGAAGAACTTAATGAAACTTTTGCATTAAAAGAAAAAAATGAATTTACTACTAAGTATAAGTATAAAAAAAATAAAAAAAAAAAAAAAAAAAAAAAATGCGGCTTTTGAATATTTTAAAATCTCTTTGTTTAATACAAAAAAACAAATAAAAAATACCAATATAAACACACACTAAGTCTGGTAAAAATGGTCCTGTTATTAATAAAAAAGGAAAAATAATTATTAATAACTGAATAAACTTTAAATTATAATTATAAAAAATAGACATTTGCAAAATTGAATATACTTTAAATAATATATAAATACATCGGTTAAGATATATTAAATTTCACAATGGTAAAAAAAAATTACAATTTATTAGTGCTAATATTTTTATTATTAACTTGGATATCTTTTTGGTTCTCAATAAATACGAAACCTGATGAAATAAATTTTTTTTCAAACTTTAGTATCATCTCAATTATTAATACTTTAAGAATATCAGTTCCACTTTTATTAAGTATTGTCTTAACTCTTTTTGTAATTCTTTTAATTTTTAAAAAAAAATTTGATAAAAAATTAATTACAGAAGCAATATTTTTATTTATAATTTATTTTTTTTTACAATGTATTGGACTATATTTTAATACCAAACTAAACTTTTTTGATTTAAATAATTCTTATTTAGTAATTCTGGGTATCGGATCAATACAAATATTTGTTCTACTAAATATATTTAATAAAAATAAAAATCTTAATTTATTTTTATTTAGCAGTATATTTCTTATTGCCGCTGCTATCTTAATATTATTGGTTTCTATTATAAATAATAATAATTCGCATGACTTATTATACTTATATTATTTTATAGATTTGGATCAAAAATTGTTTGAACAGATTTTTCCAAGAGTAACGGGCTTGTCCAGAATGGTAGCTCTTGTAAATTTAGCAATTTTAACATCATTTTTATTTATAGAAAAAAAAAGAAGTATTCAAATATTTGAATTTTTTTTTATAATAATTCTATCAACTTTGATATGGTCATTTCAATCCCGAGGCACAATGTTATGTTTTTATACTTGCGTTATAATATTAATTTTTTTTTACAAAAAATATAATTTTAAAAAAAAAATACTTGCAGTTTTTTTTATAATTTTTGTTCCAATAATTATTTTTGAAACATATAAATTTTATAAAATAAATATATTCAATCAAAAAATATCATCTATTGAATTAGAAGAAAAAGAGAGAAAGTTAGAAGAATTCGATAGATTAAATGAAAACAGAATAATTAAATCTAAAGAACAAGGCACAAGCGGTAGAATTAATCTCTGGAAATATATGATTGAAAAATATGATAAAAGAAATATTTTTGGTTATGGTCCTCAAGCTGATAGATTTTTAATAAGCAAAACATTAAATCAACAATATGGAAACAATGTTTCTAATGGTTTTTTATATGCCTTTGCCTGCGGTGGTTATTTTGCATTAATAGTATTTATTTTAATAAATTTTAAAATTTTACTTTTTGTATATAAATCTATTTTTGTAAATAAAATATTTAAAATTAAACATTATTTTGCAGAAAAATTAGCAACTATATTTTTATTTTTTTTTTTAACAAGAGTTACTTTTGAAAATAGTTATGCTTTATTTAGTGTTGATTTCTTAATAACCCTAATTTCTTTAGTAATATTAGAGAATTATTTTAGCAAAAAAAAATTATTTAATATTTAAAGTTTTGAAATAATTATAATAATCTTTAAGCCCCTTCTTTAATTTAATCTTAGGTCTCCATCCAAGTCTTTTTAGTAATTGATTACTCAATTTTCTCTCCCTAACACCATCAGGATATTTTTTATTAAAAAAGATTCCGCCTTCAAATCCTACGATGTTTTTTATAATCAAAGACAACTGTTTAATACTCAGATAGTCTGGGCCTGATACATTAACGCAAGAAAACGAAACTTTATTTTTTAAACAAAATAAAACAGCATCAGCCAAATCGTTTACATGCATAAATTCCCTTTTAGCTAATCCTGATCCCCAAATTTCAACTTTCTTTTTTTTTTCAACTTTTGCTCTGTTAAACTTTCTAATTAAAGCTGGAATAACATGAGAAGATTTCAAATCAAAATTATCTCCAAAACCATATAAATTAGCTGGCTGCAAGGATATATAATCTTTGCCATAAAAATTTTTTATATATTCGCAATATTTTATTGTTGAAATTTTGGCTATAGCATAGCCTTCATTAGTTTTTTCTAAATAAGAAGAAAGAAGATAATCTTCTTTAATTGGTTGTTTTGTTTCTTTAGGATAACAACAAGCAGAACCAAGATTAATAAATCTTGTTACATTATTATTTAATGCAGCCTTTAATAAATTAAAACCAATCATAATGTTAGTATAAATATAATCTGCCTGATAACTGCTATTGTCTAGAATCCCCCCTACTCTACCTGCAGCATTTATAACTACGGAAGGTTTATTTTTTTTAAACCACTCATTAACTTTTTCTTGGCAAGTCAAATCAAGATTTTTTCTTATACAATCTACGATATTAAAATTATTCTTTTTAAGCAATTTGTATATTGCCTGTCCAACCATTCCTTCTTGCCCAGCAATAAATAATCTATTCATAATTTTAAATTAACTTGGCGTAATCTTTTTCAGCTAATTTAAAATCTTCTGACATCATCTCATTGACTAATTGATAAATATTAATTCTCGGTTTCCATCCCAGTTTTTTCATTGCTTTTGATGAGTCACCTCTTAAATATTCTACATCATTAGGTCTAAAATATTTTTTATCTACTTGAATAATTTTCTTACCTTTAAATAAAGTTGAAAATCTATCTTTATTAAAGTGTTTGATATATGCCGCCTCTTTTAAACCCTTACCTTGCCAGTAGATCTGTATGCCTAGAAATTTACAACATTGTTCGGCAAAAAATTTAACAGAATATTGTCGACCAGTTGCAATAACATAATCATCTGGTTTCTTTTGCTGCAATATCTTCCATTGCATTTCAGCATAATCTTTGGCGTGACCCCAATCTCGCAATGAATAAATATTTCCCAAATATAAACATTTCTCTAATCCCAATACTATTCTTGATAAACCTAAAGTTATTTTTCTAGTTACAAATGTTTCTCCTCTCCTCGGAGACTCATGATTAAATAATATTCCGTTTGAAGCATGGATATTATATGAATCTCTATAATTTTTTGTAATCCAGTATGCATAAAGTTTGGACGTTGCATATGGACTTTGAGGATTAAATGAAGTGCGTTCTGACTGTTTCTTTTTTTTACTGTTTCCAAACAATTCAGAGGTTGAGGCCTGATAAAATTTAATATTTAAATTTAAAGTTTTTATTGCTTCTAAAATTCTTAATGTTCCAAGAGCATTTACTTGCGTTGTGTAGTCGGGAATCATAAAGCTTGTTTGCACGTGACTTTGAGCTGCTAAATTATATATTTCATCAGGCTTAATTCTATCTATTAAATCAATTAAAGCATTTGAATCTACAACGTCTCCATAATGTAAAAAAAAATTAGTTTTATAATGAGGGTCCACATATAAATGATCTACTCTTTGAGTATTAAATGAAGATGCCCTTCTCTTTATTCCATGAACTAGATAATTTTTTTTTAAAAGAAATTCAGCTAAATAAGAACCGTCTTGTCCAGTAATTCCGGTAATTAAAGCAATTTTTTTTTTCATTTTTAATTTATCTATATTAATAATAAATATTTTATACTATTAAAAATTTATAATGAAAGTATCAATTATCACAGTTTGTTTAAATAGCGAAAAAACAATCATTAATACTCTTAACTCGGTTCTGTCGCAAAATTATAAAAATATTGAACATATCATTATCGATGGAGGTTCAATTGACAACACTTTGTCTATTATCAAAAAATATCCACATAAGAATAAAAAAATAGTTGTAAAAAAAAATAGCACAATTTACGAAGCTATGAATGAAGGAATAAAAAATTCTACTGGCGAATTAATAAGTATATTAAATTCTGATGATTTTTATAATAACGATAAAATTATTTCAGAAGTAGCAAAAATAGCCAAAAAAAGTAAAGCAAAAATATTTCTAGGAGATGTAGCATATTTTAACGGAAAAAATTTTTTTAAGATTACACGATATTATAGCGCAAATGATTTCAATAAATATAATTTTAAATATGGAATGATGCCTCCACATCCTGGTAGTTTTATAAAAAAAGAAGTTTATGAAAAATTTGGATTATATAATTCAAATTACCTAATAGCTGCAGACTTCGATATTCTTGTAAGATTTATTAAAAAGGAAAAAATTCCTGTAAAAATCTTAAATAAATTGATAACCAGAATGAAAACTGGTGGAATTTCTGGAAAAAACTTTAAAGCATATTTAGTTTCTACTTTTGAAATTTTAAAATCTTTAAAAAATAATAATGTAAATTCAAATTTAATATATTCATTATTAAGAATCCCAAAAAAATTAACTCAATTTTTTAATTTTAAACAAGATATTTTAAATAAAAAATTTTTAATAAAAAAAGTTTTATTTTACAAAGAATATCTTAGGGAAAACTTTAAAATAATTACAAAAATTCATAAAATTTCATTTAGTAAAAATTTTATATTATCGGGAATGAACCTTGCTTTTTTAGGATACTATATGAAAGGAAATATTAAAGAGCACCCTAACCTTATTAATTGGCCAGATGGTTTGTTTTCAAAAATATTTGGTATAGAAATTCAAAAAATTCCTGGAAGAGAAATTTTACAAGTACTAGCTTTAAAAAAATCGAAAATCTCAGAAATAATTGTATTAGGAAATCTAGGAAAAATTCAAAAAAAATATTTAGAAAAATTATATAATAAAAAAGTTACAAATAAAAATTTACCTTATGGAAATATTAATGTAATTAAAAAATCAATTAATTTAAGATTAAAAGCAAATCAATTATGTTTTATTACCCTTCCTACTCCTAAACAGGAACAGCTAGCTTACGAACTAGCTAAAGCAAATAAATACTTTAAAATAATATGCATAGGAGCATCTATAAATATAGGCTCTGGTGTTGAAAGACCGGTTCCTAAACTTTTTTCTAATTTTGAATTTTTGTGGCGGTTAAGATACGAAACTTTTAGAAGAAGTTTAAGATTATTAGAAACTTTTTTTTATTTTTTTTATGGAAGATTTATAAGTGGTAAAATTAAAAATTTGAATGTTAAAATTATTTAGCAAAAAAAAATATTACTGCTGGTGCTGTGACTATCAATCAACTACGGGCGAAGGAAGATTAGGAAGAAGTTTTTTAGATCAATTAAGCCTAAATAATAAATTATACATTTATTCAACTGATAAATTTATAAAAAATAAACTATTATTTAAAATATTAAATTATAAATATATATCTCCTTTCATAGGAATAATATTTTGCTGGTCGATATTTTTAAATAACAAAAGACCTGTTTATGTAAATTATTTGCCTTTCTGGAATTTTTTTTTATTTATTTTCCTGCCACCAAAAACTATTTTTGGTCCTATCACAGGAGGTGCAAATTTCACAAAAGAGAAACAATTTTATATTAGAAAATATTTATTCCCTATTTTATATAAAATAAGTGAATTTTTTTTAAATCTAAGAAATGTAAATATTATTTTTTCTACAGATTTATTAAAAAAACACTTATCAAAATTAACTATAAAAAAATCAAATTTTAATTATATATTTAAATTAATTTCATCTAAAAAAAAGAGAAATAAAAATATAGATTTTCTCATTTATTATAGAAATCATCATAATAAGAAAAATTTTTTTTCTATCGATTTAATAAAAAAATTAATTAAATTTAATTTTAAAGTCCATATTGTTGGAGATCGTCTTAATGTTCATCATATTGTAAATCATGGTTATGTTAGCAATAAAAAAATTAATAATTTGCTGGCAAAAACATATTATTCATTAGTATCAAATGAAAATATTTATGGATTGTTTACAATCGAATGTATTAATAACCATGTAAAATTAATAATAAATAGAAAAGATAAATCTAAAATTAAATATTTTAAAAAAAATTTTATTTTTTTAGACTTTAAAAAGATTGAAAAATTAAAATATATAGAAAATAACTAATTAAAAACTCTAGTTTCTAACAACAACCCAATTTTCAATTATTAGAATGTCCATTTTAGTTCTTAAAAAACAGTTTAGTGCATTTTCTGGTGTAAAAACTATAGGTTCATTTTCATTAAAAGATGTGTTTAGAATAATAGGAATTCCTGTAATTTTATTAAAGCAGCTTATAAGCTTATAATATCTTGGATTGTCTTCATTTTTTACAGTCTGTAGTCTTCCTGTACCATCAACATGCACTACACCTGGGATAAGATTTTTTTTACTTTTCTTGAAATGCAAGACTCTAGACATATGAGGTTCTTCATCCACAAAATCTTCAAACCAATTTTTAGCTTCTTCAAATAAAATTGATGGTGCAAAAGGTCTAAACGATTCTCTTCTTTTAATTTTTAAATTAAGTATATTTTTTATATTTGAATTTCTTGGATCTGAGATTATTGATCTATTTCCTAATGCTCTAGGACCCCACTCCATATTGCCTTGGAACCACCCTATAACTTTCTGCCGATCTAATTGTTCAGCAGTAAAACTACAAAGCATTTCTTCATTTTCTATGAAAAAAAATTTACAATTCTCAGATTCTATTTCTTTTTTTTTATTAATTATTACTTTCTCTACTTCATTATTCGTATAAGAATTTCCTAAATAACAGCTTAAATTATTAAAAGGTCTTTTTTTATTAAGACTACTCCATAATGAATAAGCAGCTCCTACACTGCCGCCTCCATCTCCAGGGTTAGAAGGTACAAATAAAGATTTAAATTTACTATTTTTAATAATTTTTCCATTAGCTAAAGAGTTTTGAGCACAACCTCCAGAGAGTGTTAAATTGTCAATTTTATATTTATTATAAATATAATCTAAAATATAAAATAAAGTTTCTTCATAAATTTTTTGAACAGAAGCTGCTATATCTTTATGATAATCAGTGATATCCTCATCTTTTTTTCTGGGGCTACCCAATAAATTTATTAAATTATCATTGAACAAATTATCAATTTTTGGAGTTGCGTTATCAAAATAATATGTAATCTTTTTTTTGTGATGATTAAAATAATCAAGATTTAATTCAAACTCACCATTTTTCTTTTTTTTAATAATTTTTTTAATTTTTTCTAGCTGAGTAGGTCTGCCTATAGATGATAATCCCATAACCTTGTATTCCTCCCCAAAATTAGAAAAACCTAAAAACTGAGTAATACTTTCGTAAAAAATACCAAGTGAATTTGGAAATAAAATCTTATGGTCTATATTTATTTTTTCTTTATCGCCAAGACCCCACGCAACACTAGCAAAATCTCCGAAGCCATCTACAGATAAATTTACAGATTTATCAAATTTAGATTCAAAAAAAGCCGAAGCAATATGTGATTTATGGTGTTCAATGCCAATTAATTTACAACCTTTTTTTGCACGTCCCAATTTATCTTCTAATAGATTTAAAATATTTTTTCTTTTTAATTTATTGTTAAAATTATTAATTAAAAAAAAAATATCTGGTCTATTAAATAGTATGTATTTTATTTTACAAAAAATATTAGCAAAGAAATCTTGATTAATTGCTATATAATCTATGTCAGAGAAATTTAAATTTATATTTTTTAGACAAAGCTTTATAGCCTCTATAGGAAGTCCTGACCAATACTTAGTTCTATTAATTCTTTCTTCCTCTAAAGCAATTCTGATTATTCCATCTGTAAGTATGCATGCTGAAGAATTGGGATGATAAGCATTAACTCCTAAAATTATCATAATCTATTTTTATTTTAAATTTATTAGTCAAAAAAAAATTTACTCTAAATAAAGACTTCCTGATTTTATTCTGTAAATTTTATCAAAACATTCTTTAAGGTAAGATAATTCATGAGTCACCACTATTAATGTCTTTTTACCTCTTAAAGAAATAATTAACTTTTTTAATATATTTGAGTAATCTTTATCTAAAGCTGAATTTGCTTCATCAAATAAGATTACCTCACTGTCTTTATATAAGGCTCTCGCTATAGAAATTAACTGTTTTTGTCCTCCAGAAAGATAAAGACCATCATTGCCTACAATTGTATCTAATTTTTGTGGCAAATTAGCAAAGGCTTTGTCTAATGATAAAATATTACAAATATCTAAAAATTTATTGTTATTAGATAATGCCTCCTTTTCTAATAAAATATTTTTTTTAATTGATGTATTGATTAAAAAAATATTTTGCTGAACATAGCTTATGTTGTTTAACCACAACTCATTATTCTCATAAATATCATATTGACCATCAATGACTACTTTTCCTGAGGAAGGCCTGAATAAACCTGAAAAAGTGTTTAACAAGGTAGTCTTTCCTGATCCATTATCTCCTAAAATAGCAACACTTTCTCCTTTTAAAATTTTTATATTTATAGAACTAAGGATTTTGAATAAACCTTCGGCGTAAGATAAATTTACATTTTTAAGCTCAATAATCTTTTGAAATGTAATTTTTTTTTGCGTTTTTACATTTGGATTTATTTTTAATTGGGAAAATTCTTTATAAATTATATCTACACTGGGTTTATAAAATTTCATATTTTGATAATTTTGGACAATCCTATTGAAAGAAGGCACTACTCTAAAAATTGAAACACAGAAAAGCACAAAAATTGGTATGAGTTGATTGATATCATTGTCTAAAAATATAAAAAATATTATTGGAATGGTTATAGAAAATACAGCTAATATTTCCATCCAAAATCTTTGAACGTTATTTATGAAATCGACTTTAAAAAAAGATAGTTGAGCATCTTTAGTAAAAACAAAAAACTTTTTTGAAAAAATTCTTTCTAAATTATAGATCATTAAATCCTTAATACCTCTAATTCCTTCTATAATTAGATTTTGCACATGACCAATATTATCTTGATAAGAATATGACCAAGACTTAATTCTTTCTCTGATTATTTTAATATATAGAATTAATATCGTAATAAAAACAAAAGCAAAAAATAAAAAAATTATAAAATTTGATGTAAATAGTAAAATTGAAAGAAAAAAAATGAATATCAACTCAATAATTAAAGATTGAGATGTAGCTAAAAAAGTCTGAAATCCGACAACATCATATGTTGATTTCCTTAATAAATTATCTGATTTGTTATTTAGAAAAAAGTGATAATTTTGTTTTAAGTATAAATTAAATAAATCTGTTGAAAGTCTAATATTTAAGAAATAAAAAAACTTTTTGGTATAAAAATTTAAAATTATTAAATAAATATTTTTTAAAAAAAATATTGTTAATAAAAATCCTAAAATTATTATTTTAATTTGTTTTGTTACTAAAAAATCTTTGTTGCTAAAAAATAAACTATAAAAAAAATTGTCTGATAAACTATTTAAAAATATAATATTAAAAACGGGAATAATTATAGCAAATGATATCATTTCGACAAAAACTCCTATCAATAGAAATAGCGAAATTATAATTAAATAATTCTTTTCTTTTTTACTTAACAAAAATAAAATTTTTTTCATTTATCAATTTTTTAAGTTTTTTTTGTAAAATAGATAATGTCGATAAATTGATTTTTTTATTGAACAAAATTTATTTTTATAAATACTTTTTAATCTAAAATTATTACACACTGAATAAACGGCATCTCCATTTCTTTTCTGTAAAAAACTAAAATCAATATCTTTACTAATATTTTTTTTAAATAAATTTAATATTTGCAAAACAGAATAACCTTGATTAGTACCGATATTAAAAATATCGTATTTAATTATTTTTTTCTGAGAAATAAAAAAAAATATAATTTTGACAAGGTCATTAACGTCGACAAAATCTCTAACACAAGTACCATCGCGTGTTTTAAGGTTGTTTCCATAAATATAAAATTTATCTTTATTTATTATCGACTTACAAAGTTTATTAAATAATTGATTGGATTCTTTAAACAAAGAGCCGCTTCTCAATTTATAATCAGCACCAACAACATTAAAAAACCTAAGTATTTTTATATTTAAATTAAAATTATTTTTATAACTTAATAAATATTTTTCTATATCTAATTTTGTTTTTCCATAATAACTAGATGGAACTAAGTGCTTATTTTCTATTTTTTTTTTTAAGGAATTTTTTCTATACACCGCAGCAGTAGAAGCAAAAATAAAATTTTTTACATTATGTTTAATAAAAAATTTAAGAAAAATTTTTGAATTTAATATATTATTGATATAATATTTTTTTTTATTTAACTCAGATTCCGCAACATCAAGACTTGCCGCTAAGTGAATAATATGTGTTGGTTTAAATTCTGTTAAAATTTTTCTTAATAATGAGATATTTTTAATATTTCCTTTATAAAAAATAGCATTAGATGGTAGATTTTTCTTCAGAGAAGTAGATAAATTATCTAAAACGGCATAATTGATATCACGATCATTCAAATAATATGATAAAACTCCACCTATATAACCTGCTCCACCACTTATTAAAATTTTCATATTTTTTTATAAATACTAAAGATTAAATATAATGATAAATAATCTCCATAAAATTATACTTTAAACATACTCCTAAATTATCATCTATTTTTATTTTAAATAGTAATTAATATGAATTTATATAATAATTTGTGTAAATAAAAAAATTTTTGTATTAATATATTGTGTCTGTAAAAAAATTATCCATTATTATTGCCACATATAATGAGGAGAAAACAATTGTTCAAATTCTAAATAAGATAAAAGAATCTAAAAATAATAATTTTGAATATGAAATTATTGTTATCAATGACGGATCGAAGGACAATACTAAAGTACTCTTAGTTGAGAATGCCAATTTATATACACAATGTTTAAATCTAAAAAATAACAAAGGCAAAGGATTTGCTATAAAGGAAGGTCTTAAAATTGCAACAGGCAACTATGTTATTTTTCAAGATGCAGATTTAGAATATGACCCTAATGATATAAATTTTTTTTGCGAAATTTATAATAAATTTGACGCTGACTTAATTATTGGTTCAAGAATAAGATACAGACAATACGCAAGATCTCATAATTTTTTTAATTTGCTAGGAAATAAATTGATAACTTTTTTATTCAATCTTATTCACAATACAACATTCACAGATGTCTATACTTGCTATATATCTTTTAAAAGAAATCTTTTAGATCCATCAAAATTAAAAACTCATGGTTTTGAACAGCAGGCAGAAATACTTGGAAATTTAATGAAAAAAACTAAAATAAATTATGAAATCCCAATTAACTATTCAGGCAGAGATATTTCTGAAGGAAAGAAAATAAGATTTTATCATATATTTTCTGTTATATATCAAATAATTAAAACTAAAATTTTATAATTTTTGAAAAAAAATATCTTAATTACTGGCGGTCTAGGATACATTGGATCCGAACTTTGTAAAATATATTCTGGATCAAGTTGGTATCATAAAATTACAGTTTTAGACAAAAATTTTTTCTCAGAAAGAGTTGCTCAACTAACAAAATGGAATATTGAGTTCTATCAAGGAGATATTTTAAATCTTGATTTTTTAAGTAAATTTATTCCTAATGCCGATGTTATTCATCATTTAGCAGGAATCACAAATGTTGCATATGTAAAATCAGATAAAAACTTGGTCAGAGACAATCTAATTAAGATTACGGCGATCGAAGGCACTAATAATGTATTAAAATTAATGAAACCAAGTGCAAAAATTATATTTCCATCAAGTCATGTAGTTTATGATGGCTTAAAAAAAACCGAAAAATTAATAAAAGAAAAAAGAAAAAAAAAACCATCTTTAACTTATTCTATAAGCAAATCTCAAAATGAAGATGATATTATAAAGAGCAGTAAAAACTATATTATTCTTAGACTTGCTTCTGTTTATGGATTTTCGAATGACTCTACTAGAATACAAATAGTTCCTAATCTTTTTTCGAAAATTACCTCTGAAAATGGAACAATAAAATTGTTTGCAAAAGGAAAGCAGTTAAAAAGTCTAGTTTCTTTAATTGATGTTGCTAGATGCTTTAAATTTATGGAAGAAAATGAAAAAATAAAGAATGAAATATTCAATGTATCTAATGAGAACACTACAATCAAAAATATTGCTTATCAATGTAAAAAAATAAACCCAAAAGTTAAAATACTAGAAACTGATGATGAAATTCCAAATCAAGGGTACACAATTGATTCAACAAAATTAAAAAGAAATCGTTTTAAATTTTTATATAATCTTGAAAAGTCTTTAGAAGAAATGATTTTATTTTGGAAAAATAAATCAAAACCTAAAGATTTAGAATACTTAAAGCAAGGAGAAAAAGAATTTGTAGATCAAAGAGGAAAAATAAGTAATTACGAATTAACCGAACCAATTAACTTAATAGGATTAATAACTTCTAAAAAAAACACTATAAGAGCTAATCATTACCATCCTATCCAAGAACAAAAATGTTTAATCACGGAAGGTCGTTTTATAAGTGTATTTAAAAATTTATTAAACAAAGAAGAACCTATAATCACTCATTTAGTTAACAAGGGTGATATTACTGTAACTAAGCCAAATGTAGCCCACACTATGGTGTTCGTTGAAGATACAACTTTTTTAAATTTAGTAAGAGGAGAAAGAGAGCATTATAATTATGGAATTACACATACAATACCCCACTTGTTGGTAGATGAAAAATTCAAAAATAATCTAATTAAAGGATATAAGTACGCGTGCAGAGTTTGCGAAAATATTAATCTTAGAAGAGTTGTATCTTTTGGATTAATGCCTTTAGCTAATAATCTTGAAAGTAAAATTAATCCAAAAGTGGAAAAATTTCCGCTAGAACTAAACTACTGTGACAAATGTACAAATTGTCAGTTATCTTACGTAGTAGATCCAAAGAAATTATTCACTAATTACTTATACACCTCTTCTACCTCTAAAACATTTAAAGATCACTTTAGTAAAGCTGCTAATAATTATATTAAAAAACTTAGATTAAAAAAGGAATCGTTAATAATAGATATCGGCTCTAATGATGGCATAGCCTTACGTCCATTCCAGGTTAAAGGTTATAAAAATATTATAGGTATAGAGCCGGCAAAAAATTTGGCTAATATTGCAAATAAAAATAACATAAAAACAATAAATAATTTTTTTAATAATACAATTATAAAAAAAATTAAAAAAAAAGCAGATTTAATACTAGCTTCTAATGTTTTTGCACACTCTGATAATATTGATGAAATTGTAAGAACGATTGATAAAATATTAAAACCAAATGGTACACTTATAATTGAAATACAATATTTAATTAGAACATTAAAAGATTGTACATTTGATAATATATATCATGAACATGTAAATTATTGGTGCTTACATAGTTTACAAAAATATTTTAGAAGATTTAATTACGAAATATATGATGCGGAAGAAATTGATACTCACGGTGGCTCCCTTAGAGTTTTTGTAAAAAAAGACGGTAAAAATTTAAAAAAAAATAAATCAATAAATAAAATTATTTCCAATGAAAAAAAATTTGGTATTTTTAATTTCGAAACTTTTAAAAAATTTTCTAAAAAAGTTGAAATAATGAAAAACAATGTAATCAAAAATATGGAAGTTTTAAAAAAAAACAATAAAATGATAGTAGGTTTTGGAGCTCCAGCAAAAGCGACTACTTATATTAATTATTTTAATATTGAAAAATACTTCGACTATATTCTGGAGGATAATAATTTAAAAAATGAAAAATATATTCCTGGAACAAAAATAAAAATTATATCTCCAAAAAAAATAAAGAATAAAGTCGATTGTCTTATAGTTTTGGCTTGGAATTTTTTTAAAGAGATAAAAAACAAACACAAAAATATCTTTAACCAAATAATTTCTATTAAAGATTTGGAAAAATATAAAAATTAAAATACTCTTAGTTTTGCTAAATTCTTTTTTAAATCACTTGGATAGAAATGATTATTTTTAAAAGTATTCGATAAATCAATGTAATTATTAAAAAATAAATTTTTCAAATAATAAATTTTTCTTAATAAATATTTTTCTTTATAATAAGAATAATTTTTATGCAGTCTAAAAAAAAAGGGTATATGTGATAAAAAATACAAAGCTGTTATAAAATTGTAAAATGGAACAATTTTTTTTAAATTTTGAAGTATATGAAATTTTTTCCACAAATTACCTTGATATGATGTACTAAAGTGATTGTATTGCAAAGAGACGAGATATGGTAAAACTGCGAATTGTTTTATTTTCCCTTTATGAAAATATATTGGCCAATCAACAAGTTGAGTTATTTTTCTATTATTTTTAATGATATAATTGCATGCTTTTAAGGAGATTTGATAACAAGTGGTATAAGGAAGAGTAAAGCAGCATCTATGTATAGAAAAAATTTTAGATATTATTTTTACAGGTCTCTTATAAATCAATCCAAAAGAATGATAAATTTGAATTATATCATAACTTTGCTTGGAGAAAAAAAATCCCAATTCAAGCCATTGAGATAAAATTTTTGAAGGCCAACAGTCATCCTCCATTATGACAGCATTTGATATTTTTTTTTTGATAATATATTTATAAATTCTTAGATGACCTTCCGCATTAGAAATTTCGGTAAAAGTCATGTCACGACCTATTGTTTGTCTGGATTTAACACTATCGTAAAATCTATTTAAAATTTTAAAATTTTTTTTTTCTTTACCATTTATTGCATAAAAGATTTTATAATTAACATCTAATAAATTAAGTCTTTTTCTTAAAATTTTCTCTCTTAAAGAATCTTTTAATGTCAAAACAAAAACAGGTATCGTTTTATAATTTTTTCTCATATTAATTTTGTAATTTAATTATTTTATTTTTAAGGGTAAAATATTGAATAAAAAACCTTAAATTTTATTAATCCAATTTTTAAAATCTATACTTTTATCGTCAACTATGAAATCATATGATGGTTTTCCAAAAATTAATTTATGAAATTTCACGTTCCATTTTGTTAATTGCTTAATTGTGAGACCGTAGCCCTTTTTTTTGGCTAAAGAAACTTTTTCTCCACTTCTTCCCATAAACCTTGCGGTAAATAAGATAATTCTATTTCCTCTTAAATAAAGTTGATTAATTTTATCAATAGAAGAAAATATAGGTTTTGATTTTTTGTAATGATTTTTGTAAGTTCTACAAATAACGCCATCAATATCAAAACAATAAGTTTTTATTTTTTTTTTATTAATCACATATTCCAATAAGTTAACTTTTAATTTTTTTTAATAAAATCATTAAGCGTAACATCAAAGCCTCTATTTAGATCCACTTTATGTTTCCAGCCATATAATCGTGCTATTTTAGTATCCAACAATTTTTTTTTCATTCCGGTTTCTTTAAAACCTTTATATAAAATTTTAATGTTAAGATTCATTTTTTTCATTATAAATTTAGCATAATTCTTTATTGACAACTCTTCATTTGTACCAATGTTAATGAAATTATGTTTAGTTTTTTTTTTCAAAAAAAATATACATGCATCGGCAACATCATCTACATAAATAATTTCTCTTTTACATTTACCATCTCCCCATAAAAATATATTTTTTTTATTATTATTTTTTGCATAATAGATTTTCTTCAATAATGCTGGAAAGAAAGATGATGACTTTTCATTATAATTGTCATTGGGACCGTATATATTTGGTAATATCAAAGTTTTGTAATTTGTCCCATATTTTTTATTATAAACCTCACAAAGTTTCATTCCTGTCAATTTAGATAAGGAAAAATATTCGTGACTTTTTGCTAAAGTGCCTGAATATAAATAGCTCTCTTTCATTGGTTGCTTACAATCTATCGGATAAATTGTACTTGAAGATAGAAATATAATATTTTTAATATTACTTCTTTTAGACCCTTCAATTAAATTATTTTGAATACACAAATTATCATAAAGAATATCTGAGCCAAACTTACTATTTAAATAAATTCCACCAGTTTTTGCCGCTGAAATTATTATTGATTTTGGTTTGAATTTATTTAGAAAAAGAAAAGTTTTTTTTTGATCTCTTAGATCAAGTCTTTTTTTACTGACAGTCAAAATATTGTTATATTTATAAAATTTCAATCTTCTAACTATCGCTTTTCCTACAAAACCTTTGTGACCAGCAACATAAATAAGATCTGTCTTTTTTAACATAATAAATTTATTGTATAATTACGATACAATTATAAAGATATTTTATAAAATTTAAATTGTTAAATTTATGTTAAGTAAAAATAAAAATGTAAAAATTATTGACTTAGGGTTTCATCCTTATGCCGATACTTTTTTAAAAAAAAAACAATTAAATTATTCGGAACCAGTTTTTCAATTATCTTGTTTTCTTAACAAAAATACTGGTGTCATTAGAAATACAATAAAAACTGATGAGGCTTCTAGATATAATCTGTACGATTATTCTTATACTTCATCAAATTCTATTTATTCAAAAAATTATTGGAAAAAATACTCTAATGATATGAAGCAAGAATTAAATATAACGAATAATTGTAAAATATTAGAGATTGGATCAAATGACGGCTATCTTCTACAATCTTTAAAAAAATATACTAATAAAATTTGGGGAGTTGATGCATCAAAATTAATGTGCAAGATTGCATGGGCCAAAAAAATTAAAACATTTAATTTTATTTTTAATTTAAAAAATGCCAAAAAAATAAAAAATAAAATAGGAAAAGTTGACGTTATAATATCAAACAACGTACTTAATCATTCTAATGATGTTATAAATTTTATACTAGGAGTAAAGAATCTACTAAATAAAAATGGTACTTTTGTTTTTGAATTACCATACTGGTATAATCTTGTCTTACATCAACAGTTTGATCAAATATATCATGAACATGTTTACTACTTCACAGTAAAATCAAGTAAATTTTTTTTAAGAAAATGCGGTTTGCAAATAGTTGATATAAAAGAAACAGAATATCACGGTGGAAGCATAAGAATTTACGCAAAGATAAAAAGTAATGCTAAAAATAATCTTTTAATTAAAAAATATATCAATAAAGAAAATAAATTAGGACTTTTTAAAGAAAAAACATACAAAAAAATTATGAAAAATTTATATAAAAAAAAACTTTGCTTTTTAGAAAAAATTATCAATTTTAAAAAAAATAAATATAGAATTGTTGGTATAGGAGCTCCTGCTAAAGGAAATACTTTTTTGAATTTTTTGAAATTAGATAAGGATTTAATTGACTTTATCACTGACGGGTCTAAGTTTAAAATCAACAAATATACGCCATTATCTAGAATTCCTATAGTTTCTGATGATTATTTAAGAAAAATAAAAGATAAAATCTGTGTTATATTTTTAAGCTGGAATCTAGAAAAAATTTTAAAGCCAAAAATATTGAAATATAATAAAAAAATAAAATTTATTAGTTTTTTTTGAATTCAATTATATATTAATTAAAAATTAGATAATATTTTTTGAATAAATTTTTTTTCATTTTCTAAATCTGGTTTTTTTAAAAATAATGGCTCAAAAGAAAATTTTTTCAAAAAAACTTCATCTTTAATTAAATGACATATCTCTTCATAATTACTTGATGCATAGTCTATCAAATTAACAAAGGCCTTATCATTAAAATCAAAATTAATATTTTTATCTGCCCAAGTAAACGGCAAACATCTTGCGATAAAAGCATTTGCTAATTTTTCATCATAATAACCTGGGTATAAACTATTATGAGGGCACAAATTAAATGCATAATTTTTCAATACATCATAAGTTTTAAAATTAGAACTATTATGATTTAAAATATGTTTATTAAAGTAAGGTCCATAACCTTTAACTTTGAAATGCTCTGAAAATTTTAAATATATGCTTTTTTTAGGTTCTGCTAGGTATGAGGTAATAAAACAAAATTCTTTTTTCTTTTTTAAAAAATCATCACCAAATGGATTAAGTAATTTTTCAATATCCCAATAACTTCCAAAACGACGTGAGTTTAACGTATCTTTATCCCTATAAATGTTCTCGGTAATTGACCAATCTATACAATCTTTCCAAAATGGAAATCTCAAATGATTCTCATTCACAACTCCTAGATCAGGAGTTATATAATAGTCAGCCTTAACACTCTCATATCTACAATTTTCAAAAGAAAAAAAAATTCTTATAGGTTGATAACTTCTATTAAGAGAATAGATATCAATATTTGGAAATCTTTCAATTTTAAATTTTTTAAAAAAAAAATTAATTGTTTTTTTTTTTATACTATTAATATCGTAAGGTCCAATAAATAAAATATCTGCTTTATCAGCAGTTACATACTCAATTTTTCTTTTACTAAAAAAATTAAATAGTTTAACAATAACTGAGCAATTCCAATCATCAAAATTAAATAGTGAAGAAATTTTAAGAGAAGTCATAAAACAATTTTATAAATTTTAAAAAAATTTATACATTATATATTTTAATAAATTATTTCTTTATAAAATTAGCATTGCTATCTCTCTTAGAAATAATTACATTTTTACAAGATAGCTTTATTTTAAATTCAGGATCTTTGTAATTATAAGTAAATTGTTTATTCGAACCTTTATAATATTTTGTTTGCTTATAATGATAAACCGCAACATTACTTAAAACTAAAAAGCTATTTCCATAACTTGGAGGAATTAATATTTGAAAATAATTTTCTGGAGCGCATATGAATTTTTCCCATTTTCCAAATTTGTTAGATTTCTTATCGCAATTTACTATAATTGCTTCACATTTTCCATAAACGCATGAAACTAACTTCCAAGTTATGTTATCACCATGGATGCCTTTAAAAACTCCCTTGGTGTTTATAGAAAAGTCATCTTCTACAAAATCTAAATCAAAATATGATTTATATTTTTTTTTATTAAAGCTTTCTATATATTGCCCTCTTTTATCAACAAAATTAGTGTCTGGATAAATAAGATTTAAACCTAATTTCTTTGATTTCTTTATTTTCATATACAAATTAAAAATTTATTCTAGAAACTTATTGATAAGTAAATATAATACTTTATTAAGATTTAACTATAAATACATTTATTAAATTAAAATTAAGATTTTAATATAAATCTTCTGTTACTTTAAAAATAAATTCATGATTAATAATTAAATTTTTTTAAAGTTGATAATCTTGTTAAAAAAAATTATTTATATTTTTTTTGCTAATATAATAAATATTAATCTTTTTTTTCTTAAAAAAGTTAAAGGAGATGATTTTGTTTACTTTAAAATAATTTCTTTTGGAGATACTTTTACATACTATATTAATAATTATTTTAAAATAAAAAATAAAAAAATAAAAATTCTTATATTTAGTCAATTTGAAAAAAAATTATCTAATTTTTTTTTTCCTAATAATAAAATTAAAGAGTTATTATTTTTAGTCCCAAATTTTATTCCAATATATGCTATAAACAAATTTTTAAATAAAAAAAATAATTTTACTCCGAGTAGTATATATGATTTGGATCAAGCTAAATTAAAAGTTCAAAATAAACATAAAAATTTACTAATTAATTTATTAAAATCTAAACTTAATTTAGTTTCAGAAAAATTAAAAAAGATTCATAATGAAAAATATTGTGTAATTTTTATAAAACATAATAATACTAATAAAAATGATATATCCGACTCAAATTCAAGACAAACAAGTGATTTTAAAAAAATATTTAAAATAATAAATTTCTTAATAAACTATAAAAGTAAAGTTATAATTCTTGGAGATAAAAGTGATAAAAGCGTAAATATTTTAAAAATATATTATAAAAATAATAAGGACATTATCTTTTTTAAAGATTTGTCTAACTCTTATTCAGTAATAGATCAATTATTTCTACACCAACACAGCTCGTTAACCATTGGTAATTGTAGTGGCGCTTTTATTATTCCTATTTATCTAAAAAAAAAAATTATTTTTTTCGATTATTTTAAACAAAATTATTATTCATTAGTACATAGTAAAAACATTAAAAATTTTTACAAAAAAATTATTTTTAATAAAAATAAAAAAGAACAAATATTAACAAAAAAAATTTTAGATAATATTTATAATAAAAAAAATTCTTTACAATTTGAAATAAAAGAAAATAGTTATAATGAAATAAAAAAACAAATAGAAAAATCTATATAAGAATTTTTTAAGATATTAATTTATTACTATCTAAGATATGATAGATTTATATCCTTAACAATAACATAAATTATAATTTTACTATGCAAATTATTAAAAATTTTATTAAAAATTTTTTATTTTCGATAAAATATATCCGTTCTGTTTTAAAATACTACACTTCACCTAACACAAAACCTTATGCTTTAAGGTTTTACGAAGTAGCATCCTTGCCTCCTACGGAAAGAATAACTTCTTGGTCTTTGTACGAAAATGAAGAAATTATTAAATGTTATAATCATTTCAAAATTTTTTTTAAAAATGCTGTTTTTCTATCTGATAAAAATTCTGTTCTTGAATATGCAATTAAAAAATCCTTACAACTTAATCTAGAGCAATCCGGAACGTATTTAGAATTTGGAGTATGGAATGGTAATTCAATAAATTTTCTTTCAAAATTTTTACAAAAAAAATCAATTTATGGTTTTGATTCTTTTGAAGGATTAAAAGAAGATTGGAAGGGTTATCACCTAACCAGTGGAACTTTTAATCTAAATAAAAAAGTACCAAACCTTAAAAAAAATATTATACCGATGGTAGGCTGGATACAAGATACCTTGCCTTCATTCTTATCTGAAAAAAAACTCAAAATTAATTTTATGCATATTGATACGGATACCTATGAAACTGCTAAATTTATATTAGAAAATACTAAAAAATATCTCTCTAAAAACTCAATTATAGTATTTGATGAGTTATATAATTTTCCAGGATGGGATGTTGGTGAGTATAAAGCTTTAACAGAAGTATTTTCTGACAATGAATATAAATTTCTTGGTTTTGCTCTTAAAGGGGAACAAGTTGTAATCCAAATTTTATAAAAGATTACCTAAGATTTAGATTATTAATAAATGATATAATTTTATCTCTTGTGATTGGGACATTCCCTTCCTGTTGACAAGCAATTGCCGCAGCAAAGTTTCCTATAATACTGCTAATAACTATGTTTTTAGTATAAGTATAAAAAACAGTTGTGGCAGCTAAGTATGCATCACCTGCTCCAATAGCATCAATTTTATTATTAACAAAAGAATCTAAAGGAAAAAAATCTTTAGGGTAAAAACCTTTATTTCTAAAAATCATTGACCCTTTTTCGCCAATTTTAAGAACTAAATTTTTGCAATTAGATTTTTCAATTATTTGAGCACCTATACTTCTAATTCCACTATCCTGATCAGCAAGTGCAAACCTTGCTTCTATTTCATTTGGAAATAAAATATCAAAATCCTTAAAATCTAATATATTGCCCCATCTACTACTAACTTGACTGTCCGCTACCTTAATAACCCGAGAATTAATTAGATCAGAATAAGAATCAATAATTTCTCTATTAAACATTCCATGTCTAAAATCACTAAAAACAACACAATCAGATTTTGTATTCTTAATTAAATTAGAAATTTTTCGCTGGTTATCTTTATCAACAATAGCATTATCAACGTAATCAACTTGGATAAGTTTATAATTGTTGCTCCAAAACCTTTCTTTTAAAACAGTCTGCTTACTCTTGTTAGTAAGTATATTTAGATTAATTTTTTCTTTCTGCAAATCTTTTTGAACATAAGACTTGTGATTATCTTCGCCTGCAATTGTAGTAAAAGTTACATTCGCTCCCATTGCTTTTAGATGCTTAGCGACTATTCCTGCCCCGCCAATAAAATTTTCTGACTTGAAAGGTCTGACGCTAAACGTTGGGGTTTTGGTTGATTGACCAATTAAATCACAATAATTATACTTGTCCACAATCAAATCGCCGATTACATGAATATTTGATGAAAATTTTTTTTTAAGTAATCTTATAATCTTAGATATTGAAATATTTTCTTTTTTAAGCAGAGAGAATAACTTTTCAATTTTTATGTCAGGTTTTAATGTATTTTGAAATTTTGTAGAAGAATAAACTACATCACCTGGACTAAAAATAAATTTTCCTTTAAATTTTTCCAATACTTTTTTTTCTTCTAAAGTATTTAAATTATTGGCGTTATTTAAATTATATTCAAATCCTTTAACAAAAAAATCTGGTTTAATTTGTTTAATAGCTTCTAAAGGTTTATAATTATGATCAATAAACGTATAATCAACGAGTTCCAAGGCAGCAATATTTCTTACTCTTAAATCTTCAGGAACGTATGTGCCCAAAGATTTTTTTGTAACAAATTTGTCACCCGTGACAGATACAATCAAAATATCACCCTTAGATTTAGCGTAATATAAATGCCTAATATGTCCTGGGTGAACAAGATCAAAAGTTCCATGACACATTACAATTTTTTTTCCTCTTTTTTTTTCATTTAATATTTTTTTTACAAGAGAGTTTAATTTTAATATTTTTGAATTAAATTTTTTTTTGAGATATTTCATTTGCTTAAAAGCATATTAAGTTTTTTCATTTTTTTTAAATTATAATTATTTATTTCTTCTTTTAACAATTTTTTAGAATGTAAATCCATTATTTCATTTATAGCATCTTTGATAAAATATTTTGGTGTAAATCCTACTTTGATTAGCTTTTCTGAATTTAATCTATAGGATCTAATATCGTTAGATTTTAAATAAACTAATTTTGCTTGAATTTTTTTCTGAATATTTTGAGCAAGTTTAGTTATGGTAAGACATTCAAAAGCTGCATTATAAATACCAGGTTTAATATTTTTATTCAGAAAGAATTCATAAACTCTTACCATATCTTTGATATGTATGTGCGGTCTGAATTGCTTGCCTCCAAAAACTTTAATTAAATTATCTTTTAATGCATTTAATGTTAGCGCATTAACACTTAGATCCCATCGAATCCTTGGAGAAATGCCACAGATCGTTCCAGGTCTGATTGAATAAACTTTAAAATCATTGCTATTAAAGGGCATTAAAATTTTTTCAAAAATCATTTTGGTTTTATTATAAATAGACAGAGGAACCAAAGATAATTCTTCTGTGACTTTTCTTTCTTTCTTTATACCGTATACGCTACCAGAACTTGCATATATGAATTTTTTTACTCCACTAGCTTTAGCTTTTTCTACTAACTGTAAACTTGCCATAACATTAATATCCCATGAAATGTTTGGGTCTACTTCTGCACTTTCCATAGAAATATTTGCAAGATGTATCACGGCATAAAAACCATTAATTTTAATTTTATGGATATTTCTGATATCCGCTTTAATAATTTTTATATTTTTATTTTTTATTAAGTTATTACCAAACCACAAAGTATCAATTATAGTTATTTTATAGTCTTTTTGAGCTAGAGTGTTACTTAATAAACTTCCAACATATCCACATCCGCCAGTAATTAATATTTTTTTTTTATTCATGCCGATTTTTATATTTGAAATCCTGATTTTTTGGCATCATTATAAAACATTAATGCAGTTTCTTTGGAAAAATTTTTTAAATCTTTTTTATAATAAATTAACTTTTGAATTAAATCCTCGCTTAATGTAATAATATGACAGCCACAATTTTCGGCTTGATATAGGTTAAAAATTTCCCTAGAGCTAGCCCATAGTATTTTAATATTTTTTTTCATTTTTGAGTATTGAATTATCTTTTTTATGATAATTTCTGGATCTATTCCTGTATCCGCTATTCTTCCTGCAAATACTGATATAATAATCTCTGTATTATTATTTATTTTATCGATTATTTTTTTTACCTGAGTAAAAGTAAAAACTGCTGTGACGTTAATTTTAATTTTTTGTTTATTTAAACCTATAATTAATTCTGACATATCTACGCCTTTTGTATTCTGAATAGGTATTTTAACGTAAACATTCTTACCAAAACTTGAAATTTTCTTGACTTGTAATTTAATGTCTTCGGGAAAATCAGAAAAAACTTCGAATGAAATTGGTTTTTTTTTAATTTTTTTTACAAGATTTTTACAAAAATTTTTGTAATTTGTTACGCCGGACATTCTCATTAATGTAGGATTAGTTGTAAATCCTTTTATATAATTTTTTTTATTTAAATTAATAATTGACTTAAAATTCGCACCATCAGCATAAATAGCTATTCTAAATTTTTTCAAAAATGAAAAACTACTCACCATTTTGTTTTATTGATCTTTAATTTTGGATGGCTAACAATGTAATGCCAAATAATCCCTTGAAACGATTCTGAAAAAGGGGTTATCAAACTTTTATTAATTTCAGGTATCAAAATAGCACAGTCAGCAATTTTTTGAGTAAAGCTACCCTTTTTGCCAACAATTCCAAAAATTTTACATTTCTTATTTTTGGCATATTTTAAAGCATTTATAATATTCACGCTTACATTTTTTTTTAAGTTTCCGCCCCCTACTGAAAAAACAAATATTCCATCTTTGCTTTTTAAATTGCAAACTTTAAGCCAATTTTCGTAACTACTATCCCAACCATTATCATTAATTCTAGCAGTTAACTCAGATATATTGTCAACAGGAGTGTAAGATTCTATATTGCATAATTTTCTAAAATCATTCACGGCGTGAGAACAATTTGCTGCGCTTCCTCCAACTCCTAAAAAAAATAATCTTCCTTTTATAGATCTAATATACTTAATTGAATCGATTATTTTTTCTATTTTCTCTTTATCTAAAATTCTTGAGATTTTAGTAACTCCGGAAAAAAATTCCTCATAAAAATTATTCATAGACAAGCATTAGTTTTATTATTTATTAAACTTAAAAATATATAATATAAGTATATATTGCATAATATCAAATTAATTAATGAAGAAAATCTTAATTACTGGCGCGGGAGGATTTATTGGAAACCATTTATTTAATTTTTTAAAAAAAGAAAAAAATATAGAATTATTTGGGACATTAAATAAATCAAAGAATAAAAATTCAGAACTAAAAAAAAATATAATAAAAAAAAAATTTGCATCGAAAAATATTTTTAAATGCGATCTATCTAACTCAAAAGAAGTAAAAAAAATAATTTATAAAACAAGACCTGGAATTATTTACCATTTTGCTGCTATGTCAAATCATGGTTATGCAGAAAAAAATAAAAAATTATGCAAAAAAAATAATTCTAAAATTACAAAAAATATAATTAAATACATTGACAAAGACTGTAAATTAATTTTTTTATCTTCAGATAAAGTTTATTCTGGTAATCCAAAAATAAGTTTTGAGAATATAAATTTAAAACCGAAAGGATATCTTGCTAAAGAAAAATTAATATGTGAAAAAATTATAACAAAAAGAATAGGAAAATATTTTATACTAAGACTTCCTATAGTTCATAAAATGGGTGAATACATTGAATTTTCAACAATTGATAGTTTTTTATACCTTCTAAAAAAAAACAAAAAAATAACTGTTTTTAATAATGTGAAGAGATCTTTTCTTAAAATAAATGAGTTAAATATATTTCTTAAAAAACTTATAAATAGTAAAAACTACGGTATTTACAATATTGGAAGTAAAAAATTATCATACAGCCAACGAATTAAAATATTGTGCACAGAATTAAAAATTAATTGGAAAAATAAAATTAACGAAATACAGGGAAACGTTTTCCCCTTAGAGCAGAATTTTAATACGAATAAAGTTAGAAAAAAATTTAAGTACAAATTTACTTAATATTTAAATAAAATTGATCTAAATATAATTTGATTTAGTTAAACAATTGTTTAAAAAACTCATATTTATTAAGCCTTCGTTATTATTAGAAAAATCTTTATTTAAAATTAATTTTTTAAAATGAAGCCATTCATTAAACCAAGAGTTGTCTTTGTTACTTCTAAAATATTTAATATATTTTTTTGGAAATCCAGAAGGATATTTCCTTGTACTTTTGATTAACACTTGTTGTCCCCATTTTGGTAAATTATATAATTCAATTGAACCTTGTTTATAAAAAATTTCTAAGGAAAATTTATTTTCCCATCGGACAAAACTATGATGAATATGAGATAATATTTTTCCAATTTTAATTACAATAAAGCCATTGTCATTCTTATGATATTCATTCATTTGTAATGAGGAGTTCAAAACTTCAAGTTTTTTATTATTTGTTAAAAAATTTAGTAAATTAACACTATGAGATCCGATATCTAACAACGAACCCAAATTATTTTTATTAGTTTTAACAGTGCCATTTACATAACTAATTTTAATAAAATAAATATCATTAATTTTATTATCCAAAATTTTTTTTACAGCTTTGACTCCATCATCAAACCTTAAATTAAAGCCAGTTTTGAGAACTAATCTTTTTTTTTTTGCTAAATTAGTTAGAAATTTTGCCTCCTTAACATTTAATCCGAGTGGCTTCTCAATTAATAAATTAATTGAAGATTTTAAAATGTTTTTACCAATGTCAAAAAAAAACTCAGGAGGCGTACTTAAGATCGCAGCATCTAAATTTTTATTAAGAATATCTTGCCAATCATTCAAATAAGTAGCTTGTATTGAATTTGCTAATTTTTTTAAACTATTATCAAATTTTTTTGGGCCGACTATAAATTTAATTTTTGTATACTTATCATTTAATATTGCTTTTAATCTTTTCTTCCCAATATTTCCACAACCGACAATCGCAATATTTAAATTTCTCATAAAATATTGATATAATTTTTTAAATTTCGAGTATAAATAAAATCATTATAAGAAATATTTAAACATTCAATATTCTTATTTTTTTTTATAACATTTTTTATCTTATTTTTAATTTCACTATTCGAGTAGTTGTAAATCAAAAGATAATTTTTTTTTTTTTTAAATACAAAAGGATTTATAATATTATTTTTTAAAAAAGATATTTTATGAATTGAGTCATGGCAATATAATTCTTTGTCCATTTTTTTTAGAAAATTTAATATTTTTAAATAAGATGAGTTTTTTATAGAGAATGATTCTTTTTTATACGAAGGTCCAAACCAAATTATTTTAGAATAATTCTTTAATAATATTTTTTTAAAGAGTATATTTTTTAACAAATCAAATCTTGAGTTATTAATTTTTTTAAGAACTTCAAAAAAGTTTTTTACATAATTATTTTTAACAGAAATCAAGGTGGTGAATAGATCTCTTTCCAAATGGCCACCAGAAATGCCTAGTGATGGATTCAGATATGAATTTAAGCCAATTCTATCATCAAGTTTAATTGGAGTAGTAATATCCCTAAATTTGAAATTTTTTTCTCTACAATAATAATCTAAACAGTTGGCAAAAGTTACGCTTGCAAAAAGATATAAATTAATTGATATTTTAACCATCTCAGCTTGTTGAAAGTCTAAGAAAAATACTGGACAATTAAATTTGTTAAATACATCTAAAAACTTAACTTTTTTTTTTATACCAAAAATTAATCTTTTCGGTTTCAAAAAACTATCAAAGGATTTTCCCATGATTAGAGTATCAACCATATAAATTAAATTTATCTTTCTTTTTTTGCAAAAATGCTTATAAAAATTATCAGTAAATCCGGAGTAAACTTGGCTCAAAAGTATTAAATTCGTATTTGGAGATAAAAGTTTAATAGTATCAATAAGTTTTTGATTGACTATCTCTTGTATTGGTTCACCCTTATAGTTTAATGGCGTATCAAATGTAAAAAAAACATTTTTAAATTTTTTTATTTCTGATTTTTTATCTACGAAAAAAATTTTTTTTTTATTTTGCTTAAAAAAAAAATTCAAATCTGGTTCTTCAGATGTCAAGTTGCCATTTTTAAAATTACTTAACAAATTAATATCATTATCGTATACTGCTACATTTTTAAATTTTTGAGCCCATCCCAAAGAGAAAACTTGTCCAATATGTGTCAGTCCAAAAAATAATGGGAAAGAATATATATTTTTATTCATAAAAAAATTATTTTTTTTTATTCAATATTACAAACTAATCAGCAATTTAAAAATAAATTGCATGAATTATTTATCATTGAGTATATATATAACAAATCATCTTTAAAAAAAATTCTGTTAATATAATAGATTTATAGTTTTATATTTAGGTTAGATTTTTTATTGACAAATTTATTTAAAACCAAAACATTGTAATTTGTATCGAAAGATTTTTTCAGTGCATAAATCAAGCCAATTGAGCTATTAGTAACGGTAAGCTTAACGTGTTACCACGCTTCCACACCCGTCCTATCAACGTCGTAGTCTACGACGGCTCTATAGGAAGAACTAGTTT
>Ga0214921_10001821_pt1 | contig 35658 bp, 33 predicted proteins | sample LL1505_MetaG_FD_177992 | JGI IMG/M metagenome (GOLD analysis project Ga0214921, IMG submission 177992) | Freshwater microbial communities from Lake Lanier, Atlanta, Georgia, United States - LL-1505 | ecosystem: Environmental > Aquatic > Freshwater > Lake | place: USA: Georgia | collected... | reverse complement strand
TGCAAGCCGTGGCCCAAGATGAATTCGCCCCGGTTTAAACCCGCGGCATGAATTTCAACCAACAGCTGGCGCGGACCAGGCACAGGCTGCTCCCGCTCGCAGAGTTCAACAACCGTTTGATGACCCTTCGACAGAATGACGTACGACAACATGTGGTGATTTCCTAAATTTAATGTGCTGATGTGAAAGAACGAGTTTAGTCGGCGACAATTGGAAACACACAACAGGAAATTTTTTCATAATTTTTAAAATTAGTCATAATAGCTAAAACCCTTAAAAATCAACACTTTTCGTGTTCTAAATCAGCACATAGCATAATAAATACCGCTTAAACACTTTTTAGTGCTGTTTTAATATAAATCGACCACTTACAGTAATGAAAAAGGATCGTTACTATGATGTTCAGTTATCGACCCTTAAACACGGGCGGTCGATGCTCTGAAGCAGCGGTAATTCCTTCCAAAAAGTCTTGAGATGAAAATTGAGATTGCTGAATCTGCCACTCACGCGCATTTGCAGTCCTAATCTCATCGACCAATCCCAGCCTCAGAGTGACGCGTGTTGATTGAACAGCAAGTGGAGCAGACTTTGCGATTTCTAATGCTAATGCTTGAGCTCTAAGGACTACCTCACCATCAGGCACGATTTCATCGGCTAATCCAAGTTTCAGCATCTGCTCGCCATTGAGACGCTCGCAAGTATAAAAAAGGCGCGCTGCAACTTGAAGTCCTACTAGCCGAGGCAGAGTGTGAGTCATTCCAAATCCTGGGTGCAAGCCCAACCTATTGAATGGCACGCTGAAGCGACTTGCTGGCCCAACGATGCGAAAGTCAGCAAGTAGTGCTAGGCCTGCACCAGCACCAATAGCTGGTCCGTTGACTGCAGCCACAATAGGCTTGCGCGTTTGTAACAAACGCATACCTTGTTCGTAAAGCTTGGAAGTATCGTTTAATGGATCGAAGCCGGAAGTGACACTAAAGTCAGCACCGGCACAAAATGATTTTCCACTGGAGCCCAGCACCAATGCCCTACAGCAGTCATCTGAGTCAAGTTCTTCGAGCGCATCTGCCAATGCGGTTATTAAGTTTAAGTCTATGTAATTGTGCGGCAAACTACACATGATTAACGTAGATACATGCCCTTCGCTGGACACCAAAACTGGTGATGTGTAAGTCATTAATAATGGATCTTCAGTCTTTTAATTTGTGACGCTGGAATGATTAGTGTTCGTTGGGGTCATCTGGTGACGCTGTAATTGAGTACATTATCTTTAAAGGGCGATTTTTATATTTAAATGTTGTAATAAGGTTGAAAGGTTTTGACAAATTATATCTTCTAGTAAATATGTGAGTATGCAATATCGATACAACAGATCTCTATAGCCATTGATATTTAGGCGTTAATAGAGTGGCCCCTTTTTTTTAAAACATGCAATCTTATTTTAATATTGCATAATAAAGTTGTATATATTCATATTAGGCTCTGTTCTCAAAGACGGCTTTTAAAGAAAGCTAAACAAACTAAATTACAAAGTCACCTAGCTATTTGGCGATCTACTAAAATTGAATAACGTATTCAATTATTCAAGGTTGATGTCAAAAAATTTTCACTCGGGCTGAATGCCTGCATTTTTTACCAAACGCTGCCATTTTTCGATTTCAGACTTTTGGAATGCAGCGAGTTCAGCTCCCGTGCTGGGGATAGGTTTCCAAGCATTGGCACCGAAAAAATTTTCAGCGTCCTGTGATCGCATAATGTCACTGATAATCTTGCTGAGCTTTTCGGCTATTTCGGGCGGCGTGCCCCTTGGTGCAAAAGCGGCAAGCCAGCCTGTCACCTCGTAATTCGTTAATCCCTGCTCAGAAATGGTAGGTATATCCTCATAACCAGGCATTCGGTTTGCAGTTGAAACCCCCAAAGCTTTGAGCTTACCGGACCTAACCTGAGGCATTAAAGCTGGTGCATCTCCAAATACCATATCGATTTGTCCACCCATTAAGTCGGTGATTGCCATAGTAAGGGCTTTATAGGGAACATGTACGATGTCCACACCGGCCAAGTCTTTGAAAACTTCACCACCTCCTCGTGATGAGGAGTTGCCACTTCCAAATGTGTATTTTCCAGGACTTTTCTTTAGCAGAGCAACCAGCTCCATCACATTATTGACTGGCATCTTTGGCGAGACCGCGAGCACCACGCCACCCACGATGACCCCGGTAAGCGGAATGAAATCAGCCACTGGGTCATAAGGAAGCTTCTTAAACAAAGCGCTATTGGCTGCATGTGTGGTGTTCGTGCCAATCATGATGCTGTAACCATCATGTGGCTGCTGAAGCAGGAATTGAAGCCCGATAAATCCGTTGGCACCGGCCTTGTTATCAACGATGACGGGTTGCTTGGTCAGATCGGTGATGCGCTGAGCAATGAATCGTGCAGCTTGGTCAGTAGTGGTGCCTGCTGCAAATGGGACGATTATACGTATTGGTTTGCTCGGAAAACTTGATGTCGTTTGTCCTAAGGCGTTGCATACAGCCAATATGCAAAGAATGCTACAAGCAAACAGTTGCTTAAATAAACTAAGTGACAATAATGGGAGGTTCATCATCTGACTCCTGAAAAAACTAATCTTGAAAACTGAATTATTAATAGCCACGTCCCTTAACCATGCGAAGTGGGTTGTAAGTAGCAACTAATTCGTTACGTTGGTTAACCACACGATTTGCGGTGCGAACCAGTCCCCGGTCAGGCTTACTTGTCGCACGTGCTTCTATTACCTCCGCCTGCACATGGATGGTATCTCCGGCAACAGTCGGACGTAGGATCCGCAGATCACACTCTAAAAAGGCCATACCTGTTCTTTGCATAGTAGATTGCATAAGTAATCCTTCGGAAATACAGAAGACGAGCGAGCCGGGAGCGGGGCGAGAGCCGATTTTAGATTCGGCTTTTACATATTCGATATTTGTAAACATTTCTTCCACCATACCGGTTACACCCACGAAAAAAGTAATGTCAGCTTCGGTGATTGTGCGAGCAAGTGTACGAAAACGTTGACCAACTTTAACGTCATCCCAATACTGCCCAATACCCATTACCGGCGTCTCAAGCCAGCTTTCATTCATGTCTTGTGAGTCTTTGAGCTGGCTCATTGTGTTACTTTAATTACACCACTGGCTCCCCACATGCTTATCTGGTCCTCGCCTATGCCTAGCAAGCGTTTTAGCACTTCTCTGGTGTGTTCACCCAGAGCAGGCGGTCCATTACTGTAATGTATCGGAGTGGCAGATAAACGGATCGGATTAGCGACTGAAGGAACGGTTCCGCAATCATGATGCGGTAATTCCATCTGCAAACCGCGGGCTCTGACATGAGGATCGGCAAATACACGGTCAATGGTGTTGATTGGACCACAAGGCACGTCGACTGATTCCATAATCTTAACCCATGCATCAATCGTACGGGTGGCAGTAATAGCCTCAAGCATCGGCACCAAAATATTTCGGTTGGTGACACGCTGAGCAATGGTCGCAAAGCGTGGATCATTACCAATTTCAGGGCGGTTCATGGCTAGAGCCATTTTGCGGAACTGGGAGTCATTGCCCACGGCTAGAATCAAGTAGCCGTCCAGCGCTGGAAAGGTGCCGTACGGAACGATATTCATGTGCCCCTTACCCATGCGGTTTGGAACCTGTTTAGTAGTAAGATAATTCATTGCCTGATTGGCCAGAGTGGCTACCTGCACATCCATCATACTGATATCTATATATTGACCTGCTCCGCCCGCATCACGGTGACGTAATGCAGCAAGAATAGCTAACGTTGCGTACATCCCTGAAAGTACATCAGCTAATGCCACCCCTGCGCGCTGAGGTCCACCGCCAGGCATGTCGTCCGGCTCGCCCGTTACGCTCATGAGTCCGCCCATAGCTTGAATGAGATAGTCATAGCCAGCACGAAATCGATATGGGCCGCTCTGACCGAAGCCTGTTATCGAACAATAAATTAGGTGGGGAAGCTCTGAACTCAAGCTATCAAAATCTAGCCCGTATTTCGAGAGCCCTCCGACCTTGTAATTCTCAACCAACACATCACATTTAGCAGCCAAATCACGAATCAGTTTCTGGCCACTAGGTGTTGAAATATTGATGGATACAGATTTTTTGCCACGGTTGGTAGCCAGAAAATAGGCTGCGTCTGAAATATCGCCACTAGCCAGATTCCGGACAAATGGCGGACCCATCTTTCGCGTATCGTCACCACCTTCAGGGTTTTCAACCTTGATAACTTCAGCCCCAAGGTCTGCAAGATTCTGAGTAGCCCAAGGTCCGGCCAATATACGTGTTAGGTCTAGCACCCGAATCCCCTCAAGTGGGGAGGTAGTCAATTTTTGGGATATGGCGTTTACTTGGTGCATTAGATGCTCATAGATTTGGCAATTATGGTGCGCTGAATCTGAGAAGTGCCTCCACCTATAGTACTTTGCATGCCCTCGCGAAAGTAACGCTCCATGTCGGCTTCGGGCAGCATTGAGTGACCGCCAAGGATCTGCATGCCGTTGCGCGTGACTGTTTGAAGCGTTTCAGAAGCCATAAGTTTCGCCATGCTAACTTCACGTTGGCATGAAACACCCTTAGAGGCCATTTCGGCAGCTCGGTAGACCATGAGGCGCGCTGCGTCTACGGCGGTCTGCATGTCAGCCAACATGTGACGGATGACTTGAAATTCATAAATTCGTTTGTCAAACTGGATCCGCTCGTGAGAAAACCTAAGTGCGTCATTTACTGCTTGCTGAGCGTTACCTACATATGCAGCAGATACCGCAATCCGCTCAAGTTCCAAGTGGTCGGTAATGATTTTCCATCCGTCACCCGGTTCACCCAATAGATTGGACGCTTTAACTAGAGCGCCATCAGCAAAAATTTCTGTAGTCCCAGTAGCTCGGCGAGCCATAGTTGGCAGGCGCCGCACTGAAAGGCCCGGTGTGTCATTGGCTACAAGGAGCACCGTAAGTCCTTTATGCTTGGAAGCATTCTTATCAGTTCGAACCAGCATAGCGACCACGGTGTTTTTAGCCGCCGCTCCCGAGCACCATAGTTTCTGCCCCGTTATGGACCAACCCCCGTCACGCGGTTCTGCACGAGTTTGAGTATTTGCTGCATCCGAGCCTGCAGATGGCTCTGAAATGGAGACGGAGAACCGGATTTCACCACGCATAAAAGCAGGAAGAAAGCGCTCTTGTTGCTCTTTGTTCCCGAACTTAACGATATTCATAGCCGTGAAGGTTGATACCATAAATGCTGTAGCAAAGTCAAAACCATACCGAGCCAAACCTTCGCACATTAAAGCGTAGTCGAAAATAGTGCCGCCATCGCCACCATATTCCTCAGGAATGAGAAGTCTAAGCCAGCCAAATTTGGCAACTTTTTCATATGCCTCATAAGGGTATCTTCGATCAATATCGCATTGGCGCACATATTCACGGGTGATTTCGTGCTCCATCACTCGCTCAACGGTGTCACGCCAAAGTTGCTGTTCGTCACTGAGAAAATTCATGCTCTAAATATAATAAAAGAAATTATTTTTGTCAGTTGCTTATCAATCGGTGAGATCTTATTAGCAGGCTGAACTCGCAGCTCATAATTTTTTCGTCGCGTTGATTGACCGCCCAAAGCTGCGCAGTCACTACGCCATGTTTAGGATTTTTTTCACGCTTGACGATAATTTCACTCTCAGCATGTATTGTGTCTCCAATAAATGTGGGCTTAAGAAATCTCAGCTTGTCAACGCCATAGAACGCCTCGACCACGGATGAATCAAAGCCAAACAACGCATTGACGATCACAAATACCAATCCACCTTGAACAACCCGCTGGCCGAATAAAGATTTCTTGGCGAACTCGGCATTAGCATGTATTTCCAACCAGTTACCAGTCAGACCGCAGAAATTGACAACGTCTGTTTCTGTAATGGTACGGCCACGAGAATAAGCTTTTTGGCCAATGGTGAGTTCACCAAATGGTTGGTTCATCATCTAATTTTGCCTGTAAATTAAGCCTACAAAGGGTTTTTCAGGAGCAGGTCCAAACCGGTTCACGTTTTTCTGCAAAAGCGCTTGGTCCCTCTATCGCGTCATGGCTAGCATAGACTTGCCGGTGCAGGGCCTTTGAGATCTCGTATCCAGCGTTGGCGCCGAATTCGCAGCTGGCTAGCAGACCAGCCTTACCTGCTCGAACAGATAGGGGCGCATTTCGTGCTATCGCAAGTGCAAGGGACATTGCCTTGACTCGAACTGCCTCAGGTGTAGGTTCTATAAAATTGATAAAGCCAAGTGAGAGAAAGCGTTCAATTGGCATCATCTCACCAGTTGTAACAAGTTCCATCAAAATTGCTTGCGGCAACATGGCTATCATCGGCGCAGCCCAAGGTGTGCCTCGACCAATTCGTGCCTCGGTAATTCCGCCCTTTGTGCCAGATAAACCTACGCGCATGTCGGAATTGGCAGCAAGTACCATGCCCGCTGCTGTGAAGTGTCCTGTCATCGATGCGATGATAGGAACAGTCACCTTGCGCATCCTTTCATAAAAAGGGTCAGCTAGCAGATCCAAAATATCCTTGCCTGTGCTTTGGCGCAATTCGGCCGCTTCCTTTAAATCCATTCCAGCGCAGAATGTTCCGCAGTCTGCGCTGGTCAGTATGACTGCACGTATGTTCGGATCGGAGTCTATCTTTTCCCACAAGCCGTGAAGTCGAATGTTTGCTGCTAAAGACAGCGCGTTACGTCTTTCAGGCCGGTTCAAAGTTATAGTTGCAATCGAGTTGCAAACGGAATATAGAATCTGATCATCAGACTCATTTTTGGTGTTTTCAGATTTCATAAATCGCCATCATAAGCAAGAAATTTCTATGACTCAATAGGACTTTCCCGTATTTGATTAAATAACGATATCTGTTATTGTAATTTATTTAATTATTGCCAAAAAGTTATTTTTAATAAAGATTTTTCATTTAATTTTTACTCTAAATAGAATTTGCGAGGTACTTATTATGAAGCATTATGTTTATTTGAGAGCAATCTTTTTCTTCGCCTTAGTCGTAGCTTTGGTAAATTTCGACATTGCCTTTTCTCAAGACGATTATCCTAATCGGACCATAAAGATTGTGGTTCCGGTCGCGCCAGGAGCTGCTACAGACAAACTGGCCAGAATCATTTCGGAACAATTGCGTATTAAGGCAAACCAGCCTGTAATCGTTGAAAATAAGGCTGGAGGTGCATCGGGCAATGTTGGTGCGGAATTCGTTATGCGCGCTCCCCCAGACGGCTACACCTTATTATTTTCTGCGGCTGGTCCAATAGCATTAAATCAGTTAGTCTTTACAAAAATGCCCTTTAATTCTGCCGATTTCGTTCCAGTATCTCTAACAGCTTCTATTCCTAACGTACTTTTAGTTCGCAATGATTCGACGCTAAAGTCAGTCAATGACATTATTATAACTTCAAAGATAAACCCAGGAAAGCTTAACTATGGTAGCGGAGGTGCAGGTACAACTGTACACATAACTACTGAGTTATTTAAAGCTATAAATGGAATTGATGTCGTTCACATACCCTACAAAGCAACCGCGGCATCTATCACAGCGCTACTTCAGGGTCAAATTGATTTTATGTTTGCAGAACTTAGCTCCACCTATCCATTAATCAAGAGCGGCAATTTGCGTGCGTTAGCAGTAGGTAGCGAGATGCGTGCACCATTACTTCCTGAAATACCGACTATGGCAGAAATAATACCTAGGTTTGTGTCCACAGTCTGGTACGGCTTTGTAGCTCCGCCCAAAACACCCCAAGTTGTTGTCGCGAGGCTTTCGGGCTGGATTTCTGACATTGTGAAACATCCTGAAATAATGACTCAATTTCAAAGCATCAATGTATTGGGCATTGGGAGTACCCCACAAGAAATGACTGATTTTATTAAAGTTGAGATCAATCGCTGGGGTGCGGTTGCTCGAGCTTCTAAAATTTCAGTCGATTGAACTTTCGGTTTTGATATGCAACTTGAACTTCAAGATAAAGTCGTTTTGATTACTGGTGGCAGCAAAGGCATCGGTTTAGCATGTGCTAGGGCCTTTTTAAATGAAGGAGCTCGAGTGGCAATTGCTGCTCGCAATCAAGACTCTTTGAATTTAGCTGTCAAAACATTTTCATCGGAAGGATACAAAGTACATGCTGAACGTATTAATTTAAATAATATTTCAGAAGTTAAAAGCGGTGTGAATCGAATAGAAGATTCCCTAGGCCAGATCAATGTTTTGGTTAACTCCGCTGGAAGCTCTAAGCATCACGACCCTATGAGCTATGACAGCGAGCGTTGGATCCAGGGAATCGAAGACAAGTTCATTCCAACAATGCAAATTATTGATACAGTGATTCCGCGCATGGCTCATAACGGCGGCGGCGCAGTGATCAACATTATTGGAGTCGGTGGAAAGGTTGCTATGCCTTCACATATGGCAGGTGGTGCTGCAAATGCCGCACTTATACTTGTCACGGCCTCTCTTGCTAAGGTTTGGGGCCCCAGTGGTGTTCGAATTAACGCTATCAATCCTGGTCCAAATGAAACTGATCGGCTTAAAGCTTCACTTAAGGTTAAGGCGCAAACCTCTAACATATCTGTTGAACAGCAGCGGTTTAAGAGTGTTTCCAATATTCCTCTTGGCCGTTTTGGTTGCCCTGATGATGTGGCTTCCTTAGCGCTATTTCTTGCGTCTGCACGCGCTTCTTATATTACTGGCGCTATCATTCCAGTAGATGGCGGGGCTTACGCTACGCCCTAACAAAAACTAACAAGTTAAGGGGTCTTCATGTCAAGCATTAGCCGGCAAATAGCCGACTGGGTTCATAGACTGGACTATGACAACATTCCCTCAGAAGTTTGTGACCATGCTCTAGCTGCGACCCTTCAGGGCTTGACGTCTGCTCTTTTAGGGGCCGGTTACGAGGAAACTCAACAAGCCCTTCGAACTATTGAAGATATTGAGGGTTGCGATTCTGGAAATACGACCATCCTAGTCCATGGTATCCGCCGATCCCTTGTTGGTGCTGCCTTTGTTAATTCTGAGATGATGCTTTGCGGTGGAAAGTGGGATACTTTTCGCATGGTGACGCATCCTGGTTGCTCTGTGCTACCTGCAGCGCTGGCAGCAGCCGAGGCTACAAAGTGCTCTGGTAAGGACTACCTAACTGGAGTGATTGCTGGCTATGAAGTTATGACAAGGATGGCATCAGACTTTGTGCCTACAGTTATGGCTCGGGGTTTTCATGCAGGCCCGGTTTTTGGAATTTTTGGAGCTGCAGTTGCTGCGGCAAAAATAATGCGCCTGACTTCTGAGCAGATCCATGGCGCAATAGCGCAATGCGTGGGTCTCGCTGCAGGTAACTTGGAGGGCGCTCGAAGCGGTGGAAGGTCGATGCGCGAGGGCGGTGCTGTGAGAAACGCCCTTTTGGCCGTAGCTCTGGCTCGTCAGGGTGTGTTGGGCGGCGAAACCACTTTAGAGGGTGAAGCTGGCTTTTACCATGCGTACGCTGGCCGAAACGATGGCCGCCTCATTTATGCATTCGATGGCAATTTAAAAGCAGATCTTGCACAGATTACATCTGACCTCGGTAGTAACTGGCGGATGAATGAAACTCTTTTTCGAATCTATTCCACTCCCGGTTACAACATTCCACATATTGATATAACTGCTGCTTTATGTCTTAGAGACGGCATTCAAGCAAAAGATGTCGAGCATATTGAATGCATAGTCAATTGGCTAGAAACCCAATATCCAAGTCCTGCCTTCCCATCTCGAAAAACGTATTTAGTTCCAGCAAGAGAACAACCCCACTACTATGCCGCATATGCTGTACTTCGAGGAGGGTTTCCTGTTACAAAAAATGTATCTCGTAATATCGGAGAGGCTGACCCGCCTGGAATATACGAAATGATGAACAGAGTTAAAGTGGTTCCCTCTTTCAGCCAGAAGGCTCTTGCGCCCCGAGTGACAATAATCACACGCGATGGCAGGGCGCATACTTTGGAGGGAACCGGAAAAGAGTTCATTTTTAATTCAAGAGATCTTGCAGGTAAGCTGGCGCCATTAGGTGATTATGTTCCTATGGGTAGAAAAAATTACGACTCTCTTGTGCTGGAATGCCTGCAACTTTCTGATGCTTTATCTTTAGAAAAACTCTTAGCACTTACATGTTCAAATCAATCTGAATGAAAGTCAAAAAAACCTTGTTCTTTAAAAATGAAGTAGTTGTAGATATTACGCTAGTCGCATTCCAAGACGGTAGGTAAATTTGAACCAGGGCTGTTGCTCAAATTCCTTTCGCCATGGAGTTGTTCGAGCTGCATAGCGCTCAGGTGATTCCAGAGCACTCAAATCCGATAAATAGTGTAGGGCCATGTGCGACCAAGGGCAACTTATAATCTCGTCAATCTTAAAACGACGACACATCAACCAATATTTGCATTCGAGCAGCATAGGAACGTGTTCACTTTCGTACCAATCATTAAATTTATTTTCCCATGATGGGGGTACTTTGAAAAAAATGGGATAGACATATTTGGCGTCTATAGCTGTAGGTCCGATTTCTAGACGGCGTGCTCCTCCAATAAATCGCCCTAGGCAACGTATATGCATTCTTATTGCATTTGGAGCAGGTGAGGCATACTCAAAGCGTTTGTTAGCCAGTAAATCATCATGTTCCAATTCCTGAATATAAATGTATCCTGCGTGTGAAGGGGCAGCGTAGTAACGAAAAGTGTGCTTGGTTGATTTGTCTCTTTTTTTAGGAAGGTGCCGATTAAAATACCAAATGTCAAGCTCAAGGCTCTGAGGTGTACCAGCTTGTATACAATCAAATAAGATAGGATTGCATCCCAAATCCCTTGTTATATGTGCAACTTTAAAAGGGGATTGACTGATCATATTTAAAGAATCAGTAGCCATTTGATTAGTACAAAATAAGAAGTTTTCAGGGAATGATACGTGCGTAACGCATTTGCTGAAGATAATTCAGGAGAGAGTGAAGCGTATCTGCTCTTTCATGGAATCCACTACTATATAAACGATTCGAATTTGAAAATGAGTCCCAAGTATTGTGGAAAACTTGCGAATAGTCCCATGAGACTATTTTCTCAAACGCCAATGGCCTCAAATTGTGATCATTTACGATTTTTTCCCAGACAGGCCCCTTGTCCTTCATAAGGTCAAGTAATTTAAGATTGATAACACCAGCAGGCTCAAGATTAAAAAAACGAGCGATATGAGGCCACAAATGAAGCCAACGAAATGTATCCCCATTGTGCACATTGAAAATTTTATTGGCACACTGATCATGAGTCGAGACCCAGATAGCCGCTTTGGCGAGCAAGTCAGCGTTACAAACCTGACGCAGTACCGTGAAACCCTCAGGTGTGCCCGGAAACCAAAAAGGCCAGCCCAAATACTTACAAATACTCCCATAAATTGCTAAAATAGAGACAATATTACCTGAATATCCAAGTGTCAATCCGACTACTCCACCCGGACGCAGACATGACCATGTCCAATCTTTCAGAGGCTGATGCTCCATTACAAAGTCCTCTTGGGCGTAATAAGTCAATGGCAGGGGAATCCTAGGATCCGTTTCCTCGGCAGGTGTCTTGAATTCACCTAACATGTTTCCATAGGCTTTCATTCCATGCATCAGGTGGACATGACGAAGGCAGTTGCCTGAGTGATCGACAGCTTCAACAACATTACGCAGCATAGCGAGGTTGTAAGTGGATTGCTGCTGATGGTCTCCTTTATCATTTCTTGCTGTGAAAAAAAGATGCGAGATATCTTTTAGACCTGACATCGCCTCATGACAAGCTTGCCGTTCGCTAATGTCCACGCTTATAAAGGGTGTGGATGAAGACTCTTCCGGCTTATTTCGGGCTACCCCAAGGATTTCCCAACCGCCTTGGGCCATAAGTTCCTTAATGATGTAGCTGCCAGTAACGCCTAAACCTCCAATGACCAGTGCTTTTTTGTTAGTTATCATAAATTAGCTAAACTAGTTTATGGAGTATGCGATAGTCGCCCTTAAACCAAGGGCGCAAGGCTAGACGTTCACGCCAAGATGTCGAACGGGCGAGAGTCCGCTCCGGTGAGCGAAGGGCGCTCACATCAGAGAGATAATGAAGTGCCAAGTGTGTCCAACCTTTGGGGTGATTATTGGTAATTTGAAAACGACGGCAGGCAAGCCAGCTTTCGCATCGAAATAATATGTCCAGATGCTCTTGCTCATACCAATTATTGAAATCGATAACCTCTGCATCCGGAACAGCAAAGAATACTGGATAAGCAATTCGAGCTTCAATCCAATTTTCGGCATGTGGCCTATGGCTTGAACTTATCGGATGGGCAATGAAGCGCTCATGACTTTGAATGAATGAACCAAGAGAGGATTCAAGGTTGAGTGTCACAGACTTATCTATTAGTTCAAATATAGAGGTCATGCTAGCTCGTGGTGCACTTACATAACGACGCACTACCAGATCAGGAAAAAAGCGACAAAGATCATTTAGGTGTTCATTGTTATACCAGTCATCAAACTCAATACCATTAGTAATTTCAGCCACTACCGAATCGAAGACTATAGATCCACTCGGAGTAAATGCACTCATAGTACCCGACCAGCTTGCAATGCATAAGATGCAGTAGCATGAATCGATGAGCCTACCGGTCGCCCAAAATCTGACTGTAGTTTTCCGAGAATGCCAAAAGTTGGTAGCTGTGAGCATGCGATAAACATTCCATCGCAGTTATCGGTCATTAGGGCTCTGGCCGCTTGCTCAACCTGTTCCTCGGTGATGGCGCCAAGGGCATTGGTATCACGCGCTTGCATGCTATGAAGAACTTCAACCTCAATACCAAACTCCTGCAAAAAAATAGTCAGACATTGATTCACTGGGTCGCTGTATGGCGTCAAAAGCGCAATTCGTTCCATTTGATGGTCTTGCATCCAGCGGGCAGTGGATGTGGCGGTAGTAACCACTGGTTTACAAGTTATCTGTGAAAGTTTTTGTCCTATCTCGACATCTTTTTTAGGGCCCGCCAAAATACCCGCTGCAGTACAACCATAAATAACTACATCTACTTTTTCCTCAGTGAACTTTGTTGACAGGTTCATCGCCTGCTCAACGTAGGCGGGTATATCTTCCTGCGCCAGTAAACCTGGCGGACGCGGTATGCGAATGACACTGCATTGTTCCGCCAGAGTCCATTTTGGAATTTCGCGCTCCATTGTGGTGTTGTTAGAGGGGACCATGAGTCCAATGAAATTAGTTTTTTTTGCAGTCATGATGATTTTCCATTCGAGATTTTGTGGTTTGCGGAACTAGTTCAGACAAAAATTTATTTAATTGAGCAGTCATTTGATCAGGTTCATAGCAATCTTTGATCCATTTGGTAACCCTTGAAGGATCCACTGAGCAGTGAAGTAGTTTGGCGTCTTCTGTGGCCTGAGTCACCTCTGCTGAACCAGCAATAACTTTAACTCCCAATCGTTCGAAATAAAGACGATAAAGCTTTCGGTAGCCTGGGTAGGCATCAAGAGCCAAATCCTTATGAACACAAATCACATCAGGTCTATTGCCGCCTGCTGATTCTTTGACTAGGGACTCAATTCCCTGCAGGGTTTCCACACTGCTATGAATGGGCTCGAAACACTCAGCCCAGTATTCGTCACAAGGAGGCAAGTGATTCGTCCATCCTAAGAACTTCACACCAACAGATTGACCTCTTAAACGTGCTGCGACAAGGGCTTGCGTGTAACACGATTGCTGTGGAACTTGAGCTCGCAAACCCTGTAAACCGCCAACCTGACTTTGCTCAATAACGCAAACGTTGTGACCTTGCCGGGCAGCCACCCACGCAGCCGTCAGTGCGATCAGTCCAGTACCCAAAACCGCGATACTAAGCGCTTCAGAGGTCGGGGCGCATAGAACTTTATCGAACCATGTTTGTCGGCCAACCTCAGGACTCATAGGGCAAATTGTTTCGGGTCTAGAAGAGCGACCCAAGCACACATTGCAAGCCAAGCATTGAAGCGTCATATGTGCTTGACCAGAAAGGGCTTTGCGAGGCAACTCTGCGTCAGCAATCGCGCTACGACCAAACAGAGGCAAATCGCACCAACCTGCACTAACTGCCTTTTCTGCCATAGTTGCATCATGAATACGTCCAACCCCCATTACGGGGATGTTGACTTGTTGTTTGATAGCAGCTGCCAGTGGTAACCACAATCCTGGGGTTTCTCCAGCTACCATTGACATAGCGTTAAAGCTTTCGTAAACACCTACAGATACCGATATTGCATCTACTCCTTCCCTCTCTAACCACCTTGACAGAGGAATAGTCTCATGAAGAGTATTTCCATTTTGAACCAATTCATCGGCAGAAATTCTTACGGATAATGCTAGTCGAGAGCATGCTTTTATGCCACGTACAATTTGAATTAACAAGCGCGCACGATTTTCCAGGGAGCCTCCATATTCATCCTGACGCTGGTTGGAATATGCAGATAAAAATCCCGCTATCAAATAACCGTGAGCACCATGCACTTCAACCCCATCAAATCCAGCACGTTCGATCCTAAGGGCCGCATCCACAAACCACTGCACGACTTGAGTGACCTCGCATGTTGATAGTGGAAGCGGCAACTCTTTATTGATTGGGCAAGAGATGGCGCTGGCCGCGCGCAAAGGCTGACCTGTAAACTTGGTTTTAGATTGACGTCCGCAATGCGAAATTTGAGCAAAAGCTCTTGCTCCGTGACTCTTTATTGCCTGAGCTAGTCGGCTCATTCCGACGATGCACTCATCGCGATCAGCCATAGCCATCCGAGGCATGACGCGGCCAGAAGCATGAACTCCAAAATTTTCTGTGATCACGAGACCAAAGCCGCCTCGCGCTCGAGTCGCCAAATGATCTTCAAGCTGGGTAGTTACGAGACCTTGGTCTGTAGCGAAGTTGGTGGTCATGGGTGCCATGGCAAATCTATTGGGCAATACAACCGACCCAATATTGAGCGGTGACTGCATACTTGTTAGATTTGCTGAGAGCGTCCTTAATTCCACGTCCTTAATGCCCATTTTTAAACTTAATCATATCCATTTTATATTTCAAAATGTAACATATTTTTCATTTTAGATTATAATAAAATGTTTGAAAAGTTCTAAGGGAAAACCATGTAGGACAATTTTTTTCAATCATTATGATTGATATCATTTCTCAAATTACATATCCAAAACAAAGTATTGGATAAAAAAGTCTATCAGGAGACTCGTTTGAAATTCGGATTTCACAGAAGATTGTTCTTGTTTTCAGCTTTGGCAACTGCTCTATTGGTCTGGTCTAGTGACCATGCGCTAGCCCAACCTTATCCGAATAGATCCATTCGTTTGGTGGTAGGTTTTGCTCCAGGCGGCCAAACTGACCTCATTGCTAGACTTGTAGCCCAGAGATTGTCCATTGACATGGGGCAGCCTGTATTGGTGGACAACAAACCCGGCGCGGATGGAGTTGTTGCTTCACAACTTATAGCCCGATCTGATCCAGATGGGTACATCTTGTATCTGGCAACTTCTACCCATGCGATAAATGCAAGCCTGTTCAGGAACTCAAATTACGATCCGGTAGCGGATTTTTCCCCTGTTGCGCTCATAGGTGAGGTTCCCAATCTCATCGTAGTCAAAGCCGATGTAAATGCTAAAAACTTAGCGGACTTTATTTCTGATGCGAGATCGCGCAGGGGGGCTTTAAGCTATTCAACTGGGTCAAGTGTGACCTACCTTGCTGCGGAAAGCTTCAACCGAGCTGCAAATATTCAAGCTCAGCGAGTGCCATATAAGGGCGCAGCCCCAGCCATGACTTCCCTAGTTGCAGGAGATGTTGACTATACGATGGTAAACGGACTTGGACCAGTAATGCCTTTACTTCTCTCTGGCAAAGTTCGTGCACTCGCTATTGGTAGTTCTAAACGAAATCCATCAGCTAACGATATTCCGACCGCTAATGAGGCAGGAATGCCAGGATTTACCAGCACAGTTTGGTATGGCATCTTAGGTCCAGCGAACCTTCCTCGAGAAGTGGTTGAACGTGTTACTGCGGCTATTGAAAAATTAATATCTGAACCGGAGGTACTTAAGATCTTTAACGTTCAGGGTATTGAGCCACGATTTATGGGGTCGGATGAGTTTGCTTCATTCTTGCGTAAAGAGGTACCGCGTTGGGCCAAATTGATCAAAGACACCGGTTCCTCTTCAAATTAAATCAATTTACTGAATTTTAACCTTAAGAGGTATCAATGAAAATCAATAATCAGGTGGAAGATTTACCCGACGTGATCGTCGTTGGAGGTGGCGGCTCTGGGCTTGCCGCGGCAATTGAGGCCGCAACGATGGGCCGTAAAGTAATCTTACTGGAAAAGGATATCAAACTTGGTGGGACTACGGCTTGGTCAATTGGCTCCATTAGCGCTACGGCTACGCCACATCAAATTAAAAAAGGTATTAAAGATTCTCCCATTGGGCACTACGAAGATATTCCCAAATTTGCAACTCATCTCCATTGCGAGGACAACCCGAGGCTTCGTGAAATCCTAACCAATCAAGTTCCCGATACATTGAGATGGTTGATGGGTCTTGGTGTTCAGTTTTTCGGACCGATGCCTGAGCCGCCTCACCGACAGCCGCGAATGCACAATGTAATCCCTAATTCACGCGCATACATTGCTCACTGCCGCCGAGAGGCACTTAGGTTAGGGGTTGATATCCGCACTGGTGTGCGTGTGACAGAATTAATTCAAGAAAGCGGTCGAGTATGCGGCGTGATTGCTGAAAATGGTTTGGGCAAGACAATCAGCATTCGTACCCAAGGTGCAGTAGTGTTGGCCAGCGGAGATTACAGTGCCAGCAAAGATCTCAAAAAGCAAATGATTTCTGAATCGGCAGCACGAATTGAACCTATAAACGTCAATAGCACTGGGGACGGTCACATAATGGCTCAGCGCTTAGGAGGCCATATCATTAACGGACATCTGGCTCACATTGGGGTACGTTTTGTGCCCCCTCCCAGACTCAGTCTTGCAGAGTCTTTGCCGGCTTCTACTTCACTGGCTCGTCTTGTCAAGTTTTGTATGGACAACCTGCCAATGGCTTTATTAAGGCCTTTCTTGATGAAGTTTTTGGTCACCGTTATGGAACCCTCTGATAAATTATTTAAGGCTGGTGCCATTATGGTGGCACGCAATGGTGAACTAATAAGTGACTGGAACCAAGACCGCAAGTCACTACTAGCTGCTTGCAAGGAACATACTGCCTTTATTCTTTTTGATAGCAGCATTGCCAAAGCTTTTGCCAAATGGCCAAACTATATTTCTACAGCTCCGGGGGTTGCTTATGCCTATCTCGCTGACTACCGAAGTAATAGGTCGGACCTTTTTTTTACAGATGATTCCATTTCAGGTTTGGCTACCAAGGCTGGAATGGACCCAGATTTATTGTCTGCAACTGTCGAGAAAGTCAATAGTGGTCGTATCCAAAGCTCTTCTGCTGAGGACTCTCCTCCACAACTTACGAATGGTCCTTGGATCCTGCTTGGACCTGCAAAACTGTTCGTAACGTTCACGGATGGCGGATTATCTGTCGATGACTCTCTGCGTGTTCTCAGCCGAGAGGGTCAGGTTATTGCAGGCTTATATGCTGCAGGCTCGACAGGGCAGGGTGGTTTGGTGCTTGAGGGGCACGGTCATCACCTAGGTTGGGCCTTTACATCCGGTCGTTTAGCAGGTCGAAACGCTGCATTTGAGTCCCAAACTAATTGATTATTTATAGGAGTTAAGAATGCTACTGTCACGTTCAAACTTTGTAACCAAAATAGTAAAGTGGCTTATGTTGGGTATTGGCCTGTTTCTTGCCGTTTTCAGTTTGGCCACAGCACAGACTTCTGATATTGGATCAGTAGGTGGATCTGCTAGAGCTTGGCCAAATAAGCCCATTCGGCTTGTGGTTGGATTCGCAGCAGGTGGTGTCACCGAAATAATGGGTCGAGCCTTAGCGCAAAAGCTATCTGTTCAGTTAAATAACCCTGTTTATGTGGATTTAAGAACTGGGGCAGATAGCCTGTTGGCATCACAAAATGTGGCTCGATCTGAACCAGATGGACATACGCTTTATTTTGCTTCAGCTGCCCACGCGGTCAATCAGCACATGTTCAAAAACGCAGGATTTGATGCAGTATCTGATTTCTCTATCATCTCTTTGTACTGCGATATCCCTAATGTCATCGCTATTAACCCCACTCTGCCTGTTAAGAACTTGCAGGAATTCATCGCCTACGCTAAAGCAAGAAAAGGACAGCTCAACTACTCTACCTCTGCAAGTGGTACTTTTTTGGCTACAGAACTGCTACTTCGTTCCACAGGTATTGAATTGCAACGAGTTCCCTACAAAGGTGCGGCTCCAGCAATGTTGGCTTTGTTGGCCAATGATGTTCAACTTATTGTCACTGGAATTGGAACTGTTACACCTTACCTAGAGACTAACAAAATCAAAGTGTTGGCTATTGCCAGCGAAAAGCGATCACCACTAGCTCCAAATATACCAACAGCCATTGAATCGGGAGTGCCTAACCATACTACCAGCACTTGGTATGCGGTTATTGCCCCGCCTAAAATGCCGCGAGATTTAATCGCGCGCATCAATAGTGAAATACGAAAAGCTTTATCTGATCAAGAATTGATCAATTCTTTGTACAAGCTCGGGTCTATACCGCTACCTTCCACACCTTTAGAGGCTGAGAACTTTATCCTTAATGAGGTGGAAAAGTGGAGAAAAATTATCCTTGCAACAAATTCTCAAGTTAACGACTAAAAGTGTTAGCAACCACGCCGTGGATAACCCATGCTATGACTTTGTAATTGTTGGCGGAGGACTGGCAGGCCTTGCAGCAGGGCTTCGGGCTCAAGAGTTGGGCCTGAGGAGCGTTGTAATTGAAAAAGGCACCGAACCTAACTATCTTTGCAACACTAGGATGTCTGGAGGTGTGATACACGCTGCCTACAAGCAGGTTATGCGAAGCGAAAAGGAACTTTGCCAAGCTATTGACAGAGCAACAGAAGGATTTTCAAATCCCGCGCTAGCACAAGCTGTCGCAAAAGATGGACGTAAATTGGTGCGCTGGCTCCAAGGCCATGGAGTTCAGTTCCTTACTGCCAGTGGTTACGAATATCACAAGTGGACCTTAGCTCCCCCGCCGCAAAACCGGCCAGGCTTGCAGTGGCCAGGTCGTGGGGGAGATGTGATGATGCGAAAGATTACAGCTCGTCTTTTGGCTCTTGGGGGGGAGATCCATCTTGGAATTAACGCTTATGGTCTAAATATGCAAGACGGCCAATGCGTTGGCGTGAAGGCAACTAGCGAACTAAAACATACAGATTTAGACTATCAAGCAAAGGCAGTTTTATTGGCTGATGGAGGATTCCAAGGTAATTTTGACTTAATGCGTCAATTCATCTCGGCTGATCCATCAAGTATTAAGCAGCGTGGGGCTGGCACTGGAACGGGTGATGGCTTGATGATGGCTCAGAGAGTAGGAGCAGCTTTGATTTATCCGCAGGCTTTCTATGGGCATGTTCTGTGCCTTGATGCCATGCATTCTGATCATCTTTGGCCTTACCCCATGATTGACACCATCGCCTCAAGCGGTATTGTTGTAAATGATGAAGGTAACCGTTTTGTTGATGAAGGTCGCGGAGGGGTCTTTATTGCAAATGCCATAGCACGTCTAAAGAAACCTCTTGGCGCATTTGTAATTTTTGACCATCTAACTTGGATGGGACCAGCCACTGAAAGGCTGATACCACCTAATCCAAATTTAGCTAGAGGTGGAGGAAGAATTTTTTGCCAACCCACTATGGAGCAATTGTGCAGTGTGGCTCAACTGCCCGAGACCGTTAAAGCTACAGTGACCGCATACAATATGGGGATTACGAGCGGAGAGATGCCTTTTAATCAGCCTAATCGGACCACTAAACCTTACTCTGCGTTGCCCATTGTTGAAGGTCCTTTTTACGCAATTCCATTGTGCGCTGGTATTACTTATACCATGGGAGGCATAAGCATTGATTCGGATGCTCGAGTGTTACGAGATGACGGTAGCGTTATTCTTGGACTATTCGCGGCTGGAGCTACAACTGGTGGCCTTGAAGGTGGGCCATTTGCAGGCTATGTTGGAGGATTGCTTAAGGCAGGGGTTATGGGCATACGAGCTGCCCAAAAAGTTAAATCAGAGTGCCTCAGTTTGTCCATCTAAAAGAGCTTACTAAAGGTATACCGTGAACGGAATTCTATTGGTAACCATGGAGCCCCCTGCGGTTCTTGAGGAAGAGTTCAATGACTGGTATGACAACGAGCATATTCCGGAACGGCGTTCTATCGAGGGTTTTTTTAATGGACTGCGTATGGTTTGCATCAAGGGGTGGCCACGTTATTTAGCAATATATGATCTTTCAAATTTGAGCGTGCTCGACTCACCTGGTTACTTGGAGGTTTCGGGAGACAACTTTAGCCCCTGGTCAAAACGTGTGCTTAACAGGGTGCGTGGTCAGTACCGCGCTGCTGGCGAGCAGATTTTTCCAGGAAGCAAAGTCACGGGATCATTCTCAAGACTCTTGCTCATCAGGTTGCGCGGATTGAAATTAGAACAGGAATCAGAATTGATTCATTCTGCTCTGAAAGGGTATGAAAGCGTTTCTGGTGTAAATCAGATCCGCATTTTCAGAGTCTCTGGGCAAACTCAGTATGATCATATTGTTATTATCGAGTCGATTTGCAACCTAACCATAGACCCAATCTCTTCAGGTGTATTTGGCGATCTTGCCGACAAGATAGATGTGATCAATTTATATGCCCCGTATTGGGTGAGAGGTCATCTTGTCGGTGTTTTTGATCAGCACTGAAATTGAGCGCCTTGAGTCAAGGAGTAAAGTAATACTCGTATCGCTCTCTCTGAGTTATATTGTCAGTCTGTACAAGTAAAAATTTTGTTGCTGTGTAAGTGGTATTTCAAGCATCTGTCATGCAAAATGATTGCATTTCTAATCAGGAGATTTTAGATCGATGTTTAGACTTGCCCGGCTACCTATCGCATTAAAAGAGCGCATTCATTCCAAATGCTTCAAACTTACTCCATACTCAAAGGATAGTGCTGCCTCGCTGAATAACTAAGTAAAAACCTAGAGTCTAATCACCCCTGATGATAAGAGGAGATTTTCTAGTAGCATAGATCAAACGACCGCAAGTTATTCAGGAACGATACCAGCACCTGATGCGGTTGAAGTCCACTTAACAGCCTCTTGCTGAAAACGTGTTCGCAACTGCTCTGGTGTAGAGGTCTGCACATCCAAGCCCATATTAGTAAATGTACGCTTGAGATCTGAATCTTCGCTTGCCATTCGAATAGCTTGGTTGAGCTTTGCCACAACGTTAGGAGAAAGGTTGGCCGGACCAAATGCTGCAAATATCCCCATCATTTCATATCCAGGGAGATTGGCTGCCTCGGCAATCGTAGGTACTTCTGGAAGTTGAGCGATGCGAGAAGGAGAGGCCACGGCAAGTGCACGAAGCTTACCTGCTTTGATCTGGGGCAATGCGACAATTGTGTCAACAATGGTAAAATCTACTTGACCACTGATTAAATCGGTAATGGCAGCTCCGCCTGTCTTGTAGGGGACGTTGACGAAAGAAACCTTGGACATGCTAGCCAGCAATTCGACCGAGACTCGAGTCACTGAGCTGGTCCAAGAATAGGTCAAAGAGTTGGGCTTTTCCCGAGCTCTACCAAGCATGTCCCCAATAGTCTTAAAAGGACGATCAGGGTTGACTAATAAGACCTGAGGAAGTACTCCTAAAAAAGAAATAGGCGTGAAGTCTTTCTCTGGGTCGTAGGGTACATTTTTGACAAGGGCCCTTACTGCTGCATTGGTGGTGTTGGTGCCCACCAGCAATGTGTAGCCATCGGCTGGCGCCTTTGCAACTGCATCAGCTCCAATAATACCGACTGCACCGGGTCGATTCTCCACCACAACAGATTGCCCTAAAAAAGTTGAAATCTTTTGTCCGAATACTCGCGCTACTGTGTCAGTTGCGCTTCCTGGTGCAAACGATACGATAATCCTGATAGGTCGGGACGGATAGACGTCTACACTTTGAGCTTTAACTGCGGAAGCCCAGACAAAGGATCCTGCTAAAGATCTTGCCAAATAAGTCAAAAAAGGTCTTCGTCCAAACTTAGCTTTGGGTCCTGAATGGCTTGAGAGGCTTAAGGGTGGCTTTGGAGTCATTGCAGATATCCTTTAGAAATTATTTCATGATGTTTGAATTAACTCTGTAATTCAATAGTGAAAGCAATAGGTGTAAATACTACTTCCACTCAAACTTATATCAATTTACAGTCACAAAATTTTAAAAATCAAGGTGAATTTTTACAAGCAATTGGGCGGTTGATCAATAAATATACAATCCTGTTGATGGAGAAATTGATGGAAGAACTTGACCGTAAGCGCTATGAAGAAGGAATGAAAATGAGGCGCTCTGTGCTAGGAGATGCTTGGGTTGATAAAGCAACCGAGTCCAGAACTGAATTCACGGAGGAATGGCAATCTTTCATTACCCGTTATGCATGGGGAGAAGTTTGGACCCGACCTGGCATCGACCGGCGCACTCGTTCTCACATGACTTTAGCACTTATGATTGCACTGGGTCGTTGGGAAGAGTTCAACTTACACGTTGTAGCGGCTTTTAATAATGGCCTTAACGAGCATGATATTAAGGAAATTATTTTGCATGCGGCGTGCTACTGCGGAGTTCCGGCTGGTAATAACGCTTTTGCCGAGGCCTCGGCAACATTGGCAAAAATCGGTCGAACTCCTAAGCCTATAGCCTCTGGTCTTTAGACCCTCAATTACAAAGTTCTGACGTACAACCCGCCCCTATGTTGAGAGAGGATTCATTTTTATCTAAAGTGGTTTTTATCACGGGTGCGGGCACAGGTATAGGGGCTGGCTTTGCAAGGCGTGTTGCCGAACTTGGTGGAATTCCCGTCTTAGCAGGCCGCAGATTAGAGTTACTGGAAGCTGTTGCAACGGAAATTCGTTCCAATGGAGGCAGAGCTTTAACTTTTTCTCTAGATATTCGCCAGCCTGAAGATGTCAAAACAGTGATGGACAAGGTGGCTTCAGAACTTGGTCGCATTGATGTGCTGATCAATAACGCAGCAGGCAATTTTGTATCCCGTGCTGAAAATATCTCATCTAATGGTTGGAACACAGTGATCAACACTGTGCTCAATGGCACTGCGCACTGCACTTTGACAGCTGGCCGTCATATGATACGACAGGGTTCAGGCAAAATCCTCAGTATCAGTGCGGCCTATGCTTGGTTTGGGGGGCCTGGCACTGTTCACTCTGCAGCTGCTAAAGCAGGTGTGATTGCAATGTCTCAAACTCTAGCAGTCGAGTGGGGGCAACATAATATTCAGATAAACTGTCTTTGTCCTGGATTTGTGGATACCGAGCAGTCTAGAACAGCCTTATGGCCAACTGCAGAAGGGCAGGCTAAGATTATTGATTCCATTCCTGCTGGTCGCTTCGAAACCGTAGAGGAAACAGTAGAAATTGGTTTGTTTCTTTGTACCCCGATGGCCAACTACATCAATGGCGAAGTTTTGGTGGCAGATGGAGGTCAGTGGCTCAATAAAGGTGTATTTGTTTTACCAGAGTCCGGTAAGCGTTACCAGAAAGTTTAAGCCAAAATGGAAAAACGACCTGTTGCATTTGTAACTGGAGCGAGCCGCAATATAGGTCGTGCTGTGGCTCTTGCTCTGGCCCGCGACGGGATAGACATAGCATGTGCAGGCCGTGATATGGTCATGTTAGAGGAGACTGCGAGGAAAGTTCGAGATTTAGGTGTCAATGCCAGCGTGGTTTTAGCCGATGCCAACAATTCATCTGCGATGGAAGCGGCAGTTGTTGACACTGTGAAAGAACATGGTCGTCTAGATATCGTGGTCAATAACGCCGGTTCCCTCAGAGACGGCTTACCTAGTGACATTGATGTAAACACGTTTGCACAAGACATTCAGGTCAATTTGTTTGCCCAGTATGCTGTTGCCCGCAGCGCATATCCGCATCTGAAGAACTCCCCTCGCCCTGTGGTTGTCAATATGGGATCAGTGGCAGGTCAGGTAGCCTTTCCGCGCTGCGTCTCTTATGTCACTTCCAAGGCTGCTATAGAGGGCCTAACAAGGGCACTGGCTATTGATTGGGCCCGGGACAAGATTCGCGTAGTTTGCATGGCCCCAGGCTATGTGGAGTCAGATATATCCAAAAGTATTTTGGATGATGAGGACTCGCGAAAATGGATTCTTAAGCGTATTCCTTTGCGCCGTGTGGCTAAGCCTGAGGAGGTTGGCGACTTCGTTGCTTTTTTGGTTTCACCTAAGGCTGGTTTTGCCACAGGAGAAATTTATTACTTGGATGGTGGCCAGAGAATGGCGATTTAAAAAAGACTGTTTTATAACGATACTTTTTATGACCGCTGCCTTAGATCGCATTGACAGTATCTTTGCTCATAATGCTAGAACACTGCCAAATACGCCCCATTTGCTGGAAGTTTCTTATGAACCCTTCCAAACTTACTCCCAGACTTATGTTCGTTCATCGCGTTTGGCACAGTCAATGATTGCTTTTGGCCTAAAGCCAGGCGAACGGGTATTGTTATTTACAACCAATTCACGTGAATTGGTTGAACTTTTTATTGCTTGTTCTTTGGCCGGAGCTATTTGCGTTCCTGTTAATACCCTCTCCTCAGGGCGTGAATTACTGAATACAGCTCTAGATTGTTCTCCTACGCAACTATTTGTTCATTCTCAATTCGCTGACAGGGTTGAGCCAGACTTAGAAAAGATGGTGCCAGGTCTGAAAGTAGCAATTGCAGGACCCATATCGGGATGGCGTGAATATGATGATTTGATTGAGAAACACAGCCCACTTAATGCTTCGATGCGTGATGATCCGCAAGACCCTGCTGTCATGATTTATAGCAGTGGAACGACAGGTAAGCCCAAAGGTATCTTGCTAAGGCACTCAGCCCTTGTTCTTAACGCCCAAATGACTCTGTCGGTTGCACGATATCAAATGACTGACCGTAACCTTACGCTTTTACCTATGTTTTCATCTTTTGGAAACTGCTGGGACTTTTTAATGCCGGCCCTTGCGGGTTCAAGCGTCATAGTCTTGCCTCGTTTTGAGCCGGAACATGTATGGCAATTGGTCCAAAAACATCGGGCAACTGTCTTAGTAGGAGTTCCTATTATGTTTGCCCGCCTTTTTGATCCTCAAACTCTTTTAGGAAAAGATATATCAAGTGTGCGGCTCATTGACGTTGGTGGAGGTCCTGTCTCCGATCGACTTAAAAGTGACCTTAAGAGTAAGCACGGCATTGAGGTCATAGAAAGCTATGGTCTGACGGAGATATCCCCAGTTGCCGCAGTACAAATTCCTTTTGATAAACAACGGCCTGGCTCAACAGGGCCAACTTTGCCTGGTGTTGAGGTAAAAGTAGTTGATGAGAAAGGTCAAAGACTTCCGCCCAATACACCTGGCGAGCTTTGCTTTCGCTCTAAGACATTTATGGCTGGCTATTGGAATCAGTCTGATAAGACAGCGGAAGCAATTCGTGATGGATGGTTATTCTCAGGGGATATTGGAGTAGTGGACGAGGATGGGCATGTATACATCCACGACCGCATCAAGGACATGATCATTAGTAATGGATTTAACGTATATCCCAAAGAGGTGGAAAATGCATTATGCGAACACCCCGATGTTCAAACTGCAGCCGTTGTGGGTATCCCAGATGAAATTCGAGGCGAATTAATTCATGCGTTCGTGATTCGGAAAGAGGCTGCGCAGGTTGATGAGTCGCAGCTTTTAGAGCATCTCTCAAAGCTAGTAGGTAAGCACAAGTTACCCAAAGGCATTTCCTTTATCGGCCAACTCCCTCTTACGGCCTCAGGCAAGATCCAGCGTTTTGCATTACGCGAATTGCTTCAGCCTGCCAAGAGCTAATTCAGGTCCGAGTTTATGGTCTGTACCCCTAATCGAGCTCAGACCTACTCGCTTTCAGATTCACAAGAGGAAATACGTCAAACAGCTGAGACCTTTTGTCGCGAGCGTATAAAACCCCTAGCCTATCAAATTGATCTGTCCAATTGCTTTCCGCATGATCTTTTTCGTGAGCTTGGTCAACAGGGTTATTTGGGTATGTCATGTCCAAGCGAATTTGGCGGGAGCGGTCTAGATCTTGTGACTATTTGCTTGGTGCTTGAAGAAGTATCTAAAGTCAGCGGTTCCGTTGGTAGCTCGCTTAACGCTCACATTGGTCTTGCGACTACTTTAATTGCAGAGCACGGGAGTTCCCTTCAAAAGCAACGCTATCTGCCTTCATTGGCAAGTGGAGAGTCGATTGGTGCATTTGGTCTCACAGAGCCATCAGGCGGCTCTGATGCGGGGCATCCGCTGACTCACGCAGTTCAGACCCAAAGTGGCTGGAGCATTTCTGGCTCAAAGGCCTTTATCACTAACGGTACAGTAGCTGATATTTTTGTAATAACTGCACGAACTGACTCGGGTGTCAGCGCCTTTATAGTCGAGCGTGGATCTCCTAGATTTGAGCAAGGTCCAGCTGACCACAAGATGGGTATGCGAGGCTCGGACACCTGCACGTTGTATTTTCAAAATACGCCTGTGGGTCATGACGCTTTAATTGGCTCCGAAGGGTCTGGGTTTAGAGCTTTCGCACAAACTCTTGATCGTGGGCGTATTCAGGTGGCAGCATTATGCGTGGGTTTAGCGCAAGCAGCTTTTGAACTGGCTTGCAGCTATGCCAGTGAGCGAATTCAATTTGGAAAATCTATAGCCAGTTTTCAGGGCATAAGTCTTCAAATAGCCGAAATGGCTGCAGCGATTGATAGCGCACGTCTGATGACACTTAATTGTGCTCGAATGTACGACAATCATTTAGGAATAAAGCTGCAATCCGCCCTGGCCAAATATCACGCAGCGGAGATGGCTATAAAGTGTACCTCCGCAACTGTTGAGATTCTGGGCGGCTATGGCTATCTCACGGATTTTCCTGCAGAGCGCTATATGCGCGATGCCAAGATGTACCAAATTGGAGAAGGCACTAGTCAAATTCAGCGTTTGATAGCTGCTCGGGAAATCCTCGGTAATGCCATTGTAAAGATTGGGGTCTGAATTATGTGGAGTAGGAATTTAAATCTTGAACGCATGGGATCAATTGCCACTTTGACTTTTGATTGGGCTAAAAAGGCTAATACTATGGGGCAAGACTTTGCAAATCAAATGTTGGATGCTTTGAACGAGATCGAGAAAGATAAAACTATTCAGGCCGTTGTTATCACTGGTACTGGCAAAGTGTTTTGCGGTGGGGGGGATATCTTTGAGATCATGAGCCCAGAAAAAGTGCCAATCGAGGAAGATGCTTTGATGGTAGCTGGCTGTAATGCAGTAGCTGAGAAGCTTTTCTATCTTCGCTGCCCAGTGATTGCTGCAGTTAACGGACCGGCTGTGGGCGGAGGTGCTGGCTTGGCCATGGCCTGTGACTTCGCAATTGCAACTCCCTCAGCTCGCTATGACATTGCCTTTGCCCGTTTGGGCCTCTCTGGTGCAGATGTTGGGGTACCTTGGCTTCTCACGCAGCACCTGGGATCTGGACGAGCTAGTTACTACATGTACACAGCGGGCACAATCGATGCACGCAAAGGTCTAGAAGTTGGGTTGTTTGTTGAAATAGTTGCTGCTCATGAATTACTTTACAGAGCAATAGAGTTGGCTCAACAAATCACTAAGAACTATACACCCCTTACCCTAGGCATCACTAAGTCGGCTATGCGTCACGGTCCTCGCATGGAATTTCGCGCCAATCTTGCTTATGAGGCTTATTTACAAGCAGTGGCTTTTCAAGCTTCTGAGCATAAAGTGCGCTTGGAGAGTTATCGTCAAAAAGTAACTAAGAAAGATAATTTGCAATGAAGCAAATTCGTATAGGTTCGGGCTCCGGGTTTTGGGGGGATGGTTTTGATCCCGCCATGGAGGTGCTTGAGAAGGGACAACTCGACTATTTATGCTTTGATTTTTTGGCTGAACTGACAATGTCCTTGCTTCAGCGGCAGAAAACAAAGAATCCTAATAATGGATTTATACCTGATGCAGTCCAGTTTATGAAAGCCATGATGCCCTTAGCATATTCTCAGGGTACCCGTCTTATTTCCAACGGAGGTGGGGTCAATCCCATTGCAGCAGGTCGGCAGATTGTTTCTGATGCTCGTGAACTTGGTTTAAAAGGTCTTAAGGTTGGAGTGGTCCAGGGTGACGACTTCATCAACCACATCAGTCAAATGCGAACCGAAGGTGTGAAATTTACGAACATGGAAGAGCCTGAAAGTGACTTTGATGCAATTTTTGAACGAATAGTCTGCGCCAATGTTTATACAGATGGTACGGGAGTTGCTGAGGCTCTTGGTGAGGGCGCCAATATAGTCATTACTGGACGTGTATCAGATAACGGCCTTTATGTGGGTGCGGCCATGCACGCTTTTGGCTGGAAACAAACGCCTGAATTCATTAACAAAATTGCCTCAGCTATAACCCTAGGGCATGTGGTTGAATGCGCTGCTGCTTGTTCGGGAGGCATGTCGTCGCGTTTTGAAATGATGCCTAACATGGGAAAAGTGGGCTTTCCAATAATCGAATTTAGTGAGGATGCTTCTGCTGTTATTACTAAAGTGAAAGGTACTGGTGGTCGAATTGATCAATTTACCATTAAGGAACATCTAGTCTACGAGATAGCGGATCCCAGTCGCTACCTAATGCCTGATGGTGTTGCTGATTTCACCACTCTAAAACTGCAGGATCTAGGTGATGATCGTGTTCGTATCAGTGAAATGTCTGGCCAAGGTCCTCCGGAAACTCTCAAAATGATTATTGGATATCAGGACGGCTGGATAGGCGAGAGTATGGCTTTTTTTCCTTGGCCTCAGTCTTATGACCGCGCTCTCAAAGCTCGAGAGACGATGCTTGAGCGCTTTGACCGCTTAGGTCTCAAGGCTGATCAGCTACAGTTTGACTTTGTTGGTCTGAATATGCTTCATGGTCCGGCTTCACCCACTATTGACCGCAAGTTGGCTAATGAACTACCCGAAATAGGCCTACGCTGCGCCGTTCGCACTAAGACAGTTGATGAGGCAGACAAAGTGCGGAGAGCTGCTGCAAATCTTTGGATTATGGGACCAGGAGGCACCTCTTTTGGTACACCATTCAAGCCCCGACCAGTAATTTCGCTATGGCCCACTTTGATACCTCGTCACTATGTTCATCAAAGCGTACTCATTTTGGAGGCATAAAACTTGAGCCAAATACTTGCCGATATTTGTTACATACGCTCTGGTGACAAGGGTAACACCTGCACTTCTGGTCTGATTGCACAATCCCCAGAATATTGGGAAAGCATAAAACGCAGCGTCAGCCCAGAGAAAGTTAAGGCTCTTTACGGCGATTGGATAGGTGGTTCAGTTCATTGTTACTACATGGAAAATATTCAAGCAGTAGTAGTTGTGATGGAACAAGCTCTAGGAGGGGGCGCTACCAAAACGTTGAGACTTGATCAAACAGGAAAGTCCTTTGGACATGCTCTTCTTCGCCTGCCCGTTGAATGAGGTTCATCACTTAGCTTTCCCCTTAACTTAAACCATGGCCATATTGACTTCCAAGCTACAAACCAACTCCTCAGCTTTCATTCACAATGTGCAAAGCTATCAGAAGTTAGTTTTCCCGATACTTCAAGCGCGTGAGATGGCCAATATCGGCGGGGGCGAAAAGGCCCGAAACATTCATCTACAACGCGGAAAGCTCATGGCTCGTGAGCGCATACACCGATTGCTTGATCCAGGAAGTGCCTTCGTAGAAGTTGGGGAGCTTGCAGGTCACCATCTTTACGAGGATCTTGTTCCTTCGGGGGCAATCGTTACTGGAGTTGGTCGTATTTGTGGTCGGCTGTGTATGGTCATGGCCAATGATGCTACTGTCAAAGGGGGAACCTATTACCCCATAACAGTTCGAAAACAGGTTCGTGCACAAGACATTGCTCGAGAAAATTGTTTACCCTGTGTCTACCTGGTTGATTCAGGTGGCGCTTTTTTACCAATGCAAGAGGATATTTTTCCTGACGAACATCATTTTGGAAGAATATTTCGCAACATTGCAGAGATGTCTTCTCTGGGCTTAACCCAGGTAGCAGCTGTGATGGGGTCTTGCACCGCTGGTGGTGCCTACATACCTGCCATGTGTGATGAAACGGTTATCGTTGATGGAACTGGAACCATCTTTTTGGGTGGTCCTCAGCTTGTACAGGCTGCCACCGGTGAGAAAGTGGAGGCGGAAAGCTTGGGTGGTGCTGATGTTCACACTCGACTTTCAGGAGTTGCAGATCATTTTGCAAAGGATGATTTGCATGCACTTGAATTAGTTCGCTCCATATTGGCCCGCCCCTCTAAATCTCATGCAAACATTGCTCCTGAATCTAGCCGCGCCCCTCTTTACGATCCGTTAGAAATAGCAGGTCTTGTTAGCACCAATCCCAAGGAGCCGATACCTGCTGAAGAGGTCTTGGCACGGCTCTTGGATGGTAGTGAGTTTATGGCCTATCGAGAGCGTTTTGGTACAACACTTAAATGCGGCACAGGACATATTCATGGTTGGCCTGTGGGAGTGCTGATAAATGATGGCGTGCTTTTCTCGGAATCTGCGCAAAAGGCGGCTAACTTTATTGAGTTATGCTGCCAGAGCAATACCCCACTGCTTTTTTTGCACAACATTAACGGCTTTATGGTCGGCCGCGAGTATGAAATCGGTGGAATTGCTAAGCACGGTGCGAAGTTGGTTAATGCAGTTGCTACCAGTCGTGTACCAAAATTCAGCCTTTTGATTGGGGGAAGTTACGGAGCTGGAAACTTTGCCATGTGCGGCCGGGCCTTTGGTCCTCGTTTGATGGCAATGTGGCCTAACGCTCGAACCTCGGTCATGGGGGGCGAACAGGCTGCATCAGTTCTTGCGCTAGTCCGACAGGAACAAATGCGTAAGGCAGGTGAAGACATGAATCCTACAGAAATTGAGGCCTTCAAACAACCGATCCGCGAACATTACGAGCAACACAGCAACCCTCTGTATGCTGCATCTCGGTTATGGGTTGACTCCGTTTTATTACCAGAAGAGACTCGAGATTGGCTTGGCTTAGGTCTTGCTATGGCAGGAGGTTCTCCAATAAGACCTACTGCTTTTGGCATCTTTAGAATGTGAAATGAATGTTCAAGCGAATCCTAATTGCTAACCGCGGAGAAATAGCTCGACGTGTGGCCAGAACCTGCCAGAAGCTTGAAATTGAATCGGTAGGCGTTTATTCAGAAGCTGACGAAAGTGCTGCCTTTCTGAAAGACATGACGAAGTCTATTGCAATAGGCGCTGCAAGCCCTGCTAAAAGCTACCTTAATATTGAGCGGATTATTGATGCCGCTCTCCAATCAGGATGCGAGGCTATTCACCCAGGTTATGGTTTTTTATCTGAGAACGCCAACTTTGCCGCTGCGGTTGAGGCCGCTGGCCTTGTTTTTATTGGCCCCACTCCTGAGGTAATCGGTCTTCTAGGGGATAAAGGACGCGCCAAGCAATTCATGTACGCCACCGGTATACCTATTGTACCAGGTTCTTCTGAGGCCACTCAAGATACTAGTCGACTGCTTCAATTAGCTATAAATGTAGGTTTCCCTCTCTTGATTAAGCCTAGCGCTGGGGGAGGAGGCAAAGGAATGCATGTCGTTAATGACATCAAGGAATTGCCCAACGCGCTTGATCAGGCTATCAGGTTGGCGACTGCCAACTTTGGCAATGGGCAGTTGATTCTTGAGCGCTACATAGACCGACCCAGGCATATCGAAGTTCAGATCATGGGGGATGGCAAAGGTCAAGCTGTACACCTGTTTGAGCGGGAATGTTCTTTACAGCGGCGTCATCAAAAAGTATTAGAAGAATCGCCTGCTGTGAGGCTAGATGCTGAAGTTCGCGTTCGCCTTCTGAATGCTGCCGTTCAAGGGGCTAAAGCAATGCGCTACCGTAACGCTGGCACCTTTGAATTCATCATCGATCAACTAGGGCATTTTTATTTTTTGGAGGTCAATACCAGATTGCAAGTTGAGCATCCCGTAACCGAGCAAGTCACAGGCATTGATTTAGTGGAATGGCAACTTCTTATTGCATCTGGCCAAGGACTGCCCTCTAGACAAAAGGACATTAAATCACAGGGTGTAGCTATTGAGGTACGTTTATATGCTGAGGACCCAGCTAAGGGCTTTCTCCCGTCCCCAGGATATGCAGAGTGTGTGCTGTGGCCAAAAGGCGCAAGAGTTGAGGCTGCTTTTGACTCCAAAGGGGAGGTGCCTTCTTTCTATGACCCACTGGTTGCCAAACTTATAGTTCATGCTCCCAATAGAGGACTTGCATTAAAAAAAATGCGAGCTGCTTTAGACGACACACTGTTAGTAGGGCTGACTACAAATCTGGGATTTTTACAACAAGTTTTGATAGATCCAGATGTTTTAAAAGGAAATTTTCATACTTGTTATCTTGATGATAATCTCAATCGTTTGTTACCTAAAACCGACCACAAACTAATTGCTGTTATTGGAGCTTTGTTTATGTTCGTAGAACAACGACGTAAATACTTTGAGAATGACCTCTGGCTTAAATTGTCAGGTCAGCGCCATCAATTAGTTTCAGATGGTGGATTAGGAACTTACTCTTTATGGGTCGAAGCTCAGCTCCTCCATGTCCACTTACATTCATTTGATAAAGATCACGAGATGACTTTTTCTCTTGAGGGACAAAAATATGAGACCAAAGAAATCCAGTTTACTGACGGTTTGCTGGTTGCAAGAGTAAACGATCAACCTACGGTTGCAAAGCGAGTTAATGACCGTGTAGAGATTACATTGTCTGGAGTCCGTTCACAAGCTCGAGCCCATACGATAAATACCCCGTTTAAAAAAATTTTTTCTGGTCAGGCGTTTGCACCTATGCATGGGGTGGTTACAACAATTGATGTGAATGTAGGGCAATTTGTGCAAAGTGGAGATAGGTTGCTTGTTATTGAAGCTATGAAAATGGAAAACCCCGTTTTTGCTGATGTAAATGGAAAAGTTTTAGAAATTTGTTGCATTTTAGGTCAACAGGTTTCTGCACATCAAATTCTTGTTTATATTCAGGGGATTGATAAATGAACACTAAGTCTACCTATCAGAATCCTGATATCTTGACTCTTAATACACCAGCATATCCAATGTTGTCTAGAGTCATAAGATACGGTGATCGCGCTACTTTAATCGTGGTAATTTCTATTTTATCATTGGGGCTTGGTTGGTCATGGAATATTTCAAATCAATGGCTTGCGATAGCTACATTATTTTTTGCTTTTATTATTTATGTTTTTATTCGAGTGGCTGTTGAGTTGGTAAGACTTGTGTGTGATATGCTATTGCCTAAATAATCTAGTGTATTGATCTCGATATGTTTATTTAATTATAATAAGAGAAAAAGTTAACTTGTAATAAGAAGCGGTGATTTAGATTATTTATGCCAATACAATCAAAAGTCCTTATTTGTATTCAATCCTCTATCTCAAAATTTATATTATTTAAACCTCAAAAAACCATATATGGCCCTTGACCAAGAGTCTTTTGATATTTTTATTCCTGCTCTTCAGCGCTTTATTCAAGATAGGTTAGTGCCTGCTGAAAACCATCTTGAGGAGTATGATGAAGTACCTAATGACATAGTTTTAGATATGAAATCAATGGGGTTATTTGGTCTGTCGATTCCTGAGGAGTATGGAGGTATGGGCTTATCTATGAGCCAAGAAGTTCAAGTAGCTTACGAAATAGGTCAAACTTCTCTAGCGTTTCGTTCCATGTTCGGTACAAACGTAGGTATTGGTTCACAAGGCATATTAATGGATGGTACGCCGCAGCAAAAGAAGAATTTTCTTCCAAAAGTAGCCAGTGGCGAACTAATCATTTCTTTTGCTCTTACTGAACCGGATACGGGCTCAGATGCCGCTTCACTAAAAACCCGAGCGGATTTAGATGGTGATCACTATATATTGAACGGTACCAAGCGATATATAACTAATGCTCCACTCGCTGGGGCTTTTACGCTTATGGCTCGATCTGGGGGTCCTGGAGCAGGTGGTATTTCTTCTTTTATAGTTCCATCAAATTCAATCGGACTATCATTAGGTAAATTAGATAAAAAAATGGGTCAACGAGGTACAAAAACTTGTGATGTTATATTAGATAATGTCCGCGTACCGGCTGAAAATATTATTGGAGGCATACCTGGCAAAGGATTTAAAACTGCTATGAAAGTCCTTGACCGTGGTCGTTTACACATCTCTGCACTGTCTTGTGGAATGGCTCAGCGGATTATTAAAGAAGCGACCTCATATGCGCTAAATCGTAAACAATTTGGAAAACAGATAGGCGAGTTTCAATTGATTCAAGCCATGTTGGCTGACAGCCAAGCCGAATTACTTGCTGGTTGGTCTCTTGTTCAAAATGTAGCCGCATACTTTGATTTAAAATCATCCAATGTATCGGTAACAGACTTATCGCTAAAAGTATCCTGCGCAAAATTATTTTGTACTGAAATGGTGGGTCGTGTTGCTGACCGTGGTGTGCAGGTCCATGGAGGTGCGGGTTACATTAACGATTATCCCGTAGAAAGATTTTATCGCGACGTGAGGTTACTTCGTCTATATGAGGGCACCTCACAAATTCAGCAACTGATTATTGGCCGCGAACTCTTACGTCAGTCGAACTAGTTCGCACTGATTATTTTTGAAATTCAGAGCCCAAGTTATTTTATGTGTCCTAACCACGACCTGATCTGACGGTTACTGCTTAGGCAATCTGATTGTTGTGTTTTATCTTTATGAGTTAGGATAGTAAAGTATCCCATTTTAACCTGTAAACCTCTGATTAACAGTCCGCAGTTTAATCATTGATAAATAATTCAACTTCCAAAACTTAAAGGATGTTCCGCATGTCAAGTACTCATTGGGTTGGTGCAATAGCCAAAACCTTTTGGCTTTCAATGGGCATTTTGGGAAGTATGACCTTTACAAATGCCCAAACGCAAAGTGCTTATCCCACCAAAAACATTCGTATTGTGGTGGCTTTTGCCTCGGGTGGCTTCGCGGATAGTGTGTCTAGGTTGGTGGGCCAAAAACTCAGTGAACGACTCGGTCAACCGGTAGTGGTTGAAAACCGAGGCGGGGCAGGCGGAAATATCGGTGCGAAGTTTGTGGTGGGTGCAGCGCCCGACGGCTACACCCTACTGGCACACACTGCTGCCAGCACCATTAATAACAGCCTCTACAAAAATATTGGCTTCAATGTGCT